>CYGL01000642.1_pt1 | contig 12302 bp, 15 predicted proteins | sample 485531 | NCBI WGS metagenome assembly CYGL01 (sample SAMEA3497897, study PRJEB9818) | human gut metagenome | reverse complement strand
ATGGCAGGAAACCCTAAATAACACAGGAGGTGAATCTGTGACCCGAGGCATTTTCCCGAGCAGAATTGTTCTACAACTTACTGAATCTATCTGAGAGGAGGTAGAAACCATTGGCAAAAGCTGCTAATGACAAGACGAAAGCCAAGAATCGTCCAGCCCTGTCAGTAGAAGCTAGGGAAGCACATCTTATTTCCCTCGCTGAAGACTTAGCAGAGCAGCAATTGAGAGATGGAACTGCTTCCTCTCAGTTGATTACCCATTATTTGAAGCTTGGATCTACGCGCGAACGGCTCGAAAAGAAACTTCTTGCCGAGCAAGTCGAATTGGCATCTGCTAAGAAAGATAATATTCGTGCGCAGGCCCGTCAGGACGAACTTTACGAAGCAGCTATGAAAGCCATGCAACGGTACAACGGCGATATGGATGAGGAGGAGTACGATGAAGACGTATACTGAGCTTCTTAGTATTCCTGACTACATTGGCAGAGTTGAATATTTAGAAACGCATTCAAACATTGGTGAAGAAACTTTCGGATGGTCTCGATATTTGAATCAGGCTCTTTATCATTCAGACGAGTGGCGAAAGTTTCGAAGAGATATTATCATTAGGGATGAAGGCTGTGACCTTGCGCTTCCTGGCTATGATTTAAGCGATGGCGACATTATCATCCATCACATAAACCCAATCACACCAGAGCAGATCGAAGTTCGAGATCCGATGATATTCTCTAAGAATAATGTTGTTTGTGTTTCTGATAGAACTCATCGATTCATTCATTACGGTGGTATTCGAAATGCTATATTTTCAGTACTAAATCGTACGCCAAATGATACCTGTCCGTGGAAAAGACCGAAAGGAGGGGATCGCTAGTGAGCGAATATACTCAATCCCAAATCGAATCGAGTATTCTACTTTCGATTAAGAAAGGTATCGGGGCGGCCCCCGAGTATACTCCCTTCGATGTAGACATTATCATGCATATCAACGCTCAGTTAGCAAATCTCTATCAGCTCGGTTTAGATGCTGCTAAAAGTTTGATTGTTGATGGCCCGGATCAGCTTTGGTCTGACTTGATTCCTGCTGAAGATTCTCGTCTCCAGTTTGTGAAGACATATGTTTATGCCAAGGTAAAGATGATCTTTGATCCGCCAACTTCGACCGCACAGATGCAAGCTTTAAAAGATGCAGCTGCTGAATCTGAATTTCGGATCAGCGTGGCTGTTGACAAACCCTATGACGATTTGAGTCCCGCAAGTCCGGCAGCCACTGGTGACCACTCTGTTCTTAAGAATCGTGATCTTCCTGACCAGCATCCTATCAAGGCTATTACGAACCTCGATGAGACAATCAAGAAAACCAACACGACACTTGAAGAGAAGTTGGATAAGTCCAGTGCTATGACACCGGCTGAAATCGATCGAGCCATTCAGGCTATTGACGGGAGGTGATGCGGATGTCACTTAATGGGTTTTTGGATCAAGGCGGTCTTGCTTACTTGTGGGGCAAGATCACAAGTAAGATTACTACCTCTGAAGCTAATGTAACTGCGAAAATTCCTAAGAAGACTTCTCAGCTTGAGAACGACTCGAACTTTGCTAAGAAAACTGACATTCCAACAGCATCTAGCACCAGGCCAAAAGCTCCGACTGCATATGGTACAGTTGGTTCTGGTACAAAATATGCCAGAGAGGATCATCAGCATCCAGAGCAAATCGTTCAGGAAGCTAAAATACAATGGGGTGGTGGTAGCATTAAAGGCAATGTGACGCCAATTGATGCTGCTATAATACCCATGATTGGCTATAACAAAACCGAATGCGCTAAACCAGAGGGCATTACTGTTGAGTATTCAAATGATGCTGGTGCAACATGGGTTGATTATGGCCTGAGCAACCGAGGAAAAAGTAATATTGTTTCGATATGTGGTGATAGTTCCGTCTTTATTGGCGGTGGAACATCGATCACCCAAAAAACTCTGGATGATCAACTTCGAATCACTGTCAATGCTCAAAAATGTGGCACTTATACAGCTTTAAAGAAAATCCTGATTGAGATGTCCACAAATGGTGCTACTGGCACTAAGGTCTTGATTGAAAAAGCAAAGGGCACTGCTCCTACAGAATTTTCGGAAATTGGAACCTATGATATTACTGGTTGGAGTGGCTGGAACTCCATTGATATTGGCCAAGTTTATTTCGGTGGCGGTACTGAACAGAATATGTGGGTATTGCGCTTTACGTTCAGTATTGGTGGCCTTAATAGCGGCAACTACAAAAGTGCACTACAGGTGATGCATATTTTGTTTCTTGGTAATACCAACTGGGGTACCCCTTCAGATATTGCAAGAACTGGTCACTTATACAAGTACGATACGGACCAAAATGCCATATTCCCAGCTAATGTGAAAGCAGCCGCATTTACTGGGTCTGCAAATGGACTAACCAGTACATTTGATACTTGGTCTGTTCGAGACAATATCGCATCAGGCAATAACCTCACCACCATATTTAGTAAGATCCGCCGAATGTTCGCCGATCTGAAAGGCCTGGCATTTAAGGACAAAGTGGACAAGGCTGACCTATCTGATGAAGTCAAGGCATCACTTACGAAAGCCGACTCTGCACTGGATGATGCTAAGACCTATACGGATACTAAAGTCGGTGAGCATAATCAAGATGCTACCGCCCACCCGGACATCCGGACTGAGCTTGGCAAGAAGGAAGCTGCAGGTGCTGCTGCTACTGTTCAGACAAATCTGAATGCGCATACCAGCAACACCAATATCCATACTACTATAACATATGGAACCTCAGATTTGACTGCTGGCACGTCTGCATTGCCTACTGGTCATCTCTATATTGTATACGAATAACGAGGTGACGTATGAGTAAAACGGCATATGTCGGCGTTAATAACGTCGCTCGAAAAGTCAAATCCAATTATATCGGCATTGACGGTGTTGCAAGAAAGTTAAAAAAGCATACATCGGTGACGCTAATGGTAAGGCAAGATTGTGGTGGCAGAGTGGTGGTGTAATCAATGGCACGTGGAAAACCGCTACTGTTCATAATGGACGATTGGAAGAAACTCGATGGCAGGCCATAGCTGGTAGTAACAACGGCTTTGCTTTATTGGGAAAATCTGGTACAGCATCTAAAGATAAAGATGCAACATATTCTACTGATGGCATAAATTGGGGCTACGCGTCAGCTTATAAAAATGGCGTGAGTTGGAGCGACATGGCATATGGTAACGGAAAATATGTGGCTTGTTATAGTGCATATAGTAACTATATGGTCTATAGTACCAATGGTGGTGCTTCATGGTCTCAAAGTGACTATATGAGTGAACGCGACGATTGGCATGGTACAATTTTCGATGGAAATAAGTTTGTTTGCATTGGTAAGAAGGCCAATTTAGCTACATCTATTGATGGCATAACTTGGACAGTGATTGGGACTCCTAGATATAACAATATGGTGTCATTGGCTTATGGTAATGGGTATTATGTTTTTACTCAGGAAGATTATAATGGCATTATTTATTCAAAAGATTTAAATACTTTTTCAAAAAAAGATTTAGATGCTTTACCAGTAGGCCAATGGAAAAAGATCATTTATAGCGAAGGCAAATTCTTTTTAATGGATTCTGCGAATTCTGAGACAGGAGTGAAAATTGCTTGTATTGATGAAAACTTTAATTTAGTAGGAACAACAGAAGTTCCACTAAGTTATTACGCAAGCGATATAGCTATAGGTGCGGGATGTATAGTAGTTGTTAGTTACGATAAATCTGCTTGGGCCTCAATAGACAACTGGACACAATGGCATACTTTAAATTATCCGAAAAATGGCAATGGTAAGCTTGCATTTGGTTCTAATAAATTTGTTTATGCTGTATATGGCGATGAAGAAGTATACTATCTTGAACCATAATATCTCTTAGCTAATCTCTAAAAAGGAGGTGGATTATGGCTAACTCTACATTTCTAAACCAAGGCGGACTTACTTATTTGTGGAGCAAAATCGTCGATCGAATTAGTGCATCCGAAACCAGCATGACTGCAAAGATACCAAAGAAGGTATCCCAGCTGGAGAATGATAGCAAGTATATTACGATTGACGATGTCCCCGAGGGTGTTTCTGCATCTACTACGGTACCTAAAGCTGACTCCGGTTCTGGAAGTATCGGTGTTGAAGGCGCCTATGCACGAGGCGACCACGTTCACCCGACAGATGCCACCAGACTTGCCACAAATGGTGATGCGTCTAAGGTAACGGTTGCATTTTCTGCAGCAGCAAAGCGCGAAACAATTGTCTCCGGCGAGTCTTTTCAGATAATCGCTGGTAAGATCTTGAAGTATATGAATGACTTTGGGACTTGCGCATTTAAGAGTATGATCCTAAAGGAAGACCTGGCGCCTTCTGTTAAGAGCTCTCTTGAAAAAGCAGATTCTGCACTTCAGTCTTATACAGAAAGTGATCCGACCGTTCCTGATTGGGCTAAGGCTCCAAGTAAGCCTTTGTATACCCCTGCTGAAATTGGTGCATTGAGCATTGATGACGCTAATGAACAATTCGCTAAGAAATCCGATATTTCCAACATCTATAAGTGGAAGGGATCCAAGGAAACTTATGATCAACTTCCCACCGAAGGCAACGAGGTTGGCGATGTGTGGAATGTAAAGGATACTGACATGAACTATGGTTGGACGGAAGAAGGAACCTGGGATCCACTTGGTGGCATTACTGAGATTCCTGTTATATCCAACGAGGAAATTGATCAAATCGTAAATGGTACATGATGCTTAAATTTTTTGCATATTACTCCTAGGAAAGGAGGGCTTACATGGCTGTATATGGCGATGAACTTTACCATTATGGCATTCCGAAAAAATCGGGTCGATATCCATATGGCTCTGGCAAAGAACCATATCAGGACGACCCGAAAAAGCGTCGTTTGAATAAAGATGAATCTGCTCCAAAAGCGACTTCTAAGAGACCCGAAAGTATTTGGGCAAAGCATCGACGATTGCAGGCTGAAAAACGCAACGCGGAGCTTCGAGAAGCTAAACGAAAAGCTGCGATACAAGCAGAAGAGAAACGAAAGAAGGAAGAGGCCGCTAAACCACCGAGTCAGAAAGCAAAAGAAATGTCTGATGAGGAATTGGTTCGTACAATCAATCGGCTTCGACTCGAACAGACATATATGAGCATGGTGAATCCTTCCAATGTTGATAAAGGTAAGCGATGGATTGATAAAATGAAGTCTGGCACTAAAGATATTGCTGATCTTTCTCAAAATATTGGTAACATTATGGGCGGAGTACAGAAAACCTATGCAAATTACCAATCGATCATGAAGTTGATGGATATTGAAAAGAAGCGGAAGGGTGGCTAATGTCAAAGTATCTATCCAACACTGCAGTGCCTCGCTACTACGGCGAATTCCGGGAGAAGGTGCTGGCGGGAGAAATCCCCGTCAATCGAGAGATATCGATGGAGATGAACCGAATCGATGAACTGATTCGGAACCCGGGCGTATATTACGATCCGGCTCCTGTTGAGGGTTGGATCGCATATTGTGAAAGTGAACTTGTCTTAACTGATGGATCTGACTTTAAGATGATGGATTCTTTCAAACTCTGGGGCGAACAACTATACGGCTGGTTTTACTTTGAGACTCGGAGCACTTATGTTCCAGATCCACAAGGCAAAGGTGGCCGATATGTTACCAGAAAGCTGAAGAGAAGACTTATTCATAAGCAGTATTTGATCGTTGGACGAGGCGCGGCAAAATCCTTGTATGATTCCTGTGTTCATTCATATGGACAAAATGTTGATACATCAACAACTCAGCAGATTGTGACAGCACCTACTATGCGCCAGGCTGAAGAAACAACAACGCCATTGGCGACTGCCATTGCGCGCGCACGCGGGCCTGTCTTCAAGATGCTTACTGCCGGGTCTTTACAAAATACAACCGGAAATAAAGCAAATCGCTGTCAACTGGCATCTACCAAGAAGGGCATCATGAACTTCATGACGAACTCGCTGATTGAGATTCGCCCATTGAGTATTGATAAGCTTCAGGGTTTGCGATGCAAGTACGCGACAGTCGATGAGTGGCTTTCCGGCGACATCCGTGAAGATCCTATAGGTGCTATTGAGCAAGGTGCTTCCAAAGTCAAAGATTACCAGATCGTAGCGACCTCTTCTGAGGGTACAGTACGAAATGGTGTTGGCGATGCAATCAAAATGGAGTTGCAATCAATCCTGAAAGGCGAATATCAGAACCCACATGTCTCCATTTGGTGGTACAAACTCGATAGCATTGACGAGATCAATGATCCGGCGATGTGGATTAAGGCAAATCCCAACATTGGCATCAGTGTGAGTTACGATGCTTATCAGCAAGATGTTGAACGTGCTGAGAAAGTTCCGTCGGCAAGAAACGATATTCTTGCTAAGAGATTTGGACTTCCCATGGAGGGCTATACGTATTACTTCCCGTATGAGGAGACCATTTGCCATCCGAAGCGATTGTATTATGGCATGCCTTGCGCTATGGGAATCGATGCTTCTCAGGGAGACGATTTCTTCGCATTTACATTTCTGTTCCCGCTTAAAGGTATGCAATTTGGAATTAAGACTAGGAACTATATTTCTAGTCGGACCGTCTTAAAGCTAAATCCTGCAATGCGGCAGAAATATGAAGAATTCATGGAAGAGGGTAGTTTAATTGTTCTGGATGGAACGACTCTTGATCCCATGCAGATTTATGAGGATCTTGATGAGTTTATTATCCAAAATAATTATGATGTTCGTGCTGTTGGCTATGACCCTTATAACTGTACGGATTTCATTGCTCGCTGGGCTCAAGAGAATGGTCCATTCGGCATTGAGAAAGTCATCCAAGGCAAGAAGACTGAGACTGTCCCTCTTGGCGAACTCAAGAAGCTCTCCGAGGATCGAGCACTATTGTTTGATGAGCAGTTGATGACATATTCTATGGGTAACTGTATTACATTGGAAGATGTGAACGGTAACCGTATGCTTTATAAAAAGAGATACGATCAGAAGATTGATGCTGTTGCCGCTATGATGGATGGCTATATTGCATGGAAACTGAATCGAGATCTTTTTGACTAATTTCCTTAGGAAGGAGGAAAACGAATGGCTGTTTATGGTCCTTCTGGACAAGAAGAGCTTTATCACTATGGCGTTCTCGGTATGAAGTGGGGTGTTCGACACGATCGTAGAAAAGCGTATGAGAAAGCATCTGCTCAAGCTTCAAAAAACCGTAAAAAATACGATAAAGCAAAAGAGCGTGAACGCAGTCTCTCATATACAATTTCTCAGCGTCGGATGAGCCCTTTTAAATCCCGTCGTAATACCGCAAAACTTGAGAAGAAACTTGAGGGAAGAAGCGCAAAAACGATTCGGCGTGCTCAAAAAGGCGCTAAGTGGTATAAAGCTATGGAGAAGGAATTCTCGAAAGTTAATATTACGACCACAAAAACCCAGAAAGATGAACTCGAAATGTATATCCGAGAGCTTGATGCATTTAATGATCGTCTGGCCGAGGCGCGCGAGAGACGTCGCGGATAAAATTCAAAATGAGTGCATATCCCTAATAAGGAGGACCCCGCATGGATCTATCTTTTGGTTCCAGAATAAGGCGTGCGTGGAACGTCTTTAAAAATCGGGACCCGATGACTGATATGTCCTGGCGATTGGGCTATGGGGACTCTCAACGGGCTGACCGAGTGATTCTGTCATCCAACAATGAAAAGACAATTGTGAATGCGATTTACAATCGGATCGCATTGGATGTTGCATCACTGAAATTTCGACATGTTCGCCTCGATGAGAATGAACGGTTCAAGGAAGAAATGACCACGGGTTTGAATGAGGTTCTTAAGACTGAAGCAAACCTGGATCAGAGCGGACGAGCATTTGTTCATGATATGGTTTTGTCCATGATTGATGAAGGTGTCGTTGCTGCAGTCCCCGTCGAAACAACAGATGACCCTGAAGTATCCAACTCTTATGATATCTTGCAAATGAGAGTTGGTCCAATCGTAGAATGGTATCCACAGCATGTAAAGGTGCGTCTTTACAATAGCGTAACGGGCCGACATCAGGACTTCACTTTTAGAAAGAGAGATGCGGCGATCCTTGAAAACCCGTTTTATGCGGTAATGAATGCACCAAACTCCACCCTGCAGCGTCTCATTCGAAAGCTTCGTCTTTTGGATGTGATCGATGAGCAGGCTGGATCTGGTAAGCTGGATTTGATTATTCAGCTTCCTTATACGATTCGTAGTGAAGCACGTCAGCAGCAGGCAGAGATTCGTCGAAAGTCTGTTGAGGATCAGCTCGCTGGGAATAAACTCGGTATTGCATATATTGACAGCACCGAGAAGGTAATTCAGCTCAATCGCTCTGTTGAGAATAACCTCTTGAAGCAGGTTGAGTATTTGACGAGTATGCTTTATAGCCAGTTGGGTTTCAGCCAGGGCATTCTGGATGGTACGGCCGACGAGCAAACAATGCTGAATTACCAGAATAAGACTGTCGAACCTTTGGCATCCGCAATTACTGACGAGTTTAAGCGAAAGTTCTTAACGAAAACTGCCCGGACACAAGGGCAGTCTGTTATGTTCTTTACTGAACCCTTCCGTATTACTCCTGTCAGCCAGATTGCTGAGATTGCCGATAAGTTCACCAGAAACGAGATTCTTACCAGTAACGAAATCCGTCAGATTATCGGTATCAAACCTTCTGATGATCCTAAGGCGGATGAACTGCGTAACTCGAACCTCAACCAACAAAATGAAGAGGCTGAACCTTCTGGTGGATTTGCAGATTTGTTAAAGAAAGGAGAAAACGCAGATGTATGATTGCGAAGGCTATGTGACTCGATACGGTGTGAAGTGCACTGATGGTGTCACAATCAGTCAGGGAGCTTTTGCAGATCAAAATGGCTCTAGAGTTCCGGTGGTGTGGATGCATATCCATGACGATGTCGAAGCTGTCCTTGGCCATGCTGACCTGGAAGCACGTGATGATGGTGTCTATGGAAAGATTTCTTTCAATGGCACTGAGGCGGGCGTTGCCGCAAAGGAACTTGTAAGCCATGGGGATGTAAGCGCATTCTCCATTCATGCAAATCGCCTCACCAGAAATAAGTTTACGAATGTTGTCTCTCATGGCAACATTAAGGAAGTAAGTCTTGTTCTGGCTGGAGCGAATCCCAAGGCATATATCGAAAAGTTGAACCTCACCCATAGTGATGATGGCGAGATTGATTTCGATGATGCAAATATTTTCACAGCTGGCGGAATTACTCTTACCCATGCTGATGAGGAAAAGAAGGAGGACCCCGAAGTGAAAGACGAAGATCTGAAGCACGAGGACCAGAAGAAAGAAGAAAAGCCCGAGGGTAGCGATAAGACCATTAAAGATGTTCTCGATACCCTGAATGAGGAGCAGCAGGCCGCCGTTGCCTATATTATTGGCAAAGCTCTTGAAGAAAAGGGCGGCAGCGTTGAGCACAACGACGATGACGATGAGGAGGACAAATCCGATATGAAGCACAATGTCTTTGACCCTGAGAATGCCGCGGCTCCCACCCTGAGCCACGACGATATGCAGAAGATCCTGAAGGACGCCAAGCGTCTGGGCTCTCTGAAGCAGGCTGTTCTGGAGCACTGCGAGACCGAATCTGAGGATGCGGATGCTCTGCAGGATGCCATTATGCATGCTGATGCCAACTATGGTGTCCAGAACCTCGACTACCTGTTCCCCGATGCCCGCAAGCTGACCAATGAGCCCATCTTTATTCAGCGCGATCAGACCTGGGTTTCTCAGGTCATGAGCAAGGTCCATCGTACTCCCTTCTCCCGCATTAAGTCTATCTTTGCTGACATCACTGAGGATGAGGCTCGTGCAAAGGGTTACATCAAGGGCAAGCTGAAGAAGGAAGAGGTCTTCTCCCTGCTGAAGCGCACTACCACCCCCACCACTATCTACAAGAAGCAGAAGATGGATCGCGATGATCTGATCGATATCACCGATTTCAACTTCGTTGCCTGGCTGAAGTCCGAGATGCGGATGATGCTGAATGAGGAACTGGCCCGTGCCATCCTGATCGGTGATGGCCGTCTGGCTTCCAGCGATGATAAGATCAATGAGCAGAACATTCGTCCTGTCTGGACCGATTCCGAGCTGTTCACTGTGAAGTATCCCGTGAATGCTGGCACCAGCGATGCTGAGCATGCCAAGAACTTCATCAAGGCAGTCGTGAAGTCCCGTAAGCTGTACAAGGGCTCCGGCAACCCTGATCTGTATACCACCGAGGATATGCTGACCGAGATGCTGCTGCTGGAGGATACCACAGGCCATGTGCTCTATGATACCGTTGAGAAGCTGCGTACTGCTCTGCGCGTTAACAGCATCGTGACGATCGAGTCTATGGTTGGTCTGACCCGTAGCGACGACTCCGGTAAGACCCAGGCTCTGGATGCTCTGCTGGTCAACCTGACCGACTACAATGTCGGCGCTGATAAGGGTGGCGAGGTTAACATGTTTGATGACTTCGACATCGACTACAACCAGTACAAGTATCTGATGGAGACTCGTTGCTCTGGCGCTCTGACCCGTCCTTATGCCGCCATCGCTTTCGAGGTCCAGAAGGACTAATCTGAGATAGCTGAAAGGAGAACTCACTATGGAAAGAATCTATAATGATGCCAAGGATAAGAACGTTGCGAAGATCATCGTCTTTGTGAATGCGAATAAGGCTTATGCCGATGCTGCCCACAAGGTTCAGTTTAAGACTTCCGAGCTGAAGGATGCGTTTATGAAGGGTTGCGTTCTGCAGACCGCGGAGGGCACCTATGCCATTCCCACGAACTATACCGAGACTTCCAAGGTTGGCACTGTCTCTGCGATCATGGCTGCCGCTACCGGTGATACTGTGACCGTGACCCGTGCTGCGGCCGTTGCCGGCTAAGTAGACTCTCGGAGAATTCAAAATGGCAAAGTTTTATGGTGCAGTCGGCTTTATTGTGCCGATGGAGACTGCTCCGGATGTTTATACGGAGACTCCGGTAGCTCGTTACTACATGGGCGACGTTGTCCGAAATGTGAAGAAAGCAACCTCTGGTGAAGGTATCAATGACAATATTGATGTCAATAATCAGATTAGCATTGTGGCTGATCCGTTTGCTTTTGCGCACTTCTTTGCCATGAGATATGTTGAATGGATGGGGGCGTATTGGAATGTTCAATCTGTTGAAGTCCAATCCCCCCGTCTAATCATCTCGATTGGAGGTGTGTACAATGGCGAAATCGCGTCAGCAACTGTCTGAGATCTTAAATGAGATCATGGGGGTTGCAAAGCGTGTATATTTTCAGCCTCCTGCCACCATCAAGATGTCCTACCCATGTATTATCTACAAATTAGACAACATTGACACAAAATTTGCAGATAATAATCCGTATTCCCTTATGAAGAAATACGTGGTAATGGCGGTTACAAAAGATCCAGATTCAGATCTTCCTATGAAGATCGCACAGCTCCCCATGTGTACAATGAATCGAATTTATATGGCTGATAACCTATACCACTATGTTTTCGATCTTTATTTCTAAGGAGGAACAATCCTATGGCTAAACTCGTGTGGGATAAGACTGGCGAGCACCTGTATGAGACTGGTGTAGACCATGGTGTCCTGTATTTTCCTGATCAGACCGGCGCCTATAAGAATGGCGTTGCTTGGAATGGCCTGATCTCCGTTTCTGAATCTCCCTCTGGTGCTGAAGCTACCGGTCAGTATGCCGATAACATCAAGTATCTGAACCTGATTTCCGCCGAGGAGTTCGGCGCGACCATCGAAGCCTACACCTATCCTGAGGAGTTCGAGGCTTGCAATGGCAACAAGGAGCTGGTTGATGCTTCTGGTGTCTATGTTGGCCAGCAGTCCCGCTCTGTTTTCGGCTTCTGCTATCGTACCATGATCGGTAACGATACTGATGGTCAGGATCATGGCTATAAGCTGCATCTGGTGTATGGTTGCCAGGTATCTCCTTCCGAGAAGGCTTATCAGACCATCAATGATTCTCCCGAGGCTCTGACCTTCAGCTGGGAGCTGTCCACGACCCCTGTCAACGTGACCGGCAAGAAGCCTACTGCTCTGCTGGTTATCGATTCCACCAAGATCGATAGCGGCAAGCTGGCAAAGATCGAGGCCAAGCTGTATGGCGACGAGACCGCTGCTGGTGCCGTCCTGCCCA
>CYGL01000641.1_pt1 | contig 12309 bp, 20 predicted proteins | sample 485531 | NCBI WGS metagenome assembly CYGL01 (sample SAMEA3497897, study PRJEB9818) | human gut metagenome | reverse complement strand
CCCGCAATGCGTTCTTATGAGAACTGCAAGTCTTTTCCACAGGTGCCTGTCATCGAAAAAAATCTCAGAAGTGTTTGGGATTAATTACGATGATATCATCTTTACCAGCTCTACTTTGCAACTTGATTGCAGAGAAAAAATTTGCGGTAAATAACAGTTTAACTGTTATTTTGTTCTTTGAAAACTGAATAAGGAAACGCTATGGAAGAAACAAGAGCATGAAGTCCGTTATCCGCAGGATTGCAAGAGACATTGAAGGAGGTAATCGACGTTGAACGTAATTAATGTTGATAAAAACGGAAACGTCATCGATGATCTGACCAAAGTTGTCTTGCCTCCCGATTTGCAGGAGGTATTAAACAACGCGGTGTCAAATTCAAAGGAGGAAATTTAAATGAATGATAGCGAAAAAGAACCGGTAGTACCGGTACCAGCTGGTGTTTTGGCAGCACTTGAAGCGGCGTGCACACTTGCGAATTGCAAGACGATTAACCACCGCGGAATGTTGGAGATTATCTCCAGCCGTGCCGAAGAAGTCGAAGAGGGGCTAAGCGGCACTATCAGCGCATTATCGCTTTCGTATGTAATTTTCGAAGCTGAGAAAACGACAAGGAAAAGAAAGTGGCGAAAAAGTTAGACAAACGAAATCCTTGGGAAATTCCAAGGTGAGAAGAAAGAAGCTCTTGCACGATTTATCGCTGATACCATTGATGACTTCGAAAAAATGTATCGAGGTGATGGAAATGAACATCATTAAACAATTTAAATTGCGCAAGCTCAACAAGGAACGTGAACGCTTGCTCAATGAGTTTACGGTCGAAGATATCACGGTGCAGGGTGTTTGGCCGCTTGGAAAAAGCCTGAACAACGCCGCCAAACGAGCATGTTTGATGGACGGTTTGGAAAAACTGGACGCAAAGATCAAAGCAATTGTGGAGGAATAAGAACGTGGCTGAAATTAAAGCAACAGAAAATGGCTTGGAAATTCAAGCCGGCAAAATTACATTGGAAGGCCCGGAAACGGAATACGTCACGTTAGCGGTGGTCGAGTATGATCCTTACGAGGGCATGGATTGCGAAGGAAACGAAAAAGACAAGACGCTTGTCCGCTTGCCAGCATTCTGCCAACAAGTTGGCGAAGATGACAAGATCACGTTCAGCGGAAAACTTGACGTGGACACGAGGCTTGAAAGCGAGCCGTGGAACGCTCCCGAAGAATGGATCTGGACGGGGTACGTGCTCGCTAAAGCAACATACGAGGTTAGAGGTCCTCGCTTGCACATGCTGCTGTTAGGATTTGGCCAGAGCTTGACAAGTCTCCCCGTTGTCGAAACGAAAATTGAAGAGGTGAGGGTAGAAAACTAAACAAAAAAACCGCCTTAAATAAGGCGGTAAAAAAATCTTGGGTTGCTTACATTATAGCACGAAATAGGAGGAAATAGAATGAACGATTTAACGTTAGAAAATTTATCAGTCAATTTCAAACCCGGCACGATTGATTTTCCGCAAGCGGGAGAACTGAAGAAACTGGTTGCCAGCAAACTAGAACAAACAAAAGGCTTGGTTGCTACCGATGAAAGCATTAAAGCAACAAAGGCATCACGTGCTGAGGTCAACAAATTAAAAAAAGCAATCGGTGACGTCCGCAAAGAGTATAAAACGGCTTGGAACGCCCCGTTTGAACTCTTTGAATCAACGCTTAGAGGGCTTGAGAAAGACTGTGACGAAGCGTCACAAGAACTCAAGTTGACCATTGACGGGTTCGAGGAAACGCAAAGAGAAGAGCGCAAACAAAAGGTGCAAGCGCTCATTGAAGAAATGGCGCCTAATTACGGTGTCAAGCCTGAAGATCTGCCTATCGCTGACAAGTGGCTGCTCAAGTCAACGTCACAAAAGACAATCACGCAGGAAATCGGTGAACAGATGAAGACACTCGTCAACTTGTACAAAGAGCGTGACGAGATTGTTAAGAAGTGCATTAAGAGTGGTCTTGCACCGGCTCCGTACATTGAAATGCACGAAAACGGAACGTCATACATCGACGTTTCAAACAAAATTGAATCTGATCTGATCGACAAGGAAGAAACAGCTGACCGTTTCAAGCAAGCCAAACAAGCCGAGGTGGCAGAACAGAAAGCTGCTATGGTGGATATCGGAGACGGGCGCTTGGTCGATGAAAATGGCGAAGTTAAGCAAGAACTGCAACTTGTCACATTTACGCTCAAGGGCACTAAAGAACAACTCGACAATGTGGCTCGTTTCTGCATCACGAACGGTGTAAAAGTGGTCAAGGCAAGCGAAAGAGAGACGGTGATTGAATGAATTTTACAATTCAAAATACCCGTAAAGCGAAGCCTATGAAGGTTGTGCTGTACGGGGTTGAGGGAATTGGGAAGACTACTTTTGTCAGTCATTTTCCCGATCCGATCTTTATTGACACGGAAGGATCAACGGGCTTTATTGACGCCAAAAAGCTCCCCGATCCCGACAGCTGGGCGATGCTCCTTGAAGAAATTGCGTATATGGCGCAAAGCCCACAGGGAAAAACGCTGGTGATCGATACTGCCGATTGGGCAGAAGAGCTCGCCAAGCAGCACTTGATGGCCAAGCACAAATGGCAGGCCATCGACCAGACGGATTACGGCACGAGATACGTTGCTTTGTCAAACGAGATCATCCGGCTCTTAAGAGGGCTTGAAATGGTCAAGAATGCAGGCATGAACGTTGTTTTAACGGCTCATGCCGTACAAAAGAAATTTGAATTGCCCGATCAGGTCGGCTCATTCGACCGCTATGTTCTCAAACTGGAAAAGAGGGATGCGGCACTGATCAAGGAATGGTGCGACATGCTCTTATTCGCCAACTACAAAACAACCGTAGTAGCAAGCGGAAGCGGGTCGAAGAAGGCAACGGGTGGCCAACGTGTCATGTATACAACGCACATGCCCGCCTGGGATGCAAAAAACCGGCTCGGGTTGCCGGACGAATTGCCGTTTGAATACGGTGCAATCAAAGATAAATTCTTAGCGGCAACTGAAGGGGCGCAAGCAAAACCGCAAACAAACGGTTATCCGTACAGTTATCCGTCAAGCGTGCCGCAAAAAGTCGTTGAGCTGGCTTCCCAATCGGGCTTAAACCCTAATAGCATTATGGCAATCGTCTACAACGGCAAATTCATGCCCGAGGGAACGCCAATCGAAGCAGTGCCGACCCAATTATGGGAACATATCGCCGACAACTGGCAGGTGGCTTTGAGTTTGGCTAAATAAGGAGGACTAAATTATGGAAAAATTGGATATTGAAAATTTGGCCGCAAACATCACGAAGTTTACGGTCGACAAGAACGGCAACGTGCAGATTGCGCTTGAAGCATACAGCTCGGACGTTAATCTGGAAAATCTGAAAGCGTTGAAAGATCGGGACATCTTCGTAACAATCAAGTCATCGCAGACAGACCTTTTTAATCCGGAACAATAATATAGGAGGACGACAACATGATGAACAACATGATGAACAACAATAACTTTAACAACAATAACTTTAACAACAATAACTTTAACAACAACGCAAACGCAATGGATAACGAATTCTTGGATTGGGATGGCTCATTCGTTGCGGAAGAATCACAATTCACAACGCTCAAAGACGGCGACTATCCGTTTGAAGTAACGAAGATCGAGCGCAAGATGTACGACGGCAATTCGCAGAAAATTCCGAACGGCGCGCCTTACGCCGAAGTATCGCTCCGGTTCAACGGCGGTGAACAAGGCAACACCACGGTAACCGAACGGCTTTATCTGCTCAAATCACTTGCGTGGAAGTTAACCGAGTTCTTCGGATCAATCGGCCAGGCTCCGGTAGTTGGCCAACCGTTCAAGCCTAACTGGAATGCGGTGGTCGGTTCACATGGCGTTGCAACGCTGACTGTCCACAAATACACGGGCCGTGACGGTCAAGAGCGTTCAAATAATCAGGTGAAGAAGTTCAAAAAAGGCGGTCAGCCACCACAAGCGCCGGTGCAACAGGTACCGCAAGGATATCAGCAACCGGTGCAACAACAGCAGCAACCCGTTCAACCACAACAGGCGCCGCAACAAGCACCAAATAACGACCCCTTCCCAGGGGCATTCTAAACGGGAAGAGAAAGAAGTGAACTAAATGGAAGAAGTGAAACTGAGGCCGTACCAAGAGCAATCGAGGGAAGCGGTCGAAAGGGAATGGGAAGAAGGGCGCAAACGAACCCTGCTTGTTTTGCCCACCGGAACAGGCAAAACGGTAGTCTTTTCAAAAATCGTCGAAGATCAGGTCAAACTGGGCGACAGATGCCTGATCCTCGCACACCGTGGAGAGCTGCTTGAGCAAGCAAGCGATAAGCTGCTTAAAGCTACAGGGCTCAAAACGGCAACCGAAAAGGCCGAACAGACAAGCCTTGGAACTCGAGCAAAGGTTGTTGTCGGCAGCGTTCAAACACTTCAGCGAGAAAAGCGATTAGCCAAATTCGAACCTGAGCACTTTAACACTATTGTTGTCGACGAAGCTCACCACTGCATCAGCGAAGGCTACCAGAAAGTGCTTGGACATTTCCCTAATGCAAAAGTGCTGGGCGTTACGGCAACGCCGGACAGGGGCGACATGAAGAACCTCGGTGAGTATTTTGAAAGCATGGCCTATGAATACAGTTTGAACGACGCAATTCGTGAAGGCTATTTATCGCCGATTAAAGCCTTAACTATCCCCCTTAAGGTTGATTTAAGCGAAGTCAAGCAGCAAGCCGGGGACTTTTCAACAAGCGACCTCGACACTGCACTGGACCCGTATTTGGAACAAATTGCAGATGAGATGGCCAAATACTGTGCAAACAGAAAAACGGTGGTGTTCCTGCCGCTCGTCAAAACGTCGCAGAAGTTCAGAGACATCTTAAACGGAAAAGGCTTGAAAGCTGCCGAGGTAAACGGAGCGTCCACCGACCGTGAAGAGGTTTTGAAAGATTTTGAAGAAGGCAAGTACAACGTCTTATGCAACTCGATGTTATTAACGGAAGGCTGGGACTGTCCGAGCGTTGATTGCGTGGTAGTCTTGCGCCCTACAAAAGTAAGGGGTTTGTATAGCCAGATGGTCGGACGTGGTACTCGATTAGCCCCCGGCAAGAAAGAGTTGCTGCTGCTCGACTTCCTTTGGCACACCGAAAGTATGGAGCTTTGTCATCCGGCTAACTTGATCTGCAAGAATGCAGAAACGGCTAAGAAGATGACCGAGAACTTGGAAGATGCCGCAGGACAAGCGGTGGATATCGAAGACGCCGAAGAGCAGGCAGAAAAAGATGTTGTCAGAGAGCGTGAAAACGCACTGGCTGAAAAATTGGAAGCATGCAAAAAACGCAAGCGAAAACTCGTTGATCCGCTCCAATTCGAAATGTCAATTCAAGCGGAAGATTTGAGTAGTTACGTGCCGACTTTTGGTTGGGAAATGGGGCCTCCTACTCAAAAACAGAAAGCTGCATTGGAACGCTTAGGCATTCTGCCTGACGAAATCGAGAACGCAGGCAAGGCCAAGCTGATTCTTGATCGCCTGCACAAACGAGCCGTAACGGGGCTGACCACACCTAAACAAATCCGGTGTCTGGAAAAATACGGGTTCAGACACGTAGGCAACTGGCAGTTTAAGGAAGCAAGCGACATGATTACACGCATTGCAGCTAACGGCTGGAAAGTGCCGCACAAGGTCGATGCTCATACGTATCAACCATTGAGCATTGCAGCAACCGATCTTGATCAGTATCTCGGATGGGATGACATAATCCCGGTTTAAAAAGACAGCACGGGCGGACGGCGCTTATCGGGGTTCGATCCCCCGACCGTGCATTATCACAACTAAAGGAGGGTAAAAATGAAAGAGTTTGACTTATTGCCGCTGCTCGACTACATCGACCCGGCAACGCTTGATTATACCGAGTGGGTGCAGGTCGGCATGGCTCTTAAACACGAAGGATATGATGAAACCGACTGGGACGCATGGTCGCAAAGAGACGGAGCCCGGTATCATGACGGTGAATGCGAGAAGAAGTGGCAGACGTTTGACGATGAAGGCTCGATCGTGACAGGAGCAACAATTACGCAAATGGCGAAAAACAACGGCTGGCAAGGAGGAATGAGAAAGGAAAACCAAGAAGCGTTTGGGTGGGATGATTCGTTTGAAGCAGAAGAGCGTTTCAACCCGACGATCGATAAGGGCTATAAACTTATCGACACCGCCTACATGAGCGGTGAGGAAATCAAGCCGCCGGCGAATTGGAACCCGGCGCAACAAATCACCGAATTTCTGAATGCGGTTTTTGACCCTGGCGATATCGTCGGGTTCGTCACAGCGGCCTATGAACACGAAAAAGACGGACACGTTAAATATGTGCCCGGTGGTCAAGGAATTTATACGAGAACAGCAGGGGACATCACGGATGCGCTCAGGAGAAACGGCGGAGATGTCGGAGCTGTTATGGGGGATCCGGATAAGAACGCCGGAGCATGGATCAGACTTAACCCGCTTGACGGAAACGGGGTCAAGAATGACAACGTAGCAGAATTCAAGTACGCGCTGGTCGAATCGGATTCAATTCCCGTTCAGCTGCAGAATGAGATCTATTACAAATTAGAGTTACCGATTGCGGCGCTGACCTTTACTGGTGGCAAATCATTGCATGCAATCGTCAAGGTGGATGCCAAGAATTACCCACAATACAAAGAACGGGTCGATTATCTGTACGACATCATGCAGAAAAACGGGCTCAAGATCGATAAGCAAAACAAGAACCCGTCACGCTTAACCCGTCTTCCCGGATTTGAACGAGGAGACAAGAAACAGTTTCTCGTCGCAACTAACATCGGCAAAACGGACTGGGAAGAATGGCAAGAATACGTTGAAGATTTGAATGACAATCTGCCAGACATCGAAAATCTCGAAGGATTGTTTGACAAACCAATCGAACTCGCTCCGGAACTTATCCAGGGCGTGCTGAGACAGGGGCATAAAATGCTGATTGCCGGTCCGTCAAAAGCCGGCAAGAGTTTTCTCTTGATCAACCTTGTCTTATCAATCGCAAACGGCAAAGAGTGGCTAGGCTTTAAGTGCACGCAAGGCAAAGTATTATACGTCAACTTGGAACTTGATGGGCGGTCGGCTAAGCAACGCTTCGTAGACATCTGCAACGCGCTAGGGTATGACCACCGAAACATTACCAACGTTGATATCTGGAACCTTCGTGGCAAGACGAGCCCTATGAATAAATTAGCGCCGAAGCTCATCAGACGAGCTAAAGACGCCAACTATATCGCAATCGTAATCGACCCGATTTACAAAGTGCTGACGGGAGACGAGAACAACGCTCATGATATGGCGGACTTCGTAAACCAGTTCGACCGGATAGCCACCGAATTAGATTGCGCAGTCATTTACGCTCACCATCACTCAAAGGGTGCGCAGGGCGGCAAGTCGTCAATTGACCGTTCGTCAGGATCCGGTGTCTTTGCCCGTGACCCTGACGCAATTCTTGACCTGATCCAGCTACCCATTAATGAGGCAAGATATGACGCGTTGGAAAATAGGACCGCCTGCCGAACGTTTTATCAGACAATCGCCAAATACCGTCCCGACTATCTCAACCAGATCAGCGAGGGCGATATGTTAGACAAGCAGCGCATGGGGCATCATGTCATGGTATCCATCAACAGAGTGATACCGAACTATGAGGACGTGCTCAAGGAAAACTACTCAGCACATGCATCAAGCGGTGGCCAATGCGCGCAACGAAACGGCGTGGAGAGTTGAGGGCACTCTTCGTGAATTCCCGAAGTTCAAACCGGTTAACGTCTGGTTCGAGTATCCGGTACACACGATCGATACAAGCCTTGATGATATCGAGTTGGAAACGGCGGGCGGAGGCCCGGGCAACGGCAACTGGAAACAGTCAGTCAAAAAGATGAACGAGAAGAAAGCGCAGAAAGCACAGACTGAATTAGAAGAGGCGTTTAACATCATGAGCGAAGACGGTGGACCAATCGAGATCGGGCAGGTAGCAGACTACTTGGAAATCTCCAAGAAGAGTGCCTACCAGCGTATTAAAAAGAGTAAAAAATTCGAAGCGTCCGACGGCATGATCTGTTCAAAAGAGAACAAAACTGGTTTAGAATAATTCTAAGATTAGAGAACTTTTAATTTTTCTTTAATCGTTGTTACCCTCATTACCCACACTAACCCACCGAGAGTGGGTAATCGTTACCCACACTGATATTTTCAGAGTGGGTAACAGGGTTAAAATGCCTTGTCCCTAGGCCCGTTACCCTCTATTCCTGAAAGGAAGAGGGTAACGCCTAGGCAAGGGGTGGAAAAATTAGAAAAAATTCTTCAGAGTGGGTAACAACATTGAACGTATGTTTGCGTAGGTGTTCGAGAAAATGAATTTTAATTTTTAAGAAGGTAACCGCCCAGTCTTGAGGGTGGTCAGCTGAAGGAATGAAAGAGGACGGAAGGTATACCAATTTGAGGGGGGTGGTCAGATGGACTGGAAAGCATTCTTTGCGGATTTGGAAAAGTGGATGCAGGCAAGCAACGTCATGGTGCAGCGATGCGGAGGTCTGAACGAGAATTATTTTGAGTGGCTAGTGCAGACGTTGAACGTCATTTACGAGAGATATCCAAGCGCACTTGCCAGACGTTTTCTGTTTGACATTATGGAAGCTCAGGAAGAGCAGCTGAAGGAGGTGGTCAAATGAAGAACAGGAACTCAGCCGATTTTGCCGGTTGTCTGGTAACGGCGCTATTGCTGCTATGGTTTGCAGTAATGTGGATACTATGTAAAGTGCTGATTGGATAACGAAGGGGGAATGAAAATGGATTGTTTAAAAACTTTAATGTGGATAGCAGCAATATGCGTTTTTGTAGCAATGGTCGGTGAACGTTTTCTGCCGCAGCTTGTAGTTGCGGCGCTGGCGTTCGTGGGAACTGCAATCATGGTTGCGATAGTGGCATATTTGATGGACGAAGGGTGAAGAAATGAAAAATTATATAGTGACTGTTGAAATTGACAAAATCATCACTAATCGACTGGTCAAGGCGGAAACCGCCGAAGAAGCTGAACGAAAAGTTAAGGAGGAAGAGGAATGATGTTTAAAATCACGTGCGCCGCATATTGCATTAATCCCCGCAACCAGCTCGGAGATTACCGCTTGGAAATTAAACCACAGTATTCGAAGGGCAAAAGCGGGTTTTTCAACGCTGTAGAAATTAAAGCAAGGGCTCTTTCTGCAGCCAAAAATGGAGTTATCAACGTCTGGACTGAGCGCAACAGAACTCAAGTCCCCGACATTTCTGTTTGTGCCGATGATATGCTTGCAATCAAACTGATTGAGGAGGAAGAGAAATGAAATACAAAATCAGATACAGGAAATATCGTAACGCCTATAAAGGGACCATTGAAGAGTCCGTTTTAGCGGTCGAAGCACGGTTTTTTAAAATCGAAAACGGTTTTGCTGCCTTTTGGTTTGAAGACAACGAAAGCCGAATCCCCGACATTTATATCAACGCTAACGACGTTCTTACAATTGAACGGAGGATATAACTAATGAAAGTACAGGCGCAATCGCATTTTGCAAAGAAAGTGGAGCTTGACGGGTACCGATTCGATTCGCAGAAAGAAGCGGAGTTCTACCAGCGATACGTCAAGCCAAGTGGCTACAAGTTTGAGTGCCAAAAGAATTTTGTTTTGATGGATAAATACGAAGGCTTAGGCGTGGTTAATTTAAAGAGGACAGCGTACAGAGCCGACTTCGTGATCTTTAACAATGACGGGAGCATAAAACATGTGTATGACGTCAAGAACGGGTTTTCCAATTATGCAATCGATAAAAGAGCCAAGCTCAAGTTTGCCATGTTTGCCCGCGTGTATGGTTTGCCGGTTGAGGTGGTGGTCATCAGAACGCATGACTTTAAAACAACTATTACGGGAGCAACCAAAAAGCTGGAGCCGATTATCAGAACCAACGTGAGTTACGATTGGCAGGATATCGTTAAAACGTCATAACGGACTTTCTAAGCGATTTTAGGAATTAGACTCAACACTATTTAAAACAAGGAGGCGGTCACATGAATATTACTGAAGCAGTAAATATGGTTCTTAAACGTTATTCCAGTTATGGTTATGACATTTTCTTAGACTTGAACGAAATCAAGGACGATGATTTACAGGAAGCGGTACGTTTTATTGCAAGCATGAGGAGACGCTGCTGCACAGAAACTAAACGTAAGCGTGTCAGAAAAAATCAATCGGGAAACGCTTAGGGATATGAATTAAAAAAAGGTTACACCTACAAGGGTATCGCCAGAGAAACTGGGTTGGCAGAATCAAACTGTTAGTAAAAAAAAGATCTTGGGAATTAATGGTTTTTAAAAAAAGCTTTTAATCAACCAAAATGCGCCCTCAATGGTAATAAGAGCTGGTGTGCAAGTGATTTGCCTGAACATCGAAAACGGGCGAGCGGAAGACGTTTGAGTCTATCACTAAAGCGGGAAAAGCTTTTGGATTCAGAGAAGGCTACCTTAGGGACAGGACCAGGGGCGGCAAGTGCTATATAGAAAACGGTTGGGAGTTTAGACGGGGTGATTGAATGCTGCTCACGGATTACTTTTTTAAGGAAATTGAAACGTATAAAAAAGGCCAGGTGCGTGAACAGACATACAATAAATATTGCTCGAACGGGCGATTTTTGATTGAAAACTTTTCTGATATGGTTTTATCAGAAATGACCGCGGACGACTACCAGCAAATCTTGAACAAATATGCAGAAACGCGAGAAAAAGCAACAATTACTGATTTCCATCACCAGCTAGCGTGGGCACTTAAACGGGCCTACAACGTAGACGGGTTGTTAAAACGCGACGTTACTTTTGACGCTAAAATCCCTCAAGGTAAAAAGCCAGGCAAGAAAAAGCAGAAGTTTATGGAAATCGAAGATATGAGAAAACTGATTCAAGAACTCAAACACGAAAACACGCCCGAGGCAAATTTCTTTTTGATTTTGTTAAAGACCGGTTTGAGGTTTGCTGAAGCGTTGGGCATCACGCTTAATGATATCGACTTTGAGAGAAAAACGGTAAGCATAAACAAAACGCTGAACTACAAAGGGCACCGGAAAGGGACCAGAACTTTTGCCCCGACCAAAAATAAATATTCGGTCAGGACAATCATTGTAGACGATGCGGTTTTGTATATGCTGTGGAAAAACGCAAGGGACGCTGACCCGGATGAAAGCATTTTTTTCAGAATTAAAGGCTTCCAATTCAACTCGACGCTCAATAACAAACTCAAGCGAGCTTGCCGAAAAGCGGGAGTTCCTGAAATCACGCTGCACAGCCTGAGGCATGAGCACGCAACATATTTGGTGTCGCAAGGAATTAGCAGCATGGCGGTAGCTGAGCGGTTGGGACATGCAGACGATTCTGTTACAAGAGCCGTGTATATTCATCGGTTGGAAACGGAAAGGCACGGGACAACAAGGAAATCGCGCAGAAGATTGCGAGTTTGTGAGGTGGATAATGGTTAAATTTGATGTTAAAACTGTAAACAATTTGCTAGGAATTGACGACGCATTTAAGGCGCCGGGCAGATTGATGGAGATTTTGTCCGAAAGAGAAGAACGCGAGAAGCTATTTAGAAATTTTCTAAAAATTGACACCAACTTGGAGTACGACTGGTTTCATGAATACTTTGAAACTGAGCAAGCCGAGCGGAAGTCGAAGAAACAAGACTTTACGCCTAACTCGGTTGCTAAACTGGCGAACTCGATCGCTTGCGAACCAAGACATACTGATTATTATGAGATGGCAGCAGGTACCGGAGGCATGATGATAGCCCGTTGGGTCTATAACATCAAAGAAGATCCGGTGTTTGTGCTCAAAAAGAAAAGAAACTATGGTCAATGACGTTCTAACGTCCAGCATTTTCACATATAGTCCGCGAGCGTATTGGTATCACCTCGAGGAGCTGTCGGACAGGGCAATTCCTTTCTTGCTATTCAATGCAGCTATCAGAGGAATGAATGCAGAGATTATTCAGTGCGATTCTTTGAGCAGGAAAGCCAAACGGGCATTTTATGTAAAAAATGACAGTGATGATTTTCTGGCATTTTCTGACATTTTAGAGATTCCTAAAACCGATGATTTTGCGAAATTCTTAGACGTAGAGTGGGATTTAGATGGAGGAGATAGCGATGATTAAAACGATGCTCGGAGAAATGTGCGGAACGTGCAAGGTAGAAGCCCATG
>CYGL01000640.1_pt1 | contig 12326 bp, 15 predicted proteins | sample 485531 | NCBI WGS metagenome assembly CYGL01 (sample SAMEA3497897, study PRJEB9818) | human gut metagenome | reverse complement strand
GTAATGATTGTCTTGGTGTTTTCTCCATGTCCCATTGTACGTGCATCCATATCGACTTGGCCGAGTGCTCGAAGAGAACAGTATCAACACTTGGCAGCGTTTTCAAGACTTGGAATATTGCTTTCGCTTCTTCTTCATTCTTGATTCTGAGGTCGGCTGCATTCCCTTTCGTATGCCATGAGTTTGCAACACCACCTATGGCTTTGTTCAATGCTGCACACCGATAGCCGGAAGTGATAATAATAGGTGCTTGGAGGATTCTTCTCAAGGGGTCTAAAACCATCTGCACACCATATTGTATGTTTCTTATTACTTCATCACTCGGTGTATTATCTATCTTTAACCTTTTTGCGGTTGTGGAGCGTGTGAATTCTTCAAGAGCGAAGAAGTCACTTTTTATCGTCTTTTGATTTACTTTCACCATATTGATAAATTTTATAATTGATTTGATACACTGACGCTGCGAATATAAGAAGCTGAGCAATAAAGATTAATACACCTGCTTCTATGTTGTGCGTCTGACTAACTACTATACTTGTGATACCGATTGCGATTGCTGCTGCTATACACATCACGGCTGAAGAAAATTCTATTTTATCTTTTGTTTCTTGATTCATTTTCATTAGGTTTTAGAACTAAAAAGGCTGATACCCAAAAACCAGGTATCAGCCTAATTTGTATGATTAAATATTCTAGCGACAAATGTTACTTTTATTCAAGTCCACCATCATCCCCTTTACCACTGAGGGTTACGTTTACAGTGAACTTGGCAGTACCAATTGCAACCTCGATTGTTGCACTCTGTGCCGTCTCGCCAGTGTTGGTGCTTGTAATCAATCCGGCATTAGTAACTGTACAGTAAGAGTTTCCGGTTTTAACGGTGCATGTTACTGTCTCGCTGTTAGGGTTTGTAATGCCAATCTGTGCGGTACCTCCACTAGCTACAGTGTAACTCTTAGGGCTGACACCTGGCTTAGCTTCAGCTGCTCCGGCATCTCCTTGATTAGCCATTGGTCCATTATTGAGGATCAATTCCGTGCCGACTGGGTATGTAGCTAACTGATTTGCGGTCTTCACACCGCTGATAATGTCTTGTGCGACAATCATTACTGCATCGGAACGCAGCCAACCACTGTCGTTTTTGCGCGACTGAATCACCGCTCCGAAGTCTGCTGCACCTGACTTTATTGTGATGGCATTTGCAGTAGTGCTCATTGTGATAGTTGCCTGGTCGTTGTTGGTGCTGATTGTAAATGCATCAGCAGGCTTTGTAACTTTGCCTGACTTATCGCAATAAAGGCGAACGATGTTGAAGTTCTCAGCCTTATAAGAGTACACACCATTTGTGGTTGCACCCTCACCAATGACGGTACAGAAAGTAATGAGGTCGTTTCGCTGAACACCAAGAGCAGCGTAGATGCCTTCAGCAGTTGTGAAGTCTGCGCCCTCCTTTTCGCCCACGATTTCCAAGTTAGATGTTCCATCGAACTTGAAAGCGAAACCTGGCAGTGAACCGCTTGCAAGGATAAAAGGCATTGGGTTGATGTCTCCATCCTTATATTCATTGAATGCTACACTACCTTTAGCTGCTGCTGCTTGTTTGAAGCGGTTGAGGTTGCGACTATTGAACTGACGCATACACTGCATACCGGAAGAATATCCCTCAAAAGAGTGGTCAGCGATAGACTTTAGCGTCTTGTATGCTGCGCCAATAGTGGTCATGAGCATACGCTGTCGCATCTGTGCTTCGGTGCGTGGGTTTTTGACGTCATAAACACGGTCCTTAGTAATTTGCTTACCATCAAGGACACTGAAAGTTAAACTCTTGGTTGAGCCTTTTCGTAGGCCAAAGAAACCTTTAGATTGTGCCATAATTTTATACTTTTAGTTATACATATAAGATAATTCATTCGGTGGGGTTCCCCTGTTGTAGGCCATGCTATTACTGCAGTATGCTGCCCGGATAGGGGGTATACCTAACCGGTTGCAAATGTACAAAATAGTTTTTAACGCGACTTACTCCCGAGGTATCTGCGAGGTTTTGGCGGTTTTTCCGCTTTTCTTTAGTTTTATTTTACAATTTAACAATTGGAATTTAACTTTATTTTAAAGGGGTTAACTTTGCTTACGGATTTCAACACCCCGTTAGGGGTGGTGGTCGGGGGCGTGGTGGCACGAAAAAAGGCTGGCGATAGCCAGCCTTTGAAAGTGACGCCACGACTATACCTTGCCATGGTCGATGCAATATTCAATTGCAAGATTGATTACTGCGTTCTTCTTGAGATTGTGTCTAGCACAATAATTTTCTAGTTTTTCTAAAACCCTTATTTCGAGTTTGCACCCGATTGCCTTTTGATTTACTGCCATAACTGTATGATTTTTGAGATTAATATATAAATGATGACGAGGATTAGGCAGTACCGAAGGTGCTGCCAAGTGAAAGGGTTATCCATTCAAATACCAGTGTATGTATTAACCCTAGCCGTTACCCATTCTTGTTTCTTTTGAGGTTCTTTATATTTCTCCATGAGTTGTGGCAAATATTTCTCCCCTTCCTTTGCCAATTTCTGAACATCAGAAGCATCTACAGTTCTATGCCATTCTGTACCATCTTCAAAATAAACATTGACCTTACTGTTTGCACCATTATTATAATGGTTGAATAGTCTTACTTTTTTCATAAATATTGCCTTATCCGTGATGGCGAGGGCTGAATAATTGTTGTCTAATATATAATAAGTGTTCCTCTCTGAGAATTAAGAAATATTCGGTATGCGCTATTGACAACTTCAAGATATTCAAATCTTCTGCGAAGTTGGTGCGGAACCAATTATGAGGAGATGAGAGATAGCCCCATTTTGGGTTACCTGGTAATGTCACATTCTCTTGGAGCCAGGCAGCAAAGGCTTTTTCAGCTGCGAGATAATGGCCGATTCCTCGTATCTCTATACTCGTACAACTGAGTAGCCTTTTAGCTGCTTTTCGAAGGTCGATGAGTTTGCAAAAGGTTTTGTGCTCGATGGTGTTTGCACCATATATGAGGATTCCTTTGCTACACTTGTTTGTGAGCATATCGAGCGTTGCTTTCAACGCTCGATAATACTTGAATGTCATTCTGTTCATAGGCTATTTGCTGCATAGTACATAAACGAGAGTGATAATTGCCCAATAGGCGAAATGTACGCACATCTTATCTAAGAATGTGATAAAGACCATGTCTGCATGGTCGAGGTTGTTCTTTTTCATATCACGATAGCTTTTGTGAGGAGTGGTTGGCTCCTCGTTACCTTTTACATGTTTACTGTCTCTACTTTATAGATACGGATATCTTCCGATTTTGCTCCCCAATTCATTATCTTCTGCTTAAACTTTTTAACGGTCTCTTCAGAATAGCAATGTACTGTCCCCTGAATATGAGGAAACTCATCTTTTTCTTGACTAAAGATATCGAAGTTGATTTTATAATTTGCCATATTTTACGTAACTTTATTTATTGTTTTCTTCTTTCATCAAGAACTTTCTGAATTTCGTCTACCTGGTGTTGTTCAACTTCACCAAGCCCTTTGATTAATTTTGCAGAAACATTCAAGAAGGCAAGAGCCTCCTTGTTGGTTGCTCCATAGATTCGAGCGTTGAAGTCTCCACAAAAATAATAAGTGCTATTGATATCCTCTAAGCTAGCATAATAAGCATGATTATCACCTTCCTGGTACCTTTTAATTCCGAGGAAACTTCTATTAAAACCACTGTTGCTATTTACAGTTATTACTCTGACAACTACATCATCAACACCAATTTCACCGTTATCGAAATCGGTATTGTCTTCGATTTCGAGTTCATCCATTTTTTTATGGATTGCCCTTGCGACTTCTTCAGTAATTGACTTCAGATTTTCTGTCATTCGCTTGTAATCGTCTCTCGCTAAAATCTCATTTAAATTGATTCTCATAAATATGCGCTTAGCCGTGATGCGCTAGGGCTTAGATGATTAAACTATTGTATAGTATTATTATACTCCTTCTGCATGATAGCAGAGTTTGTATGTAAATATATCTGAGTTGTCGAAATAGATGTATGCCCCATCAACTCACGCAACACATCTAATCTCATGCCATTATTGATTGCTCGGCTGGCGAAGGTATGGCGAAGGAGATGAGGGCTAACTCTTACCCCGATACGCTCGAAAGCAAGATAGATTGCATATCGGAAACCTCTATCCTCCCATTTCTCGAAGATGGCACCCTCTTTCTTACCTCTACACTCGATTGCAGTAACAAGAAGTGAAGGGAGAAAGATATTTCGCTCTTTCTTACCTTTGCCAACGATGATTGCAGTAGCTGCCTTCATATCAATATCTTCATATCTGAGATTACGACATTCGGATACTCTAAGACCACAAGATGTCATCAGCATGATGGCTAGCTTGATATCCTCATTCTTTTCATTCTCGATTGCTCTAGCTATATCAAGAGAATTGATAACATGAGGGATAGTTTTTTCCTTCTTTGGGCTCTCGATGTACTTTGCCGGATTGACTGCGAGATTGTAGTTACGCTGCATCCAATTATACATACCCCTAATAGCTGAGATATTAGCTATGATGGTATTATTGCTTGCACCTGCTGCCTTTCTCTGAGCTAGATAGAGAATTATATCATTCTGATTTATTTCGCTCCACCTACGCCCATTATGAGCCCGAGCGAAGGTACGAAGACTGGTTTCATATTGTCTAGCGGTATTCTCCGAATAACCTTTAGTCAAAACTAGATACTGAATATACTGATTTATCATGATAGCAGAGTTTTGAAATGAGGGGTGGTTAGCCCCTCGTTACCTTATTCATATCTTTCAACTTCTATAACGATTCTTAAATCTACTGTAAACAAGTCACGGTATACATACCAATTAGCTTTATTTTCATCACGGCTAAAGATAGCTTCTAGGCTTTTACGTATATCTCTTGCGTCATCATCATCTTCGGGGAAAATAATGATATACAAACCTTTAACCTTAACTTCATCCATATTAGGAGTATATGTTTTGCCAAAGGATTCTTCAAATGTTCTCTCAGCTGCAATTTCTACATGTGTATTAATGCACCTATTTATGCTTAAAAAATCTTCAACGTTAAATAATTGTTCTATTGTCATAATACGATAGCATTAAGAGTTAAGAGAGGACTATCCTCCCCCTTCCTCTGATGCAAAGTTACGACTTTTTGGGGAGAAAAGCAAGTTTTTTAAGTTAAAAGTATATACTTTTCTTTAACACTTTAGTTAAAAAGTATATACTTACTGCAGTAGTTTCTGCTTCAGCATCAAGTCTGCATCCAGGGCGATAAGGGCGATGATGGTTCTAGCCTTGCAAAGGCTAGGTTCATCATCGCCCCTATCGCCCAACCTTCATGTATGCAAGTTCTCATCCATGGATACACCTCGACACAATCATAGATAGCTTTTTTGCACCATGGTTTTTCAGATTGTTCCTACCCTCCTATCATGATAAGAAAAAATTAAAAACGGTCCTTACCTATTTACTTAAATTTTTTCTTATCATATCCTTTTCCCCATGGGCGCAACCGAGCCTTAGAAATCTTTAGAGATTGAAAGAAAAAGCCCCCTTTAGGGGGTGGGGGTGGGCAAGCGAGTGTATAGCGGTTTATCCGCTATACTCTCGCTATGGATAGCCCTAGTCGGGCGCAAGATTGGGCGCAAGAGGGGCGCAAGCTGTAGATGGCTTGGCATTTATCAGAGAAAGCCCCCTTTAGGGGGTGGGGGTGGGCTTGCGAGTGCGTAGCGGTTCATCCGCTGCGCTCTCGCAAAGGGACATCAGAAACGCTAGGGGGCACTGGGTGACTATGGGGAGGGTTCGGGGGAGGAACGACCCCGAGCAAAGCGCCAGCCGACAAAAAAGGACCTAACCGCTTTTAGGGGTGGTGGTCGGGGTAGGGGCTTGTTGGGACGGCTGCGCCCGAAGGGCGGTGCCGGCACGACAAGCCCCGAAGTGGTGGCGAGGAAGCAAGATAGGGTAACTATGGGGAGGGTTCGGGGGAGGAACGACCCCGAGCAAAGCGCCAGCCGACAAAAAAGGACCTAACCGCTTTTAGGGGTGGTGGTCGGGGTAGGGGCTTGTTGGCGAAGCTGCGCCCATCGGGCGGTGCTGAGCCGACAAGCCCCGTAGTGGTGGCGAGGAAGCAAGATAAGCATATGTAGCCCCGAATTACGGGGCTGAAGGGGGTTAACGAGCGATATGCGTGATTATCGCTTACGATAATCATAAACGCATATCGCGTCATTTTTGTCAGGAGTGCAGTAAGCTATAGGGGGTATTCGTCTTTTGCTGCTGCAAGCAGCAATACATAGCAGCAAGTTTGCGCATGGGGTATTCGTCCATCGTTTTTCCTGAGTGGAGGGGAGCTGCAAGCCCCCTCCCCGAAGGAAAACGAAGTGGGGTACGGTTGGAAGCTAGGCGGACGGCTTCAGCCGATACCGCACAAATAATTCAGCCCCTTGGGGCTACCTTAGAGCAGCCTTGTGCCTAGCTATGCCGGGCGGTGAAACCGTGGGACCCGGCATAGCTAGGCTCTAGGCTGCGGTTAAGCGAATGGGAGCCAACCCCCTGGGGGGAGGCGCACGGGTATAAGGGTATAGACGGCAGCGCCCCGCCACGGATGAGAAATGTAAAAGGGGCGCTACCGACTATGCCCTTATATGGGTGGGGCAGAGGGGGGATTGGGCGCCAAAAACGCTAGCAAGTTCAGCACATGTAGCCCCGAATTACGGGGCTGAAGGGGGTTAACGTCCGTTAGGCGACAGATAAGCCCGAGTGCCTTATCTTTATGGGGGCTGCGCAGCAGCCGTGGGTCCCATAAAGATAAGGCTCTCGGACACCGCTTTTTCGGTCAACTGAGGGGTGGTTTTCATTTTCCAAGATCGCCATCCCTTTAGGGTGGCAGCTTGGAAAATGGAAACTGCCCCGAGGGCGAGAAGGTGGTTAAGGCATGGGCGCAAGTTCAGCAATTGTAGCCCCGAATTACGGGGCTGAAGGGGGTTAACGTCCGTTAGGCGACAGATAAGCCCGAGTGCCTTATCTTTATGGGGGCTGCGCAGCAGCCGTGGGTCCCATAAAGATAAGGCTCTCGGACACCGCTCTTTCGGTCAAGCGAGGGGCGGTTTTCATTTCGCAATGTAGCCATCCCTTTAGGGTGGCTGCTTGCGAAATGGAAACTGCCCCGAGGGCGAGAAGGTGGTTAAGGCATAGAAGCAAGTTCAGCACATGTAGCCCCGAATTACGGGGCTGAAGGGGGTTAACGTCCGTTAGGCGACAGATAAGCCCGAGTGCCTTATCTTTATGGGGGCTGCGCAGCAGCCGTGGGTCCCATAAAGATAAGGCTCTCGGACACCGCTTTGTTTGGTGCGAGCGTAGCGAGCAGGGAGCGTGCGGTTGCGCTAGCAACCGCACGCGTTACCATTCAAGCGAGTTGGGTGCGAGCGTAGCGAGCAGAAAGCCTGCGGTTGCGCTAGCAACCGCACGCGTTACCATTCAAGCAAGTTGGGTGCGAGCGTAGCGAGCAGAGAGCGTGCGGTTGCGCTAGCAACCGCACGCGTTACCATTCTAGTCTGTGTTGTCATTTTTCTTCATTTTCTTATTATCTGCTCTTGTGGGTCATGTGTGGGTCTGTAGCAGTGGGTTTGCAAGGGGGTTAAGGGGTTGTTTTTGGGGTCTCAGTTTTGGGGATACCCCAAAACTGGGTGTTACACGTTGTGTACCAATTATTTAGAAGAATTTTCTTTGGCACTCTAACGGCGGTGCTACTGCACCGCCGAAAGCGCATTCTGATTACAACTTTCTTCCTCAGTTTTCTCTCAATCTCTGAACTCTAAAACTTAGGTTTACTTCGGTGGCAACGAAGCAGTAGCCGTGTCAAAATTTTGCAACGCAAAAAGGCCGACACGTCACGTGCCAGCCTAACTGTTGTTTTCGCTAAAACCTAAATACCTAAAAACTTATGACTTTAACTCATATCTGAGAATATGCATTCATCTTTCACTTATTATATTTTCTAGAAAGGGTCTTCAAAAATGTTGTGGAGTTCATTCACATCTTTTTGGGTCTGTATCTCATTCCGTTTGATTGTCTCATACAATTTTCTTATTTCATCTTTATATAGTTCTATTCTTTTTTCTATTTGATTATTCACTTTTTGTCTTACATCTATATATCTGTCGATTTTAGCTTTGCTAAATTCGGCAGTGATTTCAGACTGTCTTTCTGCCCATTTGCGGAATTCTTCTACTGTTTGTGGGTGGTCTTCTTTATATTCCCTTACTCGTTGTCTCTCTAACGAGTGATTAACCATCCTTCCGGCATACATCTCGTCTGGTACCCACCAATCGCCATGCTCTTTGCTGATTTCAGCTGCGACTTGTCGGCAAGCTTCCCGATATTCTTCTGACAACTTTTCGTCTTTGCTCTTAGCTATCAGTCTGTACATCATTATTTTTTCTGTACGGCTCGGGTCTTCTGTCTCGGTCTGTCTCTGTGGCTTGTAGTGGGAGTGAAGGAATTTGGTATTAAACAGTTGCAATTTCTTGCATCTGTTAGTTCTTTCTTTCTCTCTTGTTGGTCCTTTGGTAATCCATTTTGCATAGATGAAACAGAAGAGCCATTCCGAGCAAGTGAAGAAGGTAGCAGCCAGGCTATCTAGGTTATCGAAGGCATTGAGGGACAAATCGACTACATGGTTATCGCCAAGGTCTATCCATTTACGCCCCTCACTATTCATCGAAAACTCAACTCTCCATACATCAATCATCTTTGCGCCCTCGATTGGTATCTCTTGTTTAACTGCGGTACCAGGAACAACGCAAACTTGTTTTGAGCGGATTTCAGTTTCTTTTGTCTTTGGGTTCCGGTATTCGTATGTGACTTTTTGAAGGTCGCATAAGCCAGCTTTCACCCAAGTATCTTTTATGTAGAACTTTCCGGTATTGGCCTCGAGTTCGAGTGTCTTATTATAGAGTTTAGTACTCAATGCAGATTTCGGGCTACCCCATTTTAGGGAATTCCAAGTTCGGCCAGTTTTAGTCTCTTTTCCATGGGCTCCCAAATGGATAGGGATTCGCCAACTATCATCGCCATCTGAGGAGTGAGCATCAATTTTCGATTGGTGTACCTTCCAAATCTTGTCCTTCATATACTTGTTGGCCAAGTCTTGGGGTTTCATTCCGTTATCGAATATTGTTAGGTCACAGCACACGTCAACTCGGGATATGCCTTTATATTCATATCCATATTTTACTATGAAGTTGGTTAGTTGCTGCACTGACTGTGGCTGATATAGGGTTCTGTTGGCCAATCGAATATGGCAAGATTCGGGCTCGAAGATTCCTCCATTCTGCTTTAAGGAGTAGGGATTTCGTTCTATTTCGAGGAATGGATGTCTGCCGTTCATGAGGGTGAATTTCTCTCTGTACTGTGGTGTACCGTATTCACGTTCCTCTACTGTCCAACCTAGAGCCTTGAAGTATGCAGCATTCATAACACCCCCTTTTGGCTCCAAGCAATAAACTGAGAGCCAATCAAGATTGATGCACTTGATTCTGTTTGGTGTTGTTATGAGTTGTTGCATAAGTTATTTTTTATACTTATAAATTTATCGTCTTATTCAATTTTTTGTTGAGGTAGATATTAATCTCTTTTGTGATTAAATCTCCTATTATTTTCAGCTCATTGCCGTTTGTATGCTTCATCTGATAGACTGCTAGTTGCGAGATTTCATTAAACTCGTAATCTAGCAGTCTGTAACCATCGAGAGCATAATTTTTTGCAGTAGCTTTCGCTATTCGTTCAATTTTGTTCTCATTCATAATCTCTATTTAGAAAGGTAAATCTTTATTCTGTTCTTTTGTTTCTGCTTTCTTTTCAGGATTTTCTTGCGATTGTTCTTGGTGGCCACCACATAATTCAATCTCTTTTACGAAAAGATTCACTCCGGTCTCAATTTTATGAGTGGATGGAGAGGAATAAGTTACAAAATTTGGTGTACCTCTAAGAAATACTTTTGTACCTTTTTTAAGGTATTGTGTCAAGCCTGCGCCATCTCCATTAAGTGAGCATGATACCCAGGTGGTCTGCGTTGTTATTGCACCCGTCTGTCGGTCTACCCATTTCTCTGAGTGGGCTACACGGAAGGAAACAAACTTGTTTCCGTTGTACTGTTTGATTTCTGCGTCGGCTCCAAGATTGCCGACAATTTCAAGTTTAATCATAATTTTTCTTTTTAAAGTTCGATACTATTAACATATTTTCAATAAAGGCCAATTGTTAATCAAACATCGGCTCGGGATATACATGTATGATATCTTCGGGTTCTAACATTTTAATCATTTCAAGATTTCTTTTCCACTCATTTTTTATATAAGCAATAGTCTTTTTGAACTCTTCTTCAGATACCCTTTCTGATAGCCAATGTTCAAAGGGAACAAGCAAACATAAATAGCTTGCTTTACTATGTATTACTATTGTGCAAGATTCCGTTTTAATCTTATCGTACAGATATTGGAAATCAGCAACTAAATCATCAATCATGATGATTCCTTCTTCTGTAATTTCAATCACTTCTTTTTACTTTTTGCCATGGAGATTTTCTTTTTGTTTTTATCATATTTTCTGAATATCACTTCATCGAAGCGAAAAGGAGGAGAACATGCACCAACAATCGATGCATGACAAAGTTTCTGATGCTTAAAATAGCATCCCCGGCAACCATCTATGGCTTTCACGACTTGTAAGCGTATGCCATGAAATCTGACTATTGCCCCTATTTCTAATACTTTCATTATCATTGCGGTTAAGAATTAATGTCTGTTGTCTATTACTTAGGTTTTCTACGTGAGCAACGAAGCAGATACCGTGTCAATTTCGAGAGTAGAGATATTCGTAAGCGTTGCCCGAATAGTGCTTTAGTTGTTTCTTCAGAATTTTTTCATTGCACAATGCATTGAGCAATCTTCGGGTTGTTGGCTTACTCATCATTAGTTGTGATGAAACGAAAGATACTCTAAGGTAGGTATCCGTTTCTAACAAGCGCATCACTTGTTTAGCGAAAATTTGTCTATTAATCATATTTCACGATTTAGCAGTTTGAGGATAATCCCGATTAGCACGTCTGCCCTAAGGGTGATTAAGGTAAGCAGAAATTCTTAAAATCTGATATCAGATTCCGAAAAGAAAGAAGCCGTGAAACGAGGGTTAATTTTCGCTTCACGGCTATCTGCTATCGTGCGCCAGTTGCCGTTCAAAGTCGCTCCTCAGCGTTGCTTCTATCCTCAACTGGCGATGCAAAGATACGATTTTATTCTGTACCGTGCCTAATTTTATTCGATATTTTTTGCTGCCACACCCGATATTTAACACAAATCACTAGAATTAGTATCAATATTGCAATTATCGCCCAAGGAAGGAGGGTGCAATTGTTAACGTGTTTTACTTCTTTCTTCGGTGATTTTTGGTATATATTTTCTGCAGTACTATTTTTTTCTCTGATATCGAACTTTTGGCCGTCTTCGTAATCACGATTTTGCCTTTACGATGTCGATTCTGATTAGGCGGTTTTGGAGAGTTGGCCGTATCATTTGTTCCTGTCTTATTAGTTTCCCTGGTAGTGCCAAAATCATCTACCATATCATATACAATAGTAATAATACTGCTATCATCAGTCATGATGCTTTTGGATATTGAAGATTTCGTTTGCACCTTTTCTTGTTCGATGGCCTGTTTTGTCTTGCATCCTATCAACGCAAACAGAAAAATTATAAAGAGGAGTTTTTTCATTTTGCCTGATAATTAAAGTTGTAATGATGTCTTGGTGTTTTCTCCATGTCCCATTGTACGTGCATCCATATCGACTTGGCCGAGTGCTCGAAGAGAACAGTATCAACACTTGGCAGCGTTTTCAAGACTTGGAATATTGCTTTCGCTTCTTCTTCATTCTTGATTCTGAGGTCGGCTGCATTCCCTTTCGTATGCCATGAGTTTGCAACACCACCTATGGCTTTGTTCAATGCTGCACACCGATAGCCGGAAGTGATAATAATAGGTGCTTGGAGGATTCTTCTCAAGGGGTCTAAAACCATCTGCACACCATATTGTATGTTTCTTATTACTTCATCACTCGGTGTATTAATCTTTATTGCTCAGCTTCTTATATTCGCAGCGTCAGTGTATCAAATCAATTATAAAATTTATCAATATGGTGAAAGTAAATCAAAAGACGATAAAAAAGTGACTTCTTCGCTCTTGAAGAATTCACACGCTCCACAACC
>CYGL01000639.1_pt1 | contig 12372 bp, 21 predicted proteins | sample 485531 | NCBI WGS metagenome assembly CYGL01 (sample SAMEA3497897, study PRJEB9818) | human gut metagenome | reverse complement strand
ACACATTATAACTGCTTTTCTTGACACAAAGACGAGAAAAAGGTGACGCTATTGGTATCATCCAAATCTTTTTGGACATCATTATCAAGAACTGGGTAACCAAGATTCCGAATATAGCTAATTTGTTTCTTTCTTTGGATAATCATAACTATTCCTCCACTTTTACGCCAAACGGAAGCCCGTCGGCAAAGGTTTTGATTTTTCAAACACTTCATTAAAATTACATGTACCCTCATCATAAACTTCGACAAAACCTCTTGAATCTACATTTTCAATTTACGAATTTTACTACCATTTCTTTCTTTTTACCCACCCAAACGGCTGATGCTTTTGCATTTCTTGCCAGCACTCTTCTGCGTTGACAAAAGGGCGGTACTTTACCTCTGGCTTGATGCGATAGTTCTCAGCTTGTTTTATTATCGTATTTATGCTAAGACCTTCGCAGTCTTCAATATCCCTCCATCCTTCTTCATCTTTGTATTGTAGTATCCTCCCTTCTGCATAAGCAGAAATAACAGGAACTAATATTTTAGCTTCATTTCTCTTTATCATATTAATCATCCTCCAACTCTTTAAGTGCCTTTAGCATATTGTCATAAGCAGACTTTAAGTAATCTCTAATACCTAGAGATTCATACAATCCAAACTCAGACAATGCTGACTCTAAACATATCTTAGCTTTTTCTTTGCTCATTTTCTTATCCTCCTTTGCTTTTTTTAAGATAAAATTCTCTCCAATCTTCAAAAGTCCAATCTCTTGTATCATGAGTAAGATTGAAAACTTCCGTATCTTTATCTAACTGGAGTAACAGCCAAGCATAATCTTCATGTCGCTTTCTTAACAATCTCTTGCGACACAATCTTACATGCTTGTATAACTTATAATCAGCGGTTGCAGCATCAAAGATTATTTTACCTACTATTGCTAACAGATAAGCAGATATAACGCCTAATGCAATCCAACCTAATATTGTAATTACTAAGTCCATATTCTCTTCTTTTTACTCTCTCCCTTTTACAGGAGAGGGTGGTTAATCAATCTTCTTGATACTCTCTCTATTGTAGCCGTTTAGTACAAACTCTCTGTTTGAACGAGTACCATCCTTCTTGGCTGGGTTGACTCTGATTTCAACAAATCCAGTACTTTCGTTAGGTCTGATGCTCGAAATCCAACAAACATCACATCTAATACAACTTATCTTATCATCAACTTTGTATGGAAGACTTGCAATATACTCTTCCACGTCTTTACATATCTGACTCTTTGCTTTACTGATGATGTCTTTCTGTATAGACACCTTTACTTCTAATTCTTCTTTTGTCATATCTTTAAAATTTATGCCCGAAGGCGATTAATATATCGACTTAATTATATCCTTGTAAATATCTACTATTGTGCCACCTTTTTCACTCCAAGGAATCTCTGAACTATTACAAACAACTTCTATAAGTTTGCTCATAATATTGTTTTTAAAATCTTCATTCATATTTATAACTTTATAAGCCCGAAGGCGGTTAAACTATCACATTTTTCGTTACTTTGGTGACTGAGATAACTTCTATATTAATGTTATCTATGTCCTCTTCAAGATGTTTTTTTGCTTTAGAAACAGCTTCTTCAAAAGTTTCACTGGCTACATCAACTGTATAACCGCATGTATAGCAATTTGAAGTTAATGTTACTTTGTATATATCCATTTCTTTCATACCTACACCTCCATTTCGTGATTAATATTCAAACCGAAGAGAAGGTGCTGGAGTTCGTGAACATACTTTATGTTTTTAAGCAAATCCTGATGAGCAAGACCTACAATCCATGTTTGACCTTCAACTCTTAGGCTCAAGTATCTTCCTTCTCCTATTGCTTTGTAAAACATATCTGTATATCTGTTCTCCTTCCACTCATTCTTAATTATAATCTCTAGAGTAAAAGGTGCTGGCTTCATATCATCAACACTTACAAAGCAGTACACCAGCCCTTCTCTAGGGCAATATAAGTCAAAGTGGCTTCCGTCTCTTGGTTCTTTGACAACCATGATTTTGTTGTCGTACATAACAACATCCTCATTAATATATTCTAACTTATCCATACGCTTTACTCCTTAACTTCTTTAAAGATTACTTTTTTCCCATCAGAACGGTCTTCTGGTTCACACTGAAATCCATCAGCCCAATCATTATATGTCGGGTTATAACACGTATCATCATGGTCAAAGAAACAACCATCACAACCTTTCTGCTCAACCGCTTCAAGAACAGCTCTTTGTCCGACTTTAAGCTCTTTCATAATCAAAACGCAATTCTAAAATCCTTACCTTTCAAAGTAGGTCTCTTTTTGAGGACAAACTTCTTTAATTCTTTAAAATCTATCGGGAAGAGCGCACAATATTTATACTTTAATGTGCAGATGAATCTTCCGTTGAGCATTATATCAAATACAAATGTTTTCATTGATTGCCTCCTTCCTGCTTTGGCAGTATGTCAGATAAATAAGCCCACTTGATGATTTGGCATCTGCTAATCGAATGTCTCCAAGATTCCTCATTCCAAAGGATGGATTCTTTAAATTGTAGATAAGCATCGTTATCAAAACCAAGGGTAATAATATCGCTCTTGCTCTTATCTGGCTCTTCTGTATTTGGATGCCACAAGTCCTTCAAAGCCCGATAATACCCACGTTGGAAGCCATACTCAAAGAAGGTCCTTTCATTATCTGGCAACCGTCGTAGTATTGTTGCATCATCAAGTCGTGCTATCTTTTCTAAAACCTTTGTGTCTATCATACTTATTCCTCCTCTTTAGTTTCATACTCCTGTTGCAACTTCTTGACCTCGTTCACGAACTTGCTGACATCAATATCGCAATCAATTACCTCTTGGTGATTTTTGATAGCATCTTCTATCAGATGAGTGCATTCTTCGGTGAAACCACAGATATGATCACCTTCGATGGTGTAGAGATACTTGTGTGTGTTATAGTAAGCACACTGGCAGAGAGTTAAGCCCTCTGAGTTGAGACGACCACGAACATCTGAATTATTGATGCGAAGGACCACCATCTTACCTTTGCTAGAATAGTACTTGTGGTATTTGATGCGGTCTGCAACGATGATTGCTATAGCTACCAACCACAGGATAGCTAGCACTATGATAACATCTGTTTGAATTGTATTCATAACTTTCATTTTTTATTGTTTTTCTCTTAATTCGTCCATTCTTCCAGAATTTTGGATATTCAGTTCCTTGTTGACATCGTGGAGGCTAGCGGATGGCAATGTATGAGTATCGGGGTCTAAGCCCTTAGACTTGCAGTAGTTTCGCCATGCCTCTATGCCATGAGGTTCTTTGCATCTTCTATCGCTTTCAGACGCTCCTCTTCTTTTCTGCGCTCATCCTCTACCCTGCCACGCTCAAGCAGAAGTTCTTTTTCGTATGAATCAAGTGCTATCATTAAATCTTGCGGATTGATGGTAGTACAGGATTTTTCTTTGTATTCATGCTTGTACTGGTATAGTTTTCCATACTTGCCTTCCATTATTCGAATAAAGGCGTAGTCGAGTTCTGTTGTAGTCCAGTAATAGTACTTTGTGCATAATCTTGTTGCAAGCATCTGCACCTGAAACTCCGTGACTATATCGAAGACTCCAAGAAAAGTGAATAGTTCTATCAGTCTGCCCTTTACCCATCCGACGAGTGAGCGCAAGCCACCTTGCTTCTGTACGCTGAGCAATGTGGTTGTACTTTTGCATATAGCACTCGTAAAGGAAGCTGGTCGGACATAGTTCGGCTTATCCTTGATAATCGGAACCAAGGATTCTTGCGGCCTTTGCTGTGAGATTGATAGCTCGTTGTTGCTCATAATCTTGCTTTTGGATGATTTCGTCATTCCAGCACTCGCCATTAAGATAAGTGAGTGGGTCTTTTCTGTATACAGGGTCTGGCGTGGATGCTACGTAAAGAGGAGTTGCTTTCATGCAAGCTACCTTATCGTTAAGGCTTAACTTCTTCCACTTAGCCTCAGCCTTCTTACGCCCTCGCTTTTTGTTGTAGGCATTCCACCATTCTTCAAAAGGCGGTTCGAAGACAAGAGCCTGTTTTTGTTCCTCTTCAACCTCCAAGTCTACCGTCTCCACTTCGGCATTATTGTCGAACAACTCAGAAGGCTTGTAATACTTACCCGTAAGTGCCCATCTTGCACCGGCTACAAAAGCATCTTGAAGGGGTTCGCTTTCCGAATATTTATTTGCCTCTGAATGGATTTCCTTAACGTTTTCATAAGCTATATGATTTTGATGATTTATACCCAACCGGTGCCCGAGTTCTCGAGTTCTCGCTTGCAATACTGCAAACCTACTTGGTCATCGGGTTCCGGAATCATGATGCTGCGGACATTTGCGTAATCTATCACGTTTCGGATAACGCTGCTAGCCTCTGCTGTGTTGAGGGAAGTGAGAGGCTTGTATTTGCGGTTGCCTGTCTTGTCTACCTCATCTGTATAGAAGATGTAGCTGCAAACGTTGCGCTGAATATCACGAAGCGTTTCATAGAAGGTCTGCCCTAGTTTTAGGGCGAGATAGCTAATCATGAAGTGAAGATAGCTTGACTGCTTGTCGGTCTGAATGGGGTGAAACTTCTTCATTTCGATTTTATACCCACATTCTTTGGCCTTCTGGACTTCCTTCACGATTCTGAGATAGTCACGAGGATCATTAGGATTGTATACACTCATATTTTAATAATTACATTAGATTGATTACTAAACCCTTGCAAGCATAGTCGGTAGGAACACCGAGGACCTGCTGGAATTTGTTTACGGCAATATTGGGGTTAAGATGGCGTGCAGAACCATGAATGAGGACGATGCGCTTGGCGGTATTGGCTGCCTTGCATTCGTTGAGATACTCGATAGAGTGAGCCAGACTCATATGGGAAAGACGGATGCGGTCGGCTTGGCTGACTATCGTCTTGCCTTCATTTACGGCTTGCTCTAGGAGAGAATCATCATAGTTGCATTCTGCCAAGAAGTAGCGGCATCCCTGAACTACATTTTCCATATTGTAGCAATCGGTGAAGAACATCATGGTTCCCATTTCCGGATGATGAATGAGGAATGAGAAGCAAGGAACATCGTGTTCTACCTTCATCGGGGTGATGCTGAAAGCACCAAGGTGGTAGGTCTGTTCTTCTAGCATGCCTTTTACCCCCTTGCATTTCTCGGATAACTCTTCGGTAGAGTAAGCATCGATTCCTGCTTTCAGAAAGTCTTTGGCATTTTTTGCATGATCGCCTTTCAGCCGTGGGAGTGACTAATAATCACTCCCACGCATTTTGATGTTTTGAGGTTTGCTAACTTTCTTTACTTCCTGCTAACGGACGACCTGCCTCTATACAGAGCTGCTGGCCATTACTAGACTCCAGTACGTAGGCATTGCCAAGACTATTGCTGTTTACGACTATTAACTTCATATTAACTCAAACTAAACTTTTGAGCCTGTTGCTGCTCATCATGTACTTCCTCGGCATTCACGACTTCACCGGTATCAGCATTGACCGTAATAACGTTCTTTGCCTCGGCAAACTCCTCATCACGCTGAACGATGGCAGAAGGTCGCTCATCGGCATTGATAATCTGCTCAGCATCAACAGAAAGCTCACCCCATGATGAAAGAAGTTGTCGAAGAACCGTTTTTTCTGCCATGTCCTGAAAACCTGCAAACCATCCAAGACCTCCACCGGTGCCTTCAACGGATTGCTTGATAGCCAAATCTCTCAATTCCTGCCATGTAATTTTTGAGTACTTGACGGTTGGAGCGTAGGTCTTAGCAAACTTACATACCTCATCAAGAGACATGTACATAATCTTCTCGAAGCCAGACTTCTGCTTGAAATATGCGAAATATCCAACTGGCGCATCGGAAGTCTTTTCTCCGCTGATATCGAGCGCACCAGTTACCTTGTCAAAACCTTGGAGTTCACCTTCATATACAGTTCCCTTATTGATGTTTGCATACTTGTTTGTACGAAGGGCGAGATTGATGTAACCCTTAGTTCCGATGATGAGGGTTGGAGTTGGAATAATCTGACCAGTCTTCTTATCTTTGTTGTTGAAGACTACGATGTATGCCTGCCCCAACTGCTTGTTGATAGGCAAGCGTAATCCTGCAGCCTTTACAGCCTCGCTCATGAGTGCATTAGGGTCACACTGTATCAACTGAGGATCAGAGGTGAATAACTCCATCAAGCTTGTGGTGAAGGCTCCCTTATTCTCCTTCATTGTATTCTGCAACAAGGTCTGGTAATAACTATTGTTCATTACCGCCTGAAAGTTCTTAACTGCTACTGCCTTCTGAGAAGGCTGTGCTTTTGCTACTGCTGTTTCTGCCATGATTACTTCTCCTCTTCTTTATGATTGATTAATTCCTTAGCGATACCAGCCAAGGCTATTGTTCCCAAAGCAAGGTTGATTTCACCACTTTCCGGAAAAATTTCTTTTGGATCAACCTCTACTCTATCGTGGTTATCTAACCACTTCTTTATTCGGTCCGAATCTGTTCCGTCCTTCATGCCTCCTCCTAACGCTAGAGTACCCTTGATAAGGTCTTTATCAACCAACATTTCTAATTTTAAAATTTCTGCCATAATTTTTATTTACTTATGAATTTGATTAATTCTTCTTTCGTTTTAAACACTTCGCTTTCTTTCCTTGTTGGGAAAACTGCGAACTTATACTGAATAGAGCAAGGTGCCTCGCCTATCTGCTGAAAGAATACGCCGACGATGTTTGCACGTCGGATTTTGTACCCATCGAGCAGATAGACTGCGTCACCTATATCGAACTTCGTCTTGATTTGCATGATATGTTTCAATCCTTTATGACCAAAGCGAAATATGCTCAACCTTCAGTTTATCATCATTTGATACTACAAGACGGATTTGCTGACCTCCTGTGCTGAGCGGATGGTTAACACTTTCGCATTCGTCGAGCACAACAGGGACCGATACATCGTAGAACTGCCCGATAGTACGTGCGATGTCGATTCCGGCATTCACCTTCGCAGCACCATTGAGGCGGCTGTAAGGCACACCATTGTGATAACATTCGCAATAAGGTTTCTTCTCACCATCGAGTTTTGGAAGGAACAGACTCCATTTTACGAAACGGAAGTGCTGATTAACCTTATCTTCGAGAGCCTTGCAAGACAACTGGTAGAACTCGTTTGTGATGTTGAGCTTATCATCAATATCATCAAGCTGCTCCTGAAAGATGGCTTTATCCTTCTGTGCTGCTTCGATATGAGTCATTGTGTTGTCGTAAGATGCTTTTGAGGCGAGGAGTTCGAGGACTTCATCGTATCTGTCAGAAAGCGGCTTTCGCTCTTCATCGAGTGATTGAAGTAGCTTATCGTTATCCTCGTTGCTATCTGATGGTTTGTCGAGTTCTGCCTGCAACTCGCCAATCTCTTTCACAACCTGCTGATACTCTTCCTTCTCGGCAAGAATCTCCTCGTAGGTGCTAGGAACATCGGCATCAACATCTGCCTTATGCTTTTCGGCATCATTGAGGGCTTGATGAGCCTTGACGAGTTGGTTTGTGGTGGTCTGACGATCATCATTCAGTTTATCCAACTCTTTGTTGAGTTCGGTGTATGCGCTTTGGAGTTTGGTAAACTCATTGTTGAGTTCCTTCATATCCTCTGCCTTGCGAGAATTGAACCGGTTCTGAGATTCCTGTTTAAGGAGCTGAACATCACCGAGAGGGAGAGCCTGACCGCAATGAGGACAGAAACCTTCCTTATCATCCCATTCCCAAGTACGCTTGGCTATCTCATCGCTACGCTTGTTTAAGTCGCTAACCTTCTTCTTGCACTCTTCAATCTGTGCGTTTATCTGAACCTCGGTGGTAGGATAACCGCTCATGATGGCTTTGAGGTTACCAACCGTGGATTCTGCCTTGTTGAAGGCTGCGTTGGCATTGAGAACATCGCTCTGGTGCTTGGTCATGCTATCGGTAGACTCCTTGTCTGCGCCCTGCTCCATCATTCGCTTGCGCTTTTCGGCAAATTCAATCTTCTTGCGGATTCCGTCAAGGCGAACCCTGTCCGCTCCACCTGTGCGAATCTGCTGAATCTTGTTGTCTATCTCTACCAATACACCTTTGAGATAATTCTTTTCTTTCTCTAAATCTTCCCAAACCTGCTTTGGTGGAAGGGCTTTATCGAGTTCGGCAAGTCTGATAGGGACCGCATCGAGTTCCTTCTGAACTTCTGTACGCTTATGTTTGAGGTGGTGAAGGATGGCATCAATGTCTTTCTGTTTGAGAAGTTCAACAAGATAATCATACTTCTCATCGCCCTTCGTGATGTCTTCGGCTGAAATATCACCAGCCAACGACTGAAGGAATGCTCGCTGATTCTGCCAAGTCATACCAAGGAACAGATTAGGACAGATGCACCACGCGAATGGTTCTTCTTGGAAGATTCCGTCAACTACGTTGCTGAAATCTCCGGCGGTAGTCAATTCTCCATCAACATAGTACTTGAAGGTGTTGGTGCATTTATCACCTTTCCACTTGTCTGTCAGAACTCGCTTGAACGTGATTTCATCACCATCTACCGATATAACCAACTCGGATGAATGCTCTATCTCCTTGATAATATTGTGATTCTCATCGAAGGTTTTGATGTCGAGCTGCATTCCGTTGGTATCAGTACCGAATAACGTGTACATGATGGCGTTGCCGATAGTGCTCTTGCCTCTTCCGTTGTCTCCCGAGATAACAGTTAGGTCTTCTCCAAAATCGAAGACTCCGGCACGGATGCCACAGAAATTTTGCAGTTTAAGCGTCTTGAATAGGATTTTCTTCATTTTTATCTTTGTTTAAAGTTTCTTCTTTTTCTCTCAGTTCCTTATCGTATTCCTCGAATGCTCTTGCAGTAGCGTAGGTGAACTGGTCGCTATTACGCATGGCGTTCAAGATAAGGTTTTTGAGGTCTTCGGGCGATGCGTGCATGAATGCGTATGCCTTCGGAATGTTTCTGTCACCCATGAGGACGATGCAGCGGAAATGCTTTGCCTCATCCCCCATCTTGTCAACTATATCAAGTACCTTCTTGATATGATTGAAGAAATTCTGTCTGATATTCTTTTTCATGTATTTTACGTTTTTAAAAACCTGCCCTATCCTCACGGTACGAGCAGGAAAATGTAATTTTAAAATTATAGTAAAATAACGACTAAAAACTAATTCTTATCTGTTGATCCTAAACCACTACGAGTCGCCGGTTACCTTGCCTAAGTTCCAAGTTTGTATCTGGAACGTAAGTGAAGGCACCTTGGCAGATGCGTAGGGAATAAGGGATGATAAACTTGAAACCGAGCAGACGCATGATGCGATGCTTTAACTTCCATCTGCCCGACTTGACGATGGCGTGAACTTCTTCACCATAGCCGCAATCAATCAAACCGAGAATCACATCAAGGTTTGCTCTGACCTTGCCTAGATAGTCGCCATGAAAGAGCCATGAAGGGAAATAAACGTCCAACAACATACCTTTGCCCGACATGCCGCTACGTGGCTGAATCAGCATCTTCATATTTGAAGGAAGTTGTATCTTGAACCCGAGCGGAACGTAAAAGCGTTTGTTTGGAGATACTTCCGTGTCCTTGCTGCAATGAAGGTCGTAAGCGGCATCCGTCTCATACGCCTTTGTTGGGAAACACCCTTGTGTTACCAATTCTACATTGATTTTTGTACCTGATTTACTCATATAATCTATTCTTATAAATGTTTCTGTTCTAAAAGTTTGTCTACTTCCTTCTGATAGAAGGCTATCAACTGATTATACTCAAAAGAGTGACCAGTTCTTGTTTTCTGTTCTTGCCCTAACTTCTATCAAATCAACCCTCTGTTCGCCAATCTGCTTGATAAGCGCACGGCGATACATCTGAATATTGCCTTGATTGAAAAATATTGCAAGCCACGCATTGTGGTCGGCAGTTATCTTCGCTAAATCGGGTTGACATGTAACGCCTTGACATGTAATGACCGTTCTGAATCTCTTTCCAAGGAAAAACCTTGCCGCAACTGATACATCGGCAATAACCTTTATCATCAGAATATTTCAGTCGAATGTATTTAGAAAAGACTGCATCGAGTTTGTCTCTCAGCTTGCTTTTGCTAAGTCCGGCTTTCGCCTTCTTCTTTTCCTGTTCCTTCTTGGCTTTGTCCCAAGGAGTCTTCTTTATAGGTGTCCTCTTGAGAGGAGTTTTCCTTTTTAAACCCTATATTGCACGTAATTATCATTTGTAAAGTTTGAATACTCGCCCTCGGGCTTTCCGATGTCTGAGGACACATTTTTAATTTTCGAGTTGAGGATATTTATTTTCCTCAGCTTTGACTCGAAGATGCCCAAGGGTGCCCAAGGGTTTCTTTCGAGTTCTCTGTATATTTCGAGAACCTTTCTCCGGTACTTGTGGAGAGTAGGTTCGGATAAATCTATCATAAGCCATTGATTTTGAAGTTTAAGATAAAACCTGCCCATCCTCACGGACAGACAGGAAAAATATAATTCTAAAATTATGTAAAATAAGTGCTGCCGCTGCAGCGGATAATAATGCACAACAAAAAAATACATAATAGTCCACCTTAAGGATTCGGACCCAACTTCCCGATTTGATAAGAATGTATTAAGGATTTACACAAAACAGTTTCGGGCGTGCTAACCAGTTACACCATCGGTGGATAACGGCATCATGCGCTACCATGAATTTAAGAGCCATGCTCACCGCTTTAGCTATCAGTCATAAAGACTGATGCTCGGGGATGCGGACTTATTGAAATAATAATCGCGCATTCCCTTATAATGACTTAACACTATTCGACTTTACACTTTTCCAATATGTCAAAGAACTTATGCCCACAAACGGACAATGGGATTGTTCCGGAAATCGCTATATATAATAAGGTATAAAACGAAAGGTGCTGGTAGAATGCTCGACCACAACATTTCCTTATGGTTCGTGGCGCATGAATTCAACGCAAACAACTTATATTGCCACTGGGTCTATACCGCTCCACACCTAACAATTTCAAGAAAGTTATAATAACAATATTCCAAAACTATTTTGGGGATTCGAGACGAGTTGAACGCCTTTGCTCGGGTTTCCCCGCTCACTCCGAGTGAGCTAGCTCGATTCCCATGTTTCACTCCTATGCTCACGCACAAGAGTGAATTGTAACTAGTAACCAACTCTATCTATTGAAGATAGGTTTTGCAAATAAGAAAAAGAACTTTCTTAATTAAGCAATCGTTTAACTATGCTCACGCACAACCAAATTTACAAACGCATATTGTCTGAATAACTAATCTAAAAGTTCAACAGCCAAACATTTCACACATTTACACACTCACTAGTTGTGGCACCTTTACAGATTCTGCTCCGTAGCGATTCAGAGCACAGGAACGAATGTCCTGAGCCTGGTTGGCTATTACTACGGTAAGCTAGAGCATTGTAGACAGTAGCCTTGCCACAACCAAAAATCTTCATGATTTTAGGAATTTTATCTTTATCAATCAATTATTTTTCTATTTTTACGACTTTATTCATAACTATTTTTATTTTCTAATGTTAAAACCGCTAGGCTTAGAGCCTTCGGATTCTAGAATCCCCCTTATCGCACACGTATGCGATAGCACACAAAAAAATTATTTCCGCTGAGGCAATCACCCCCATCATCTGGTCACTTGATAATCTACATCAGTTAACCTAAGCAGCTTTCGGTGTAGTTACCGCCTTGCTCGCCTTCTGCTATCAAATCCTGCGATGTCGCCATGCGTCCTCTTGCGACTTTGGTTTAAAGTCAGCGTAGCCGAGTGGAGTTAACCGACAAACTACCATGACTATCTTTCAAATTGGGGAATACAAAAACTCCCCAAAGTTGTGTTGCGACCAACTAAGGGGAGTTGAAATTATATCGTTACCTATTGAAGGCTACAATAAATCTATGTCTTCTTGTGTCAATCGCAACTTGACGAGTGCAAAAGTAAGAAAAGTATTTGAAACCGCCAAATTTCAACTTTTGCAAAATATAGTTAAAAAGTAATTAAAAATTTGTGTTATAAAAATGTTATCACTATCTTTGCACTCGAAAGATAAGTGGCTGATATAGACAGATTTGTGAGAAATAGGTTGTGACCCCAACGGAATCACTTTTTAGGCGTAAAAACGCAACGTTTAGTCAAGAAAAAATCAAATAAGCAGTCTATATAACGTATTGAATAACAGATATTATATAGATTGCTTTTTGTTTTTTAAAGAGATATGTCATAAAGATTGATTTTCTAAAACTGGTTTAAAACTGGTTTAAAACGCA
>CYGL01000638.1_pt1 | contig 12381 bp, 22 predicted proteins | sample 485531 | NCBI WGS metagenome assembly CYGL01 (sample SAMEA3497897, study PRJEB9818) | human gut metagenome | reverse complement strand
AAAAGGGAGTAGTCCCGCAAATCGCCAGCCGCAAGAAAATTGCTGACTATTTTGGCATCTCGGTCGAGGAGCTGATGGGCACAAAAAAAGAGCCCGCCGGGCAAGGCGAGCTCAATGATGATATGAAAGAATTTATAGAACTGGCTCAAATGATGACACCTGAAGAAAGAAGCGCTATTATGACGCTCATGAAATCCAAAGAGAAAAATTCAGTCAATGGCTGAGTCTTTTTTGGCTTGAATTCCCCTCATGATCTCCAGGGCCTCTGGAATCAAGTTTGGATGTTCTTGAAAATAAGCTAAGAATTCTTCAACTGTCATCTATAACACTCCTTTAAGTTGTATTTCATGGCTTTATATTACAACCATGATGATAAAAAATCAAGAGAACGGAGAAAAAATCATGAAACTTGTGAAAATTGGCAAAACTATGGTTGCAGGTTTGTGCATTGCGGCAACTCTGGCCGGTGCTGCTCTGCCTACAATGGCACTCAGCCCCGCCGGGTATACCTCGCTGGCACAGATCGAAGAGATGAACGATGCAGATCCCGCAAAGGTTCAGGCCATCAAGGACGCGCTGGCAAATGTGAAAATCGTCCACGATTCCCAGAATGACTCTTGGGAGCTGTCGTCTAACTATGAAGATTATGAAATCGACAGTCGGTTTAATTATGTAATGCCGTGGCTGGATGTCAGCAACGGGTACAACAATGTCAGTTTTGGTCTTTTGCTTATGTCGCAGGATAACGAAGGATTTTACTACTGGACAAAAGCAGACATTTTGACCGACAGCATTGAATCCTCCAAATTCATTCTTTCGTATGAAAGCTCCAAAGTGAGCCGGACATATTCTCAGGAAGATAAGAATTACACAGAAATCCTTGCATTCGTGGGCAATGACGATACGATAAACAATCTGAGAGAACTGCTGAGTCACGAGACGATTTATATGCGGTTTAATGGAAATCAGGTGAACAACCACCGCAGAACTGTAACATCTTTGATGAATCAGGAAAACAAGCAAGGTATCACCGACATTATCAACCTGTACGACCTGCTGAACAGCGCAACGCCTGAAGAGCGTGCAGCTGCATTGAATGGATAAGGGGCAACAATGAGACTGAAGAGGAACAAAATTGCGGTTGCAGCTCTGGCGCTGGCTGTTTGTATCAGCTGTACCGGGTGCAAATCGGAAGAAGTAAAAAATACCGAACAACTGATTAAAGACATTGGCACGGTCACTTTGGCCAGCGAAGAGGGCATCGAAGCGGCTGAAGAAGCATATAATGCGCTTGGCGATGAGCAGAAGGATGTGAGCAACGCAAAAAAGCTCACCGACTCACGCGAAAAATACAATGAACTTTATCAAAAAAAAGTTGCGCCAATTGAAAAAGCTATCAATGAGATTCCGTCCGAACTCGTTATCAACAGTGGGACAGATACAAAAATCCGCGTTGCACGAAAAGCATATGATGAAGCTGACGACGAAGTAAAGGCCGCCGTTCCCAATTATGACGTTTTGGAACAGGCAGAGAAAAAGCTGAGTGACATGAAAGTGGAAGCCGCTGTCACGGCTATTGAGCAGATCGGCGAAGTAGGTCTTGAAAGCGGGGACGCTCTGGAAGCGGCAAAAGAAGCCTATCAGAATGTGCCGAAAGAGCGCCGGGCCGATGTGACGAATTATGGAACGCTGACAGAAGCACAGTCCGCATACACCCAGATCAAGCAGGAAGCAGCGGAGCAGGCGAAGCAGCAGGCTCTTGCACGACTGACTAAGAAGACGGACAGCGTGGAAAATATCAATTGGTATTATCCTTCCAGCTACCCGAAGTATATCAATGTCCGAAACTTTGTGCTTCCGTATCTGGGAGAAAAAGACGGTCGTTTCTGGATTCGTCTTGTTTTTGACTATGCTGGAAACGATTGGATTTTCATGGATCAAGCGGTCATCAACATTGATGGACAAGTCGCCGACACGGTCAATTTTGATTATCTGGATGTGCAGAGAGACACTGCCTATGGTGCGAAGCTGTCCGAAGTAGCAGATATTTCGCCGACAAGCAGCCAAATCAACACCTTGCGTAAAATTGCCGATTCCAGCAACACCACAATTCGGCTGAAGGGCACTTATCAAAAAGACTTTGAGGTCTCTGCTGTTGATAAACAGGGCATCAAAGACATTCTGGCCGTTTACGACGCAATGTCTTAATGGTGTCCACAGTGGACACAAAAGCATTCCCCGCCGCCGGGCTGACGACGGGGAAGATGTCACAGCTCGACGACCCGGCCATTGATGCAGTCCAGCCGGTCGCCGGGGTCAATGCCGGAATCAGCGTCGTCTTTGGCCTGCTGGGCAATGCGCAGCAGCTCGCCGTAGACGTCCGGATCAGCGGCATAATTGGAGAGCGTGTACACAAGATTGAGTGTGCGGTTTCGGACATAGTCCAGAAGCATGGTATCGGTTGGCATAGTCATTCCTCCCACGGGGCCCGGACGCGATCCGGGTCTTTTGGTTTTGATGCGGGCATCCCGTCGATGATCTCCATATCGTCGGGTACATACATAATAACAGCCATAATTTTTTACCTCCTGCGATGGAAATTTTTTACATAATTGTTATATCATAGAAGATGGGAAAGAATCTATAAGAAATATTGTGTCGAATTGGTAAAAAGGAGGCAATTATGAACGAATATGACTTGCAAGTGGCAAAGGCGCTCGAAATGGCAAGAGCAAAAGCCGGGCTCAGCCAGGAAAAGCTGGCAAAACGGCTTGGAATCAGCAAGCCGACCGTGGCCAGCAGGGAGCGGGGAACATCCCCTGTGACGCTGGCCGACATCATCAATTGGTGCGTAGCGTGCAGCGTCCCAGCCCGGCGCTGCATGGACGCCTGTATCTATCCCGGCCTGCTCGATTACCTACAAGAGGACATCTCCACCGCAGAGAAGCGCCAGATCCTTCACGCCGCCGTGGATGAGATGTCCAACTACGAGGTCGACGGCTGGCTGTACCTCTACTATGGCGACCACGGCTCCGACCCGATGGCGGTGCTGACGGAGGTGCTGGCAAACTTACACACGACTCTTGCCAACCGGGTGGCGGTATGCTCCACAATCGGAACCAACTATGTGCTGGACAGGGCAAACAACCGCGATCCAGACCCCAACGGCACTCAGCCACACATGCCCATCATGTACCAGGCCCGCGATTGCGGCCAGAAAGCAGCCCTCCAGGGCGTGGATGCCTATTCTGTAAAAAATATGGAGGATACACGAGATGGCAAAAAGTAAAAAAGGCCAGCGCGCGGATGGACGATATCAGGTCAAGCGCAAAATGCCGGACGGAAAATATAGATTTTTTTACGGAAACAGCAATACGGAGGCAGAAGCAAAGTATAGGGATGCTCTTCAGGATTGGAACGAAAAAAATGAAAAATATATCAGAAAGGGCGGTATGACCTACGCAGAAGCAGCCGATGAATATCAGGCATATATCACCGCCCCAAACTGCCCCATACGTCGGGGAACGGTCAAATCGTACCTAAAACACATTAAGCCGACAAAAAATTTTTTTGCTGATACCCCTATGCAAGCCATAGATGCCCAGCAGATAAAAAGCTATCTTGATAAGCTGAGCGCGGAAGGAAAAGCCAAAAAGACCGCCGAAAACGCCCGCTCCGTGATAAGTTGCATCTTTACGTATTGGTGCAACTACCTCCACGGGACGCACAATCCCGTGCGGGATGCAAAAATTCCAAAGCGGATGCGCGTAACCGAACGGAAAGAACCGACCAAAGAGCAGCGCGAGCTGATCGAAGCGCATCCAGAAGGATGCGGATTCTGGGCGCAGCTTTTCGAGTACACCGGTATGCGCCTGGGCGAAGCAAACGGCTTACAATGGAAAGACGTCGATTTAGCCGCCGGAAAGATCACGCCAAAAGAAGCACAGCCGTGGGATGGAAACCAGTCCTATCAGGAAGAGCTAAAAACGGCCAAGGCTTACCGCTCTATTCCCATCTTGGACAAATTTCGCCCCACCCTTGAGGAAGAGGCAAAAAAACATTCTCCAGAGGATTATGTCATGTCCGGTAAAAAAAGCCGCTCACTAAATCTCAATACGAATGGCGCTGGGCGATTTATTGCCGACCGTTGGGATTAAGTGAAAAGCGCGAGAAGCATTCTAAAATAAAAGACCAGCCCGGAAAGATACGCACCTATTACAAATGGACGGCCAAAGTGACCGCCCATCAATTTCGGCATTTGTATGCGTCTAACCTTTTTTACGCAGGTGTTCCGGATAAGGTCGCTCAAAAACTCATGGGACATGCCGACATTACGACAACCCGCCGCATTTATCAGCAGCTTCGCGACGAAGAGGATTTGCAATATACTGCAATGCTGAACGAGTATTTAGCCAGGAAGGAACATTCAGATCGGAAGTAGTCAAAAAGTAGTAAATTTCAAAAAAACAACGATGAATCGGATGACATTATGGGGTTCAAATCCCCTCCTTCGCACCAGATGAAAGACCGCATGAATGCTGAAAAATCCAGTGTTCATGCGGTCTTTTTGCTTTTTTCGTTTCTCAAATACTAACGAATACTAACATATACTAACGGATACTAACGTTCCTAAAGTAGTCAAAAAGTAGTCAGAGTTTTTTACCTTTCCACGATGGAATCCAGATACTCCACGATTTTTCCGGGAACAGCGTCTTTGTCGCGCAGAAAGGCCGCAGCCATATCGGCATAAAAGTTTTGATTGTCCGCACTGTACGACCGAGCGACCGTGCAATAGTCCGAGTACATCATGTTCATAACTGCCCAGAAATCGTTCGGGTCACAGGTGATATTGCGCTGCTTCGCAACGTCCTGCGTCTGTTCCAGCGTCCAGTGACAACCCTTCGTGCCGTCAGCATTCACCATGCTGTCGCACCATTCCTCTGCTTCATCGTGGGTGAGGTGCTGGCGTGGCATCTTGATGGAGCGGCTGTCCGCACCGCCACGCTCATACTGCCCAGACCGCTTATTCCAGTCACCGTTCTGCGAGAAGCCGATTTGAGGCATCCTACGCCCATACTCTACATCAGGGTAGCGGGGGACAGGGTAGGGGTCGAGGTAGCGGTTCTCCTCCTGCGGATAGTAGGGATAGCGGTCGTTGCCGTTTTCCAGCTTACGCAGACGGCGTTCCAGCTCACGCTCCCTGCGGTCACGCTCTTCCTCAAGGCGGTCGCGTTCCGGCTCACGGTCTTTGTCGTGGTCACGGAGCATCATCATGCGGCGAAAATTAGTCTTGCCCATAATCTACACCTCCTCAAGAAATGGACGCGGGCGCACCGGCGTGGGAACAGCAGAAGCAGCCAAGATACTTGAACGTGCCTGTGCCGGTGGCAGACGTTGCCACGCGGGTAGCGTAGCGGGTGCGGGTGTGGATGCTCTCAGCGGTTGCCTGAGCGCAGTTGCAGTCGGTCAAAGGGTATGCGGTAGTGCCTGCGCCGATGGTGATGACCACAGGGGCGTTGATAGTGGCTGTATCCGGCAAAGCCTGAGCAATGACCAGACAATACTTCTCTCCTGCTGCGTAAGAGCCAGCAGGGATGTTGATGGTCAGCGTGTCATTGGCAAACGTCACCGCATCCGAGATGACGAGGTGCGGGCACAGTCGGCAGCTTGTTTTGCAAGCCATAATGTTTTCCTCCTAAAAAATCAGGGGCAGAGGTGAATTCCCCTGCCCCGATGATTCACCCGGTGTTATCGGGGAGTTAAATTGTCCTTAGTAGCACGCATTCCCGCAGCAGTTGGTGGTTGGGTTGGGATTGGGTACAACATAGGCGGGCTGTGCGCGCGGGTTGAGCCGGTTCATCAGCACGTCGGTCTGGGCGCTCATCGCGGAGGTCAGAAGCGCATTCTGCCGATCCTGGGAAGCGGCGAACTTCAGGCTCTGGTTCTCAGCGGTCAGAGTTGCGATCTTGTCCTGCGTGAAGTAGTCCATCATGCTGCGGAAGTTGGCGTTGCAGTTGTCCACGATGGCGCGGGCGTTGTCTGCGATAGCCTGCCGGGTAGCACAGTCTTCCGTTGCGATGGTGTACTTGAGGTCGCCGATCAGCTGCTTGTTCTCGCAGCAACAAGATGCCAGCTGCGTTGCAAGTGCGGTCTGACCGGCCTGCCGTGCGTTGCCCTCCTGCATAATGGCAAGGTTAATGGCGTTGTCACCGTTGGACACGCTACGTTCCAGACCGTTCACAAGCTGTGCGTTCTGGTAGCCAAGCTGACAGATGGCACTGTTCACGCCAGCAAAGCCGTTCGCGATGTTGGCGTTGATGCCATTGATCTGCGCCAGCTGGTCATAGCCCAGAGAGCAGATACCGCTCTGGATACCCGCCAGAGAGCGGGAGGTATCCTGCTGGTAGAAGCCCTCAGACAGAGCCGCGCGGGTGTCTGCACCGCCCTGACCGGTTGCGCCAGTGCCGACCAGATAGGGGATGTAGCTGTTCATGCCGTTGTCGCCGCCGTTGCGCCCGTTGCCGTAGTTGCCCCAGCCAAAGATGATGGCGAGGATGATGACCGCCCACAGACCTTCGTTGCCGAAGAATCCGCCGTTGTTATTGCCGCCGTCCTGCCCAGCCAGATAGCCAGTTGCAAAATCGTCCATAACAAAACTCCTTTCAGTTTTGCGTATGCTATCCCACCGCCGTATGCGATGGGCGAAGCCAAACAAAAGCGGTTTTTGTCAAGTCCGCAAAACTGAGAAGCGTTTCGCTTAGAGGGATGCGTTATCGGGGCAGCGTCAAATTCAGGACGCTTGCCAGCTGATTCAGGTCAATGCCACGCTCTTTAGCAAGGTTCTGCGCCATCGTTCGAAGCTGTGCTTCGTTCTTGCCCTGAATCAGGTTCAGCCCCTGCATGATGGGTGCGCTCTGCCCGCCCAGCTGCTGGATAAGACCCATCGGGTTCTGCCCTGCACGAGCAAGGTTTGCAAGCTGCATGATAGGGCTGTGAGTAATCATATCAAACGGAGAGGGCATCGCTTATTCTCCTTTCTTTGCTGCGGCAGTGGGCTTCGAAAAGCTCTTCTGCCATTTTTCTAGGTCATCCAGTCGGTGCACGATGGCATCGTACTGCTCAATAGGCACATACTGCTGTGTCGGTGCAGCGGTCTGCTGTGCCTGTTGCGCCTGCATCTGTCTCCAGGCTTCCGGGCTGTAAAACTCTAACACGTCAGGTTCACAAGTGTTTGGATTCAGACGTTTGCAGTAGATGACCCCACTACGCAAATCTGGGCAATACGTCCATCTTCCGTACAGATCAGATGGAATCGCCAGAAATTCCTCCCTGCTGGAAACAGGTCTGCCAAGCAACCAGCAGCCGTCCTGTGTCGGATAATAGTTCATAGTACATCCCTCCTTGTGCTCCCAGTGTACCGCATCAACAAAAAGCGAAGGACAACGAAGGTACAACGAAGGACAAAAAAAGAAAAGCACCCACACGGCACAAAGCCGCATGAGTGCTTGGGGTTGAGTTGTTATTTTGTATGCGCCTGCAAAAATTCTTCGACTGCCTGCTTTAATACGGCATTTGGGGTCGTCCCGGCCTTTGCGCACGCTGCCTTAAACTTTTCCGCGTAGTCCTTTTTTACGCGGCAGGCCAAGCTTGTCATATTTTCTTTGTCCCATTTGGCATTGGACGCCTTTTTCTTTTCAGAAATCATAAAAACACCTCCAGTTTCATTTGCCTTAGTATAGCAAAAAATAGCACTGTTTACAATGCCAAATATGCACAAGATGGCACTATAAACATTGTCAAAAATGTCAATTTACATGCACTGTAAACAGTGCTATACTATAATCACAGCAAGGAAAACAAAATATTGGAGGACCATTATGAACGAGTTATTTGATCAAAAGGTTTTGGATTTTCTTTCTAATCTTGAAGAAGAAAGTTTTTACAGTTACACTCAAAACCCTTGTGAAAAAACCAAGGATATCCACGAAAGGGCAAAAAAGAAATTGCTTGAGTATGCGCACAAATACGGAATTGCATAAACAACAACCCCCGATGCTCCAAACGGAACACCGGGGGTTTTTATGCCGCCAAAACGGCAAAATATACGTCTTCCGCATGGTACGCACTATAAGCAGGCGGGCGGGAGACTGGCCAGTTGTACAAATATCCACCCTCTTGTGCTTCTTCGAGAGGCCGGGTGGATTTGTTGAGATGATTATACCGCAAATCGTGCAAAAAGAAAAGCACCCACACGGAAAAATCCGCATGAGCGCTTAACTGTTAAGGGCTTCACCTTGGAAGCAAGATAAAATATCACGTTTTGGCTTGCAAGACAAGGCTTTCGACAAAACCAGTGCGAATAGCACAAAAAGTTTGTTGTTTTGTTCCGCTCCGGGATTGATTTTCAGAAACATTTTTGCAAATCTGAATCTTTTTTGCGTTTTTCTATTGCAAAAACGATTCTTTTGTGCTATAATTAAATCACGGTAAGGAACACAAAATAAACGGAGGAACAAACAATGACGAACGAACTGAAGAACGAGATCATGGGCCTGGAAGCTGCAAAGGCAGAGATGGAAAAGAGAGCCGCATCCTATGATTTTGATATAGAAGATGACATCCCAGACCCTCCGTATTGGATCTACGAACAAGCAACGTGGAAATTTCCTCGCGCTTATACCTATCTCAAGTTGAAGGAAGATTACGAAGGCTTAAAAAAGAACTGCTGTCTCGTTGGAGACAACCGTAAAGGTCTCTTCGCATTTTACGAAGAGAGCTTGAGCGCGATTGAAAACGGCGCAGAAAACTATGACGAAATCGCTCACAATTGCGCAATCTACTTCAACGCAGCATATCGCAACGATCGGTATTTTCATAAGTATTTCTAAGCTGGCGCCTTCTATGCCGCCTAAATGGTGAAAAAATGGAGAAGAACCAAGTACAGAGGAAGTGCAAGCGCTGCGGTGTTGTTTTCTCGGCAAAACCGGGATGCGACCGCTCTTATTGCAGCGAATGTTCCAGGGATATCAAGCGGGAAACCGTATTGAGAGAAAGAGTCTGCGCTACTTGTGGAAGCACGTTTTTGGGCTATCCGCATTCCAAATATTGCCCTACTTGCAAAAGAGCAGCGATGTTGGAGGCTCATCGTCGAAGCAACGAAAGGCAAAAAAACGGAACGACTCGAAAACTTGGAAGTACAGATATCTGCCAGAGTTGTGGAGCTCCTTACACTGTTGTTTCTGGATTGCAGCGTTATTGCCCAGAATGTGCCAAAATTGTTGTTCAGGACAATATCCGGAATCACAAACGAGAATACATGTGGGAAAAACGTGTTGAAAAGGGGGAGCAAAAAAAGAAAGGCGAAGTATGCGCCGGATATGTGTTATATGCGGAAAGGCGTTTGATTCCAAAACGTGTACGAACGTTTGTTCGCCGGAATGCAAAAAATACGAAATCGCGAATTTCAAAAAAGGGCAGATATAAAACGCGGAAAGCAAAAAGTAAAAGAATAGGAGAAAAACAATGTACAAAGTAATCAATAACCGCCGCTACAACACGGAGACCGCGAAGAAATTGGGATACTGGGAGTCCGATCAGGACTACCGCGGACTCTACCACGAGGAGGAGATCCTCTACCGGAACAAGGCCGGAAACTATTTTTTGTACGGCTACGGCGGAGCCGGGAGCAAGTACAGCCAACAAATAGGGGCAAACGAGTGGTCCAGCGGAGAGTCGATTCTTCCACTGGAGGAAGAAGACGCCCGCAGGTGGGCAGAAGCCCATCTGGACGGGACCGAATATGAGATGATCTTTGGAGAGCCGGGTGCAGCCGAGGATGTCCAGGCAACGGTCCGCATCCCTGCCGCAGTTGCGCAAAAGCTCACGGAGCGGATGGAAAAAGAAAAGTGCAACAGAAACGACCTGATCCTTGCCGCGATCCGGGAATATCTGAAATAAGACGGGCCCCTGGCACGATATCGGTGCCGGGGGTTTTCTTCAAAAATATATTTGCAAATCTGAATCTTTTTTGCGTTTTACTATTGCAAAAATGATTCTTTTGTGCTATAATTAAATCACGGTAAGGAACACAAAATAAACGGAGGAACGAACAATGACGAAGTTTTATGACGGCAAGAAGATCCTGAGCATCTCCATGATGGATGACCGGACGGGAATCGACTTTGAAAACGAGTTCTTTGAGGTTGGTCAGCTCCATTATAACATGGAGCTGGATGCGTTCAAGGTAGAGGATGTCGATTATCTGATCGACTACGCCGTTACTTACGCAAACGGCACCAATACCGATTTTGAGTACCAGTACGACGAGGACGGCAACCTGCTGGACGGCTGCAGCGTGTCTTACACCGTCGAAGATATGTGACCGAAACAACAAAACCCCCGGTGCCCACTGTGGACACCGGGGGTTTTCAAACATCCGCCCTAATGCGCTTCTTCGAGAGGCCGGGCGGATTTGTTGGTTTAATTTTATCACATATCCAGCATTTTGACAATGCCTTTCAGCCGGTAGCCTATCGCTGTCCGGCTGTAATGGGTCTGTGCTGCAATGTCCGGCAGCGGAAGCCGCTCAACGTACCGCAGTAAGGCAATCTTACGGTCAACCCTCCCAAGCGGTGCGCTCTTGATGGCGGCGGTCATCTGCTGCCGGTCAAGTCCTTGCAGCGCAGCGGGCAGCACTACACGAGCCGCCGCCACGAGCAGCACCGAGCCAGAAGGGTTCGGGGAGCTGTCCGGCGTTGCGCACCATTACGGTGACGTTACCGAGATGGTCGATTTTGTTGACATTAACAAAATCGCAGGCCATTTTCGTGAGGTGACGAAATTGCTCTTGTACGGCGTACATCTCGGTGACGCCACCGGGATGCTCGTATGTAGTGCTGCTCATGGTGATCTCCTTACTCCTTGCCCTGCATCTGGTTGAGGACGTGATCGGCGTGGATGGCCTCCGGGGTGAAGGAGTTGTTCTCCCACCACGCCACGAGGGATGCAACGACGGTGATGCCGGTGGTGATGATCTGCTCCAGCTGCGCCGACTCGATGGGGAGCGGGGAATGGCCGGTTGCACTCAGAATCTGATTGGTCAGTGCCAGCGCGAGCACCGCAGTGCGGGCGATGGTTCCAGCGGAAATCTTGTTGTTGGTCATGGTGTTAGTTCCTTTCCTTTTCTTCAAGGTCGGCAATGCGATGATTGGCGACCTTCATCTGTTCTTCCAGCACAGGGATGCGTTGGGCGAAATTGTTGTGTGCCCGGACTTCGCGGGTCAGCTCTTCCAGCTTGGTTTCGGTCACGGCTTGGCTCTTGCTGTTGGCAATCAGAACGCCGACCAGCGTAATTGCACCGGTAATGAGGGCAACGACGATACTCTCCATTCGGCTTATACCTCCCGGAGCCGGTCAAGCCCCTTTTTCGCGATGATCGCGGCGTAGTCCTTATACGCATGGCTCAGGTCAACGTCCTTGCTCACGCCGGGAATCTTGCCCTTGCTGGTGTACTGCCACAAGCCGAACGGCCAGCCCGGTTCGGGCTTTTTGCTGCGGTATGCCGCCAGCCAGACGTCATAAGGCTTGAGCGCAGCGCCGGTCATGTACAGGTTGTCCCGCTCAAAGTAAAGCCCAGTGTACAACATGGCGTAAAAGCCCCAGCGCTCCACCGTGCCAAGCGCGTGGGCTGCAATGTCGGTCAGGGTTTGCTTGTCAAGCGGCGCTTGCACATAGTTGTCCTCGATGTCAACCGCCACCGGCAGCTGCAACGTCTTTCCGGTCAGCACCTTGCGCAGCAGGGCAAGCTCTGCGTCAGCCTCTGCCGTGTTGACCGCCTTGCAATAGTAGTACACGCCAACCGGCAGCCCTACGCGCTGGCACTCGGCGTAGTTGCGCTCAAAGGTGGGGTCAATGTACGGCTTGCTGGGCGCGTCTTTCGCGCTGTTGCCCAGCGCCCGCATCATCACACCGGAGACAAGGCCGCTTGCCTTGACCTTGCCCCAGTCGATGTTGCCCTGCCAGCGGGAGACGTCCATAATGGGGAGCATGTTATCAGTCCTTTCTTTTATGTGGGTGAATGAATGAATGGTCGATTAAAGCCCTCTTTAATTAATCGTTACATTAAATCCCAAAATACTGTATCTTCGTTTCTCCCTTTTGGATACGCATTAATAGATGTACATACAAACGTATAGATACCGTCTCCGTATTCTCTACCATCAAATATTAGTCTATTAAATTCATCATAAATTTGTGCTTTATAGTTGTTCTTTTGTTGAATAGTAAATTTGTTAGTTCCAAGTTCGCTATACTGATACGACAGATAGATTTTTGCATTGTTAGAATCAATTACAAACCACGTAAAAACAGACACTGTTAAGA
>CYGL01000637.1_pt1 | contig 12394 bp, 20 predicted proteins | sample 485531 | NCBI WGS metagenome assembly CYGL01 (sample SAMEA3497897, study PRJEB9818) | human gut metagenome | reverse complement strand
TATTTACCGTTAGGTATCAATTTCGCCTCAACCTGGTTAAGTATGCTTTGAGATGGTTTTGTTACATAAAAAAGATTTTCTGTTGGGTTTTCAACATTGCTCCTTACTATGCAACGAGTGGGGTTCGAAGGATCAAAAACATGATCGAAATCGACACACACAGGTAAGTTAACAACTTTAAACTTTTTGCTAAGAATGCTTACTGCTGTAAAAATCAAACCAGCATTTATTTTGCCAGTGAAAGTTGAACGCATAACTACTCCTCGGATCATTCTACCAAAGAGAATTCCGCCTCTTCCAGGTAGATTACAGACCTTGTTGCATGATATTTAACGCTCCAGAAATTACCTTCGCGCCGTAAAAGTATCTCATTCACATCAAGATTGCTTAGAAAAACCATATAACTTAAAGCTTGTTGACGCGTTGAGAATTGTTTCTCTAAAAGTTCTTCTCCGCTCTGCATAATCCCTCCTTAAAAATACTCCCTCCGAAAAGGGAGTATAAGTATATCACGTAGTTGTTATGTTGTCTTCTTGGATACTAGAATCCACTTCTGCAAACATATCTTCTGCACTGTAATTATTTCCAGTCCAGCGTGATAAAAGGATAGCACCAATCTCTTTTGCATGAGATTCGGACTCCGCATAAACGTTAGTCCCAGTGTCACCTTTTTTCTTTTCATGTGCATAAATGCAGTAATAATTGTAAGCCATTAATCTTCCCAGTCATTGCCCTCGGTAGAGTGAACTAAAGCTCGCACGATACCACCGTAATCTACTGCCTGATTTGCAGCATGTTCGGCATAAACTTCAATGGCTTTTTGAAGAAAAGAGCAGTAGCTGCTTCAATATTATCCATTTCGCCATCTACGTCAGTAGAAAGTGAAAGGTTGAGGCTTTGATCTACTTCATCAAAATCAATAGCCACTGTCATAATTAGTTTACCCATAGTTCACACTCCTTAAACAAAATAAAATGGTTGAGAGAGGCCCAAACGATTCTTTGGGTCGTATACATACCAAGCGTATGCTGTCTTATCTGTTCCACCTGCAACAAACGAAGGCCGTTCTGAAAGGACTATAAGGTTTGTTGGTGGATTCTTTTGATGGAACTCTCGTCGTTTCTTTGACTCCAAGAAGCCCAACCGAAGAAGATAAATACAAACATCCGCCTCTTTTAAGCTCTTTTCCAAGAACTCCATTGCCAACTTAAATGGAGGATTTGTGATTATAATGTCGGGACGATTTTCCCATTCATGACTAAAATAATCTTTACCTTCTTCAAGTTCGCAATATTCTGAACCTTCAGGAAAATGGCGATAAATCGCTTCAGCTTCACCTCTGCAAGGTTCTGCAAAAACCCAACCTTCTTCCTTTAGATTTTTGAAATCTATAACACTAAACAAACTATTGATTGCTTTTTGCGGTGTTGGATAATAATCGCTCGTTGGGCGATCATAATCTAATGCCATCTAAAATCTCCTCTTTTGTAATATTATCCAACTCTTTAAAGGATGAAATCTCGTTTAATAATCCTATTTGATCAGCTTCTAGAGGATAAGTGTTTTTATCTGTTTTTCTAGACAGAATATCTTCAACAAACTTATCAATAGCCAAAGAAGAATCATAAAATTTTAAAAGTTGGTAATCCATAGGAGATATTTTGTCATCTCTTAGAAATATTTCTAACATGTTTTCAGGAGTATCGTGGTTTAGTTTATGTTCACCAAAAATATTAACTTCGTAAACATCTTTGCCAAACCAACGTTTCTTCTTTTCAACAGTATAGGTTTTTGCCACCAGACCATCTAAACAGTTTCTTGCCCTCTTACATGTTTGACGGTAAGAGTGGATAGCGCCTTCAACAAACTTAGCAGGAACTTGTAACATTATTAATCTCCTATGTTTAAGAAATGCCCCCGAAGGGGCAGTTTGTTAAATAGCGGTTCCTTCGAAATCCGCCACATTTACGAGATTAATATTTTCAGATTTAGAAGTCAAGTTGTTTTCTGCAACAGATTTTTCTTCAGTATCCGCCTCGTTACCTGCCACGTTACGAGGTTCTTCTTCACCGTAGGGATTACCGAATTTCAAAAGATTGATCAATTCTTCTTTGGAGAAGTTTTCTAAATCATCGTCTGTTAATTCAATAATCTCGTCTTGTTCTTCAATAAATGTTTCACCACCAGAAAAAGCATCTCGCTTTTTAGCTACTTCCATAGCCTGTTCTGGTGTTGCCCCTGCATCAAGAGCAGCTAAAGCAAAGTCTGACCCACTTCCTACCGCATAATATTCTTCATCAATCGGATATGCACGTGTTGGGTTGTTACCTTCGTGCAGGAAAATACGTCCGTCTGGATGAACAACAAGTGCAATAAACTCTTCATCTTCTTTATCTGGATCAGAATGAATCATCAAACCAGGGACAGCATCACGTGCTGCTTCGCACTGTAGATTTTGTTCAAACCATTGAAAGAAAGAAAGCACGGAGGTCAGACGACCAGCACCACCTACAAGGTAATCTCCAATTTTTCGGACCTTTTTGAAATTAATAGAATCTACACGTCCACCAAAAGTTACCTTACCGTCACTCAAAATCTTATTTTTGGTTGCAATAATTGTCGTCACTATTCTTCCTCCTCTGTTAATGTTTTAAGAACCGCTTTTCCCGCCATTCACATATTTGCAGATGTATTCTATCGCACGTAGTGTCTCTTTGTCAACAAAAATTTGATCAGACGTTGCGAGCGGGTTATTAAGAAGATCACTGCAATCACGAACAAGCAGTGCTTTCTTATTAAACAAATTACTTAAGAACAGTAACTTCGCCTCTTCTTCTGTTATGTGCAGAAGGCTAGGATCGGAGCCAGCTATTCCTATTATACAATCAAACAAGCTTTCTTTACTATCAGAAAGTTCTTGAAAATGGTTTAAAAGCCAATCTTCTCCTAGACACCAACATTTAAACATTTCCAGTTTATCTCGGAGGGTCATATTCTCTAAAGTAAGAGCAATCTCTTTTTCAATATGGTTTACACAAATTTGACGAAATTCGTTAGGTTTTACGAGTCCCGTTTGATAGCACTCATCTATACCGCTTCTTCCGATAGCTATTGTTGCTACACCCATCAATCCTCCTTATAAATGGCTTCCCTGCCATGTTATTAAATAAACACTTCAGTAATCAGTTTAGACAAACGTCCACGTTTATTATCGTCCGTTGTCAGTTCAACGTATCCAATAAAATCTACAATTGGCTCACGAACACCTTCTTCATTTTCTGGATATAAAAGTTCCAAAATTTGATGCAGACCATTGCTACGTTTTTTAATTGCATATGTCTGGCGAACATCGCCTAATACAATAACATGCGTATTAATACCTGCACGTTCAATAAGAAGTTTAAGTGTTTCTGTTGACATAAGTTGTGCTTCGTCAATAATGACAATTGTATTATCCAGGGTGGCCCCCAACAAATAGTTAGGAATATTCAATTCGATCTTACCTGATCCAATATCGTTTTCCAATTTGTTGGCTGTCATGAATTGCTGGAAAATACGTTTTGTAGATTCATAGTGTGCTGCTAGTTTATCTGTTTTATCTCCAGACAAGAAACCAATCTGGTCATCTCCGACTTCAGTAGGGTTCTTGATAAAAAGTAGTTTACGGAAGTCTCCTGAACGAAGCATCTGCAAAGCTTTCCATAAAGCAACAGAGGTTTTACCAGTCCCTGCCGGAGCATTTACAACAGTCAGATCATTCCAAATCATGCTTTGAACAATCTTATTTTGGTCCCCTTCAGGCATAAATTCATCTAAACGGTAATCGTCATTACCTACCGCTTTTGCTGCATAACGGCTTTCAATCTTTGCTGAATTAGCCAGTTTCTGCCGTTGTGTTTTAGCTGCGGTTTTATTTCCCATAGTAGCACTCCTTTTAGAAGGGGCCGAAGCCCCTTTATTAGTTGTAAGCATCTAAAGTTCCAGAAGTCAGAACTTTAATTACTCGTTCAGCACGGTTTGGCGTCTGGCTATACCATCGGCTTTTACGCATGTTTTTACCTGCTTGAGTATAATATGCATTGCTGATTAAAGTCAAGCTATTTTGAAACCCTTCAGCACCTTTTAACCCCAACTGGAAAACCATGTTGATTATTCCCAATTTACGAGTATCACTAACCTTATCATAGATTGGTGATAAGATAGCACTGTTTTTTATGTCTCTCTTCACTTTTGCAACATCGTCAGCAAAGATTTGACGGGCTTCTTTTTCTGTGATAACTCCATTAGTCTTACGACCAAGAAGATTATCTAAGATTTGAATAGCCTTTGCTTTATCTTTTATTTTAGTCAGAAGGTGTCCTATGCCGACTGTCCAATAACCAAGATGGTCTTGATAAACAGTAAGCTTCAGTCCTTCATCGACTCGTAGCATATCAAACTCATCTACTACTTTAGCCATTTACTTCCTATTCGTCGTCTCCTACTCCGTGATCCAACTCGTTAAACAACAGATGTTCTGGAGAAGTTTCACGTTTTGGTTTCGTTTTCTTTATGTTGGACTTCAGCTCATTTGCCAAAGCACGAGAAAAGATCTTACGTTTCTGTTTACTTTTCATAATTGTTACTCCGCAATTTGAGCCATGAGATCACGCAGTTCGGTAAAACCGCCTACGTATGTTACCTCCCCGTTCACTTCGGACAGAATTTGTGGAAATGTGCGTGGAGGAACTCCGGTAAGATCAACAACTGTTTTAGTCATTGATTCTAAATCATAGTCTTGATCAAGACTTAAATATTCAAACTGTTTATTGCGCATGGTTAATAGTTGTTTTGACATTTCACAAAATTGACAGTTAGGTTTACCAAAAATTACAAATTCCATTACCTCTCCTTATTAAGTAATACTGCTAAAGACTGTTCAATACCTTTATTTAAATCTGATTTTGTAAGATAGTGACTGGTTACTAGTTGTGACTTCACCGGACGTGCTGCTGGAGCATTATAGGTTGAAGCTGATACCGCCGATATCTTAACAGGTTCTGGCATCTGTGTCAAGATCTTTTCCGCAAACTCCGCCCAAGAAATAAGATGGCTTCCTGCAAAATGGTAAGTCTTAACAGACCTTGACCAACCTGTTTTTAATACTTCAAAAATAGCTTCTGCTAAATCTGGAGCATATGTTGGACAAGAGGACTGATCAGCAACAATAATAAAATCACGTTGTCCATCATTATAGCGAGACAACATGGTTTTTAGAAAGTTATTTCCAAATTCGCTATATACCGAGGCTGTTCGAATAATATATGCATTTGGGTTAACTCCTCGCACCATTTTTTCACCAAGTTCTTTCGTATACCCATAATTGTTTATTGGGTTAGGTGTAGTATCTTCAAAAATAGGATGAGAATAATTAAAAATATAGTCTGTAGAAATATGCACAAAATCAATTTTAAGTTTGCTGCACACTGCCGCAATATTTGCAGGTCCATACGCATTAACAGCCAAAGCAGTAGCAAAATCATGTTCTGCTTTATCTACAGCCGTATAAGCGGCGCAATTAATAACACCATCTACATAATCTTCAATAATAGCGTTTCGCACAGCTTCAAAATTTGTAATATCTACACGTTCTTTAGGATAAATTAAAGATACATTTGAAGGAGCCACTTTACGTAAAGCTTGTCCCAGTTGTCCATTACCGCCCAATACCAGATATGTTAGCATACACCCTCGCTACGTAACTGTTGAAAAGATTTAGCCATTGCATCTTTTGTTGATAGAATAGGTTTAAAACCTTCGTCAAAAATCATATCGAAGCCCCAATCGATCCCTATATCAGGATCATCCCAACGTAAACTTTGTTCACTAGAAGGGTCGTATGGAGTTGTGCATTTGTATTCAAAGATAGCATCCATACTCAAAACTATAAAACCATGTGCCAAACCAGGTGGAAGCCAAAACTGCGTATGGTGTCGTGCACGAAGAACAACACCGTCCCAAGCACCGTAAGTTGGACTATCTTTACGTAAATCTACAGCGAAATCCAATACTTCCCCACTTACACAACGAACAAGCTTACCTTGCGGGTTATTTGTTTGAAAGTGCATTCCTCGCAAAACACCGAAGTTTGATTTAGACATGTTATCTTGAACGAAAGTTTGTCTACCAATAATATCTTCGTATTTTTGTTCATTATATGTTTCTAGAAAGAAACCACGATCATCTTTATAAACGTCTGGTTTGATAATTACCGCACCTTCAATTTTTGTTTTTTCTACTTTCATTTTCTCTCCGCTAATTTGAGTAGGTATTGCCCGTACTCTGTTTTCTTCAGTGAGTTTCCATGATACACCAAAGTCTCTAAAGAAATCCACCCTTTTTTGAAAGCAATTTCTTCCAGGCACGCAATCTTCAATCCTTGACGGTTCTCAATAGTCTGCACGAATTGACCAGCTTCCATCAGACTGGCGTGTGTTCCTGTGTCAAGCCAAGTAAATCCCCGTCCGAGAACTTCCACTTGTAACTTGCTGTCTTCTAGGTAGCTGCGATTGATATCAGTGATCTCCAGTTCTCCACGCGCGGAAGGGGTTACTTCTAATGCACGTTGAATAACAGAGTTATCATAGAAATACAAACCTGTGACAGCATAATCTGATTTAGGATTTTCAGGTTTCTCTTCAATAGAAATAGCTTGACGATTACTCCCAAATTCAACCACACCGAATCGTTCAGGATCTTTCACCAAATACCCGAAGATACAAGCTCCACCCCAAACATCTACCATCTCACTAGCGTTAATCAGTAGTTTACCAAAGCTTTGTCCGAAGAATAGGTTGTCACCTAAAATAAGAGCAACAGAGTCTTCTCCGATAAAATCTTTACCGATGATGAAAGCGTCAGCAAGACCTCGTGGCTCAGATTGGATTGCGTAAGTGAGTTTTATCCCAAACATAGATCCATCTCCGAGAAGATACTCAAAGTCTTCCTGATCGCCTGGTGTGGTGATTATTAAAATATCCTTAATGTCAGCCAACATCAATACCGATAAAGGGTAGTAGATCATGGGTTTGTCATACACAGGGAGCAATTGCTTGCTCACACTGCGTGTTACTGGATGAAGGCGGGTTCCACTTCCTCCCGCCAAAATAATACCTTTCATAACCCTCCTTAAATTTTCTCACTCCACCATTGAGGGTTGTTTAAGTACCATTCAATCGTTGAGTAGAGATCTTGTTTAAATGTAGAGTTTGCACTCCAGCCCAGTTCAGACTCTATTTTAGAAGGATTGATTTCATAACGCAAGTCATGTCCTTTACGATCTTCAACAAAAGTTATCAAGTTGGAAGAAGGGTAGGTTACTGCTTCTGGATGTACAGTATCCATATAGTCACAAACCATATAGATGATCTCCATATTGGTTTTGGGATTACGTGTTCCAACATTATACGTTTGACCTGGTTCTCCACCTGTTGCCACTTGAAGAATAGCTCGCGCATGATCCTCAACAAAAAGCCAGTCTCGCACCTGGTCGCCTTTACCATACACCGGAATCTCTTTATTCGTCAAGATACTTGTGATGATTTTTGGGATCAGCTTTTCTGGATGTTGATAAGGCCCAAAGTTATTGGAGCAGTTGGTTATCACAACAGGCAAATCGTAGGTGCGGTGCCAAGCTTTCACAAGATGGTCAGATGCTGCCTTAGACGCACTGTACGGGCTTGAAGGGGCATAAGCTGTCTCTTCGGTAAAGGGAACGCCAGAGTCTGCCATATCGCCGTACACTTCGTCTGTGGAGACGTGTACGAACATCTTCAGTTTATTTTTTGGGAGGAGCCTTGCAGCTTCCAATAAATTGTATGTACCGATAATATTGGAGTCGATGAAAACTCGTGGATTCTTGATAGAATTATCCACATGACTTTCTGCCGCTAAGTGAATGATGAAGTCAGGATTGCACTCTACTACTAAACTTTTGACCTGGGTTTCGTTTGCCAAATCTGTCATGCTTAGTTTAACGTGAGTGATATCGCCTACATTCTCAATATCTGCTGCATAGCCCATCTTATCAACGACAAAAACTTCGTTATTAGGATCTTGACAAAGAGAGCGCACCACGGCACTCCCAATAAAACCAAGACCACCTGTTACCAGATAGCGCATCAGTTCTCCTTACCAGACATGTTGAGAAATAATAGTTTCCGTTTTAATGTTATATTTTTCAAGTAGCTTTGCATAGGCTTCTTTTGCATTCTCATTCAATTGCTCAAGATCTACAGCTATGCTTCCTTCTCCGCCTTCTAAATCAAGGCCATATATGCAATAAGACTCATCCGCATCGTAGAAAGGAGAGATGCGGCTTAAGTCAAGACCTTCTTGTAAGAACCAGTTAAAATCTCCGTCAAATTCTTCTTCAATTCTAGGATCTTCTCCTACAGCCTCTTCCCACTTATTAAAAGGTGCACCCTGTAACATACGCCATTCGATATCAATACCCATTTTTCATCTCCTCCTCTTCTTGAGCAGCTTTAATAATTGCTTCATAAATATCGTAAGCAATGCCTCCACAACATCTAGCTTCGAAAGCTATTGCTTCTGCAATGTGATCTGTTAATTCTCGTGGAATGCGAACATACTCTTTTTCACTCTCCATCTTCTACCTCCAACCCTTCTTTTTCAAAGATTACTACTCGTCCTTCACCATGACAATTCAGGCAAGGAAATGTTACCATAATTTCCACTTCCATTTGTCCAGTCCCACCACACACAGGACAAAAAATAAGTTTTTCAGCCATTATTCCTCCTTAATTATTTCAAACTTGGCAACACCATTTACAATAATATGACCACAAGACATAACTCCTAGCCAAGGATCGCCGTTTTTCTTCAGGCGTTTACCGAATACATCACAAAAACCATTCTTCATTTCGGAGGCTTCATAAGAAGCCCCTTTGTCAAAAACGTCTTTGAATGTGTCGATTATACCAACACATCTCAAAATCATTAGAAGTCAAGCTCCTCATCATCAGAGAGATCTTTGTTAGCTGAATTCAATTTGTAATTAGTTAACTGAATCTCTTGGGCTGCTGACTGAATCAAATCAGGATTCAACCATTTTTCCATCCAAGCTAAAGGACTATGTTTAGGTGCTTTAAACTTGGCTTTCATTTTCAATCGACGATAAATAGGAGCAGCATTGAAATAAACCCACTGTTTAGACAATTCGGCGTTAAGACCTACAATAAAACGACCTTCACTAAACAGGTAGTCACACCACTGTTCCTCTTGTTCAACAACAGTGTCGAGGATCAAAGTCAACTCTTCAATATTGTCTTCGTAAATTTTACGCCAAACTGGGTCATGCATCAATGCATCAATCACAGCATAATCCATTTTAACATGCAAGATTTCATCTAACATAATTTTCTGGATCAGTTTACAAGCTCCAACAAACAGTTGTTGTTCTGCCATAGCAAAAGTAGCAGAGAAGGAAGATATAAACTGAATACCTTCTAATCCAATCAGGGCTACCATCCCTTTAAGAATAAGTAGTCGAAGTTCATCGTTAGCTTCAATCAACCCTAGAGCATACTTATGACCAGCTTCTTCCAACTGACCCATGACATCAGCAATGATACCCATACGATTGAAAATTTTATCATTAATCATAATCTGATTGATGACTTCGATTGGATCTGGAGTACATTGACGGATTATTTCAGAATACGTTAACGCATGGAGAACTTCCATTTCACTCTGCTTCATCATCATAGCACAAGCTTCATTGTTACTCAAGAATGGAGAGAACAAAGTGATGATTGATTTTGCAAGAGAATCATTTTCCCATTGGAACGATAAGTTTTTAATCATAACATCATAGTTGTTTTTAGAACAAGCTACGAAATCTTTACGTGTCTGATCTAGATTAACTTCGTTTTCATCCCAATCTTGTGCTTTTTGAAGTTTGTAGAGTTTGTGCATTTCTGGATAAGTTACGTTAACAGAATCAAAGATCCCTAATTGCTCCCCCAAAAATACTGGATATTTTCCTGTTTTGTAAACTTCATTGTGTAAATTAATTGCTGCCATTTAAAATTCTCCTCAATAAAAAGGGGCCGAAGCCCCTAGTTTCATCACATCTTGCAAGCTTCACAACCACCATCAGAATCTTCTTGTGCTAAAGAATCTGCTGATTTTGTTCTACTGTTAAGGTAATACAATGACTTACCACCCAGTCTAGCAAAGTTCAAAATAAATTTCATCTCTTCTTTAACTGATAAACGTCCCCCTACCAATTTAGAATAATCTAACCAAGAATCACAAGAAATTCCTTGGTCCGTAAACTTGGTAAAGATACCATACATTTCTGCAAGGTCTTTAGCCGGAGTATCCCAGGCGGATTGGTAGAACATTTTCAGTTTTTCGTAGTCTGGAACAATAAATAATACGCTACCTTTCTGACTTTGTTTATACATAATAGTATCACGAACAGGATACAGAGAGTTAGTAGTATTGCTTACCAAACTGCTGGACTCATTAGGTGCAATAGCAGCCAAGACACTGTTACGGATACCACCTTGTTCAATGATTTCAGCACGTAAGCCTTCCCAGTCCATTTTAAGATCAAAATTACCGATACTATCTACTGTTTTAGCATAAGTGTCAATTGGTAGCCAACCTTGAGGCCATTTGGTCTTATCGATCCATTCTGCATTACCTTTTTCCTTAGCCAGACGCAGAGAGGCTTTTGCCAACCAAAAGTAATGACGTTCTGCAAGTTCATGCATTAATTTTTTAGCATAAGCATCTGAATAATTTACAAAATTACTTGCCAAGTAATGCGCTAAGTTTGTAATGCCTACACCAATAGATCTACGTGCTTTAGCAGTTATTTCGTTATGTTTAAATGGATAATCCATTGTTTCAATAACGTTGTCAATTGTCAATACAGTGTAATATGCAACATCCTCATATTCTTCAGGTAAGACACGACCAGCGACAATAGAAGATAAGAAGCATAAAGCCAATTCTTGATCTTCTGTATTCTCACCAGTAAAGAGATCCGGCATACTGTGGAAAGCTTTAGTTGGTAAGAAGATCTCTTGACACAGGTTTGATTGATACACCGTATCCAGGAAAGGTGTATGGTTGTTAACGTTGTCAGCAAAGAACATGTAAATACGTCCTGTTTCTGCACGTTGAACAATAATCTCTGTCAGAAGATCACGAGCCTTAACAAATTTTTTCTTAATGCGACGACGGCTTACTTTGTCATAAACTGCATCAAACTCTTCTTCACTTTTATACAAAGCTTCATAAAGTTCAGGAGCATCATCACAACTAACTAACATCCAATCTTCGTTTTTTGCTGCTCGACGCAAGAACGAACGGTTAACAACAATAGAATAATCTAGTTTGTCCACTCGTTTATCTATAGGTGTTGTTGGATTCTTCAGTCGAATCAGATCGTCGAAGTCTGGTTCAAGTATGGTAAAGGTAACTGTAGCACTACCTCCACGGCTTGCTTGCTTTGAAGCTCCAACACTATCTTCCATCCATTTCAGATACGGAAGAAGACCACCATGAATAATACGATTATTCTTAACCCCTTGACCTGTGGCACGAGTTTGAAGATTAACACCAATACCTGCGTTATTCAACGTATACTCATGAGCTAAGTAATTAGCAATGGCTAAAGATTCTGCCGTATCGTCTGCACGGAATAAACAACAAGACGCACTTCCTTTGATTGGAGTTCGTAGAGTTGTCAGATACGGCGATGGCAGATTAATCTTAAGATCGCTAACATAAGTATAAAGTTTTTTAATATCTTCTATACGGCGTTCTTTTGGTTGGATCTCCATAACCTTCATTGCGATACCAATGAAAAGAAACTGTGGAGACTCATGCACCACATCGTTTACTGCATCTCGAATAAGATATTTATCTACCATCTGACGTAAAACAGAATAACCATAAGTTAGATTTTTATTATGCTTTACAATCTTACCTATTTCTTTGATCTCTTCATCAGTATAATCCATTTTAGCCCAATGTCCACGTTCTACCATATCATGATAAAAGGTATTCAGTGAAGGGATACTGTGGTATCCCCCATGAGCCTGTTTGTAAATCATACCTAGAAGAAGTCTTCCTGCCATATCACTGTAAGCTTGTGTTTTCTTGTCAATACACGCTGCAATCATTGCTTTATGCAGATCACGTGTAGACACACCGTCATAACACCGCTTCACAGCTTCTAATTCAATTTCAGACCAGTTTAGTTTACCTGCTGCAAATTCAGACCACTTGCGAAGTTTTTCTGGATTAAACTCCTCTGTCTTACCGTTAGATTTAGTTACAAAACGAATCAACTTCTCCTCCCTATTATTAATGC
>CYGL01000636.1_pt1 | contig 12418 bp, 13 predicted proteins | sample 485531 | NCBI WGS metagenome assembly CYGL01 (sample SAMEA3497897, study PRJEB9818) | human gut metagenome | reverse complement strand
ACTGTTCTGGTATTAGGCGCTGGTGCGTATACGTGTTACCACGCGGGATATAAAGCACGGGTAAATGAAGAACGTCAGGAACGTTTAGACGATGCACAACGGGAACAACAACGGTTAAAGGCACAACAGGAACTGGCGGATGATGTACTCCGTGGTTTAGCTGACTGGTCACAGAATACTAAAATCGTGGAAATACGACATGAAAAGACTAATACTGTTTTTCGTAATGAGTGTCTTACTTCTGAATATCAACGCCTGTACAACGAACGAGTTACCGAAGCAGAAGCCCGTTTATCAGGCCGCATTAGTTCAGAAGTGTCAGACCGAAAACCTTCCACGGCTGAACGGTCTGACAGGAAATGATTCAACAGATGTTAACGACCAGTGGTTAGATATTTATTTCAAATGTGCAACTATTCACAACGCATTAGTAGACAGTCTTCAGTAAATCTTCAACTGATATTTCAATCAACGATGCAGGAACCGGATATTCAGTCCTGTACATAAACAAGGATGTTCCTATCAACCCGTGTGGGTCTGTTTTAATCCCTCGCATGTTCAACAACGGAAAAAACTGTTCACGCGTTTGTGGTAATCGTGCAAAGCGTCCTGTCGGGCGTTTAGCAGGATCCATAGGGTTGAATTCAACGATTGTGGACATAACAATAACTCCTGTACGCTTGTCTTTTTATTTTCTGATAGTCGGAAACTTTTACAGATCTTGTTTTACATTCACCAATACGATGTGGGTCGAAAATAAACATCATCTGTGAACGGTCATTTCCTCCTGCTGGTAACCCGGTGTCAGGGTCTACAAATGCTATACGGCCTTTAAACACCCATAGTTCCGAACAATGTGTCAGTGCTTTGTGAAACCAGTCTGCAGACGTCATAGCGTTCACGAGTAATAACGAACCAGTTCCCTGATGAACAGTGGTTATTATTTTATTAACCCAGGGAGACGGATCGCTGTACGGTGGGTTACACCAGATGAACCCACCACCATTATTTTGAACAATCGAATGCCAGTCTTTATTCAGACTATCAGTGATAAATAACGAACATTTAGCGTTAGAACCATCGGTACACACATCAAGAACAAGTGGGAATTCACGAGAAACGTTATCAATAAAATCCCACGGTGTTTCCCAGTTGTCTTTAGCCATGTTCAGGTACACTCTCCACGCTGTAATACACAGGAATACCCAGACGTTCAGCTTCTGCAATTTCTGCAATAGTCCCGGACGAACGACGATAATCAGGAAGCACCAGAACAGCGTCACAGCGGCGCATAATTTCTAACGTGCCGTGACAGGTAGTATTCAGGTTGTATATTGCGTAAACCGCCGTCAAAGTCCCACAATTCGGTGTTCTTGTGAGGGATAACCGGGAACCACCCCGGACGTTGTAAAGCAAGTCGTTTACCCGCCTGTTCAGCACGTGACACGTTACGGGATGTTTTAAGCGCACAGTCAGCACGATAAGGCCCTGCAATGTAACAGAGTTTAATCATGGTTGTTTTCCTGCATCTGTAAGAACACAATCATTGCTGCACGGAGTGGATTAGCGTGAGAACAATAAATTGTAGGTTCGTTAATCATATCCCAACCACATTGATCAAATTCAAAATCACCCCAGGCTAACCATTCGTTTTCATTAGTGTCAAACGCAATGCTAATCTTATTTTCAACAATAATCGGCATTGCGTCTGTAGGGTTATTGCAGTAATCAACTACTTGATTCACCAGTTCCAGACGATGTTCGTGTGATGGTTCACCGTATAATTTACGACTAACCATTGCGTTGATTGAAATATCACTTAAAACGCTGTAATCAGTCATGACGATTCATTCCTTCTAACATATCCCAGATAAGTGCAACACGACGCGGATCCGTGCTGATAGTGTGTAAAGTTTCACATCCGTAATGCCACCCCCAACGAACGGATAATTCTGACAATAGATAACCACGGGAATTAGCCAGTTCAGCCAGTTCACCGGGTTTAAACGTCGTTGTATTAGGTTCTGTAAGAACACGAGTACCACAGATAGCGTCACGGATGCGCCACGGTTTCATCAGGTCATCAACTTTGTACCAGTTACTGATACTGATTTCAGATGTTCCCCAGCGTGCAGCCAGTTTCAGACGTTCCTGACGGGCCGGGAACATTGGCATTTGTGGTAAACGCAGTTGGATCTGTTCTGCAGGTTCGAACATGTCATCATCTGTTAAACGGAATTCACCACGGTCATCAATATAAAAACCACGGGAACGACCATCACGGGTGAACCCGTCAACACGGTTGTAAATTTTACCGGGAGTAAAGACACCAATCGGTGAACCAGCTACAAATTTGTGTGAAGTATGCATTGTTATCGCCTCAATAAGTTTTAAATAATTCTATACGGTTTACCGAAGTGGTGCAACGAGTTTTTCAGCTTCTTTGATGTAAAAATCATAATTGAGTGTTGCCCGGTTAAAACGTTTCATGTCGTTGCACTCAGTGGTCAACCAACCTTTACACACTGACATACGGCGTTCAGGCGCATCAGGGTTCAGTTTCAGTGATTTTGCCAGTGGTGGCATGACTTTTGTCAACGGCGCACCATCTGTACTGACGTAATAACGGGTAATGTTCTGAACCTGTTTATCACCCCATAGTAATTTGCTGTTACGCGGTACTTTCGTCACTAACATGAAATCGTGAATATCTTCGTGTGATGTTATAAAATCACGAATATCTTTATTGTGTACCAGTGCTGCTTCAGCCGCTTTTGCGACAACCTGCATACTGTGGTTTTGATGCCAACCAAGGTCAACGCTGTGACAATAAGCGCCTTTACGTTTAACTTTCTTACCACCTTCGTAAACAGCGATGTAGTTGTTTACGTCGCGAATAAACATCACGTCATAAATCGCTTCTTCAAGCTGGAGTCTGGTTAATTTTTCCCACGCGTGACGAACCTGTTCTACTTGTCCGGTAAACACTCGTGGTACGTAAACCGTAAGACCATCTGTGTTAGCCTGGATCATGGACAAACCAGGGATTTTCAGAAGTTCTTCAGCCAACATGCACAAAAGTAACTGTCCATTAATCGTAATAGCCATTGTATAAGCAGGATCGTAGAATGGACTGTATATGTTATTACTGTCACCATACACACCGTTTAACGCCAGTTTTAACATTGCATTTTCTGGTGTACCTTTCGGGTAACTGGAACGCATGTCGTAAACATTTTTATAAATGGTGCAAAATTGTTTTCCCAGATGTGCCGGGTAAAGTTCATTACTGATCGCAAGGTTCGGGTAAAAACTGGCAACGTCCAGATCGATGATCACATAATTTTCAGTGGACCTGATAGTTTGAGACTCAATAGACCCGTGGATACCACCCGTACCAAAATCAAACGAGAACCCGTTAATGTCTGCGCTTAAATCTGTGAATACACCTTTTGTTTCAGTGATGACCTGTTGACGTAACCAGTTAAGAACACGATTAAATTCAGGTTGTTCAAAACGGACATAAGGGAAAATCACACTGTTTAATGCGATTGATGGTCTGTGCGTCTGCCGTGGTTTTCTGCTACCCGGTTCGAAACATTGAATACCTGATTTTTCAAGTTCCATGATGAAATAGTCTTTACCGATTTTCGTGTCGTTATGGTTCATGAAATTACGACCGTATTTAGCAGAAAGTTCACGACGAAAATCGATCAGCTTTTTACTGTGTTTATAAAACATCAAAGTCGCTTTCAAATCGTGCATCAGATATTGACGAAGCGTATCAATTTGAGAATCGGTTAAATAAGTCCCTGGGATAAACGGAAGGTCTTCAATGTTTTCCATTCTCATGTTGAACTCAAGTGTTTTCAGACTTGTTCGTTTTGCCTGATTGTCGAAATGATGAATTTTGTACAAATCAAGCTGGGGAACTATCCAGTCTTTTTCCCACACCATATGAGCAAAACGATTTTCATCACCGGCGTTAATTATCGAATCGCCTTTTTTGTAAATGTCTGCGTTGGTGATATACATGATGTTGTTCAAAATAGAATGCTGAACAGGATAGTCGTAACCCAGATTGTTATAACCAACTTCTTCAGCACGATGTTCACGCAAATATTCCGTGAAGAAGTAAAAAGCCTGACGATCATCGCGACGATGTGAAATCTCAAAAATATAAGGCGTTTCAGTTAACGCGTGAATAGCACCGAACAGGAAAACATTAGGATAGTTTTCAATATCGTGAACGTAAGCATCTGACATAATAAAACCCTGATAAGTAAATGGGGCACTATGGCCCCATGTCTGTTTAAAGCGGTATGTCGTCCCAGTTCCAGTAACTATCAGTAACCGTTACCGTTGAGAAAATTCGGGGCCGGGGTGGTCATTACCATATAACCGTTAGCGATCAGTTGTTCATCGTTCCAACCTTGCGTAATAAACTGTTCGTAAGTTGCACCACCTGCTTTTTCAGTCATTACCTTCACAGGTGCTGCCGCTGCTACAGGTGCTGCCGCTGGTGTAGGCGCTGCTACAGGTGCTGCCGCTGGTGTAGGCGCTGCTACAGGTGCTGCCGCTGGTGTAGGCGCTGCTACAGGTGCTGCCGCTGGTGTAGGCGCTGCTACAGGTGCTGCCGCTGGTGTAGGCGCTGGTGTTACGCCGATCGGACGTGCACCTTCAGGCATTGCAGGAGCCGCACCGAACACAGAGGCAGGGGCCGGACCGGAAATGATTTCTTCACCTGCATAAAGCAATTGCGCCATTTCCATGTTGATATATACACCAGCCTGATTACCTGTACGACCGTTTGCAACAGATGATCCGCTGATACGGTAGTAATAACCTTTTTTCGCCAGATTTTTATCAATAACTGGCTGGTACGCTGCGTTATAAACCGGACACGCGTCAATAGCCACGTTGCGTGAGAAACCAATTACCCAGTGACCAGCATAACCAGTTTTACTCGCATGTTTCGGATCGTCACCGTTAATAATTTTCCATGCGAAAGTAGGTTGTTGTGGTTCGCCGTTCACATAGTGTGAGTTAGCCGCTCGCATGATGGCCTGGAACACCGCACCAAGTTCACCTTGTTCTTCCCACCAGTTCGCAGCTGTTTTAGGAAATGCCAGACCAACCCACCAGTTATGTTTTTCAGGTGCTAACGGTTTATTTTCGTGGTCATGAGTGTTGATATCGAAAAAAGAACCGCCAACCAGACGACCAACCGGAGTTACAAAAGATTCTTTCTGTGCCATGTTATTAACCTTCTTTTAAAGTGGACGTGCGCCAGTCGGCATCGTCACGGGTTTATTAAAAACAGATTCTGCCAGTGTGCTGTGACCTTTACGTGGGTCACTGTCAGGTACTAAAACTGGCTGACCTTCTGGTTTTGTCGTACACATGTCAACAAGTGCCGGAGGCAGTGATTTTTCCAATGTTGACAACGGTTTTAATTTACGTTCGTACAATGTTTCAGGGTTTACACCAAACATGGGTGCAGCACCGATCAATTTTCCTTCGTCCGTAAGTTGACGTCGGGTTTGCTTTGTTGCAAGTTTAAAACCCGGTAAAGCCTTACCCATGCGAACAAAATGTAACCCCTGAGTATGTAAAGCTGTTTTTGCTTCAGAAGAACGCGTATACAGTTCTTCAAGAAGTGCCAGACGACGCGCTACTTCTTCTGGCGTAAGTGATGGTGGTGCATCAAGAACAGTAGCCAATTCTAAAATCCTCTCATACATCGCCGGACACATACCACGCGCCGGACAGTAATGACAATGACTACCAACATTTAACGGTGCGTCTGGTTTATGTGCCTCGTTAAACCCGTGTTTAAATCGTTCAGCCCATTCCATCAATGTTGCCCGGTTAAACTCCCATCGTCTTACAGGTCCGAGTGGGTGATAAGCCCGTGGCTGAACAATTGTGAACACAACGCGCTTAACAGTATCAATACAACGTTGGTCCAGTGCGTAATAGACCCCCTGTGAGTTATCAACTGCTTCAACTGCAACACGACCATATTTATAATCCCATACGTAAAGCGTATCAGTAATAAAGTCATACCAGCGATAATCACAGGTTCCGTACTGACCGGGTAATAACCAGTCAATGTGAATGCGAACTTCTGAAAACAGCGGATCAAGTTTCGCACCAACTGAAAGAACATCTGCTATAAAGTCATCCGCGTAAATATGCATGTCTTCAGTAACCTGAACACCGTTAGGAGCAAGACACGGCATTAATGGCGGTTCACCTTTAATCTTCTGTTCTAACACCCAGTGTCCGGCTGTACCTTCTTCAGCACTGGGTGATGATGGTTCTACATAGTCAATCTGCTGTGACAGTTGAACGCTACCCGGACAAGCTAACCAACGTTTTGATCCACTGGCACTAAAGGTAGCGTGACTGGTCATCAGAATGCCCCACCCATTTGTTTAACAGATTCAGCCTGACCAACAATGTTTTCAGCATCAGCCGGGGCTGCGTTAATGCGTTCAATCAGTTCGATGATAGATTTCAGTTTTACTGGGTCGTCAATCTGCATCACGTTCTGAGTTTCATACAGTCCCATGATTCGCTGACTTAATGGCGCAGCACGGTCACCCGTAATTTGTCCAAACATCTGCATCAGTGCTGACTGAAGAACCTGTGTGTTATAAACTTTAGCCGGATCCGTGGTTACAGGTTGCTCGACTGGTGCAGCCGGTGCTGCTGGTACAACTGGAGCTACCGGAGCGGCAGGAACCGCTGGAGCAGGATCAACAGGTGCTACATAACCCGGTGCAAGTTCTGCAGGTCCGGTATAACGCCCTGCTTCAACTGCTTCAGCAATAAGTTCACGTTTAACACCGTCAACAAACGCTTCATCCAGTTTTTTCTTCTGACGCCACAGACCATCACCTTTGTTCAGGGATTTACTGTCAATGTGGATACGCGGATCGTGACGCAAACCCCATTTGTCGAACTCTTCAGTGCTGGTTTCGTTATCGTCAACATCTTCAGTTGGTGCAGATACAACAGGCAGTGATTCAGCAACGACAGTCACAGTTTCTTTAGTGATACCATCACCCTGAGCAGTCATGAGTGGTGCAGCACCAGTCGCAATCGCTGCTGCCAGATTGTTGATCGCAGTTTCCAGACCCGGAGCAGTTACAAGTAATTTAACTTCGAACATTACGTTTTCCTCTTGTTGTTTGGTTGTCGCTAACTTTAAAAGGTGTTGTGTAATCTGTCAAGAATTATTTTACACTCACCTTTCGTTGATGCAGATGTTAGAGGAATGAGTTGCAATACGTCAAGAACTATTTTAAACTTTTTTCACGATTCGATATTACAGGGTAGAAAATGAAAGCTCGTTATTATCAGACTGAAGCTATCAATAACGTATGTCAGGCATGGTCAAGCGGTGCTGACGACGTGATTCTTGTGCTTCCCACGGGGGCAGGAAAAACGTTCTGTATGTCTGAACTGGTAAAAACAAGAGACGGTGTAAAAGTCATCCAGGCACACCGTAAAGAACTGGTTAGTCAAATAGCAATGGCTGTTGCTCGCCAGGGGTTAGCACACAGATTTATAGCGCAAAAAGATACTGTTAAGTTTGCAACTAATCAGCAGATGAAAACGCTTGGTTACAGTACCTATTCCCCCGGTGCTGACATCGTTATTACCAGTTCACAAACGTTAAGAACAAAACAGTACGAACGATGGTACAACGACGTGTCTCTTGTATTCAGCGATGAAGCGCATCACCTGGTGCGTGGAACACAGTGGGGAGACTGCCGGGAAAAATTCCCTAACGCTAAAGGTCTGGGTGTTACAGCTACACCGATCCGTGCTGACGGTAAAGGCTTGGGTCGTCATGCGTCAGGTTACGCAGATCAGATGATCATTGGTCCGTCAATGCGTGAGTTAATCAGTCAACAACATCTGGCTGATTATCGTCTGATTATGGCTGAAACAGACCTGGAATTAACCGCAGAAATGATTTCCCATACCACGGGTGATTACAAACCTTCTGCATTAAAAAAAGCGATGGAAGATTCAAACATCGTTGGTGATACCGTCAGTACGTGGAAAACGTACGCAGACGGTTTGCTCACTGTTGTGTTTACGTGTGATGTGGATTCTGCAGAAGCACTGGCAAAAGAATTTCGCGATGCTGGCATTCCTGCAGAGGCAATCAGTTCACGAAACAGTAATCAGGAACGAGCGGATATTCTGGAACGTTTTGAACGACGTAAAACACTCGTGCTGTGTAACAACGATTTATTCGGTGAAGGATACGACTGTCCTGCAATGGAATGTGCTGTAATGGACCGTCCAACAGAATCTTACTCTTTGTTTGTACAACAAATGGGTCGTCCGTTGCGTTTCAAACCGGGTAAAAAAGCACTGATTATTGATAAAGTCGGTAATGTTCGTCGATTTCTGGCCCGTGGTTTTCCACTTCCCGATCAGCATTACAACTGGTCTTTAGATGACCGTGACCGTCGTTCATCTAACAGCAGTGGGAACAGTAACACAACATGCACAAACAAGGGTGATCCTGATAACGGTATTCCACCGTGTCTGAAGCCTTATCCGTCTGGTCTTCCGTGCTGCCCGTATTGTGGTCATATTCCTGAAAAAGCCGAACGCTCAGGACCGGATCGTGTAGAAGGTAATTTACGTGAACTGACACCTGAAGAACTGGAAGAATTACGCCGGGCAGTTGTGATAATCGACCGTGATCCTGTTGCGGTAAAAGAACAAATGTTGAATGCTGGTGCACCACCTGTTGCAGCTTACAGTGCAATGAAAAACATTCAGGCAATGAACGATGCACAGCGTAAATTACGTAGCATGATTACCACATGGGCCGGTATTCAGCGTGATAAAGGTATACCCGTTGATGACGCTTACAAGATGTTTTACAGGGTGTTTGGTGTTGATGTACTTAGTGCACAGGGCTTACGTACTCGTGAAGCTAATGAACTCGCCGCAAGGGTTGCAAGTTCATTAATCTGATGGTAATCTGCATAGAAATATTTTAAACGTAAGGAACTGTAATGCGTGATTTGATGGTTGACATTGAAACGTGTGGTACTAAACCGGGTTGTGCAGTGCTGTCAATTGGCGCTGTTTATTTTGATCGTCAGGGTAATATTGGTGAAACGTTTTACGCATCAATGGGTTTTAATGCACTTGCTTATGGTCACACGGACCCTGACACTATGAAGTGGTGGTCGCAGCAGTCAGAACAAGCACAAAAAGATGCTTTTGGTGGTACTGCCGATCCTGTTCAGGTTGCTAAAGATTTTGCCAAATTCATCTGGCACGATGCTAAACCGTGGGGAAATGGTTCCACATTCGATATCACTATTCTGGAAGCATGGTTTAATGCTGTTGGGGTTCGTTGCCCGTGGAAGTTCTGGAATGTTCGTGATGTTCGTACAGCTGTTGATTTGCTGGGTATTAACCCGAAAGAATTTACCCGTGACGGTACTTACCACAATGCGTTAGACGACTGTTTACACCAGATTAAATATCTTACTAGTGGGACTAAAACATTATGACAACGCTTGAACAATGGGCGATTCGTCACGGTATTAGTCAGATGGCGTTGTACGAGTTATACGCGCTTTATCAGCCTGATGGAACACCACACGAAGACGGTGTAAGTGAAAGCGCCACCAGTAAAGAGTGTGAACTGATTGCGGCACGTGCCGGGCAACGGTATCTGGCGTAATAACTCAGGTGCTCTGAAAAACGAAAAAGGAATGATGGTTCGTTATGGTCTTGGTAACACCAGTGCGAAAATCAACGCTGTTATGAAGTCAAGCGACTACATCGGAATTAAAACCAAAATCGTTACACCGGATATGATCGGTTCGAAAGTGGGCGTCTTTATTGCTGCCGAAATGAAACGCCCTGACTGGCACATGATCCCCAGTGATAAACGTGCACAAGCACAGGCCACTTTCGGTGCGATTGTTGAAAACGCAGGTGGTGAATTTCGTTTCATTACTCACCCTTCACAATTTGAAAAATGGATTAAACAATGAATACTGAACGCATTGAACGTCTGCAAAAACTGATTGATAACCACGGTATTGAAGCTGTTGCCAAACGTCTGAACGTTACTGAAATTCATGTTAAACGTAATCTGCTTACCGGGCGATCTGCTATCAACCTGGTCAAACTGATGGCTGCTGAACGTCAGTTCGGAGCGTAAATTATGAAAGGGTTACTGAACCGTAAACAGTGGGTCATGTGGCGACTTGAGACAGTCGCCGATCGTCCAAAACCAACGAAAGTACCATACAGCCCGGTACACGGTTATAAAGCAAGTACCACTAACCCTAACGACTGGTCTGACTATCACACCGCGTTAGGTATGGCGCAAATGTACGGTATGTCCGGTGTTGGTTTTGTATTCACAGAAAACGACCCTTATTTCTTTATCGATGTTGATAACTGTCTGGTAGATCAGGCAACAGCTACGTGGTCACCACTGGCGCATGAATTCGTAAACCGTTTCCCAAATGCTTACACTGAAGTAAGTCAGTCAGGAACAGGTTTACATATCATCTGTGCTTATACCAGCATACCGGAAGGTTTTAACAGTCTTAACGACCAGAAAACCGGACTGGAAATGTACTGGCGTGATCGTTTCGTCGCGATGACGCTCACGGGTAATGGTGATGTTGATATTGATTATACCCAGGGTATTCATGATTCTATTGCCCGGTATGGTCGCATCCGTTCAGACCGTTCCGCACGCTGGACAACAGCACCCTGTGATGACTGGTCAGGCCCAGCAGACGATGATGAACTGATTAAAATGGCGTTAAATTCGTCCAGTGCTGCTTCAGTATTTGGTAATAAAGCATCATTTGCGGATCTGTGGAATGCAAACGTTGAACGCCTGTCTGTGTCATATCCCAGCGACCAGGGAAAAGACTACAATGCATCTGCCGCTGATGCTGCCCTGTGCTCACACCTTGCTTTCTGGACCGGGAAAGATTGCGAACGCATTGAACGGTTGTTTAACCGTTCCGGGCTGGTTCGTGGTAAATGGACAGACCGTCAGGATTACCGTGAGAATACGATTCTGGGCGCTGTGGAACGTTGTGATACGGTTTATTGTAGTCAACCGACACTGACACCAGAACTGATGAAAGCAGTCACACCAGCACCTACCGTTGTTCCTAACGGTGGAACACCTGCGTACATGAGTGTGAAACCCGGTGAAGGTGCGTATGGTTCAAACCACACGGTTAACGCATCCACGTTCGTTAATAACTATTATCCGAACAACACATTGATTTTCGTCCAGCAACAGCCGTACCGGTTCAACGGTCGCGTATGGGAACGTGTCAGTGAAGATGAACTGAAACATCAGATATCTATGGCAATGCTCGCCAGCGAACCAAAAGCCGATGTGATTAATGGTACGTACAAGGTATTGTCGTATTTATTCACGCGGGCTGATCGTGAGCTTGGAACATGGCCCGGTGTTGATGTATCGCACTATATTGTTTGTCAGAACGGAATACTGGATGTACACACGGGTAAATGTGATGCACATAACCCGGATTTCTTTACGACCAGTATTTTACCGTATAGCTACGATCCGTTTGCCCGTGCGCCAGCATTTGAACAGTTTTTAAATACAACTCTGGAAGGTGATCAGGAACGTATTGCATTGTTGCAGGAATGGCTGGGTTACATGCTTGTCAACTCGTATGACTATCAGAAAGCAATGCTGTTGATTGGTGCACCACGTTCCGGTAAAGGTACGATTGGTCGCATCATTCAGGCACTGGTAGGTGATGAAGCGTATGCAGGGATCACACTGGAGGGTTTAGCAAGTGATGCGGTACTTGAAACTGTGCTGGATAAATCTGTGCTGTTTATCGGTGATGCTCACAGTGTGTCCGGGCCTGATCGCAACCGAATTCTGGACCGTTTCAAATCTATTACAGGTTGTGATGCGATTCCGGTTAATCGTAAGTATAAAGGTGCATGGAACGGTCGTTTACCTGGACGTATGACACTGGCTGCTAACAACATCCCGGCATTTGCTGATGATTCCGGTGCAATGGCTAACCGTTTGCTGATCCTACCATTCAACATTTCGTTCCTGGGTCGTGAAGATACCACTCTGGAAGCACGACTGATGAAAGAACTACCGGGGATCTGTAACTGGGCGATTGAAGGTTTACAACGATTACGTGCAAACGGACGGTTTACTGAACCAAAAGCAAGTATGGAAGAACGTCAGGAAATTATGGATCAACAATCACCACTTAGAAGTTTTATCAGAGATTGTTGCGAATTGGTATCTGATGGTGAGGTGCATACTGAAGAACTATATGGTCGTTATCGTCTCTGGAAAACAACAGGAAGGTGGTCCAGCAATGAACTAAAA
>CYGL01000635.1_pt1 | contig 12447 bp, 26 predicted proteins | sample 485531 | NCBI WGS metagenome assembly CYGL01 (sample SAMEA3497897, study PRJEB9818) | human gut metagenome | reverse complement strand
TTAACATTTTAGAACAAAAAGAGTTGCTTTTAGATAAGGATATTGCTAGACTTCTTGGTGTGGGGATTAAGTGACATACAAAGATTACCATTCTAAAGGGGAAGAAAATGCTTACAGATGATGAATATAAAGACTATCCAAGAAAAAACTGACGGAGCTTGAAATTCTTGCTGTCAATATTAAAGATCAATCACATGCTGGAAAGTTACTACATCAAGAGATCAATAAAATTAAGCAGATGATATTCTTTTGGACGGAGGATTAAAAATGACTGTTAAGCATATTTCTTTTGTATGTATGGAATACTCTTATTACTGCTAATCCTTTGTATGCAGAAGAACGCAACAAGGTTATTGCCGAGTATGCCTCTTGTTCTGAGGTAGAAGCAGCTACCGTATATAAAGAGGTAAAAACTCTCCTGGATTTAAAAGCAGAAAAAGGCATTTGTGGAACATCTAGAAATGCTTGGGAAACACTTTCTGCTCGTTTGAACATTGATCTTGATAAAGTAGATGGGTTAAAAAGAGACTGTTTAGCAATGTTTATAAAACATCCTCCAACATTAAACCCTGAACTTTGCAAGAAGTTGGAAGAGCTAAGTTCAACCTATTCTTTGAGTATTAAGAGCAATACCAATTTTGTACCTGGTAGTTTCTTAGCTGTATATTCTGGCTTGACAAAATTACCATTTGACTTTATGCATTTTTCTGATGAGTTTTGCTTGTGTAAACCAGATCCTAGGTTTTTAAACTCTCTTTTGATGAAATGGTAACGTTTGATCTCGCACCAGAGGAGATCTTACACGTTGGAGATAGTTTGATCTATGATGGAAAAGCTGTTGACATAGGGATGAAGTTCTGTCATATTATTAATCCAGAAGACTTGTTGGCTAAACTTAAAAAAGAGGAACTTATTAATGCGTAATCAAATTCAACATTTTGCTAATATTTTTACTAATCTGAAGGAAGCAAAATTTAACATTGCAGATTATTCCAAACTAAAGTTTGGTAGTAACCAAGCAGCAAAAAGAATGGGGCGCATTCTGGCTGAAAGTTTCTTTTCCAAGTATGAAGAACGACTGGTAAATGAAAGTTTTGTTGTTATTCCATCTCCATATAACTATGTGAAAAATGCAGCTACAGTGTTATCTGAACATTTTGTAGATCACCTCAACTACCTAATCTCTATCAAAGGAGGTAAAGCAGTGGAGTGGGATATCGTTCATCGTAAAGTGAGCTATATCAACGATTATGGATTTCTTAGCAAAGAAGATCGTAAGGCTTTGATCGATGGTGACACTTTCTCTATCAATCGTGATTTCTGGGGTAATAAAACTCTGATTTTCATTGATGATGTTAATATTACAGGAACGCACGAAGAAAAACTTATTGAAATTTTAGACAAAGAAGGTGTTGAAAACGATACGTTTTTCTTGTACTTTGCAAAGTATGAAGGTACAGAAGCCAACACCGAAGCTGCACTTAACTTCAACTATATCAATAACCTGGCAGCTTTTATTAAAATGATTAAGCAAGAAACTGATGCTAAATGTTTGGTTCGTCCTATTAAGTATCTAATGAGTCAAAGCGAAGTTGATTTTAAAATTGCACTTTCACAACTTCCTTTGTATTATGTAGAACAACTGTTCTTTGGTTGCCTTGCAGAAGGTTACAATAATATTGAAAAATACAAAGAGAACTTTGATTTCCTGCGTCAATTTTTTGAAAGCAACATTATCAACAAACCTAATGTTAAAGGGGATTATTATGTCTAATAAAGTGACGACTTTCGGAGATCCTATCACCAATATTACAGAAAAAGATTTTGGGCGTGTAGCAACAGATAAAGATGGTGTCTTAAGAATTCGTGTACAAGGCATTACAGCACAGGATGAATATGCTGTGTATGTTTCAGGTCTTAACTATATTGATGATCGCATTACACAAAACTTTGCACTGATCGGTGGTGTAGAGAAAATGTACTGGGAAGATGAAATTGTAACAAGTTATCCAGCAGGTATCATTGAGGTATACGGTGATCTTTTAGCAGCAGCCGAGAGAGGCGATATAGACGCTATAGCACACTGCTGTAACTGTTTTTGCACTATGGGTAGTGGTATTGCACCAAAAATTAAAAGCAAGTGGCCTGGTGCGTTTAAAGCAGATTGTGCCACTAAACGTGGTGATTATAAAAAATTAGGTACGTTTACCAAGTATACAGAAAACAATTTGACAATTTATAATTTATATGGACAATATGGTTATAGTCGTCGTGAGGAAGGTAAGCGTGACCTGAATTATGAAGCTATCTACAATGCGTTAGATGGTATGGGAGACGATGTTGTATCTTCAGGCGGTAAAATTGTAGGTTTACCAATGCTTGGTTGTGGTTTGGCTGGAGGTTCTTGGAATATTGTAAAACTTATGATCGAAGAAACTCTAGTAAACAAAGGTTTAAATGTAATTGTTTACAAACTGAAATAAGGAGAAAGTATGGCAGGTGTTTTAGCAGTATTAGGTTGTTTTATTGTTGTGTTCTTGATTGTGTTAATCCCTAGTTGGCTACTGCTTTTAGCATACAATTATATGATTGACATTATCGGCTTAGACTGGCATCATGTTCCTGTAACGTTTTGGAGTGTAGTCTGTGTGACGTTCATTCTTGCGGTACTTCGTGGTGTCTTTCAATCTAACAAATAAGAGAGGATCTTTATATGCGTAAAGTAAATGTTGAAGTGCTTGAAAAATTTATAAACACCCGTGATTGTACTATCGGCAAGGTTTACGAGGCTATTCTCATTGAAGATGGAGATGAAGTTCCTGCCCCGTATCATGCCTTTAATGGTCAGGTTAGCAAAGTGGAAGGTGGTCTTGCTATTTGCTTTATTGATGATGTAGGTGATGCTGTAGCTTTCCCTATCATTAACAAAGAAGATAAACTTAAAATTACAGAACTGAACTAGTTGACTTTCTTTAAAAACAGTTTATAGTATAAGACATAGAGCGGAGGATTGTCCTCCGCATTAAAGAGGAGAAGAGAATGCAACTGGGTTTCCCAATTATTGATGTGGTTGTTTTAGTGGGTATTTTAGTGTTGTCGATTTGTATTGATTTCTTTGGACACAGAGAAAACAAAGAGATTTCATTTAAATCGGCAGTTGGTTGGTCAATTTTCTGGATTGGGGTATCATTAGCCTACTATGGTTTTGTATACTTCCAACACGGTGCTGATTTTGCGAGCTTGTTCTTGAGTGGGTATGTGTTGGAGAAATCTCTTTCTGTAGATAACTTAGTAGTATTTGTGGCAGTATTCGCAAGTTTTGGTATTAAAAAGCACACACTTGCAACACAAGATTCTACTTTGGGGTATTGCAGGTGCGATTGTCTTCCGAGGTGTGTTTGTAGCAGTAGGCACTTACTTGTTGAGCTTGGGCTGGTATGTTAATATCTTCTTCGGTGCGGTCATCCTTTTCTGTGCAGCTAAAATGGTATTCGCGGGAGATAATGACGCAGAAGTTGATTACTCTAAACACTGGGCTACTCGCATTGTTCGTAAGCTGTTCCCTGTATCTGATCAGATGGATGGTGAGAAGTTCTTCACAATCAAAAATGGTGTTCGTGTAGCAACTCCGGCTCTGGTTTGTGTGTTTGTAATGGAAATGGTTGACGTAATCTTTGCAGTAGACTCTGTTCCAGCAGTAATTGCAGTGACACAAGAACCTCTGCTTGTATTTTCTTCAATGTTGTGTGCAATTTTAGGTCTACGTGCTCTGTTCTTTGTCCTTAGTGTTGCACTGAAATATTTGGTTCATCTGGAGAAAGCAGTTATCGTAGTCCTGGTGTTTGTGGGTGTAAAACTGATGTATCACCCGTTTGCAGAAACTCTGCACGCAAAAGTCAGTTTCCTTCCAGCACACATTGATCCGACGATCAGTATGTATATTGTGTTAGGTACTCTTGGGCTGGGTGTTATTGCAAGTTTAATCTTCCCTGAAAAAGAAGACCAGACTGTTGCTTAATTCATTAAGCCCCTTCGGGGGCTTTGTTGAGGTGATCTGATGGTGGTTTTACGTGTTCTTTGGATTCTGTTTGAAAATATTTGTTTTGCTTTAGGGTTATTTTGTTTGATTTTTATCTTGACAACATATATTGATAACCATACAATTACTATCAACAGGAACGGAGAACAGATGTATTGTTTCTCTAGGGATTTTAAAAATTGTGAGACTTTAAATGAGAGGGTTACAAATGAAAAACATTAAATCTTTTATTGTTGCAGTTGTATTAGGCAGTGTATTGCTGGTAGGTTGTGATGATTCTGAAAATGTACAAAATCAACGTTACCAACAAACACCAAATCAGATGGTAGATGAACAATATGTAAATCAACCTGCACCTCAAGTTGTTCAAGCAGCACCTGCACAACCTTCAACAGTTGTTGTGCAAGGAGGCGGTAGTAGTTCTTCTGGTGTAGGTGAATTTGCTACAGGTATGCTTCTTGGTCATATGTTGAGTGGTAATAGTGGCGGTGGTGGTTATAGAGATGGTGGTAGCAATACAACAATTATTAATAACAATGCTGCTCCTACAACTAACAGTAAATCGTATACAACACAAAAGCGTAGTTTTTATGATAAACCTGTAAATACATATACAACCACTAAACAAAACACAATTAAGCAGCAAAGTGTACAAACGTATTCACGCCCATCAACAACAAAAGTGAATAGTGATTACTCTGCTCGTAAGTCTTACTCAAGTCCTATTAGCTCTTATAGTAAGTCTTCGAAAAGTTATTCTTCGTCGAAACGTAGTTTTAGTAGCTCACGTCGTCGTTAATAATTTAATACAGATTAAATAAGAAGGAGAAACAGATGAAACTAGAAGTTGGTAAAGTGTATCGCCTGGAAGGTTGGATCTTTAATCAAGAAATTCTTGAGAAGAATAAAGATGGTTTTGAGTTTGTTGGTACTACCAAAGAAAGTATGCACGATGACGAATATTGTAAATTCGTTGGTAAAAATACAGGTCAAGAACAATTTTGCTTTAAAAGCGCAATCGGTGATTATGCTTCTGTAATGCCAACGCCAGAAAAAACTTCGAAGCAATATACTGTCTTTGGTGTAAAACTTGAAGAGTTGGTAGAACACCCACGTTTTGAAGAGTTTAAGGTTGCTGCAATGTGCAAGCATTCTGAAATTAAGCTACATAATTTGTTTGATTTAGAAGATCGGTTTGATATCTTTATGTATGATCGCAAGGAAAATCATTTTGATGCAACGACTTCAAAATTTGCTGCAACAGATAATATTAAAATTCTTGATGTTGATACCTTTCTTCAGAATGTATCATTTGTATTCATTCCTAAGTACAAAAAACGTAGTGATCATAAACGTGTGAAAGGAACTCCTCGTAAGAAACGTACTGTAAACAAAGCAACTTTGCACTTCACTTCTGGTGATAAGTATACTCTCAAAGGGTTTGAAAGTGTTTTGTATGATGCTGGAACGGGTAATATCAAGTTTATCATTAAGGCAACCTACAAAGGTACGGTATTGCACGAAGAGGCTGTTACACTACCTGTATTTGATATCTCTCGTGTTGAGGTACGGGGTGTTAAAGAGTCCTTCGATCTGGATTTCTTAACCACTAATGCTACTGGTTATGTTAATCTGGAAGCAGATGGAGCATTTATTACTACAAATTATTTAGATATGTTTGTTTAATACTTAATTTGTGTTATGATGGTGGTACAGAGGTATCACCATCTACTAAAGAATATGGAGGAAATTGAATGTCCAGTCCTTTTATCAGTGCCGTAAAAAGCAAACCGTCTGAAATGAGTGTATTCACGGCAACAACAGAAAAAAGTAAGTCTTTGTTTGCTCCAAGTGCTATGGATGCAAGCCCTGTATATGCCCCTGCTGTTGCACGACCTGTACAAATGCTGCCTCCAATGTCTCGTGAAGAGATTGAACAAGTTGGTGCTGATGCAGGACTTACTCTTCGTAACCTTAATGCTGAAGTGCTTAAACACCAGCGTTCATCTCAGGGGGATGAAATGAGTGAACGTTTAACTGCACTTATTAAGCAAGCAAAGCAGCTTGATCCTAACTCTATTAAACAATCTAAAGGTTTAGGTAAACTAGTTAAGAAAGTATTAGGTATAGAAAGAAGATTTGTTTGGAGAATTTGACACCATCAATAATCGTATTGAAGAGTTGGTAAAGAACCTTCAAATGGATATTCGCAAAGAAGAAGATTCCTTGGTATATCTTGAAAAGCTACATCAAGCTATTGGACAATATGCTGCAAGTTTGAATCGAGATATGCAGCTTCTAACAGCAACCTATGAAAAAGAAGAACAAGCTTTGGCTGCTCTTCCAGAAGATGCAGTAGAACAGCGACAAGTGATCCGAGATACTTTGGATCTTCTGGAGATTCGTATTGCAGATTTAAAAGCATTGCGCCTACTGTGTGTCCAAATGGGACCGCGTGTACAAGGTATGCAAAAAGTTTCTGCAAGCTTAATGCGATCTGCGCGTAACATAGTAAATAATGTTATTCCTGCTTACTCTGCTAACTTCTCAATGTATATCGAGAGCTTACGTCAAATGAAAGCAGCAGAGACGCAGAATAACGTTCTTGATGAATTTAACCTGGCAATTAAACTGGGTAGCGATCTTGCTACACAGAATCAGATCGAAGCAGCAGCACTGGCTAACCGTCAAGTGTTGGATATTGAAACTCTGCGTCACGATCAGGAAAACTTGGTTAAGATGTTGGAAGAAACTAACCGCATCAATACGGAAGCCCGTGCTGCTCGTGTTGATTATATTAATGAAGTTCAATCTCTGGAAGACGGGATGGTAGCTGCTGTGAAACGAGGGCTTGGTAAATGAGAATCCGTATCTATATAATTGATGAAGACATTGGTGTCCGTTATGATGACGAAAAACGATTCGCACCGATGGGAGGCATATATCCCCCAAGTGTTCTAGCAGTTTGTCGTGATTGTTATATTTATGAAGGTTGTCGTAACTTCCGTAAATTCGAACTCCTTGCAGATATTGACTTCAATGAGGAGGAGGAGTAATGAAAATATTACGAGTGAATATTGAAACTGCTTGGTGTGGATGCAATGAGGTTGTGGATATCGAAATTGAAGATGATATGTCTCAAGAGGATATAGAAGATCTTGCACACGAAACCTTTCAGGATTATTGTAATTACGGGTTCCATATTTTAGAGGAGGAAGAAGATGTATAATCCAACAGGTATTCTTTTAAAACTTACAGTAACAGACCCTACTCTTTTCACCAAGTTAGCAAGTGGTGAAGTTTATGAAGTAATGAAAGATGATGACGGTTGGTGTTATCTTTGTGGCTACTTCCTCTGTGATGCAGAAGAGTTAGAATCCATTGTAACTAAAGGTTTTTATGAAGAACCAGGGTTCCGTGTGGAAACTACGCAGAAACCTGATACCATTACGTTGACTCGACAGGAACTGATCACAATCATTGAAGATGCTTTTATTGATGGCTGGAATACACAAGATAATGACTGGGGTGGACCCGAAGCTTTTCTGGAACATCATAAAGCTTATGGAGAATTTTGTGAAACCACTGTAGCTCTTGATAATCTGAAGGAGGGTTTGTAATGGGTTGTTTTAGCTTTTTGTGCAAAGAATCGGGCAAAGCTGCCCTTTCTACTTCTTTCGACGGATCACCTTGTTATCTCTTTCTTTTGAAGGACGGTGTTGTTATTGAAGAGATGTATGGCAACTATGATAGTTATGGTTGTGTTTTCTCTGGAAAGGAGGATGAAAACGGCGTTCGTGAACGGTTCGATTGGGCTATGGATTGGAGTAAGGTTTGTGATTTGATGCATTCCTCAAATCCAAGAGACGGTATCGCTATGGTACTAGAAGAGTATTTTACAGGCGAGATCCCTACAGAACAATCTGACGGAGATCCTAATCAAGGTTGGGGCGATGGTGAAGAAGATCCAGATTGTTTTTTCAGCACAGAAAAGAATAAGTTTAAACGTGTTGACAACCCTTATCACAAAGTGCATAATACTCTCATTGAAACAGAAGATGACAAGATGGAAATTGAAGAAGATGATCCTCTTGTAACACTTCCTATAAGTGAGTTACAAAAGATCACTAAGGAAGCTTACGATTTGGGCTTCAAAATTGGTAGAGGAGGTATGCGTGTTTAGATTCAATATTCAAGAAGAAAAAAGTCAGGATTTACCTATTGCTTTCGAAGATCTTGACGTAGGGGCCACATTCATGTATTATGATGCCTATGAAGACGCAGGGTTGGATACCTACCGTAACTTGGTGTTCATTAAAAATTCCACAAACAGTGCGATCTGTATTAATGGATCACTAGCACAACGAGGCTATACTCATTGCATCCCACCAGATACAAAGATGGTGGAAGTAGATTTAGAAGTTACCAACATTACACTTAAGAAGGAGAAATAATATGTCCGAGAAAATCAGCCTGAAAAAACGTCAAGAAAACCTTGCTTTCTCTCTGAAAAAGAATAAGAACCTGAATGAAGGTAAGATTGTTCTTCGTGTAGCATGTGCTCTAGATATTTCTGGTAGTATGCATGGTCTATATGCTAGTGGGGTAGTGAGTGATTTTGTAGGTAAACTGCTTCCTTTTGGTATGCTGTTCGACGATAATGAACAAATTGATATGTGGGCCTTCAATACGAGTTCTCAAGAGCTTACCCCAGCAACAGCAGACGTTTACGATGATTATGTTGGTAAATGTATGCGTAATGTTCGTATCGGAGGTGGAACAAACTACGCCCCTGTAATGGCAGATATCTACGACGAGTATTTTGGCACTGTTACTAAATATATTACCACTAAACAAGTGGTACAAGAGGAGGCTCCAAAGAAAGGCTTCTTTAATCGTCTGCTTGGTAAAACTGAAACAGTATCTGTAGAGCGTGAAAAGGTTGTAGCTGTATCTGAACCAGGTGCTGACGTTACCCCTGGTGTTGTATTCTTCCAAACGGATGGTGAGAATGGTGATCCTAGTGCTGTTCGTCGTCTTATCGAAGAGAATAAGAATAAACCTATTTATTGGTTCATGGTTGGCGTTGGTAATGAGAAGTTTGGCTTCCTGAAAGAACTGGCAAATGCTTATGATAATGTTGGTTTCATTGGCATTAAAGATTTAGACTTGACAGATTCAGAGCTTTATGACAAACTCTTATCTGAAGAGTTCGGAGAGTGGGTTGTTAAAGTAGGTGCTAAAAAATGATCGACGAGCTTGCCTCTCAAGTCGTAGAAAATTATTGGCGCGAGAGAGAAGCTTTCATTATGCGCAGTCTCAAAGAGTATTTCATTGGGACTGTGCGGATGGAAGATATTGTAAGTAGAGTAGAGATTCATGTATGGCCCGATTATGAAGAATGGGTTGACAAAGAAAATGAAAATGCTATAATTCTTCGTATATACAAACCGGAGATAACATTAGGAGGAAGAAGTGTTAAACTTCGAAATTGATGAGCAAAAAGTAAATAAACGATGCCTTACCATTAAAGATTTGGATGTAGGAGATACTTTCGTCTATGAAAATGCATTTGACGAAAATGGTTTAGACCTTAGTGAAATCATTGTTTATTTAAAAGTAGATGATGGGGAAAATGATTATTCTGCTGTAGAACTAAACCATCATGCACAATTAGTATCAATCCAAAACACATCTAAGCTTTTGGAAGTAGAATTGACTGTAACTGGTATTACACTTAAATAATAGAGGAGACAAAAGATGACTGATAAAATTTCCCTGAAAAAAGGTTCTAGCGAAAAAATTTCCCTGAAGAAAGTTGCTCCGGCTCTGAAAGAACTGCGCCTGGAATTCTCTTGGAAATCTGATTCTAAACTGGATCTGGATGTAAGTGCACTGGTTTGTCGTCATAATGCCGCTGGCAATCCTGAAATGCTGTCTGCACGTCATCTGGTTTGCTATGCTAACAAGTTTGATCCTGAACGTTCTACCTTCGCTGGTGACGATGTTCGTGATGGAACTGGCAGCATGGAGCAGATTGATATTACTCTGGCTAAAATCTCTCCTGATGCACAAGAGATTGCCTTTGTTCTGACCATTGATGATGATACAGGTCTGAAACGTTTTGGTCATGCTTCTGAAGGTATGCTTAAAATCTTCGACTCCGAGCGCAATGTGGAAATTCTGGATTTTGACTTCCTGGCTCCTGAAGTAGCTGGCAACACAATCTGCCACGTGGCTTCGCTGGTTCGTGAAGATGGGGAATGGAAGCTGAAAGCATATGGTGTAGGTAAAGCTGGTCTGGATATTTGCGATGTGGTGATGGCCTTCGGTGGTAAAAAAGAATGGTATGAATGTCCATAATAATTAACAAATGATTTTGAGGGGGAGAACTCCCCCTCTTGCAATAAAGCCTCTATCGTGTTATACTAGAAGTTCGTTAACTTAAAAAGGAGGCAAAATTTGCTGATAAAAAACTTTGTAACAGTTGCGTTACTATCCTTAACTGCTTTTACATTTACACCTGTTATGGCGAAAGCCGAAGCTGCAAACGTAAAAACCGCTAAAGTAGTTCACAAATGTACAAAGCAATATAATGATAAAATTCTATTAGCTTGTGCAATTTACGCAGAAGGTCGCGGTCTGGGTAAAAAAGGAATGAATGCCGTTGGGAATGTAGTGATCAACAGAAGAAATGATGCTTATTTCCCTAACACAGTCAGAGGAGTCTTGTTCCAGAAAGGGCAATTCTCATATGCGAAAACTTTTAACGTAACAGAGAAAGATAAGTGGCAGGAAGCAAAAGCAATAGCGGAGCGTTTACTTTATTTAGAGAAACATTTTCCTGAATTGCGATCTGTTTTAGATGTTACTAAAGGTGCGCTATACTTCAAGAAACGGAATATAAGGACACACTGGGAACGTGATATGCGTCTTGTTTATCGAGATAAAGTGCATGGTTTCTATCTACCAAAGGGGAGTTAAAATGCAAGAAGATAATACTGTTGTTGTAGCAAGTTACCTGGTTGTTGGTCTTACCGAAGAGGATGTATACTACACCCGTAAACATTTGGAAGCATATGCTACTCTGTTTATGGAAGATGAAAAGGATGTAGATAAATATAGCATTGACATGATTAACGACAGTATTTATCCTTGTATGGTCCTTAAAGTAGATGCTGTGCTGTGGGAGCGTTTTGCAAGGACTCATGATGCTGTAGAATGCTCCGCAGTAATGTCTCAAAACAACATTTTAGGGGAGATTCACTGATGGGAGAAGTCATTGAAGTCAATTTTCGCACTAAACAAAAAATGCAAAAATATGTCGTTATTAAAAACATTTGCGTTGTCTGCTTCAATACAGTAATATACGACTCACGACGCGGAGAAAACGAAAATGAACCTTACATTGAAATTTCTAAGAACAAAGGTCAATGTATTTGTAAGAACTGTGCAGTAGCTATTAAGGAGGTTGTAAATGAAAACGCTTGGGACCAATGAAACTGGCGAGATCTCTCTTCAAGAAGTGACAAACGACAAACTGATTAAACTACGGGATGTAGCTCGTGATCATCTCCAAGAATCTTTTAAAGAATACATGGAAGCACGAGATCGTGTGATCCAGATCCAACAGGAAATGATTAAACGTGGGATTGTAGCCGACAGTTAATATAACGGAGGGGAGAATGATTTATTATATTACTCCCTATCTGACAGGAAATATCGGCAAGGCTATCAATGAAGCCATTGCCGTTCTTCCAGATGATAGTTGGGTGTGTTTAAGAGATACCGATACAATGTTCCTCCTACCTGATCAACCATCTATGCTTGAAGAGCTTGTTATGTCAAACCCGCCTTTTGATGTAATAGGTGCAACTTGTAACAGGTTAGGTAGTGGTTATCAGCTTTTCTCTAACCAAATTAACGATGATCCCGATATTCTAAACCATATAGAATATGCTAAGATTGCAAGAGAATATCATAAAGTAAATGTTGAAGAAGTTCCTTTCGGAACACCTCTGGCAGGTTTCTTTTTGCTTTTTAGAAAATCATTGTGGAATGAAATTCCTTTCGAAGAAAAATCTATCCAATTCGACTTAATTTTCTCTCGCACTTTACATGAAAAAGGAAAGAGGTTAGGATTGATGCGGGGAATGTATCTGTTTCACATTTACAGATTAGGTCAAACAAATCCTCAACGGTCTATACATCATTTATTACACTGTCATGATCACAGTAAAACTATTTAGGAGAGAAAATGGAAAATATTAAAATCGGAGTGGGTGTTATCACTGTAGGTGTCCGTCCACTTAAAGACTACCTTGTAACAGATCCACGTGCAGATTTTCGAGTATTCAACGATCCAGATCGTAAAGGTGTAGCTTATGCCAGGAATGAACTTATGCACC
>CYGL01000634.1_pt1 | contig 12461 bp, 18 predicted proteins | sample 485531 | NCBI WGS metagenome assembly CYGL01 (sample SAMEA3497897, study PRJEB9818) | human gut metagenome | reverse complement strand
ACCCTTATCGTGCAGAGTGGGTCAGTGCTATCCAGGATCGTTACAAAAATGCCTCTGATGATGTCAAAGCCCAGATCAAAGCGATTCGAGACAAGGTCAATCTGAAGTTTAGTGATTCGGAGTTTCCTATCAACGAACTGAAGAACGCTTATTTTTTGGTCAGCTGATACAACCTATAGTATTTTGACGACCAACTAATTTGCGTAGTGGTGGGATGGTGGGCAGTTTGAGGTAGGAAATATGGCGAAATCAAAGATGGTCAAATGTATGGCCACGGGAGTTGAAGGCCCAAAAGAGCAATTCTACAAGGCTCCCAACAATAGATATTTTCAGTCTGAAGTCGTTTATCAGGCTTGGCTCGAAGGCCGTCGGAAGGAAAAGGCTCGGAAGGAGAAACCAAAACCTCAAAAGAAGCCAGGGCGAACGACCGAGTCATATAAGAAGCTGTGCGATACGATTGCTGGTTTGATTGGTTATGACCTTGATGGGGGACAGCCGATGCCGACAGTTGTGTTCCGACGCCTGAAAGAACTGGAGTTTTATTCTGATGAAATTATTCAGATGACCTTAGATGAGAAGCGTACTGCAATTCAATGGGCAATCACGAACAAGAACTTTTCTGATGATACGGCAAAAGCAAATTATCTAATGGCCATTGTTCGAAATAATATCGCCGCTGTTTATCGCCGCGAGAAAAACAAGACTGAAAAAGCAGTCAAAGAGGAATCTCGTCCTGATTTCGATACGATGGTTGATTTGTCGAATGTCGGTGCGGTACACAAGGGAAAAGATGTTAGCAGCTTGCTAGGAGGTGACGATTTGTGGATTTAACCAAGGCGATTGAAAGGATCGAAGCAAATCGTGTACAGGCCGAAGCAAGCTTTGTTTTTTGTCTTTGGAAAGATCCCCAGCGATACGACGATTACAAAAACATCAACGAAGGAACAGATAAAACCCTGATCTGTGAAGAACAGGTTTTCTATTTCATGGTCGGTCGCGGCATTCGTCGACAGGGCTTTTCTAATATCGATAACATCACTCTCGATACATATCTGGCAGACAAACCCACACTACGTCGGCACTACGAAGAGTTGAACGGATGGCGTGCTTGTAAGGCGATGATGGATCTGGTCGATCCGGAAAATACGGACAGCTATTACAACCAGATAGCCAAAATGAATACGCTTAAAATCTTGGCCACCAAGTACGACGATCTACTCAGTCACCCTGAGCGCTTTGATGATGCCACGAATGAAGATGTGTATAACACTTTCGAGCTGCTCAATAACAGTGTGGCACTGACAACCGGCAACGATTCAAAGATCGAAAATCTTGTTGTTGATGAAAGATATATCCAGCAGTGCAATGCCGGCATGGATCAGGGGATCAGTTATGCAGCCGGAGCACCTCTATTGAATTATCTGACGCTTGGCGCTCCTGTTGGGGATATGTATTTGTTTGCTGGTCACAGCGGCACAGGAAAATCAAGTTTTATCTTTGAAAATATGGTCCTCCCATTTGCAGAAAGTGGCACAGGCGTTGCGATTATTTCAAACGAAATGCAGAGCAAAGCATATAAAAATATGTTACTGGTTCACATCCTCACGAAAGAATTGGACTACTGGAAAATTACCCGTAAGAAGCTCAGTCTTGGCCATTTTAATGAAGAGGAATTGGAGATGCTTCGTAAGGCAGCAGCCATTACAAAAGAAAATATTCCAATATTCGCTTTGTAAAAATGTTCGAAAACGACACTTCTAAGGTGCTTCAGTACATCAAGCGTCTTGCAAGATCCGGCACAAAGGCAATCATCTATGACACCATGAAATCGGATGACGGTATTGACGATAAGATGTGGCAGGCATTGTTGATGAACAGCCGTCGCATTTTTAATACTGTTTCAAAAGAACAGGTCGCTATGATCTGCACTTTCCAGTTGGCATTACATACTACGAATCAGCGTTGGCTTGACGCAACTTGTCTGTCAAACTCAAAACAGATAAAAGAAGTGGTAGCTCAAGCTGTATTTGCCAGGGCGTGTTGGCAGGACGAATATACCGGTGAGAAATTTGATTGTAATCCCTATCGGCGGAATAAGGATAATCCAAAAATCAAAGAGCCATTCATCATGGATAAAGATAAAAAATATATGGTTCTTTTTTTGAATAAAACTCGTTCTGATGAAGATGGTCAAACTCTTCTTTATCAGTGGGATTCAGCTTGGAACCGTTGGATCGAAATTGGTTTCTGTACCATTGTAAATGACCATGGCCAGTACGACCGCAGATAAATAAGGAGGGAGGCTTCGATATGAATGGATGTCAATGTATTAACGTCTAAGCTTGAAAATCAGCCAGACAAAATCATTCAGATCCTTGAAGCGCTTGGCTTTGAAAATATCAAGTTCAATCCTCTTAAAAATAATCTGCGGTTTGCTCGGGAAGAACAACGAAATCCAACCAGTTGTATGCTCGATTGCGGTACGCTTCGGTTCTTTGTTTTCTCTACAAACCAAAAGGGAAATCTTTTCAGTCTGATTATGGATGTCAAAAGATGTTCATTTCCAGATTCTTTGAAATTCGCTGCACAAAAGGCTGGCATCTCAGAAGAAGAGGTCAACATCAAAACGCATTGGCCGTTCGGTGGATTCTTTTTAAAACTGATGCCTGACTATGAAGAAGAGATGGAAGATTTGAAAACGTACCCGGAGGAGACTCTGGAACCGTATGCTAATAAATACAATCTCCGCTTCATTAAAGATGGTATCAGCCTTGATACTCAGCAAAAATTCGGTGTCGGTTATGATGTGGAATCAAATCGAATCACGATCCCAGAGCGTGCAACTGATGGTTCTTTGGTCGGCATTATGGGCCGCGCCAATTACGAGTGTGAACACGATAAACGCTGGTATCCATTGATCGCTTGTCCGCGCAGTAAAACACTATTTGGATACGCTGAGAATTATTATCGGATTCAGGAAACAGGGAACATCGTTTTGTTTGAATCTGAAAAGGCAGTCCAGCAATGCGATTCGTTCGGCTGCAATATTGCCCTTGCAACGTGCGGCTGTCATGTATCAGATACACAAGCCAAATACATCAAACGAATGCTACCAAAGAAAATCATTCTGGCTTACGATGAAGGACTTGAAGAAGAGCACCTGGTCAACGAATGTAAAAAACTTATCGTGAACAATCCGATCTTAAAAACAAAGGTTGGATATATTTGGCCTGACGGGTTGATTCAGGAGGGCTCCAAAATGAATATCGCTGATCTTGGTAAGGATGTTTACAAAGAGGGCGTAACAAAATATGTGAAATGGGTGGAGGAGTGATGTAAATGGGTCAAAGAGTCGTTGCCCCAGAACTACAGGTTCTATACGACAAAGGGGCGCAAGTGTACAGCTATTCAAAGCTCGGCACGATTCATGATTGCCCGTATAATGCATATCTTACATATGTCGAAAAGCGCGAACAGTGCGCCAATGTGTACTCATCTCTTGGTACTGTGGTCCACGATACGCTGGAAGGAATTATTGAAGGGAAGAACACAGAAGCGGATATTGGTCCTGCCATTGAAAACGGTCTGGACGAACTCGATATGCTTGGGATTGATTTTCCCAAAACGAGAGATGGTGGCAATGGCATCCGCGATAAATGGATCTCAAACATGCGTTGTATGGCTCGTGATTGGATCAGTCCAAAAGGCAAGTATGAAGTCGAGAAGCTGCTTATTCTGAAGATTCGTGATGATCGCTATCTTCAAGGTTATGCGGATTTGATTCGTGTCCTGCCAGACGGGCGGTTGCAGGTGTTGGATATCAAGACTTCCAGTCAGTTTAAGGATGAAGACCTGCTTCACTATGGTCGTCAGCTGGTTGCGTACACTCTGGCACTTGAACAGGCTGGGTTCAAAACGGCCGTTCCTTGTTGGATCATGGTGAAATACTGCAAGATTACATACGAAACCGGATTTGGAAAACGTGCAAAACCAGTCGAAAAGGTGCTTGATCGATGCAAAGTGGGTTACACGCTGCGGTCAACGGTTCGTTCCAAAATGAAAGCCGCCGGGTATGACAGTGAGCAGATCGAGATTGTTACCCAGGCATTTATCGAATCGAACGATATCAATGATCTGCCGGAAGATATTCGCTGTCAGTTCAAATTGACTACATATGTCAGACCGTATCCTGTCACCGATGAACTGCGCAAAGAATGCATCGATTACATAAACGAAACAGCAGACGAGTTCGAGGAGCGGAAACGCAGTGGCGAGTGGCCTGCACGAGAGATTGAAGAAAAAAATGGCAGTCCCAATTTCTTCTGTACCAATCTTTGCGGTCATCGCAAAACCTGTGAACCGCTTCGGGATTGCATCAACAAACGGTCGTTTTATGCGACAAAAGACCCAAGCGTGGTCGGTATAGACGATTTGTTTTAAGGAGGATTCATGGAGCAAAACTATGTTGTATACCATTTGCACGACGATAAAGGTTCGCTCCTTGATTCTTGTACAAAATGGGAAGACTATGTTGATCTCGCTGCTTCTTACGGGATGAAAGCGATTGCTTCTACCAACCATGGTTACAACCTTAACTGGACTGAAAAGAAACAGTACGCAGAAAAGAAAGGGTTGAAGTTTATCGTTGGTTGCGAGGTGTATCTTACTTCTGAGATATATCACTATCCAGAGATTCCAGACGAGGTTTATGAATCTTATCAGGGATGGGACCCACAGGAAGCACAAGAGGAAATTGGTAAAATGATGGATGCCGGACGCTATAAAGTTCGCGATAACTTCCATACGATTCTTCTTTGCAAAAATGCTCGTGGTGTTCTGGAGCTAAATAAAGTAATGGGCACATCTTATGATGCTGACCACAAGTATTATAAGCCGCGCATTACTTTTGAAGAGTTCTTTGGCTTGTCTGATAACATCATCAAAATCTCTGCCTGTCTGGCAAGTCCACTTCGTAAATACACGTCAGAATGTGATGGATTTCGTCAGGAAGTCTATGACAAACTATGTGAGACCTATGATTATTATGAGATTCAATATCACGATTGCGACGATCAAAAGGAATATAACCAGTATCTCTGGGAGCTTTCCAAGAAATATCATAAGCCACTGATTGCTGCAACTGATACTCACAGTCTGAATGCGTATAAAGCAGAGTGCCGCAAGATCCTTATGATGGGTAAGGGAATCGAGTTCACTGGCGAGGACGAATTTGACCTGACATTCAAATCTTATGATCAACTTGTTAGTGCGTTTGAAGTTCAAAATTCACTTCCACACGAAGTTTGGATGGAAGCAATCAGGAATACGAACCGGATGGCTGATAGTGTCAAGGATTTTACTTTAAACACAAAAGCAAGATATCCAATTTTGACGGGGTCTACAGAATCAGACGAAAAGGAATATATCAGTCGTACTCACAGGATGTTTAACGATAAGGTCAAACGCAAAATTATTCCAGAGAACGAAATTGAGCAGTTTAAAAGCAGACATTGAAGAAGAGTTAAAGGTTTTTAAAAAGACCAATATGCTGGGTTTTATGCTATCTATGAGCGACCTGATGATTTGGGGCAAGAGCGATGGAATTCCGTTCGGTCCAAGTCGCGGTTCTGTTGCTGGATCTCGATGTGCATTTATTACTGACATTATCGATGTGAATCCTGTCCGCTGGAATCTTGTGTTTTCTCGTTTTTGTAACGAAAATCGAGTAGAGATTGGCGATATTGATATCGATGTTCCAGATGCTTATCGTTCCAAAATTTATAACCATATTTTTGAATCGTTCGGTCGTGAGAAGTGTGCGTATGTTCTGGCTATGGGTACTCTGGCAGGAAAGGCGACAATCGACGAGATTGGACGAGCTCTTGCTAAGGTCTGGAAGCGAGAAAATCAGGGCACAGATGAGTCTGAGAATCCTTATTCCCTTGATCGAATTGCAAAAGTGAAAAAGGAATACGACGCCGACGCTGAAAAGTGCCGTGCAGACCATCCTGATATCTTCTACTATTTCAATGGATTGCAAGGGACAATTGTATCGCTGTCTCACCATCCAGCTGGCGTTATCATCGCTCCAATAGACCTCTATAAAAGGTATGGTGTCTTCCAAGATAAAGACGGTCTGCCTATTCTGTGTCTTGACATGGAAGCATCTCATGCAGTCGGTCTGGCAAAGTACGATATCCTTGGTCTTGATACAGTATCTGTTATTGATAAGACTTGTAAGCTGGCTGATATTTCGTACCCGCACACATGGGAAATGAACTTCGATGACCAAAAGGTTTGGGATGATATGAAAAAATCTCCTGTTGGCATTTTCCAGTTTGTTGAGGATTTTGCATTTGATTCGCTCAAAAAATACGATGTTCACAGCATTGCAGATCTGAGCTTGGTCACAGCAGCCATTCGACCCGGCGGTGCTTCTTACAGAGATAAACTCTTCCGGCACGAAGCAAATCACAACCCATCGCCTGAAATTGACGAGCTGTTAAAAGATAGCTTGGGTTGGCTTGTTTTTCAGGAACAGACTATTGCATTCCTCCAACAGTTCTGTGATATGAGCGGCGGTGATGCAGATAGTGTTCGTCGTGCAATCGGTCATAAAAATAAAGCAGAACTGGATGCAGCGATGCCTCGTATCCTGAATGGTTATTGTAATCACTCGACAAAATCAAGAGAAACTGCTGAGACAGAAGCAAAAGAATTCCTACAGGTTATTGAGAACTCCGCTTCGTATCAATTTGGTTTGAACCATGCTACCGGGTACTCAATTCTTACATATTATTGTGCGTATTATCGTTACTACTACACGCATGAGTTTATCACGGCGCTGCTTAATACAGCAGATACGCAAGATAAAATCATTAAGGCAACTCAATTGGCTGGCGAGCGTGGAATTCAAATTATGCCAATCAAGTTTAGGCATTCAAGAGATGAATATGTCTACGACAGAAGCGACAAAAAGATCTATCAAGGCATGGAATCTATCAAGTATTTGAACAAGAGGCTTAGTCGTGAATTCTACAAGCTCCGCAATGATAAGTTCAGTTCCTTCATTGATCTGCTTATGGTGAACAAAATGAAGAAAATCGCGGACAGTAGCCAGCTTAAAATTCTTATTAAGCTTGACTTCTTTTCGGAGTTCGGGAACCCCAATCAGCTTCTTGCCCAGGTGGATATCTTTAATAAATACTTCGGAGCAAAGCAGCTTAACAAGATTGACATGGATCGGCTCTTCTCTCATGACACGATGCTTCATTTGTGCGAAAAAGAGACTGAGAAAAAATATGTCAATGTGGATTGGCTTGGTATTGTTCGGAATTTGGCGAGAGAAACAGAAGATATCAAAACTTCAATTACAGACCGCATCCAATATGAAGCTGATTGCCTTGGCTACATCCAGCTTACTATGCCGAAGCTCAAAGATTCCTATATCTATGTCTTGGATATTGATGGCAAGTTCTCCAATAAAACGGTTACAGCCTATGTCCTCAAAACCGGGCAACAGCGGCGTCTTAAAGTGAAAGCCCGTACTCTGGAAGCTGCTCCAATCGAGAAAGGTGACATCCTCCGCATCGATGAAGAGCGGGAAGAAGGCCGTTGGTCGAAAGACGAGCAGGGTCAGTGGATTCAGTCTAAGACCGACAAAGAAACGATTCTTCGCAAATACGTACACGTCAGATGAGAGGAGGTGACAAAGTGACATATAACGAAATCACTCAGATCCTCAAGTCTATGGTGATTATTGTGGATGACCGCGAAAAAGATACTACACTTCTACATCAGCGACTCTCATCGTTCCCATGTGCTTATATGCGTAAGCGGCTGGATTTCGGTGATTATAGTGCTGAGGTGACACTGCCCAATGGCGAAAAATTCTCGCTGGCAGATAAGGTGACCATTGAAAGAAAAAATTCCATAGATGAAATCTGCGGCAACTTCACAACGAATCGAATTCGGTTCGCCAAAGAGTTCGACAGGGCGGCTGCTGCCGGAGCAAAAACTTACATACTTATTGAAAACGGTTCATGGGAAAAGATCAATCGCGGTGCATATCGCAGTAAAATGACACCCGCTTCACTGCTGGGCAGTCTCACCACATGGCTTGCTCGATATAACTGTCAGATTATTTTCTGCGATCCAGATACTACATCATGGCTGATTCATGCATTTCTTCTCCACGAAATGCGTGAAGCGCTGACCCATTATGAAATGCCACAGAAACCCAAAAGAACAAGAAAGAGTACAGAAGAAGACATTATTAAATAAGGAGTATATATGCCAAATTTGTCAAAAAAGACACGGAAAAGAATTTTACGCATAATCAATGCTAATTGTCATTTCTCCGATGGGGTTTGGGTGCCATTTAAAAGCAGTAAACTATCTACGATTTGGAAATTTATCGGAATTACACAGAAATTGCGTAATACACGCTATGGTCCGATTTATGGCGTTCTTTTTGACGATAGACTGTTTAAAGAACCTTGCATTCGTCCGATTGAGCAAAATATTTTGTCTCCGAATCAATTGATAAACCCTCATTGTCCAATTCCTGTTGGTCTGCAAATCGTTCAACGTTGGAAAGAACAGGGGTATTCATATGAATGATTTCCATAAGCTGGCCATTCCAAAGAAAGAACGGCTTGAAGTTCAGCTTATTGATGGAACCGAAGAACATAATATCAAATACGTCATTACGTCTCTGGCAACGATAAAAGGTGACGAAATCTTTAAAAATTTCCGATTGTACTCAGTTGGCGACGATGGGCGACTAACTCAGATAGAAAAACGGGATAGTGATCCATATTTTAGCGCATTGAAAGGAACAGAGTTCGAATGAAACCATATGTACCAGCAGGCGAAACATTCCACAGCTACTATAAACCTGACAATTCTAAGTATGAATGGATGATAACTTATGAAGAAATCCCTATCAGCGGCGGTTTCTACACCAGATATTATCTATATAGAATCAAACACAACGGCAAAATGAAATGCGTGGAAGAAAAAGATGGTTCGCCACATTTCGAAACAACATGGTGAGGAGTGTATGAATAATGATGAACGAATCAAAAGTGGACTCAAAGGAGATCTCAAAGAACTTGAAATTGCTTGGAATCACTTTGAGTTTTGTGAGCCTGAGTTTATCGATTGCGCAATTGATGATCTCCGAAACGCTGAAGAAGCTCTATCGGGGACGCTAAGGAGAGCACGTCATGAAAAGTTGGACGCGCCGATATTTAAAACTTAATTATCAAGATGAAAATTTATGTTGGCAACTCCGCTACGGTAATCGATACGAAATTGTAGCAGAGTTGGATGAAATCTATTTCTTATGGGCACACGGCACAATGGTTGCGTTTCCAAAATATTGGAAATACGATTACGAAATTGAGGTTGAAGTAGTGAATACAGAATAAGAAGGGAGGTGAAGCCTTGTGGTTTCAGGAATTGATCAAAGAGAGTTGGGTCGCAAAGAACGCTCCACCGCAGAATATTATCGTCAGTTGCGGCGATACGATTACGAATGTGGCGAAGTTATTACATATAAATTATTGCCAGAACAGATGAAACAGGTGCTGACGGGCGAAAAAACAGTAGATGATTTTATTAAGGAGGGAACAGTAAGTGGAAGTTAAGTTGATTTCATATTCGCAGCCGGTAAAGAAGGATACAGACAAGAATCCGCTCAGTATCGCAGAGCTGGCAGCAAGTGTCTGTTACAATTCGCAGCCGACCGATACTTATCGAATCGTAAAGGGATGCAAAGCAACCGGGCATCAGAGCGTACTTGAACACATTAGCTTTACGTTCCATGTCACTGGTATCAGTCGAGCACTTCTGGCGCAGTTGAGTCGCCATCGGCATATCAGTTTAAGTGTTCGCAGCCAGCGCTATTGTGATGAAAGTGATATGCAGTATGTCAATCCGTTCGGTGGAGAAGACGCGGATGTATTTGATGGTATGATGGCAGATATCGCCAATGACTATCGCATCTTGAAAGAATATCACGGTGCTGCCAATGAAGATGCCCGTGCTGTTCTGCCGAATGCGTGCTGTACTGAACTGTATGTTACCATCAATGCGCGGTCACTAATTGAAATGAGCCATCTGCGTCTTTGCACTCGCGCCCAAAGTGAAATCCGGTCGATGTTTCAGCTAATCAAGAGTCAAGTCGCTACAGTTTGCCCTGAACTTGCCGCATGGATGGTTCCGTCCTGTGAAGCAAATCCCAAGTATCCGTTCTGTCCTGAAGGCAACCGCTGTTGTGGGCGGCATCCGAAACTGGCAGATGTATATAAAACCATAGAGAAGTAAGGAGAGTACATATGAACATTAATAATTGCGATATCCTGATTGAGAATGGCCACCTGCGTCTGATTTACGATATGCCGGGCTTTAACTTTCCGATGACTTTAATTCATGCGTATTCCAACCACGAACTAAATGAAAAAGCTATGAAGATTTTTGAACCAAAGGAATGGATTCGTTATTTAGCAGAGCAGAGCGATGGCAAGACCACTTCTCAGGTACATCCTTTGCTTGCAGATATTTATAAGAGTCATCAGGAGGATTGTATGGCTGTTTTGAATAATATCAAAGACAAAAAAATTGAACCTGAAACCCGTGACTGCCCCGACTGCGATGATGATGAACTGCTTGGAACTGTTATTGTGACTGCCACAGGCGAGGTTGACGAGAAGACCGGACATCGTCTTGGCCGACTGGAGATTGATGGCTTGAAAAAAATGGATACCGATGCGCTGCGGGCGTTGGCAGATGCTCTTGGCATCAGTGGCTTCGATACTATGCCTCGTTTGTCTCTGATTTTTGCAATTCATGAGCAGGATATCGACATTGACGATTCTGAGTGTGATTATGATTGTGAAAATTATGAATATGGCGAGATGACTGGCAACGGCGATTGCATCTGTCACTATGAAGAAGATGATTCCGTTGAAGACGAGGAAGAAAACGACGATACTGACGATTGCGATGGCGATTGCGAGAACTGTGAGTACGCAGATCTAAACGATCACGATGACGAAGACAAGTCCGAAGATTCTGCCGATTACGAGTATGTAGATGGTCCCGCTCACTATCATGGTACTGAGTGCATCGAAAATATGCGCAAGCTGTATGGCGACGATGCTGTCCGTTGGTTCTGCATCTGCAACGCCTACAAGTATCGTTTCCGTGATGGTTCTAAGCCCGGTGTAACTGCAGAGCAAGATGAAGAGAAGGCTCGTTGGTATGAGAATTACGCCGCAAATATGATGGGCGAGCAGCGGTATTATTGATAAGGAGGTAATGCCTTATGGAATATGTTATTAAGCGAAATGGCGTAAAAGCACCGTTTGACAAGTCTAAGATCGTAAATGCGATTGAAAAGGCGATGAACGATTCCTCTGATTCAGTCAATCACAAATTGAGCGAGCAAATTGCAAATGAAATCGCAGCTATCAGCCAGCCGATGGATGTTGAAGCGATTCAGAATGCCGTGGAAAATCGATTGATGCAGAGTTGCCATTATGAAACCGCTCGCTGCTACATGAATTATCGCTATCTGCACGGTATTGCCCGTAATAAGTACAAAGAGCTGATGGATACGGTCGATGAAAAGCTGATGGGTAAGAAGATCGACAATCAAAATGCCAATGTTGATGAAGCGTCTTTCGGTGGTCGTACTGGTGAGATGAGCCGTGTTGTTTCTAAGCGTTATGCGCTAGATTATTGTATGTCAGACCTTGCAAAGAAGGACCATGAGAACAACGAGATCTACACTCATGACCTCGATAATTATGCCGTCGGCGATCACAACTGTACGAGCTGCAATATAGATAAGCATTTGGCTAATGGGTTTAAGACTCGTCAGGTTGATATTCGTCCTGCTCAGTCTATCAATACGGCATATCAGCTTGTGGCAGTTTTGTTCCAGATCCAGTCACTTTTCCCAAACTTCGGTGGGAGTCGCAGCAACACACTTCGATTTCAGTATGATGCCCTATGTTCGGAAGAGCTTCACAAAGCATCTTCAGGATGGTCTGATTTACATCGAAAAAAAATCCACATATAAAGCCGATCGTTTCAGAAAGTGGCTTGAACATGATGAAAATCATCCGGACGGCACTATCCATTTTGATGATGCAGAATTTCAGGCACAACATCCTGATGCTTGGAATTACGCATGAATTAAAGTCATCGGAAAGTTAAAGCCCGGCATATCGTAAATCAGACGCAGGTGGCCATTCTCAATCAGGATATCGCAATTATTAATGTTCATATGTACTCTCCTTACTTCTCTATGGTTTTATATACATCTGCCAGTTTCGGATGCCGCCCACAACAGCGGTTGCCTTCAGGACAGAACGGATACTTGGGATTTGCTTCACAGGACGGAACCATCCATGCGGCAAGTTCAGGGCAAACTGTAGCGACTTGACTCT
>CYGL01000631.1_pt1 | contig 12476 bp, 10 predicted proteins | sample 485531 | NCBI WGS metagenome assembly CYGL01 (sample SAMEA3497897, study PRJEB9818) | human gut metagenome | reverse complement strand
GAGATTTCCAGAAAATTTGCCTGCACTCAGTTCTACAATCTTCTGTTTATGGAACTGGCTACAGATGATGGCAAAGCGGCTGAATTCGTAAATCACGTAATTCCGAAAGTCGTAGACATTAAGAGAAATTCAGAAAATCCGGCGATTGCGCCTGTAGCTGCTTCTGTGAATTAGAGAGGTGAGATCGAATGCTTGAACTTACGATACCAAAAACTGATCTGTGGGATGAGCGGAATCAGCGATTTATCCCTGTAAAGGAACAGAAGTTGCGTTTGGAGCATTCGCTCGTTTCACTTTCAAAATGGGAAAGTAAATGGTGCAAAGTCTTCTTATCTAAAGAGCAAAAGACCTATGAAGAAACCATTGACTATATACGCTGTATGACCCTCACACAGAATGTTGATCCGCTGGTCTATCAATGTATTACCAATTCTCACATTGATGCGGTAAACACCTATATTGAAGCACCAATGACGGCTTCGACTGTTAAAGAAGAAAAAGGTGGTCCAATAAATAGGCAGCAGATAACCAGTGAACTTATTTATTACTGGATGACTGCGTATCACATTCCATTTGAGTGTCAGAAATGGCATTTGAATCGTTTGTTAATGCTTATCCGGATTTGCAATGCGGAAAACAAGCCCCCGAAGAAGCGGAGCAAACGAGATTTATACAGACATCATGCGGAAGTAAATGCCGCAAACAAAAAGAAATTTAATTCGAAAGGATAGTGATAAAAATGGCGAAATCAAGACAGGCCGTCGTTAATCTTGTCAAATCCTGGGATGGAAAGAAAGAATCGAACGGCTCACACAAAAGCATTATCGATTTATATAACGACTTCTTTGAGGAAATCTGTGCTGGCAAATTTCCTCGTGGTATTCGTATGCGTTATGACTGGGCTTGGTGTGCGTGCACCTGGTCTGCGTTAGCGGCAGCTCTTCGATATGAGAGCATTATGCCTATGGAAATTTCCTGCTATTACCTCATTGAGGCAGCAAAAAAAATGGGGTGTTGGCAGGAGAACGATGCTTATGTACCTAGTCCTGGCGATGCAATTTTGTATGATTGGCAGGATAACGGAATCGGCGACAACACAGGCAATCCGGATCATGTCGGTACGGTAATCGAGGTGCATAAGGAATCCGGTTACATGGTTGTTGAAGAGGGCAACTACAGTAATGCCGTTAAGAAGAGAACTCTGTCTATTAACGGAAAATTTATCCGCGGCTTCATCACGCCAAAGTACGATGACAATACAGTTTCCGCTCCTGGATTAAGCAAGGGAAAAGATACTAAAACCATCGCTCATGAGGTGATCGTTGGGTTGTGGGGAAGCGGTGAGAATCGTAAGAAGCTGCTTACTGAGTACGGATACAACTACTCGGAAGTTCAGAACATGGTAAATCAGATTCTGAATGGATCAGCGGTAACGCCGTCCAACACCAAACAGGATCAGAACCAGTCAGTTTCAAAGAAAGTGGTGGCTACCTGTTCTGCCAAGCAGTTTAACAAGGCCTATGCTGGTGAATACAAAACAACAGCGGTTCTTTATTGTCGTAATGATGCCGGAACAAATAAGAAAGCTCTTTGTAAAATCCCGGCTGGCACTAAGGTTAAATGCTATGGCTACTACACAATTGCAAACGGAGTTAAGTGGCTGTATATCCAGTTTGTACTTGATGGGGTTCAGTATACAGGCTTTTCATCCAGTGCTTACTTAGCAAAGTAGGAGATTCATATGATCACGTTCAGACAAAAGGGTGATTTTTCTAAGCTGACTCGGTTCTTAGAGAGAGCAAAGGAATCGGTTCGTCTCGGTGACCTCGATAAGTATGGTCGAGAGGGTGTAGCCGCCCTTGCGTCTGCAACGCCAGTTGATACAGGACGGACGGCGAATTCGTGGCACTACAAGATTGAACAGAAGCAAGGTTTCGTATCGATCAGCTTTTACAACACAAATATTCAAAATGGAGTTCCTATTGCAGTTATTTTGCAGTATGGACACGCAACAAGAAACGGCGGCTGGGTACAGGGGCGAGATTACATCAATCCTGCTATCCAGCCTATTTTTGACAAAATTGCAGATGCGGCATGGAAGGAGGTTACTAAGCTATGAGTACAACCGTTGACGAACGTGTCGTCGAAATGCGGTTCGATAACAAGCAGTTTGAACAAAATATTCAGACCAGTTTATCGAGCATCGACAAGTTAAAGAGAAGCCTTAATCTCGAAGGCGCAGCAAAAGGCTTAGAAACCGTAAACGATGCCGCACAGAAATGCAATATGTCACCGCTCACAAATGCTGTCGAGACTGTACGAGTGCGATTTTCCGCATTAGAAGTGATGGCAATTACGGCTTTGCAGAACATTACCAACTCTGCACTTGCCGCCGGAAAAAATCTTGTTTCTGCGTTCACGGTAGATCCGATTAAGTCCGGATTTGAGGAGTATGAGACCCAGATCAATGCTGTTCAGACAATCCTCGCGAATACCTCTTCAAAAGGAACAACTCTCGACCAGGTCAATAATGCGTTGGACGAGTTGAACCATTACGCAGATATGACTATCTACAATTTTACGGAGATGACTCGTAATATTGGTACATTCACTGCGGCTGGCGTTGATCTGGATACATCTGTAGCAGCTATCAAAGGTATTGCAAACCTTGCAGCTGTTTCTGGTTCCAATTCTCAGCAGGCGAGCACCGCTATGTATCAGCTTTCACAGGCACTGGCGGCAGGAACTGTAAAATTGCAGGACTGGAACTCTGTGGTAAACGCTGGTATGGGTGGTCAGGTATTCCAGGATGCGCTGAAGGAAACGGCTAAAGTTCATGGAATTGCCATTGATGAGATGATCAAAGATGAGGGCTCATTTAGAGAGACTCTGAGTAAAGGATGGCTTACATCTGACATCTTGACTGAAACTTTGGCAAAATTTACAGGTGACCTCAACGAAGACCAGCTTCGGACTATGGGGTATGCCGATGACCAGATCAAATCTATTATGGAGATGGGTAAAACGGCGAACGATGCAGCGACAAAAGTAAAGACTTTTACTCAGCTGTTCGACACGTTGAAAGAGGCTGCCCAGTCCGGATGGACACAAAGCTGGGAAATTATAGTCGGTGACTTTGAGGAGGCGAAGGAATTACTTACCGAAGTGAGTGATACGTTCAGTGCCGTAATCAATGCATCTGCCGACGCAAGAAATAAAATGCTTCAGGATTGGAAAGACCTCGGCGGTCGAACCATGATGATTGAAGCGGTAAAGAATGTTTTCGAGGGATTGGTTAGCGTTGCTAAGCCGGTTCGGGAGGCATTCAACGAAATCTTCCCGCCAATGACTGGAAAACAGTTAGCCGAAATCACAGAGCGTATTCGTGATCTGACAGCAAAATTCAAAATGGGGGAAGAAAGTTCAAAGAATTTGAAGAATACGTTTAAAGGCGTATTTGCAGTGCTTGATATCGTCGGACAAGCTTTCAAAGCTGTTGCCGGTGGTGTCGGCGAATTGATCGGTCTTTTCATACCGGCTGGAAACGGAGTGTTATCACTTACTGGAAGTTTCGGTGAGTATCTTGTTAAGCTTGATGAAACTGTAAAGAAGACAGACGTCTTTGGCAAAGCAGTTTCGACTGTCGTTGATATCGTAAATACAGCTATTACGTTTGTTAAAACTGCCGGAGAAAAAGTAAAAGAATTTGGAAAAGCTGCCGGGGAGAAGTTCGATTTTCCTGGATTTGAATTATTCCACTCATTCCTTGAACGAGTACATGATCGCATGGCTCAGATTGGTGATGGTGCTGGAAAAATGAAGAGCGGAGTCATTGTTGCTTTTGAGATGATGGGAGAAGCACTGGAAAAATGTAAATTTCTCAAAGTCATGGAAGCATTGTGGACAGCTGTAAAGGTAATTGCTGGCGGTATTGCCGATGCAGTCGGGACTATGATGGGAACACTTGCTGAGAAACTCGGAAATGCAGATTTCAGCGGAGTTCTTGATATTCTTAACAGCATTGCTGTCGGTGGAATCGCTTTATCAGTTTCTAAATTCTTAAAGAGTGTAACCGAACCTCTTGAGGGTTTAAACGACGTTCTCGAAGGAGTAACTGGAATTCTTGACGGGGTCAGAGGCTGCTTTGAGGCATATCAGACAAATCTTAAAGCTGGAACGCTACTTAAAATTGGAGCAGCAATCGCTTTGCTTTCGGGTTCTATCGTTGCGATTTCTCTGATCGATAGTGATAAACTGTCAGCTTCTCTTGGAGCTATCACAGTGCTCTTTGCTAATCTGCTCGGAGCGATGGCGATTTTCAATAAAATCAGCAGTGATACTGGAAAAGTATCTAAAGCATGTACCGCAATGATTGCTATGTCAGTTGCAGTATCTATTCTGGCAGGAGCTTTGAAGAAAGTTTCAAACCTTGATTGGGGTGAACTTGCAAGAGGCTTGGTTGGAATTGCTGGTCTTACGACTATTGTTGTTGCATCATCTAAAGCCATGGCAAGCGGTCAGAAGCAGGTTATGAAAGGCGCTACCAGCTTAATTATATTTGGAGCGGCTATCAAAATTCTGGCGTCAGCATGTAAAGACTTATCAAAATTACAGTGGGATGAACTCGGACGAGGTCTGACCGGAGTAGGAGTATTATTTGCTGAGATTGCTGTATTCCTTAGAGTTGCAAAATTCAACGGGAAAATGATTAGCACTGCGACTGGAATCGTTATTCTGGCGGCAGCAATGAAGGTTCTGGCGTCCGCTTGCAAAGACTTTGGTCAGATGGAGTGGAGCGAGATTGGAAAAGGATTAGCTGGAATCGGTGGATTACTTGCCGAACTTGCTATCTTTACGAATTTGGCTGGAAATGCGAAACATGTGATGTCTACTGGTGTGGCTCTAATCGCTATTGGCGCCGCAATGAAAATCTTTGCTTCCGCTGTGAAAGATTTCGGTCGGTTACAGTGGGATGAAATTGGCAGAGGTTTAACTGCTATGGGCGGTGCACTTGCAGAAGTAGCTATTGCGGTTAATCTGATGCCGAAGAACATGATCGGTATTGGAACAGGGCTGGTTATCGTCGGTGGAGCACTGGAAATCATTGCGAACTGTATGAGTAAATTCGGAGGTATGCAGTGGGATGAAATTGGTAGAGGTCTTACTGTCATGGGTGGGGCTTTAGCTGAGTTGGCTATCAGTCTCAACTTTATGAAAGGCACGCTTGGCGGATCAGCAGCGTTATTGGCTGCGTCCGGAGCCTTAGCTGTTCTTGCACCGGTACTTAGTATTTTGGGAGCATTATCGTGGGAAGCGATCGCAAAAGGACTTATTTCCATTGCTGGAGCATTCACGATTATCGGCGTAGCAGGAGCAGTTCTTACACCATTGGTTCCGACTATTTTAGCGTTATCAGGAGCATTTGCCTTGATTGGTGTTGGAGTTCTTACAATCGGAGCGGGTTTACTTGCGGCCGGTACAGGACTTTCGGCACTCGCTATCGGATTCACAGCGCTGGCAACCGCCGGTGCCGCTGGAGCAACAGCAATCGTAGCAGCACTGACGGTTATCGTTACTGGTATCGCTGGTTTAATTCCAGCTGTTCTTACAAAAGTTGGAGAAGGGCTTATTGCGATCTGTAAAGTTATTGCTGCTGGAGCGCCAGCTATTGGAGAGGCTGTAAAGGAAGTTATCTTAACCCTGATTGATGTATTTGTGTCCTGCGTACCTCAGCTGGCAGACGGAGCATTACAATTAGTGGTCGGTGTATTAGCAGCTTTGGTTACTTATACGCCTCAAATCGTAGATTTAGCGTTCAAATTCCTTATTGGGATTTTAGAGGGTATCGCTAGTAATTTGCCGTCACTGATTAAAGCTGGAATCGATGTCCTTATGGCATTCTTTGCTGGTATCGTCGATGCGTTAAGCGGAATCGATACTGGAGCTTTATTGAAAGGAATTGCCGGAATCGGTCTGTTATCAGCTATTATGCTTGCTCTTAGTGCAACAGCAGCGCTTGTTCCTGGAGCCATGGTTGGAATTCTTGGAATGGGGGCAGTTGTCGCTGAGATGGCGTTAGTGCTTGCGGCTGTCGGACTCTTATCGAAACTTCCAGGACTTTCTTGGCTTATTGGAGAAGGTGGAAAGCTTTTACAGGGAATCGGAACGGCAATCGGTCAGTTCGTTGGTGGAATCGTCGGCGGATTTATGAGTGGTGTGTCGAGTCAGTTCCCTCAAATTGGAGCTGATTTATCCGCTTTTATGAATAATGTTCAGTCCGTTTTTACAGGGAGCTAGTCAGATTCAGCCATCTATGATGGACGGAGTAAAGGCATTAGCCGAGACTGTGCTTATTCTGACAGCGGCTGATATTTTACAGGGATTGACTTCTTGGCTTACAGGAGGATCGTCCTTATCTAAGTTCGGAGAGGAACTTGTACCGTTTGGCGAAGCTATGAGAGATTTCTCATTGGCTATCGGAAACATGGACGGAGAAATCGTGGCAAATGCAGCGACAGCTGGTAAAGCATTAGCTGAAATGGCAGCCACAATTCCAAATACAGGTGGATTAGTGTCTTTCTTCGCAGGAGAAAATGACATGACTGCCTTTGGAAAGCAGCTTGTACCATTTGGTGAAGCTATGAAACAGTTCGGGGACGCAATTACTGGACTCGACGCAAATGCTGTTACAGAAGCGGCAATCGCCGGTAAGGCTATGGCAGAGATGGCAACAACCATTCCAAATTCGGGTGGTGTTGTAGGATTCTTTGCTGGAGAAAACGATATGGGCGAGTTTGGAAAACAGCTTGTGCCATTCGGTGAAGCAATGAAGGCATTTGGCGATGCAGTTCGTGGACTGGAAGCGGATGCAATCGTCAATTCTGCAACGGCGGGCAAGGCATTAGTCGAGCTTGCTGACACGGTTCCGAATACTGGTGGCGTTGTAGCATTCTTTACCGGAAACAACGATGTCGATACTTTCGGTGAGAAACTTGTACCGTTCGGTGAAGCTATGAAGGCGTATTCCAAAGCTATTATGGGTCTGGACTCTGCGTCTGTTACAAACTCAGCGACAGCTGGTAAAGCGCTGGTGGAGCTTGCCAATACCATTCCAAATACCGGAGGACTTGTAAGCTGGTTTACCGGCGACAACGATCTTGGTAGTTTCGGCGATAGTCTGGTTCAGTTCGGAAGCGGAATTAAGAGCTATTCAGATTCTATTTCTGGAATTGATACCGGAATCATGTCAAGTGTGATCACCCAGGTGAATCGGCTTGTTGAAATGGCTAAAGGAATGGCGGAATTAGATACGAGTGGTATGAGCGGTTTCAGCACAGCGCTGATTCAGCTTGGAAACAACGGTATCGATGGTTTCATCAATGCGTTTACAGATGCAAGCGGAAGAGTAACATCCGCCGCGACATCTATGCTGACGACATTCATCAATGCGGCTAATGCTCAGAAAGGCAATCTGACATCTATGTTTACGACCATGATGCAGGCTGTACTTACGACGCTCACAAACTACCAGACCCAGTTCAATACGGCTGGTTCTACGTTGATGACAAAATTCATCAGCGGAATTAAATCTCAGGACGGAAATACCAAAACGGCAATCACCAACATTATTAGCGGTTGCGTCACTGCGATCAATAATAAGCAGACCCAGTTCAATACGGCTGGTGCGAACCTCATGATCAAGCTTATCGCTGGAATTAAATCGAAAGATTACGAGACCAGAAATGCGTTTGTAAATATCTTAAGTTCGTGCCTTACAGCTATCGCGAACAAGTATCCGGAATTTCAAAATGCAGGAATGCAGTGTATGATTAAGTTCATCGCTGGCGTTAAGGAAAAAGCCGAAGAAGTAAAAACAGCCTTCACTGGCAATCTTAATGCTTCTGTAACGGCTATCCGGGATTACCATGACCAGTTTAAACAGGCTGGTGCTTACTTGGTAGAGGGATTTGCTGATGGAATCAGTGAGAATACGTACCGCGCGGAAGCTAAAGCCAGAGCAATGGCAAGGGCTGCGGCAGAAGCAGCAGAAGACGAACTGGACGAGCATTCACCTTCCAGAGTCGGATACCACATCGGTGATTTCTTTGGATTGGGGTTTGTCAATGCCATCGGAATTTATGCAGTGAAGGCATATAATGCCAGCGCTGATATGGCTGATTCGGCAAAAACAGGTCTCGGAAACGCAATCGCAAAAGTCAAGGATATGATCGACAACGGTGTTGATGGTCAGCCTACAATTCGACCGATTCTGGATCTGTCAGATGTTGAAGAGAAGAGCCATCGACTGAATACGCTGTTCAGCAGATCACAGGCGTTGACTGTCAGTACAGGAATTGCATCATCTCGTGAGCGGAATCTTCAAAATGAAGATATCAATCCGAATACGGGTAACTCTTATAACTTTACACAGAATAACTATTCGCCTAAGGCACTGTCGAGAACAGAGATTTATCGGCAGACGAAGAATCAGTTCTCGGCGATGGAAAGGATGGTGGAAACTTGATTCGAGCAGTCACGTTCACAAACTATCTTGGCGATAGTATCCGACTTGATTTGGCGAGACCGGAGGAATCCGGTTTCATCATCAAGTCTGTAACTGGTTTGGGACCTGGAAAAGCGAACATCAATACGACAGAAATCGCCACAAACGATGGAAGTCTGTTCAATTCCTCAAGGATGCCGAGCCGAAACATTATTATTTCTCTTGCGTATATGTGGAAAGATTCCATTGAAGACGTAAGACAGCTTTCATACAAGTATTTTCCTATTAAAAAGAAGCTCACCATGCTTATCGAAACCGATAATAGGCAGGCAGAGATTGAAGGGTACGTTGAATCAAACGATCCAACAATCTTCAGTAAAGACGAGGGTTCGGATATCTCAATTGTGTGTCCGAATCCTTTCTTTTATTCTGCCGGAAAAGACGGGATCAACACAACCATCTTCTATGGCGTAGAGGCACTGTTTGAGTTTCCTTTCAGTAACGAATCGCTTCAGGACCCGTTGCTGGAAATGGGAGAAATCAAAAATGAAACAGAGCAGGTGGTTGTATATAATGGCGATGCTGAAATTGGAGTAACCATTACGATTCACGCAATCGGTGAAGCCAGCAATATCACAATCTACAATACCGGTACTCGTGAAGTGATGCGGATCGATACCGATAAATTGGAGAAATTCACTGGCTCTGGAATTATAGCAGGTGACGAAATCATCATCTGCACCGTAAAAGGAAACAAGTCGATTACGCTTCTTAGAACGGAAAGACCACAAACATCTTGAACTGCTTGGATAAAAATGCAGATTGGTTTCAACTTGCGAAGGGCGACAACATCTTTGCTTATACGGCTGAGTACGGAAGTACAAATTTACAGTTTAAGATTGAGAACCGTATTGTCTACGAGGGGGTATAAGCACTATGGATGTGACGATTTTAAACACCGACTTAGATGCTGTCTCCATCGTGGATACGTATGAGTCTTTCATCTGGACAGATCGGTATTACGTTTATGGCGACTTTGAACTGTATGAAGCAATGCGAGACGGTCTTCTTGATTACATCAAACAGGACTACTATTTGCAGAGCAAGGAGTCTGAGCATGTGATGATCGTGGAGAAAATTCAGATTACGTCAGATACCGAAGACGGCAACCATGTAACGGTTACTGGACGCTCATTAGAATCTATCCTCGATAGGCGAATCGTCTGGGGGCAGAAGCTATTAAGCGGAAATCTTCAAAATGGAATTAAAACGCTACTCAATGAGAATGTAATTTCTCCGTCGGACAGCAATCGAAAAATTCCAAACTTCGTTTTCAAAGAATCAAGTGACCCGGCGATTACAAACTTGAAACTGGAAGCTCAGTACACTGGTGATAACCTGTACGATGTCATTCAGAAAATTTGCGAGGAGCAGGGTATCGGTTTCAAGATTACACTGAACGATGAGAAGCAGTTTGTCTTTGAACTATATGCCGGTTCCGACAGATCATACGATCAGACAGAGAATCCATACGTTATATTCTCTCCGAAATTTGAGAACATCATCAACAGTAACTACATCGAATCTAAAGCTTCATTGAAGACTGTGACTTTAGTTGGTGGAGAAGGTGAGGGTGCTGATCGAAGATACACTACAGTTGGCGGTGGTTCCGGTTTGAATCGTAGGGAACTGTTTACGGACGCTCGTGACATCTCCTCAAATGTTGGAAGTGACGATGCGTTGACCGACGCTGAGTATATGGCTCAGTTGCAGCAAAGAGGAAAAGAAAAGCTTGCGGAAAATGTGAGCATTACCTCATTCGAGGGAGAAACAGAAACAACGATTATGTTCCAGTATGGAAAGGATTTCTTTAACGGGGACATTGTACAGATTGCGAACGAATACGGACACGAGACGAAAGCTCGTATTCTTGAAATTGTTCGTTCGGAAGATAAGGACGGTTATTCCGTCTATCCGACTTTTAAGACTATAGAACAGGAAGGAGCGTGATGAAGAAGTGAGTGTAACATTTGGATTTTATAATTCAAAAGAAGGAGATCGGCGCTACGATGCGATTCAGATGTCCAGCATTTTCGATGGAATCATTCAGGACGGGATCTTGCAGCATGTCGGAACTGCAATGGTTGTAAAAGAATCAGAAGCAATGATTATCAATGTTGGTATCGGACGAGCTTGGTTCAATCACACTTGGACGCTGAATGACGCTCTGTTACCGTTAGTAGTTCCACAGTCTGAGGTTCTGCTGAACCGATACGATGCAGTGGTGCTTGAGGTTGATTCGAGAGAGTCAGTTAGAACAAACGACATCAAAATCATCAAAGGAACACCAGCATCGAAACCAGTAAAGCCTACTATGGTGAAAACAAATGATCGGTGGCAGTACCCGCTGGCTTATATTTATGTCGGCGCTGGGGTTACTTCTATTCGACAGGCAAACATCACGAACTGTGTTGGAACTTCTGAGTGTCCATTTGTAACGGCTCCATTAGATAAAGTTGAGATTGATGATTTAATCGCTCAATGGCAGGATCAGTGGAAAGAGTTCTACGAAAAGCAGACTTCTGATATGGAAGAAACGAATAAGTTTTGGAAAGAACAGTGGTCGACTTGGTTTCTGGCACAGACTGAGGAAATTCAGTCGGCATATTTAGCCTGGGAAGCTCAGTGGAACCTTTGGTACTCGGAGCATACAGCAGACATGGAAGCCACAAGTACCTATTGGAAAGAAAAATGGGAGGCGTGGTTCAACGAATACACAAGCATCAATACTGCGGAAATGGCTGACTGGAAACAGAAATCAGAAACAGAATTTCGTGAGTGGTTTGATCAGTTACAGGTACTGTTAGATGGCAATACGGCAGCAAATCTTGCTAAGAAGCTACTGGAATTGCAGGAGCAGGTGGACATTCTAAATCAATTCAGTTCCAACCTTGAAAACGAATACACGGTATATCAGAAGCTTTATGACAATGGATACCGTACTTATGGAGACGTGCTCGATTCTTCGGACGCATCCATTACCGACAGCGATTTGGATACGGTCATTGGACGTACATATTCCAGTGATCTTCTTCGTGACAGTAATGGTGATGTTATCGAAGGTCGGGCTATTTTTGTCATCAAATAAAGGAGGATTCATTTAATGAAAATCACAGACTACGAAAAGGTCCAGGCGTTAGCAGCAAGTAATATTTTTCTGCTTGATGGACCCAATGGAACAAAGACCATCGCAGCAGATGTTTTAGCAAAAGCGTTAATCGGTCTTTTAAGTTCCAAAGACTTTATCGGTGGAGTAAACCTTTCCGAGCTTACTCAGATCAACGAGCTGGTATCCGGTAACAAATTACTTATCGGGACTACGGAAGGAAACAAGGCTATCGCTGCCGAAGATGCACTTTTTTGCTATGCTGGACGGCTTTGCTCCGGTGGAGCTTCGTCGGGTTATCTTCAGAGGTAAGAATCTCGGAACAGCTCTGACAGCAGTACAGAAAGCCGCTATTAAGGATGGTTCCTTTAAAGGGATGTTCCTTGGCGACTATTGGAGTATCGGAGGTCGTATCTGGCGTATTGTCGATATGGATTACTGGTACAACTGCGGTGATACTGCATTTACCAGCCATCACCTTGTTATCATGCCGGATGAGGCGCTTTACAATGCACAGATGAACGCTACCAATGTTACAACTGGTGGATACGTTGGTTCTGAGATGTATAAAAAGACCTGGCGAACGCAAAGACAATCGTCAATGCGGCTTTCCAGGGTTCCGTTCTTACTCACAGAGAATATCTGTGCAATGCGGTTGCAAACGGAAGACCGTCCGGTGGAGCATGGTTCGATTCCAGCATTGAGCTCCCGAACGAACCTATGATGTATGGGCATCTTCATTTCAGTCCAACTTCTGATGGTTCAACCGTACCGAGCATCTACACGATCAGCAAGACTCAGCTGGCG
>CYGL01000630.1_pt1 | contig 12509 bp, 17 predicted proteins | sample 485531 | NCBI WGS metagenome assembly CYGL01 (sample SAMEA3497897, study PRJEB9818) | human gut metagenome | reverse complement strand
GCCGAGATTGACGAGCTTGCAAAAATCAGATAAGGAGGTGGTAGCGCTTGGCAAAAACGGATATCGGCCCCAAAATCAGCGTTGAGGGCGAGAGCGAATACCGAAAGCAGATGCAAAGCATCATTCAAAAACAGCGGGAGTATTCGGCAGAATTGGCGTCTGCAACTGCTGCTCTGGGCAAAAATGCAACTGCTCAGGAGCGCGCCACGTCTGTGGCATCCATTTTGCGCAAACAAATTCAGAATCAGGAGTCTGCGATTTCGGCGCAAAATCTGATGCTCCAAAAAGCTGTCAATAAATACGGCGAAGCAAGCGTTCAGGCGTCCAAATTCCGCACGTCGATGTACAACACCAACGCGGAACTTCAGACGCTCAAGAGCCGCCTTTCCGAAGCGGAAAGCGGTCTTGAAAGCTTTTCGGACAAAGCCAGTGATTCCGGCGACAGTCTGCAAGGCTCTATCACGGCTGGAATGCTGGCGGCAAAAGCTTATGAGACGGTCGGAAAGACCCTCTTAGATGCGGGAAAACAAGTAGTCCAAGTAGGCATCAGCTACAATGCCCAGCTAGAGCAGTATCAAACTGCCTTGACCAATATGCTGGGCAGCAGCGAGGAAGCACAGTCTATCCTCGAGGAGATCAAACAGGATGCCGCGCGGACTCCGTTTGATACTGCTGGTCTGGTCAAAGCAAATGAGCTGCTGATCTCCACCGGAGTGGACGCGAAATCGTCCCGCAAAACCATTCTTGCGTTAGGCGACGCGGTTTCTGCGACCGGCGGCGGAAACGACGAGTTAAGCCGCATGGCACAAAATCTACAGCAAATCAAAAACGCCGGAAAAGCTACTGCGGCAGACATCAAACAATTTGCTTATGCCGGCATCGACGTTTACGGTCTGCTGGCAGATTATACCGGCAAATCAACCGCAGAAGTGCAAAGCATGACGGTCAGTTATGACTTGTTGACTGCGGCCCTTGAAAAGGAAGCCGACGAGGGCGGTCGATATTATAACTCCATGCAGACCCAAAGCGAGACGCTTAACGGTCAGATGTCTACTCTGCAAGACAATGCCACTCAGCTGGCTGGCTTGATGACAGAGGATTTGACCAACGGCATCAAAATGGTTGTGTCAAACGTTAATGATTTAACTGTTGCCGCGACCGAAGCGTACAAAACAGACGGCTGGGTTGGATTGCTCGATGCTATTACGGATTGCATGGGACCGATTGCATCCCTTAAAACTCAGTTTGAGTCTTTTGCGTCAAGCTCTATCTCGTGGCTGGACCAGTTGAGCTATAAACTCAACAAAGCGCTTGGAAAAGACGCCTATGCAGGGTATGACAGTTACGAGGATTACCGCAACGCGGCTGATTTGGAAAAGAAACGCTCCGAATCGAACCGAGAAGCAGAACGAAAAAGACGCCTTGCGCTACATGAATCACGAGTTGCCCAGTCGAAGGCACAAAAAGCTGCTTCTGGTGGAACAGGTACTACGGTGTCGCCGAGCGGAGGCGGCGGAAGCTCCCCCAAAAAGGCTGCGTCTGACCAACAAAAGCTTGCAAAAAGCGTCACCGATACCTCGACAGAGCTGTTAAAGGGGACCGGAAACATCGTAGGTGCAATCAAGCAGGTCACCGAGACTGCGGATAACACCTATAACGTCTACGACGGGACCACAAAGCAGCTAAAAGGGACCACCGAGGAAACGGCCCAGACTATAACGCGCAGCTGGACCGAAATGGTGGACGGCGTCCAGAAAAATTATAAGCAGGTCGTCACTTTGCTTAACGGCGTGGAGCAGTCCAGCAAAACCACCATCGAGGGCGTCCAAGCGGCATCTAAAACATCGGTTGGAATTAAGACCGAGAAAATCTACGGCGTCGATGGCGTGGTTGGCGCTCTTGATAGGACCACCACCACGACCAAAAAAATCGAGCAGGTCCTAGATGAAACGACCGGCGAACTGAAAGACACCGTCACATCTACGACCGATGTTGTGACCGACTCTTATGTGGCTATCATCGACGGAATAGCCCAGACGGTCGAGCGGACGACGACATACGTTGACGGCGTTGTGACCGATGTGCAGGAAAAAACGAGCGGCCTGAAAGAGGAAATCGTCGGCATTCAGGGCACGGTGGGCAGTTTCTCGCAGCTTATCCTTGACCTCGACACCAAGCTTGGTGGTCTGGAACAGGCTGCGACCAACCTGACAAAAAGCCCTCTTGGAAACTGGTTTTCGGACCTCAAAAAGGGCTACCGCGCAAGCGACAGCTTTTTTGACAACATCGATGTTTTTGGGCTTCTAGCTGGTGGCGTTGTGAGCTTCGCCACCGGTTACACGAACGGGGGCGGGAGCGTTTATGCGGGCATCGCCAGCGCTGCCCTCTCTGTAGCCGGAAACCTTTTAGGAACAAATTTATCGGGTCTGGTCGATGAATCCAACAACTGGGGCGGCGACATCGTAAAAGGCATGGCAAACGGCATCAAAGAAAACGCCGGAAAGCTGGCGACTGCGGCAAAAAATATCGCAAACAAGATCGCGGAGTACATCCACTTTTCCCGCCCGGACGTCGGCCCGCTGCGTGAGTACGAAAAATGGATGCCGGACATGATCGACGGCATGGCGAAGGGTATCAAGGATAATGCCTATGTCCTGCGCGATGCGGCCAAGGGCTTGAGCGGCCAGATTGAGACGCAGCTGACCTATGACGTCGGGCGGTCCAATGCGGCCATGAGTGCGGCGTACACCAACCGGCGTATCAACATGGGCGGTGTATCGCTCAACATCTACCCGCCGTCCGGCATGGACGCGGAAGAGATCGCACAATACACGATCGAAAGATTAGAAATGATGGTAAACGCGGAGGCAGCGGCTAATGGAGAAATACCTGTATTTTAACGGGCACAGCTCGAACGAGTATGACTGCCACATTGAACACAAGCCGGAAATCCCAGTCCCGGAAGCGAAATATGAGGATTACGAGGTCCCGGGCCGCAACGGAACGCTGCACGCGGACCTCGGCTATTATGGCAACATTACCGTGACCTATGAGCTGTATTTCCACGGTCGGAACCCGACTGCGGAGGACGCCCGCACGATCAAAAAATGGCTGGCCGGGACCCCGGGAGCGCATCAGCTCTCGGACGGTTACGACCCGTCATTTTTTTATTTTGCAACGGCAAAACCGAGCAGTATCAAAAATATCCTCGACAAATATGGGCGGCTGTCCGTCGAATTTGACTGCGACCCTCGACATTTTTTAGTATCCGGATATCAGGAGATGGATCTTGAAAACGGGCAGACCCTGCTGAACCCGCTGGACCAGATCGCGCTCCCATATCTGACGATCACAGGCGACGGCGACGAAGGGAAAATCCTGTTCAACGGCGTGGAATTTGACGTCAAGCCGTCTGCAAGCAAAAAAATGTACTGCGATTGCGAAAACTGGGACGCATCCGACGAGGACGGGACCAGCGCAAACGCCCGCGTTGGCGGGGTTTGGCCCACATTGCAAGCCGGAAGCAATACGATCAGCTGGAGCGGCGGTGTAACCGGCGTGACTCTGACCCCGAGGTGGTGGACGATTTGAGAAAAAATTATCCGATTTTGCACGAGGACAGCGAAACCTCCGTCCGAAATTACGGATGGGGAGCACTGTCCGACGCGCTCAGCTGCACCGTTGAGCAGGAAGAAAACGGTGCGTATGACCTGAGCATGATCTACCCCATGACGGGCATCCACGCCGAAAAACTCATCGAGCGGAAGCTTATCAGCGCGAAACCATCCTCGTATGATGCACGGCAGCTATTCCGCATCTACAGAATCACGCGGCCAATGGATGGAAAAATACAGGTCTACGCGCACCACATCTCATATGATCTCAATAACTGCATCGTCAAGCCGTTTAAGGCCACCAGCTTGTCGGATGCAATCAGCAAGATCAACGCTAACATTGTAGGAGATTGTCCTTTTACGATTAAGGCCGACTATGACACCGCAGGAGATTTTGAGGTCAGCAAACCAATGACGGTGCGTGCTGCTATGCTGTCCGACAATGCAACGACCCTTGCAAGCACTTACGACGGCATTTGGTCCTTTGACGGCATGACCTGCACACTCCAAAAAAGGGTCGAGCGGAATCGTGGTGTGACCATTGCGTATGGACTTAATTTGATGGATGTCACACAGGAAAAAAACATTGAGGACGTCTACACGCACGTATATCCCTACTGGATGAGCACCGAGAAGGGGAAGTATTACGACCTCGAACCCATCCAAGCATCTGCGATCACCGGATACCGCAAAATTTACCCGCTGGACCTGACCAGCTACTACCAAAAAGCACCGTCTGACGCCAGTATGCGCAAGACGACCAATGAGTTTATCGAAAAAAATGACATTGGCAAGATTACCGTAAGCCTGACCGTCAGCTATGTGCAGCTGGAAAAATGCGTGGAGTACAAAAACTCTGGACAGAGCAAGATCATCCTGCTGGGCGATACCGTTGAGGTGCGCTATCTGCGCCTTGGCGTCAGCGTGCTGGCGCGGGTCTCTAAAATCTCCTATGACGTCCTGCAAGACCGCTACAGCTCCATCCAAGTAGGCGACGCGAAAGAAAAACTTGCTCGAACGACCGTGCGGGACCGCAACCGGGTGACCACCGCCAACGACCGCGCCGTGGATGCAAGCCGCGTTGCTACGGATTACATCGCCGAGTCGGATGATGGTGTCAATTTTGGCGTCGGTGATTACTCGTACATTATCAATCAGGACGGACTCGAGTTTCGGGGCGTGCGGAATCAAGAGGAAATATATCGCAATGAAAACCCAAGCGATGGAATCGGAGGCGATACGGTATGGTGGGCTAATTTAAGCAGCTATTCGGCGGTTGCTGTCGGATTTATTGACAACCTTGGGGGTATTTTTGACAGCGCAACAATTTCGGGCGATAGTATTCAATGGACCATTGCGCCGGTTAACGAACAGAAAAACCGCGCGACGTACACATGGGATTATCCGCGCACCCGGGAATTTAAGGTCTATAAGAACCGTATCTGGTTTGGTCCGGGTGGTTGGCTGGACTCCAAAATGGTGGCAGGAATCCCCGTGGGTGCAACGCTGCACGAAAATAGAAAGTGCTGCATCCCGTATATTGTCATGGGCTTTTTGTGAGGTAACTGCAATGTATATGATCACATTTGACAAAGAGACGAGAATCATCACGTCAGTTGTCAAAATAAATCCCAAATACGCACTATCTGTTTTGCCGGATGGGGCAGCTTATGTTCCATCGCCTCCAGAAGGACGCTCTTTTGAGACGCGATATCTCGAAACCGGCGAATATGAGACGATCATAAAGGAGGATGATTATGCAGAGGATCAAAATTGACTTTGACAATCCGGGACTGCCCAAGTGGCTGTATGTCATGGAAAATGATGCTCAGAGCCGCTTTTTTGAAGCGGAGCTTTATCAGGGCGGAAAAGCCTATTCTGCGCCCTCTGGGGCCACTTACAGCATCATGTACCACGGTTTTGGTCCGCAGAATGAGGGCTGGTATGATACCATCAACGACGGCGCGGGAAAACGGGCAGCGTGTACTGTGTCCGGCAACGTCGTCACCTGCGAGTTGGCGCGTCAGGCTCTCCGCGTGCCCGGCCACATGACCGTCATTTTATGTGTGACTGATCCTACCGGCTACATGCTCAAGGGCTGGCCTATTACGGCAAACGTCCGCAATGACGATTATAACGATGGGGAAGAGGTTGAAATGTATTTTAACCTTTCCGGAAATGTGAGCAACTCTATTGATCAGCTGGAAAAAGCAATGGCAGAAGCTGAACAGGCAAAAAAGGACATTGAGACTAAAGCTGCTGAAGCTCTTGCAAGTATACCGGAGGACTATACGGAGCTGGACTCGAATGTTAAGCAGATAAAGGAAGATTTAGTTAATCAAGAAAATAAGTTAGAACCAATCGTAAAAAGCAATCAAGATTTGAAAGATGTATTCTATATCTGTGATGTATATGGAAATATTATATGCAAAGTTGACAAGGATGGTGTACATTCAACTGGTTTTGACGGGAAAAATCTCGCACTTAATGATGTTATTTCTACTTATGAAGATTCGTTTTATATTAGTGATTCAAATGGAAATGTTATCTTCATGGCGGACAAGGATGGTGTACGGGGCTTAAATATGGGCACTTCCAGTGACATTAGTTCACCGTTCAAAGGAATGAAATTACTTACCATTGGAGACTCTTTGTCCGCGCATAACAACTGGCAAAAATGGTTGGTGGAATGGTTAGGTGTAACGTTTGATAACGACGAGAATATAAATGGAAAAGACGGGCATAAACCAATGGCGAAAGGCGGAACTGCCATTGCACCAACATCCGAAGATAGCATTTATATGAGAGCATTAGATGCAAAGTATTACGTTGACAATACAAAGGGTACTGTTATTATCATTTATGCAGGGCAAAATGACACCGTTACCCTCGGAACGATTGACGATACTCCATATACAGATAAAACTGTAACAACAGCAAGTAAACTGACTTTTTATTCGTCTTACATGGGCATGGTTGAAAACATTTTAGCGGATATCCCATCTGCCAGAATATATTTAATGACACAAATGCCTGTAAGACTTGAAATAGGAATGACGGGTACCGCCGAACCGTATGTTGGAGTTGTGAGATTCCCAGATATGGAAAGTGTATTAAAATATGAGGCAAGCAGATACAAGAAGGTAGAAGCAATTCGAGCAATTTCAAAGAAATATTCTCTGCCATGTATAGATTTATGGGCAGATAGCGGTATCAATGATTATAATAGCAAATATTGGTACGGCGCTGTTGGCGGAACTTGCGGTCAAGTCCACCCGAACAATATTGGATATAAACGCATGGCAGAAGTTGCGGTTGCAAAAATGTATTAAGGAGGAATTTTAAATGATTTTAAGATTAAATGGTGCGGATTTTTCAGCGAATAACATTGGTAAAATTGATATTATACGAGAAATAACAAATGATACAAGAGAACTACTTTCTAATTTTAGTAGAGAGTTTACGGATGAGCAAATGTTTGCCGTACAGGATTTTATCAGTGGATTAAAAAACAGCGGAATTTGGTCTGCTGTTGGAAACCTTTATGTTCCAATTATATGCGGTTCTCTTTCGGAATGTGGATATAATCTGAAAACAGGTAAAAATGATGTCACGTTTGGCGCAGATTATGTATGGTCAAATAAAGGCTTGAAGCTGATGCCTACAAGCACAAATTATTGGTCAACCTCAGCAAAAATAAAAATCAATGGCAGCCAGCAAAATCTCCATCTTGGATCCTATAATACTGACAGCCTCGCAGGAATTACACAGACGGAAGCAATTTTTGGGTGTAGTTTAACAGATGATAATAAAACAACGGTTCAGTTTGGAATCACCGCTGATAAAAATTTCTCATTAAAAACGGATAACGCCGCCGCTGTACGAGTTGGTTCGCCGGCAAATGCGGATTTCACAAGTCAATCATTAAAAATGGTAGTTCAGAGTACGCTTGGAAATTTTGCAGTTGTTGGTAAATTTACAGGAGAATACGGCACTCCTATTAGTACAGACCATACATACACAGATGTTCCGGTTAATGTATTTAATATTGCAACCGTATGGAGAGAAACAAAAAATTATGGGCTGCTTACCCTTGGAACGGCACTGACGAGAGAGCAAGCAAGCACATATTCAAGTTTATGCGATGCATTGATGAATAAATTTATTTAATTAACTAAATGGGGCTTTAGCTGACTAATCCCCCACAAAATAGAAAGGACTGATAACATGCTCCCCATTATGGACGTTTCCCGCTGGCAAAACCGCATCGACTGGGACAAGGTCAAGACAAGCGGCCTTGTCTCCGGTGTGATGCTTAAAGCCGTGTCCACCAACCGCAAGTTGAGCAAGCACAAGGATGGGTTATACATTGACCCGACCTTTGAGCGTAACTACCGCAACGCACGGGCCGCTGGGCATCCCCGTGGGTGTGTACTACTACACCTACGCCACAACGCACACGATGGCCGACGCAGAGCTGGCCTTGCTCAAGATCGCACTGACCGGAAAGGCCTTTGAGCTGCCCATCTGCGTTGACGTGGAAGAAAACAAAATTACGAAGGTGGGCAAACAGGCACTTACCAACCTGACGGCTTACGCATTGGGCAAGATTGAGAGCTGGGGCTTCTATGCGTTGCTCTATACCGGCCTGAACTTTGCACAGAACAACCTTTATATGGGCGGAGCGGCACTCAAGCCATATGACGTGTGGGTGGCGCGTTATCCCCAAGACAAGAGCAAGACAAAGCCAGAGGACAAACCCACACCGAGCTGGCCGTTTGGCATGTGGCAGTACACTAGCACGGCAAGTGTGCCCGGTATTACCGGCAACGTGGACCTGTCCCACGCATACAAGGACTATGCCGCAATCATTGCAAAAAAGGGGCTGGACCGGCTCCGGGAGGCGTGATGTGCTTGAGGTAATAAGAGATTACTGGGCCACATGGTTCTGCGCACTGATCGGCGCGGGCATTGTTGCCGCTATCCCAAAAGTCAAAGCACTTTGGGCAGCGGTCCTTGCGTTACTGCATGACCGCATCTATACTGAGTGCTACCGATTTTTAGACCTCGGCTACATCACCCGCGACGGTCTGCGCAATCTGACCTATTTGTACAAGACATACCACACGATGGGCGGCAACGGCACGGGCACAGAGCTGTACAACCGCGCCAAAGCTTTACCCATCCATGAGATTTGAAAGGAGCAATATTATGACTAACAACAAAATTTCCGCTGGAACTATCGCACGCACTGCGGTGCTCGCGCTGGCACTGACCAATCAGATCCTCAGCGCAACCGGACATTCCCCGCTCCCCATCGAGTCGGAGCAGCTGGAGCAGATCATCACCACCGGCATCACCGTCGTCGCTTCCCTCGTGGCGTGGTGGGAGAACAACTCGTTCACCCCGGAGGCCATTCACGCTGATCACGTCCTCAATCAGATGCAGGGCAAGGAGTAAGGAGATCACCATGAGCAGCACTACACACGACCGGAAACGATTTTGCGAAATCAAAAGATGCAGAAAAATTGACCATCTCGGTAACGTCACCGTAATGGTGCGCAACGCGGGACAGCTGCCGCAGCCTTTCTGGCTCGGTGCTGCCTGTGGCGGCTCGTGTAGTGCTGCCCCCTGCGCTGCAAGGACTTGACCGACAGCAGATGACCGCCGCCATCAAAAACGCACCGCTTGGGAGGGTAGACCGTAAGATAGCCTTACTGCGGTACGTTGAGCGGCTCCCACTGCCGGACATTGCAGCACAGACACATTACAGCCGGACGGCGATAGGCTACCGGCTCAAAAGCATCTATCAAGTGTTTTTATAAGCCAAAGGCCCGGTGTCCACTGTGGACACCGGGCCTTTTTTGTTTTCCTTACCAGACGGGATTGCTTTTATCAAGCTCCCACTCTTCGCCGTACTTTTCAGCGTGGCGCTTGGCGTACTCGGTGAAGAACTCCTGCTCGGTGCAGGGGGCCAGATCGGCGGCGACCTCTTCGCGGATTTCTTCGTCCATCAGCTCAACCGCTGCATCATATTTTTTGTTTAACTGCTTCTCTTGACACCTTTATTATAGCACAAATATTATTTTTCGCCAATGATTTTTGCAAAAAAATTATCTAAAGTATTCTTGTAGAGCATCTAAAACAACGTCCGTGCGAGATTGACCGGTCTCCTTGCGCTTTTTCTCGATTTTTTGCACCAAAATCTGAGGGATAAGCACCGTGACTGGTATCGATTTTCCGTAAATATTGCACAAAACATCTTGAGCCGCATCATGGCCAAAATTATCGGTCAGCCATAATACTGCGGCATCCTCGTTAATTGGCCGAATACATGGTGCTGCATAAATGGTTTTTGCTCCTCCTTCACAATGCAAAAACCAAAGCCCTGTTTTTGTCCGGTAAAGAGTTTCCTCCCACCGGGACGCCATTTCGGCGCTGTTGTTACTCTTTTTCCGGATCAAGCGGGCACTCTCGGTGTTGTACCGACGTCCATCAAATATTTTCAGCATTGCTCTCCTCCATAGATTTCAAAATTTTGTCTCGAGCTTTAGAAGCTTCGGCCACAGTGTCATACAAACCACAATATTTTTTATCCAATACAAGCTCCCATTTTCCGGATTTTGGGTGATAATGGATGCCCGGAATACCGGATTGCGGATGTACAGGACCTCTTGCGCCAAGCAGCCGAATGGGTTTTGCGCGTCCTATATTGACTTGTGCTCTTACATGCGTTCGCCGTTTTAACTCAGCTGCACAATCTGCGGAGCAGGTAGTTGTAGGCGTCGGCGAATCAAACGTTTTCCCACAAATTGGATGGGCTTTTGGTTTTGTTTGCATCTTGGGCAAAAACGACTGTTTGCAAATCCCTCAAATTGTTCTTTTTCACGCAAAACGTCGCCAAAGCGCTGGCCCGTGAGGTCTTTTTTTGTTCGGCTCATTGCCTATATCTCCTTTTTGCTGATAATTACATTTCCGTTTCGCAGGAGAATCCAGCCGATGAAAGTACATTGCGCACAAAATCATCTGTACAAACATGATCTCTTATCAGACAATCGGCGTAAAAAGGGTCATCGCAAATAAAATCGCGAGGAGAAGTATCATCGCATATATCAAGGAGTTCTTGTGCCAGAAGCTCAATATTCTCTTCCGCCCACTTTTTTGCAGATTCAAAATCTGGGGCGACATAGCCAGATTGGCCGCGATGGAATTTATCCAATACACCTTGCATAACATCATCAACACAAATTTTTCCATCAATGATATCGTATTCATTTGGATACGTTTTCACAAAATTAATGATGCTTTGCTTGACAGCCTCTTTGTAGTTGTAAATCATATTCATCGTTTGTTCCTCCGTTTGTTGTGCTCCTCTTGACACTCTTATTATAGCATAAATATTATTTTATGTAAATAGTTTTTGCAAAAAAATTATGCAATAAAAACGCTCATGCGGATTTTTCCGTGTGGGCGCTTATTTTTTTGTCCTTTATTTGACTCTCGTTGACTCTTAACTTTTGCCAATACGGTACACTGAGCACACAAGGAGGGATGTTTTATGAGCTATTATCCGACACCCGGAGCACCATACGTTCCGCAGCAGCCTGTGAATCCTTACGGTGGCATGGGCACGGTGGGTCTTACCACTCCCTTGCCGAACACGCAGATGCAACAGGCACAGCCGCAGCGTCCGCAGCCGATGAATGGGCAGCAGCCTGTTCAGCAGTCGGCACAGGATGGCGGTTGGCTGCTTGGCAGACCCGTTTCCAGCAGGGAAGAATTTTTGGCGATACCGTCCGACCTGTACGGCAGATGGACATATTGCCCAGACTTGCGCAGTGGAGTGATCTACTGCAAGCGTCTGAATCCAAACACTTGTGAATCCGATGTGTTAGAGTTCTACAGCCCGGAAGCATGGCGGCAGATGCAAGCCCAACAGGCACAGCAGACCGCTGCACCGACACAGCAGTATGTGCCTATTGAGCAGTACAATACCCTCGTGCATCGGCTGGATGAACTGGAAAAGTGGCAGAAGAGCTTCTCTAAGCCCGCTGCCACCGCAAAGAAAGGAGAATAAGCAATGCCCTCTCCGTTTGACATGATTACCCATAGCCCCATCATGCAGCTTGCAAATCTTGCTCGTGCTGGGCAGAACCCGATGGGGCTTATCCAGCAGTTGGGTGGGCAGAGCGCGCCCATCATGCAGGGACTGAACCTGATTCAGGGCAAAAACGAAGCACAGCTCCGAACGATGGCACAGAACCTCGCTAAAGAGCGCGGCATCGACCTGAACCAGCTGGCAAGCGCCCTGAACCTGACGCTGCCCCGATAAAGCATCCCCCCTAAGCGAAACGCTTCTCAGTTTTGCGGACTTGACAAAAACCGCTTTTGTTCGGCTTCGCCCGTCGCATCCGGCGACGGGATAGCAATATCGCAAAACTAAGGAGGCTTAGTATGGACGATTTCGCAACCGGCTATCTTGCAGGGCAGGACGGCGGCAATAACAACAACGGTGGCTTTTTCGGCAACGAAGGTCTGTGGGCGGTTATTATCCTCGCCATCATCTTCGGCTGGGGCACGAACGGCTACAACCGGAATGGTGGAGACAACGGCATGAACAGCTACATCCCCTATCTGGTCGGCACTGGCGCAACCGGGCAGGGCGGTGCAGACACTCGTGCGGCGCTGTCTGAGGGCTTCTACCAGCAGGATACCTCCCGCTCTTTGGCTGGCATCCAGAGCGGCATTTGCTCTCTGGGCTATGACCAGCTGGCACAGATGAACGGCATCAACGCCAATATCGCAAACGGCTTTGCTGGCGTGAACAGCGCCATTTGTCAACTCGGCTACCAGAACGCACAGCTCGTGAACGGTCTGGAACGCAGCGTGTCCAAT
>CYGL01000629.1_pt1 | contig 12598 bp, 12 predicted proteins | sample 485531 | NCBI WGS metagenome assembly CYGL01 (sample SAMEA3497897, study PRJEB9818) | human gut metagenome | reverse complement strand
TGTAGGAGTTCAACGGCATCAACATTGTGTCAAAGTACTACCACATAACCACCGTTGATGGAGAGAAGATTTGGACTCCCGTCTATCGTGGCGACTGGAAGGAAGGTACGGAATACAACTACATAGACCAAGCGGGGCAAGCTAGATGAGTTATCAGACAAGCTGAAGGAAAGCCTTTAACGCAGATTTCCTTTGACAGCATGAAGGATAGCTTCGTATCAGACCTTATGGATATGAGCAAGTCAGCGCAGGACTTTGCAGACGATTTCGCTGAAATGATGCAAAAGGCTCTTCTCTCCTACTCTATGGAAGACCTCATCAACGGAGACTTGAAGAAGCTCTATGATGATTGGGCGAAGGGCTATCAAGGACAACGATGGCAAGCTTACCGAAACAGACATAGAAGCATTCAACAAGCGTTACGATGATATAGTCCAGGAAGGTTTGAAGAGACGTGATGATTGGGCAAAGGTGACAGGCTACACCGGTTCATCATCCTCATCACAGACCGCAACAAGCGGAGGATGGGCATCTATGGGGCAAGATACCGCAGATGAGCTGAATGGTCGCTTCACGGCTCTACAGATTGCAGGAGAGTCCATCGCTCAGAACATGACTACCACCATATCTCAGATGGAGAGCATCGTTACACTCGGAATCTCAACCAATGGCGCAGTATTGGAGATAAGAAACATGATGATTATGACAAACAGCTACCTCGAAGACATCGTGAAGTATTCAAAGCTCACCTATAATGACTTCGGAGCCAAGCTGGATGACATGAACAGAAGATTAAAGGATATTTGACCTCTATAGGCTTTTCGCTTGTCTGCCCTTACAACTACACTCAACAATAGCAAAAGCGGCTCACAGCGAAGCCTATGAGGTTATTTAATGATTAAATAGTTATGCTTAATGGTCAACTTTATATCAATGGCAAGGATGCCTATCTTACGTGGGGCATATTTTTAGACGAAACCGCCCTCAGTGCGCTCATGACCCCTGCACCAAACAAGGAGTTCATTAGCAACAAGTATCGCTCAAAGGACGGAAAGTCGGTTATCAAGCACAATCCTAGATTGGATGAGAGGGAGATAACGCTGGCATTCAATATGACCGCCAAGGACTCAGATACGTTCATGACGAACTATGCTAGGTTCTGCGAGGAGGTTCTTGCCAAGGGAGGGTTGGTTATCCGCACCCGATTCCAGCCTAATGTGTGGTATCGGTGTATCTATCTATCCTGCACACAATTCAGTCAGTTCATTCGGGAAATGGCAAAGTTCAGCCTAAAGCTAAACGAACCAGACCCAAGTGACAGAGGTGAAACAAGTAAATACGCAAGCTCATGATTCAGATTAAGAGAAATAACAAGGTATTCTTCACATTAGAGGACTTCGGCGAGGGTTCTAAGCTGTCATATCAGCTTATGGACCACCACTACATCATCTTGAAGTTCACTACGGCTACTCCTATCTATTTCGAGATTGGGGACTCCGTGGAGATTCCCGACTTCGGCTACTTTGAGCTTACATCATCATACTTCCCTAAGCACAATGATAGTGATGGCTACGACTACGAAATGCAGATGGATGCCTACTATATGTCTTGGAAGAATAAGCTTTGCAAGTATCGCCCTCAGCACGGAGCCAACGAGACCTCCTTCAGCCTCACCACAACGGTAGGCGTACACATGAACGTTATACTAGGCAACCTAAAGGCGCTAGGTCTTACGTACAATGGCAAGGAGTTCTCTGTTGACTACACTACGTACAACAACAAGGCTTTCGATGTTCAGAAGAGATTCTTGATCGAGTACGGCTCCATCAGTATTCTCGATGCTCTCAACTCCATCTGTTCCGAAGACGCACTCAACTGCGAATGGTGGATAGATGGCTCTATTATATACCTTGGATATTGCGAAATGGAAGGACAGACAACATTCGAACAGGATGTTAATGTTCTGTCTATGTCCTATTCGGAATCCAAGTCAACTTATATCACAAGACTGTACGCATTCGGCTCAGACAGAAATATTCCGAAGGGATATTTCACTGGTGCCGATGCGGACGTCACTACCGATGGTGTTGCTACTGATTACCTCATGCTCCCTAACAAGGAAGTGGATAGTGATGGTTTCTATGCCAAGGATGGCTACCTGGAGAACGTGAATGTTGTGAAGAACGACAAGCAGGCTATCGAAGGTGTCGTGATGTTCGAGGACGAATACCCGAAGGTTGAATGCAGGGTGAGCAGAATCAAGACCTACGATAGCACTGTTGATAACGATGATGGAACTAAGACTACACAGACGTTTTGGCAGATTGGTTCAACGGACTCCTTCGCTGAAAGCTTTGAAGCTAGTTGGATAAAGAGCAACCTCACTCTAGGTATCAAGTTCACTAGCGGTGCCCTCATGGGTATGGAGTTCGATGTCAGCTTCAAGGTTATCGACAAGGTTAACTACTTCGAGATTGTGGCAAACGACACCTACGGAAGAACTCTTCCCGATGGCGTTATGTGCCCAAAGGTTGGTGATAAGTACTTTCTGTTCAACTGGGACGCAACCAAGATTACAGATACGGACCTCATCCCTACTGCTCAGTTATCTCTGTTCGATAGAGCGAAGCAGTACTATCAGAAGACAATGATCAGCAACTCAAACTTCACCTGCACGATGGATGGCGATAAGTTCTACAATGATGGGACATACGATTACCATCCTCTCGGTGAACAGGTAAAGCTGATTAATGATATGTTTGCGCAGGTGGACGCGGATGGCAAGCACTACCGAAACTCTCGTATCATCGGAATGGAGATACCTTTGGATATCCCTTACGACCACCCTCAGTACACTGTAGGAGAAAAGGCTGCAACAAGCCGGTTGGGTAAGTTGGAAGACAAGGTTGATTCCATCAAGGTGAATGGAATGCAGATAGGCAGCACAGGAAGTGGTAATGGTGGAGGTGTCTATGTCATTGGCATGAACGATACCACTCCTGCATCCGATAGTAACGTTTATTCTGCTAGACGTTCTAGAATGGAGTTTGTATCTAGGCTGCTGGATAACACCGCACACGGAACCATTACCTTCGAAAAGGTTCAGAAGTTCTTGCAAGGCATCCGCATAGGCAATAACACAGCATACAGCATTGATGCAAATGGAAACGCTATCCTGTCTGATGTTATTGTGAAGCTTCTGAAGTCTCTCGACTTTAACGAAGCAGAGCAGAGCGGTTTTGCAATAAAGCAACGAAGTGATGGTAAGTTTCAAATGCTGCTCACGGATTTAATCGTTTGGGGCAAGGCTATCTTCAATACCCTCCTCATTCGTGAACTCAGCTACGTTGGCGGTAATATCGTCCTCTCCCCTGCTGCTGGCAAGATAAGCTACATCGAAGATGTTTATAGCGAGACAACGAATGAGCTGGTTGGTTGGAAGTGCTACCTCTTAGCAGATGATGGAACGACCGCAACAATCAACTCATTCAAGGTATATGACCAAGTTAGGTGCAAGACGTTCAACATCAAGGCTGGTGTCTATGAAAACGTCAGCAACAAGGACTATTGGAGACTTGTCACTAATGTTTCAGCCGAGAATGAGGTAATCACCGATTCCGAAGGTCACGAACTTTATGACGGAAAGAAGTTCGCTTGGATTCATATAGCCAAGGATAACTGCATGGAAGGCTCGGATATTCCTGCTGCAGGTGATACCATTGTGCTCATGGGTAACAGAAGTGACAAGAGCAGACAACACCTTCTGATGATGGAGACCGAAGGAGATTCCGCACCTACGTTCACCATGTACAGAGGTATCAACTCCTACTCTCTCAAAGGTAAATCCATCTTCGATGTAGGATTCAACGGCATCAACATCGTGTCAAAGTACTACCACATAACCACCGTTGATGGAGAGAAGATTTGGACTCCTGTATATCTCGGCGACTGGAAGGAAGGTACGGAATACAGCTACTATGATGAGGTTACATGGCTTGGCACAAGATGGCTCTGTATTTCTCCAGAAGGACAGACCACAACAGATGAACCATCTGAGGATTCGCCTTATTGGAAGGCTACCACCAACGTGTATACACCAAAGCTATACCTCTATACGGATATAGTCAATAGCGGAATTGCTATAGGCGAGACACACAACGTTACTTGCAAGTTAATGCTTGGTGATAAGGATGTATCAAACGGAGTAGCATCATGGAAGGTGACACGCAAAACCGATGATTCCTTAGATGATGCTGCATGGGCGACTAAGGATAAGGTTAAGAACTTCAATGGCTCAATAGATATTGTCTGGTCTAATGATGGAACAGAAGACGATATAGGCAAGGGTGATACTGCAAAATTTGTATTCACCGCAACCACTACAACAGGCAAAATACATCAAGAATATATTAAAGTTTAAAAAATAGGAGATTAAAAATATGGGAAAAGAAATTCATCTTTCGGCAACCGCAGCAGTCAGACGAACATTGAAGGGTGATACATTATCCCTCAGTCTGAAAACGAATGGTGTACCGCTCTTCCAGGGTTTGAACCCTGATACGTTTACCGTGTCACCTAATTGGAGCGAAAGCGGAACGCATCCTATCATTACTCCATCTGTTGGCTCTGCACGTAAAAACAACGTAACACTGACAAATCACGCATGGGCTTACAACGGCAAGGATTTAGGATTCAGTTCTAGCGGTAGTGGATGGGAGACATCGACTGTTGATAATAGATTCAAACTAAATCATGCTGATGGTTCTCTCTCTATTATCGGAGACCTCGCTTCTAAAGTCAATCAAGATTCCGATACTCTTACATATTCGGGTGATGCAGTATTGGGAGCTAGCATATACCCAATGGAGAAAAGCATTGATATATTGGTATCTATGTTGGGTGGCTCATCTTATTTCGGAGGTGTGTCGGCTGATACCACGGTATTAAGCAAGGGACAGACAGAAGCTACCCTCAGACCTTGGCTGTTCAACTCCGCAGGTGGAGAGGTTTCTACCTATTCTATTAATCTGTATCGTGGCAGCGGAACAGACCTTGCAGGAACTTACCCAAATCCGGCAAGCGGTATAACTATACACAGAGATAAGACGGGAGATTTGGACAAACTCTATGTAGATAGTCATCAGCTCTTCGTCCTCGAATTCGTTGTTGATGGTGCTGCCGTGTATAGAACAGGTATCAGCATTGATGATATATCTGACATTTATCAGCTTGCTCTTAATTCGGTAGGACAAGTTGATGAAGATAGTAATCAGACGTTTCGCTGTATCGTTACTAACTGCGAGACAGGACTAGTGCCAAAGAGTATAACTGGCAATGTCACCTTCGTCATCTATACTGATAGCAATGGTAACATCGAGAATAAACGCTCGGAGACAATGACTTGGGCAAAGAACGTCAGTGATGGATTCGTTGTGATGGATGCTGATACGATTGACGAAAACAAAAATATCATCGGTGTATCGGTGTCAGCAGATGCTTATTTAACAGTTGAAGATTAGGAGGAACGCTTATGCCAATAGTAAGTAATAAGGCTAATAGAAAATACGCGCCTCTGGATGTCTCTGTATCGGTAGTATGCGAATCGCCTAAGTCTCCATTCATGCAGACCATGTCGGGTGATAAATTCTTCCCTGATAGAACTCAGAGCGGTTTTGAATGTATTGCTTATCCACAAGTCAACGCTACGGCAAAGGATGATTCATGGGATAGCAAACAGTCGAATATATCTCTTGCTAATATGGAGTGGAAGGTTTCTACTGGCACGGAATGGAAGGATATATCTAAGATTGATGCTTGGAGCGGTAAGTATAGTATTGATTCGAGCAATACCACTAATCGTGGTAAAACTCACTATCAAAGAGGAATCTTCTAAGTAACGATAAGCAGCAGTTGCAATTCGAAGCTGACCTATACGATTACAGAACGAACTCTTTATTGCATATCACTGCTGATGCTATCACTCTGTATACGGCAGATAAGGGTGCAGATACCTATGGTATGGGTATTCGAGAAGATACCGATATATCCTATAACCCATTCCTTGATAAGCTGGCTCTCTACGAGTATAAGGTTGCTAATAACATCATATCGGCATCCACAGATGCGAGAAACGCTTGCTTTGACGGCAATCAGTATGAATGTCACATTCCGATTGATGTATATAAGTCTAAGGATAGAATTACAAGCGGATTCTCTATTGAGCTGTATCGTGGAACGACCAAGATGTCTGCTTCGTCTGCTGCAAGTCCTAACGAGATTATATCTATCTCTGCATCAGAGATTGTACTTGACCTTAGACTTGTAGAGAAGAATAATTATACCATCAAGGCGGTAATAAACGGCAAGGCTGTTGCTCAGTTCCAATTTTCCGCTTCTAGGTTCTATCCTTCTTTCAATCAGCCTAAGTTCATGATATGCAATGATATAGAATGGGGTAAGATATACAGAAGCAACAAGGCTATATTGGAGTACAACGGAAGGGTCGTTGAGTGCCCTAACCGCATCGTAGAATTGCAATGGCATACCGAAGCAACTAACGGTAATATCGTTACAAGTAAGTCTTGGCAAGAGGGCGAATCATGCTACTTTTCAATCAAGGAATCTGGTCTTGGCGATGTTGAGAGCGATTATCTTGAGAAACAGATAGAATACGGACAGAGACCTGCCAACGACTATCTTACTGATGAAGATAGCAATTACCTACTTGATGAGGATGGCAATCCGTTGATAGATTAGTAATATTTTAAAATATAATATAAATATGGGTGTAAAATTAACAGAGAAAAAAGTACGTGTCGGCAATGAATCCCGACCAAACTTTCTTAATTGTAGTAGATGGTGCTCTTCGTAGATTAAGTCTCGGTGACCTTCAGAAGATGATGGGTAATAATATTTTCTACCCGTCAATTACATTGGAGCAGTCTTCTAACCCTAAATTTGCTCTACCAACGCCATTCATGGCTGATATGTATCAGAGAGCAATGGGTGGATATATGATGAAGGTTGTGAATGGTAAAGTTTTTGCCGCCAAACTCGATGCAAGCACATGGGAGTTCTTCGCTGACGGAACAAAGGTGGATGATGCGTCTAAGTATGAGACGATGGTTCATGTTCCTGACTGTCACTTCAAGGCAGAAGGTAAAACTATGCAATTCGGAGGATTATTCCCTATTTCGGGCGGCAAGACATTCGATTCGCCTAATTGGGTAGGTGCTTATGAAATGTATGTAGATGGAAATGGTGTAGGACATTCCAGACCTAATGTTGCTCCTTCGCATTCCAGAACGATGAGCGCATTTTGGGATTGCGCACAGAAGCTTGGTTCAAACTTTGGTCTTGCAAACTATGGATTTCAATGCCTCATAGAAGCATTGGAACAAGTAAGTTTCGGTGACCTTAATACACAATCTGTAATTGGTCCTGGATTCCAAAATGAAAATTGGACAGCATGTCGTAATATTCCTATGGGCAAGTGTATCTCGCTCGGTGACGGGAGCGGTAAGGTGCTCTATAACGATGCCACACTCGGTAATCAATATCCAGTTAAGCTGTTTAGCTTCGAAGATTTATGGGGCAAGTTATGGGAGTTCCGCCCAAATATTCGTTTCTATATGGATGGCGATACACGATACGCTGTTGTCTATAGCGGCAACCGAGTAAGCAATACTGCTGATGGCAGAAAGTTTACCGTACCATCATCCGCAAATGGAGAATATATCACAAAGAAGACACTAGGTGCATATTGGGATGCGTTTCCACAAGCCGTAGGAGGCGGTGATAGTACGTACTACTGCGATGGATTCTGGGCTTCGACAGGTGGCGAGCTGCTGAACGTTGGGGGTGCTGCCAACTTCGGGTCGCTATGCGGTCTTTCGTCTACGTCCTCGAACAACGGTTTCTCGGTCTCGGGGACGCGCATCGGCGCTCGCTTGGCTTTCTACGGAAACCCGACAATCGTAAGTCGGTTCGGAGCTCATGGCGATGTGAGACAACGCCTAGCGTTGGCTGCACATCTGCTAGTGAGCTAGACAGAAATAGAGAATTAATAAAAAGTAATATAAAACGCAAGATTAAAAACTGCAAAGTTGAAATCTCCTTTTAATAGGATTCGCAGAAGCACAAAATATAAACAACCCAACTTCCGTGCGATAAGATTATCTACAACCATGGAGTGGGTGAAGAAAAGGTGATACATCATGGAGCTGCTGAACGTTGGGGGTAATGCCAACAACAGGTCGCAATGCGGTCTTTCGTCTACGAACTCGAACAACGGTTTCTCGAACTCGAGGACGAACATCGGCGCTCGCTTGAATTACTACACAAGATTTCTATTTTTAGAATGATGATATAATTTACACTGTTCCTCGCAAGTCGTAAAGCTACGGGATAGCTTTTGGACGAGAGAGCACATGATTGAACCTGTCTCGATGGAGGGATATTTATTCCGAAAGAGCGAAGATTAAAGGCGTTGGGTATGAGTAGTTGGGTATGTCCTACTGCAACAGAGCCCCCTCTCGCAAGTAAGTGATACATTTGTACGTATGTGCCGAAAGCCAGTGAGCCGAGAGTGTAGAAAGCCTATTAATAAGAAAAGCGATTTTTGAAATATTGGTTGAAGTATAAAAATGACGGACGCACAAGAGCTGGCGTATAAGCGCAAGGCTAAACTTCGCAAGAAGCACAGAAAGGTCAGGGCAGAACTTGTTAGTGATATGACCAACCTTAACATTGCGGTAAGGAAATCACGCAAGGGTAAGGAAGGCAAGAAGGGAGTTGTGATATTCGATAAAGACTATAATGGTAATCTTTTAAGATTACAGAGAAGTCTTATAGATGGAACTTATAAGACTAGCAAAGGGCACGATTGTATGAGACGATGTCCTTGCGGCAAGGTAAGAAAACTTCATAAGCTTCCGTACTACCCAGACCACGTTGAGCAGCATGCCTTGATGCAAGTTCTGATGCCATACCTTATAAGAGCTCTCTATATAGAGAGTGGTGCAAGTGTAAAAGGCAGAGGGATGATTTATGCGAAGCGCAGAACAGAACGATGGATAGACGAGAACAAGTCATATGGAAGATTGTATTACTGCAAGCTTGATTTTATCAAGTTCTATGAGAATATTGACCAGCATGAGATATACAAATCGCTGTGTGATTTCTTTACCGATAAAGGCGTTAGAAGACTTTTATATGAAGTTATCTTTGCTCTAACCGTAAAGGTTAGGCATTGGTCTATATCCTATTCAGACTCTTACCAACTTCTATATGAGTATCTTATGTAGATTGATATGTAGAAAGTTCGATGTCAAGGTAGAGATATATTGTGATGATATGGTTATTCTCGGCAAGAATAAGAAGGAAGTATGGAAAGCCATCAACTTCATATTGGAATATGCTGATGAAGTAATGCACCAGCAGTTGCACGATAATATCGGAATGCAGATAATTGATGATACGCATTTCCTTGATTTCGTAGGATACCGTTTCTACTTCAACCATACAATGTTAAGAAAGCGCATGAAGGAGAAATTCAAAAAGAAGATGCACAACCTTAAAAATCCTATGAGGAGATACCAAGTAGCTATGAGCTACAAGGGTTGGTTGATGCACTGCGATGGTTTTAATCTTTGGAGAATGATAACAAAAATGAATAGTTTTGATGATTTTAAGATGCCGCAGACTGAGGACAGAGATGCCAACGGCAAGAGAATGTTCGAAGGTCAGAGAATGAGTGCAAGCTACTTTGCCGAGAGAACTATTGTTTTCCTTGATGTTGAATTTGATGTAGATAGCAAGGTTCATAAGTCAGGGAAGAGTAATGTTGTTAGCGTTGAGGAGAACGGACAGAAGTTTAAGTTCTTTACTAACAACAAGAAACTCGTTGAGCAGTTGCAATGGTGCTCAGACAATAATAAATTCCCGTTCTTGGGAAAGTTGCGTAGAATGAATCAGAGTGGCAATCCTGATTTCAGAATCGTAGGAACAAAAGCATAAGTGTAATATTTAAAAAGAAAGGATATTATAATGGAAATTAGAAAGTCTACATTTGATTACTCACCTAGTCTGATTGAGTATGAGGGTAATACTATTCGCATCAATTTCGATGTTGAACAGATTGAGTTAGCCAATGGCATGGATAGTGGTGAAAGCAAGGGAAAGGCTACAAGACTTGCTTATGCCGCCCACGTTGTCCGTATCGAGCAGCCTGTGGAGCGAGGTAAGGTTGTTGATGCAATTGTCTCATCCGCTTATCCGACCGACAAGATGCAAGCTATCATCAATAACCATTTCGCTAATCTTGCCAAAATTGCGGATGACAAGAAGCTTGATGCCGATGACGAGGAACATGAAGCAGAGTATGAAGCTATGCAGGATTGGCGCACGAAGGCGAAGGCTGTAGCTACAGATGTTATAGACAATTATATCAGTACTCATTAAAAGGAGGATAATAGCCTATGAAAAAGGTAGTACATCTTTTTGCCTCGCAGCGTGTCAATCGCAAGGCACGTACTGACAATGAGGAGGTGTTCATGGAGAAAGTAACGCTCATTACCAACAAGCAGATGAGTATCGGCAAATTGGTTGACTTTGCGCGGATGCTTCAGGATATGGGCGTTTGCGGTATCGTGATAGGCAATAACCGCATAGCGCTGAAAGCTGACCAGGTGATGCTGATTAACAGCGCTGGCGATGAGATAGCGATGTTTGATAAATCTGGCAAGATCAGTACTAACTTTATTGATGCGGTAAATATCGTAACGCAGGCACTTCGGACAGGGAACATTGATGCACAGAATGCAGAGATAAGCAACCTCGTAATCACAGGTTCCATGCGCAGTAAATATGCCGAAGTAAAGGTGGGCGATGAATTATCCGTGGTTGATAACATCAACGTAGGCTCAGGTAATGATTGGGTTAATACGTTCAAGCTGTCTTGGGATAGCAAGATGATAGGAAGAACCATCCGTATATCCAACGGCACTGCTGCTGCCGTGTCGATTGCTGCTCCTGCTGATAAGAAATTCTTAGTAGATGGAGAGGAATTGCAAGCGCTCAGCATTATGCCTTATTCGTGCGCCATCCTGCATGGATATGGATGGGGTGAAAGTTTCATTTATTGGGTAGTAGAGAACCGATACATATACGGATTGAATAGCGCATCGCAAGGTGGTAGTTACGAGCCAATAAGAACCAGTCCTATGCCTGTACTATCAAGAGGATGCGTGATGGTAACTTATTCCTATAATTCATGGAATCTTGATGTTAACCAGAATACTCCTTCAGGACAAATTTCCGTATCAAGGAAAGGTACAGGTTGGTATCGCATGTGGCTTCCGACACAATGGAGTGGTTATTTCAAAAAAAACAGCGGATTACCTCTGTATAATCAGATTTTGGTAATGTTGACAGGATATGGTTCGATTTACTATAATACAACCGATGACAAAGTATCCCCTTCCAAGGCTACAGTTAAGCAGATTGGATGGGTAGATAGCAGCCAATCCCAAGCCTACGTAGATGTTTGGGTTTCCGATGATAATACGGTAAATGATGGTTCTTTCTCCTATGCCATCTACCTGATTGATTATGATGATGCTATCAGTAAGTAATTGAAGACCAAGGCGGTTGCTCTAATATGAGTAGCCGCCTTGTTTCTTTTCTCGTCCGTCAGGGAAGTGTGTTGCATCGAATTTTTCTATAGGCTCTGTCATCATGTCAGCGAAATATGGAGCATCAGAGCCACCGAAAGATGGAATTAAATCACTAAGATAGCCATATCTACCTTTCCTTCGTTCCTCCTCTGCTTGCGTTACTAGACCTTTCTGCATTCTAACAGCGAAAGGAAGTTTGTTGAAACTATAGATACCATCTATCCAGTCGTTAGGGTGCGGATTACACTTGTGCTCCAACTCTCGCTCTCCAGGAGTAGATGGCAACCTACTGCCACCTACTAGGTATCCCATTTGGTTTTCGTATGGTTCTAACTTTTTCATAATCTTAATGTTTTGATTTCTGCCGCAAAGTTACGAAAATAATCTGAAAGCGCAATGTTTTTGTTACCATTTTATGCTATTTTGGTAACAAAAAATCGGTAACAGAACTTTCAGATTGTTACTTTAGCAAAGTTTAACTCTAAAAAGTTGCTCAAAATGAATATCTTTGTGCAAAAAAGTGTATCTTTGCACCATCATTTTAATTTTTAATCAACCCTATAAATCAACGAATTATGAATAAAGAAGACGAAGCCGAAGTCCAACGGCTATTAAAGAATGTGGACGTTACCGAGCTGATGGATATGATTAAGAAGCATGGTAATCGGTATAGCAGAAGAATATTGAAGTTCTTCCGCTGGTTCTGCAAGTATGTGCCTATCATTATTATGTGCTTTCACGCATACGGAATGTGGGATTTCTCTCAGAATCCTAGAGAAATGTTTATCCCCTATAATGAAAATATGCCTTGCTATGTATTCATTTATTTCATGGTTTACGTCCTGCCAATGGTGACGATACTGGCAAGCAGGTTTTTCTTTCTATGTTGGAGATACAGAATACCCTTCTTTTATTTCTTCGGC
>CYGL01000628.1_pt1 | contig 12628 bp, 24 predicted proteins | sample 485531 | NCBI WGS metagenome assembly CYGL01 (sample SAMEA3497897, study PRJEB9818) | human gut metagenome | reverse complement strand
GAAAAAATAGAAAAAGATTATTGCTAGTAAAGAAACTGCAATTTTTGTTGTTTATAAAAGTGATGAGCGACGATTATTACCAACAAAATTTAGGCTTAGCAAAAGAGAGCAGGTAGAGAAAATTGAAGAAGAATATGCAGAATTTTTTGTAAGATTATTTAGACGCTAAATTATATAGAGAGTCATGATGTAAAGAGGTTAACAAATGAATGAATATATTGTAAAAGTAAGTGTAATCAAAACAAAAGAAAGAAAGGTATTTAAATATACTGTGGTACAAAAAGCAAATAGCATCTTGGAAGCGGAAAAGTTAGTCAAAGAAAAGATGATAAAAAAGAAGGTACAGGGTGCGTATATATTAAAGAGGTGTTGAAGAAATGAAGATATTAAAAAATATATGGAAAAAAATAAGAAATAAAAAAGAAGATAAAAAAATAATTGATGAACAATTAAGCGAAATAAAAGATGAAAAGAAAGCGGTGAACGTGATGAGCTGTGAGCATAATTATTATGAAGCTGATATAGGTTATATGTGTGATGTAACTAAAACAAAATGTATCTGCAATGATATTCCGCAAGCAAATAAGTGTGATATATACCAGCAATTAAAGCCGACAGTTAATATAAGTTTATCCGAAGATACAGAAGCTAATAATAAAAGAAAATTTAAGCTTAGATATACGACTTTGAGAAAATGTTTTTATCTACGTATAAAAAGAAAACATTATAAATTAAAAATAGATGTTAATAGATTGGAAGAAATAATAAATGAACAGATTGCCGACAGAGTTTGAATATAAGAGATACAGAAAGAAAAGTATACATTAAAGCATGCATTGATTACTTGTTTAATGGTAGCAGTATTAGGTGGTGTGTGTTTATTGATGAGGTAATGAAATGAATATAAATTACAATAAGGATAAGACTGATGAGATAAGAGAAATCATAAAAAGCAGAATAAATGAAACAGGTATATCAATTAAGAAATTATCTAAAAAAAGCAAGGTCGGATATTTATATAAAGATTTTGTTGCTGGCATAAACACCTCCTAGATATAAAAAGACCGCCACCAATATTAAGTTATTAGTAGCGGTTTCCCATTACCTGTATTAAATTTCCAAAATCTCACTAAAAAAAGCAAGAGTTTTTTTACACTTTTTTTAAATTTTTTAATAAAATTTATACCTGATATTTAATGCATCTAATATAGCCATTGCGTCCCCTGCTCTTATATCTTGCTTTCCCAAAATATAAAGCCTTAATATAAAATATCCGACCTTGCTTTTTTTAGATAATTTCTTAATTGATATACCTGTTTCATTTATTCTGCTTTTTATGATTTCTCTTATCTCATCAGTCTTATCCTTATTGTAATTTATATTCATTTCATTACCTCATCAATAAACACACACCACCTAATACTGGCTACCATTAAACAAGTAATCAATGCATGCTTTTAATGTATACTTTTTCTTTTCTGGTATCTCTTTATATTCAAACTCTGTCGGCAATCTGTTCATTTATTATTTCTTCCAATCTATTAACATCTATTTTTAATTTATAATGTTTTCTTTTTATACGTAGATAAAAACATTTTCTCAAAGTCGTATATCTAAGCTTAAATTTTCTTTTATTATTAGCTTCTGTATCTTCGGATAAACTTATATTAACTGTCGGCTTTAATTGCTGGTATATATCACACTTATTTGCTTGCGGAATATCATTGCAGATACATTTTGTTTTAGTTACATCACACATATAACCTATATCAGCTTCATAATAATTATGCTCACAGCTCATCACGTTCACCGCTTTCTTTTCATCTTTTATTTCGCTTAATTGTTCATCAATTATTTTTTTATCTTCTTTTTTATTTCTTATTTTTTTCCATATATTTTTTAATATCTTCATTTCTTCAACACCTCTTTAATATATACGCACCCTGTACCTTCTTTTTTTATCATCTTTTCTTTGACTAACTTTTCCGCTTCCAAGATGCTATTTGCTTTTTGTACCACAGTATATTTAAATACCTTTCTTTCTTTTGTTTTGATTACACTTACTTTTACAATATATTCATTCATTTGTTAACCTCTTTACATCATGACTCTCTATATAATTTAGCGTCTAAATAATCTTCAAAAAATTCTGGATTATCCCATTTATTACCTACAATTTGATAATAGTTCATGTCCTTTGCTGACACAACAAAATCGTCAAATTCAATCATAAAACCTGCTTCAGCTTCGTCCCAATAAACTATACCTAATGTTCTATCATCTAAATCTTGAACAATGTCATCTTCAAAAACTTCATATTTATTGCTATAGTCTTCTAATCCTGTACATTGACCAATTGTTTTAGGATCAACTTTTACTTTGTCATTTGTACCACAATCAAAAATATAAGTTTCTCCTTCTATATCATCTATAAATAGTGAACCCTTTACCCATTCGCCTTTTTTATATCCGAGTTCATCATCTTCAGAAACTTTACCTCTAAATAAAATCGTTCTATTGTTTTCCATTTTCATTCAACTCCTTGTAAGCTTTCTCTATGCAATCAAGAAATGTATACTCACTTAATATTTCTATATTGTATTTGTTTATTTTTATTAACTTCATATCTTGTAATTTATATAAAATATCTTCTAATTTCCTATCTCCTAATCCAAATACATTTCTAAATTGTATATCTTCTGTTTTTACACTACTAATACTCAAACATGGTGCATTATTTTCAAGATTTATTTCTGGTAAATTGTCAATCATTATAGCCAAAGCTACCCACTCATTTGGCTTATATTCTTTTTTTGTAATATAAATCACCATATTTTTTTTATTAATGGTAACAATAATTTATTTGGATTTTCCTTTTCTAACATTTTAGGAATATACATATTAAGTAATACATTTAAATCAGCTACTATTTCATCTGTCTTAAAATCATAATTTGTTGCTAATTTACTTATTAAATATTCCCTATTAAATTCATCAACATTAAATGCACATCTCCATATACTATTTTCATCATTGGTCAAGATATTATAATGTAAAATCTGCATTGTAATATCTTCTTCTAAAAACCTGTCATATCTTTTTATTAAAATTCCTAATGGTGTTAATTTCTTACCATTACTTAATCCAGTAATTTTTAACCAACCCTTTAGAATTTTTATTTGATTAGCGGTTATTCCTAATTCTTCTGGCTTCAAATTATTTATACATTTAATACCTTTTGCTAAGTGTCTTAAATTAAAAGCTCCATAATTTTTCATTTTTATTCCTTTAAATGTATTTACGTTTTATATTCTTTTCATTTACATACTCAATTAATTTTTTGCGTTCTTCTTTACTAAAGAATGTATGCAAATAAGTCAAACAACTAACTATCAAATCGCAACATTCTTCACCAGCATGAAATTTCAACTCTTTTGAACCATTAAAAATTAAAAAATCTAAGTGTGCTTTTAAAAATTCTGCATATTCTTCTTCAATTTTCTCTACCTGCTCTCTTTTGCTAAGCCTAAATTTTGTTGGTAATAATCGTCGCTCATCACTTTTATAAACAACAAAAATTGCAGTTTCTTTACTAGCAATAATCTTTTTCATTTTTTCTATAATATCTTCACCAATTTGTTTATCATCAATCATTTCATTTCTCCTTAATCAAGAAAAAGTTTTATTAACATAAATATTAAAGCTACACCACAACCACAAAGTAAAACAGTTATAGCCATACAAGCAAAAGTACTAACAAGCACAATAAAAAAACTTTCCACGCACCCTCTTTCTATCCAAGTCGCTAAATTAAATACAAAACATATAAAATATACACATATACAAATTCCAACAAATAAATCAGTTTTACCCAATTCATCAAAAAACTTCATTCTTAACTCCTTTTATTCACCTGCACTAAACACATCAATAACACTCCCATAAATCCGCCAAACATAAACATAAAAAGGTATCCCATATCATCACTCCTTTTAACACCCAAGCAAAAAGCACGATGTATGCTCTTTGGATATATTTATTTTTCTATATTCATCTTGTTTTAATGGCTTAGCATTTCCGATGCTTTGCTCATATTTTGCTTTAGCCAGTATTTTTTCTATATTTGGATATAAAGAACTTACAATTCCATAATGCAATCCTGTTACTTTAGCTATAGCAGTTACTATATCCATTCTTTTTATTTTTGGCTCTTTAAGCTTTTTTATTTTTTCCGCTTTTACTATTCACCTATATTCATCTCTACATTTATCACTGCAATAAATTCTATTCAAACATCTCGTTTCAAAAATTTTTCCACAGTTTTTGCAGATTACTACTTTTACTCGCCCTTTCCAAGATTTTTCTCTGTCTAATACATCACTCATCATGTTCACCTCATTTTTTATTTTTTTTGTAAAGTAATTCCTAAAGCAAATTAGCTCGTATTGCTTTTGCTTCTAGGCTTTTTGTATTTTATTAAGAAATTTACTTTGTTTAAATCCTGTGTAAAGTAGATTTCTTTTTTGAGTCTTTTAGCTTCCATTTTTTCCTGCAAGTTTATTCGCCTTGTAGGTTTATCAATTTTTATTAGTCTGTAAAATTGGTATTCATAATCGCTTTCTCCGTTACCGAATGTATAAATACCATTTATAAGACTGTTTTTGTCCAGCATGTATCCTTTTGGAATTCTTGGTTCTCTTAGCCAATATTTCCTACGCACAATAACGCTAGTAACCTGCGGTTTTCGCAAGTTTTTGCTAGCGTTATACCTTTTCTTATATATAGTTGGAGCAGTAAAGAAAGCATTTCTATTTTTCTTTACCATATAATTTGCGAGGTCTTCGGCATCTGTTATTTGTCCGCCATAGATTTTTACAGATACGAAGCCATGTCCCCAAAGATTTTTTATATCTGTTGGATTCACCTCACAGCCTTCAATTTTTAGTAATAAATGATGGTGAATTCTCTGTTGTTTTGAAGTACATTCCGTACAAAATATATACTTCACTACAGCATTTTTCTTTTTATAGAAGCGAATTAACTTCTGTCTAAAATTAGCCAAATGCTTTTTCGCTTCTTCTGGTGTAGGTTCTTTTCTATCATCATCTTTTTTATCCTTATAAGTTAGAGATAGAAATAAATCTCCATCACCAAAATTATTTAGAATAAGAAGCCTTAACAAATTTATAGAATTCTTGTTATTCACTTCTTCTTGTGCCAAAGGAGTAAGTCCCATTTTTGGGCTTCTTATATTATTCTTTACAGGTAATTTCTTGGTGTAATATATCTCCAAGATATTATCATTATTTATACTTGTCTGTTTCTTAACATAAGACATATTGCTTACTCCTTTCTTTTATTTTTTATGTATTTTTATTTATATAAATATGTACTGCATGATTATTAAAATAATATCTTTATCAAGTCATAAAAGGGGCGAGAACCCCTTTTAAAAAAGACCTGATAAAGATTTTATTTTTCTATAATTTTTTCTATTATTTCTGGTAAATCTATACCAGTTTTTTGTTTTATTTTTTCAAGTAAATTCTTTTCTAGCCAAATCATTTCAGTTTTATCTTCGCCTTCATATGCGAACTCTATCCCAACAAAATCTATATTTTTCTTTTTGTCTTCATAGGTCATATATTTATCATCTGGTTTTAAATAGCTGAACGAATAAATATGTTTTTCATTATTTATATCGACCAAACTATTTTCTCATTTCTTGAACTCCGTTAAAGTATTACCATTTGCATGCACTATAGTTCCGCCATTATGAAGTATTTCAATCGCCTTATAAAAACTAATATTTTTCATCATTATTTTTCTATCTCCTTTACTGGTATAAATACATCATAAGATACTATTTTTACCGACATTTGGTCGATAATGATTTTCTGATGCGGATTTTCATTTTCTCTAAGATATTTGACCAGTGGCTTTGCCACTTCTTTCAACTCTTTTAAATCCATATTTTGCTCTCCTTTCTTTATGAGCTCCTAACGATTGAACAGCATGTAATATTCCATAATTATGTACAATCCTGCGAAGTTCTTTTACCTTCATCAATTTGCAATATCCTAACCTATACATAATCACCACTCCTTTTTAATTAAGTAGAACCATAGTTATTAAAATAAGTGATACAATAAATAAGACAAAGTTTTCTTCATTTCTGCAAGTAGATATATAACTCATAAATCTCCTCTATATATCTACTTGCATTTTTTTAACTAAAAATAAACCTTATGCAATCTTTTCTTCTTTAGCTATTTTTAAACCAATAGCAATACCTTTAAGAAGAACCATATCTTTTCCCTGTTCCTTATATTTTTTAAGATTAGGAATTACATCTTCTAATAATTCTTTTTTTATTTCATTTAAATTTTGATTTTTTTCCATATTAACAACTCCTTATTGTTATAAACAACAAAAATAATAAATTAATTGTTACAAGCATATTTTAGCAATATTTTTTATTGTTGTCAACAATTTATTTTTATATTTTTCCCTATAAATTGTTGACAACAATTTATAGACCTAGTATTATATAATTAAGTGAGGTGATATTTTGAAAACTATACAAGAAAGAATAAAGTTTATTCGTAAAGAAAAAAATTTAAACCAAGAAGAATTTGGTGAACGTTTGGGGGTAGGTAAATACGTAATAGCAAATATTGAACTAAATCGAGTTGAGCCAAAAGAACTATTAATAAATCATATTTGTGATATTTATTCTATTAATAAAGAATGGATATTAAATGGTACTGGTGAAGTTTATCAAACTACAGAAAAAAATATTATAAATGACCTAGTAAAAGAATTCGATTTAGATGAAGATGAATTATCAATTATAAAAAGCTATATAAATCTTCCTAAAATTCAGCGTAAAAATTTTGTTTCTATTTTAAAAGCTATGGTAAGTCCTTCTGATGAAGAAAAAACTTACGACGAAAAGCTTAATCAGGTAGCCAATGAATTAAAAGTAGCAGAGGGAAAAAACGAATATACAGCTTCCACTACTACAAGTATTACCAAAGATTCCACAGAAAAAAGGGCATAAAAAAAGACCACCATTAATGGTGGTCTTTTCTTTTGTTTTATATAAAGGATTTTATTCATTTTTATAGAATATATAAAATAAAAACAATAGGAGGATACGTCATGACTGAATATTTTATTCCTGATTTTATAAAATTTTTTATATATTTAATATATATCATATTAGATAATTATATATTAAAATGCTTTTTATCAAAAAGCATAACACGTTTAATGATAAGACCATTATTTATTTTTATAATGCCTTTAATATCTTTAATATTTGCTTCTATTCCTTATGCACTATTTTTATTAGGCTTTAACATACAAATGATATTTGGTATAAAACCAACAGATAAAACTATAAATTTATCTTCTTTCCAAATAAAATATGGAAATTTATGTAATTTTATATCATTAGTTTTATTAGTAGTAAGTATTATATGGGGAACAAAAAATTTAATTTGGGGTTAAACATTTAACTTCATATTTTGTAAGAAATAGGAAGTCAAAATATCAAGGTAGATGCTAGAAACACAATATCTAGTATCTACCTTTTTTTATTTTGCCAAAAATATGTATTCTCTAAATGGATTTTATCAAAAATTTGACCGAGTTTGATTGACTCTGCCAAAAATACTATATATTGTATAGCTGTGTATTATATGTATTTATAATATCAATATTACATATAATACACATTATTTATACATGTATTATACATCTATATTACATGTAATAAACATATTATATACATTATTTATACTTTTATTTTATGTATTTTTAATGTATAATAGATGTATAAATCACATATAAAGGAGTCTAAAAAAAATGAAAGTAATTTCTATTATTAATCAGAAGGGCGGAGTTGGTAAAACTACTACTGCTCATAATATTGCTTCTGGATTGCGTTTAAAAGATAAGAAGGTATTATTATTAGATTTAGATGCACAATGTAATTTAACATTTGCTCTAAAAGGTAATAATAAAAATATTTATGATGTACTCACTGGCAAATTAAATATACTAGATGCTATAGAAAATGATTTTATAGCTGGATCACAATATCTAGTAACATTACAAAATAAAAAAGGTGCAGAATTTATATTAAAATATATCCTGCAAAAAATAGAAAACATTTATGATTATGTAATCATTGATACACCGCCTGCATTAGGCATAATAACTATAAACGCTTTAACAGCCAGTGATTATGTAATTATAACAACTACAGCAGATATTTTTGCTGTACAAGGAATAAAGCTATTAAGCGATACTATCAATACGACCAAAAAGAATAGTAATAGCGATTTAAAAATAATGGGTATATTAATAACTAGATTTAATTCTCGCACTGTAATGGGAAAACAATTCCATGATAATATAAATGATATTGCTCAAAAAATAAATACTAAATTATTTGATACTACAATCCGTGAAAGTATTGCTATACGTGAAGCACAAGCAAAACAAAAAGACATTTTTTTCTTATGCTCGTTATTCTACAGCAGGTAGAGATTATAAGAAATTGGTTGATGAAATACTAGCAAACGACAAAGGAGTAAACTAATATGGAAAATAAAAAAGACATTCCTAATCCAGCAGACTTTTTTTTTTGATTCTACACCAGAAGAAAAGCCAGTAAATAATAATGATGATGAAACAGCAACAACTAATATAAATAATTCGTGAATTAATAACAGTTAATAAAAGAAAAACTAATCTAAAAGAGTTCAGCTCACTATTTACCCTACTGCATATGAACAAGCAAAAGAAAAAGCCTTAAAAGAAGGAAGAAGCTTTAATAATTATATCAATGAGCTAATTCTAAAAGACTTATCCAAATAATAAAAGAGCCTAGCACATAAATTAGTGTTAGGCTCTTATTTTTTATCCATTTAGAGCTGTTTTATTTTTATCTTAATGTATTTATACCTACAAAGATTTTAAACAGCTTATACAGGCTATTATTTTATAGCTTTTTGGCAATCTTTATACCAAAGGCACACATCTATATTACATTGTTTAGTAGCATAACAAGGATTATTTCCTTCTTGCTCCTGCAATATATGTATCATATCAGCTTTTTTTGCTTTCTTTGGTAGTTCTATAGCTCTATCTTTTGCTATAGCTTTTATCTCTTTTATCGTTGGCATCTACTCACCTTCTTTCTATTGATGTATATAAATTTATTTAAACTAGGCACTAACTTTAGCTTTACTTCTAAACTAAAAATAATTACGCTTGGGAGGATTGCGGAGCCGTGTTCTAGATATAGTTATACCTTTAGCGTTCTACTAAAGATATAACTATATTTTACGTCCTGGTTTTCTTTGCGTCTGCCAGTCCAGTTTTCTTACTAGTTCCTGCTTTTACACAGGTAGGATATTAATGGTTACTTAATTGCCCCAACCACCATACGTTTCCATATGTTATCCTAATACGGCTTATAGCTTATGCTACAATCCCAGTCTGCAACTTACGTTGCCTTTAACCACCGTTGTCTACTTTTAACCATATAAATATATTACTCAAATAAAAAAAGCCGTCTAAACGGCTCTCCTGAACTCTTATTTACTTAGGCTTATTAAGGGAGTTTAACAACATTCCGCCCTCTTAGGTAAATGCAAATAGTAGAATATATTTGCATGCCCCACCGATTTTCCGCCTCCGCTGGTGATACGGTTGGTTACTTTCTGCAACCACTTATTTATACACTCCGCCAAGTGTAGCTTTCGCTCTCCTAGAATAAGCATCTAGGCACACTCCTGAAGTTTATTCCTTCAGGTGATTTTAGATACTAAAAAACACATCACAACATCTTCACTATTTTGCCAATATCGACAAAATCGTATAATGCTATAATGTGCCTACTATTCCTACCCAAAATCACTTTATTTTACGATATCATTGTTGACATATCGTAAAATCTTGCTTATAATGAGTTTAGAAATTAACTCGAATGACCTAGTTTTGGGTAGGTTGTTCGGCAAAGTCGGTTGTACTGCTAATACAATCGGCTTTTTTATTTCTAAAAACTTTTTATTAAATTTTAAAATTATTTACACATCTATATTATATTAAATTATACTTCTTGTCAATTTTGTTATTTTGAATATGAATAAGCCTATGGAAAGTGTAAGATAACATCAAAAGAGCTACTAAATAGTAGCTCTTTTTTTATTTTCCTATTACTAATTCTATTTGTTCTTTTGATAATTCTTTGCGTACATCAAAACCATTCTCATCTATTTCTATTTCATAAAAAGATGCACTAATTTCCATTTTATAAACTGTGATATTCTTATACATCACAAAATCTCTATAAATGCTTTTAGGCTCTCTCTTAATAAATTTATCTCCTAGACTATTTGTATAAAAAGGAGAGTACTAACTTTATTTTCTGTCATTGTAATTTGATAAATAATATATTATTTCTAACATATCTTCATCTAATTAAATAAGAAATACAAGTCGTCTTTATTTTTAGCATCTTCAAGTATTTTTATTCTGAAGCTTCTTTTATTAATTTTTCCATGGACAACGATACCATAATACCCAATTACTACGAAAATCATGAGCCACCATATCAATAATATCATTTTGCCAGTCTAGGTATTTCATTTCGTTATTTCTTCTTTTTGCAAATCGCATCATATCATTTGTAGCTTTTTCTATTTTAAAGTAGCCATCTATTTTCCCATTTATGCAACTATTAATTACATAAACGATAGCTTCCTCTGCATATGGTTCTAACGCTATCGGAAGAATTAACTTGCCATCTTGTTCGTAAGTCTCTGATAATCTAAAGATAAAATCTTGAGACAAAAATATTTTATCTACAAATTCAAATAAAGTTAGTTTTTTAGCATCATCTTTTAAATTCTTCCATATATCATTTAAATGTTTAGAGTTTTCTAGTTTAGGATTATTTATATCGATATTACAGTATTGATAAGTTACTTCTTCATCTTCTTCATCAAATTTTATAGTTGCTATATCAGATATATTATTAACTTCTACAAGCTTTTTTTCTCCACCGATTTCTTTATCTCTTACAATCAATTTAATCATTTTACATTCTCCTTTTCATAAATCATATTCATTTTTTCTAAAATAAGAGCTTCTACCCAGTTTTTAGGATACCTGGATGTATTCTCATTGTCCCAATCTTCTACAGTTCGTATTGGGATATTAAACTCACGGCAAAACTTAGCTCTACTCCAGCCTAATTTTTCTCGCATTTCTTTAATCTTATTCATATAAACACCTCGATATTAATAATTGAAATACTGTTTTTTGCGTAGTGTTCCATTCCATTCGCACTGCAAAAATCTTCCTTGTTCATCAATGGTGAAAAAAGATGAGTCGTATTCTTTTCCTACTTCCATTACTTTTGTTTCGCCATTTATGTATCTAACATACTCACAAAACCAAGTAGCAGGAGTTTGAAAATACATAGCTATAATAAAACTAGCGTTTTCAGTGTTTTTAATAAGATTGATAAATAAAATCTTATTATTAAAAGAATGATAAGTATTATCATCCATATATCTTTCAAATAATATGGACTTAAAATTAAAGTTTTCTCTGATTTCATTAGCCCATTTTACTTGTTTAGGGCTACCTTTTAATTCTACATTTTTAGAATTAATTAATCTGATGCAATTATAGATATATTTTAAACTCCAGTTAAATCTAGCTTTATAATCGCCTTCTAATCTTTTAGCATATTTATGTGCTAACCAGAATATTTCACGTTTTGTTAATTTCATCATCTTGGTAACCCCTTTCTTTGTTTTATTTACCTTACATCTATAATATACCACGCTTGGCGTGGTATATCAATATAATTTTAAATATTTTTGAGCAAAAAAAATAAGCCCTACCAATAAAGGTAGGGTTTATTCATAAGCTTTTCATTTTAAACTATATATCAATAATGTTCCTGCTATTATTTGCCATAATAGCCTTTGTTTTTTCAATTTACTTTGCTCCTGCTCGGATATCTTCAATGATTGTGAGACTTTGTTCAATTCTTCGCTGGCTATCGTCAATGAGTCCTGTGCCTGCTGTGATTGAGTCTTGAGCGTTTGTAATTGCTGTGTTAATGTTTGTATTTGTGTCTGTGATGTCGTCAGCTGTGTCTTTAGCTTCGTTATTTGACTGTTCAATACTTCCGACTGTTTCGATGCTGTCATCAATTCCTGATTGGATTTGTTCAATAGATTCTGTAGCTCGCTGTTGTTCTTCTTGAGCTGTATTAAGTTGGTTTCTAGCGTCGTTAGCTGTTCCTGTGTTATCGTATACGTTTGCGAACAGTAACCAGTAGGCAAAGCAAATACACAGCACAAGCAAAAAAAACACAGCACATTTTTTATTGTTCCTGGATAAAGCTTTTAATTTACTAAACACATTTATCATCACACTTCAATTACTTCAATAACTTTATTTTCTGCACGCTGTTCACAAGAAATAATACACATCACCATGCTCACTATGTCCCATGGTCAAATATCTTTCATCACCGTTTGTAAGTTAAATTGTCAATTTGATATCAAGTAATGCACTATTAACATTTTGGGTA
>CYGL01000627.1_pt1 | contig 12638 bp, 12 predicted proteins | sample 485531 | NCBI WGS metagenome assembly CYGL01 (sample SAMEA3497897, study PRJEB9818) | human gut metagenome | reverse complement strand
TAATACAGAAAGTGCTGCACTTGAAGCAATGCGAGCGCACCCAGATGCAACACCGGAAGAAATGGCCGTTTTCGCCGTTCAATCTATCACCAGTAAACTGAACCAAACCACGTGAACCGTATCCGTCGCCACTTGTAACTGTAGTATTAAAGCTACTTTCGGCGCCAATATTGCCAGTCATGGCAGCCGCTTCAACGTCGCTCAATCCGTCTTGACGGTATCGGTTATAAATATCCGCTTGGATATTACCTGTTTCGCCTTCCATAGGTTGACCGTTCAAACCACCTTCGGAATATTCCTGTGGTTCTACTGTATTAACAGGTTCTTCTTTTACTGGTACATCATCAAATGCATTATAGGTAACCCCTTCTTCAAGTGTTGGCTCATCTTTTGTAAAGCGTTCTCCAATATCATCAAAGGCATTAGATGCTTTTTCTTTGATGTGTTCCGCTGCACGGCCTATATGTTCACCAATTGCACCAGATACCTTTTTAGGTGTTGCACTATGTATCATTGCAGCTGGTAAAAAAACATCGTCCCATGCATTAAAAGGATTATCCACAATATTTTGTGCAAAATCGCCCGGACTATCAACAGCGCGTTCTATTGGATGTGCTATTGGATCAAAAAGCATGCCTTTTGCCGTAGTCAATGCCGGACTATCTGCAATAATGTTTTCATCGTTGCCCGCTGCATAATCACTAGAATTCTGTGCGTACATATCTTGCGCATCACCAACTATTGTAGGCGCTGCCAATACGCCAGCCACTATCTTAACAGGAGCCGGAGTATATGGCGTAATTGCCAAATAACCGGCTGGACGTCCTACAATTTCATTATATGCCGCCTTTGACTTCTCGTCATAATCGGGTGCTTTATAATCTTCGTTGTAACCGTCCTCATCAAGTTCCGTTGCATCTATTTCACCGTTACGATATGCATCTACTGCGTTACTAATTGAACGTTGCCGTGCATCGCGTGCAGCTTCTGCGGCAGCGCTTGCCCTATCATACCAATTAACAACCGTATCTTTCATATTTCCGGCAGTAGTACCAATTTGATTAGCTACGCCAGATGCTGCATCGCTTACGCCGTTAGCAATCCATTCCGCATTATTTTTAATACCGTCCCATAATGTAGGCTTGGGCGCGTTGCCTACATCATAACCGTATTCGGCCGTAATATCTCCAAAGGCATTGCCATTGCTGGCATCTGTGCCGTATTGGCTTGTAATATCATCAAACGCACCCATAGTCTACCCCTTTATTCTTAATAAGACTTTAACCACGATTTATAATTTCCATAACCGGCCGCATCAAGTTCCGCTGCAATCTGATCATCACTCCAGCCTTGCGCTGAAAGTTCATTCATTCGTTTTGATACAGCTGCCTGTTCTTCACTTGAATAAGTCGGTTGTCGCTTAACTGTTGGCGCTCCAGCACCGCCGCCACCCGTTGGCGTACCGTTCAATGCACCTTGTAATTTACCATAATAAGGGCTTTCGCTTTCGTCCTTATCTGGGTTAGCTTTAACCCATGCAGTATGTTGTGCGGAAAGCGTACGTAATACTTGTGCATTATATCCGCTAGTTCCGGACTGTGTAGGCGTTGGCGGTTTAATATGAGTACCTACATATTTCATGCTACCGTCTGTACCAACAATATACGTTTTTCCGTCTGGCATAACTTTAATGTTTTTCGCCCCGAAATTACCTATATTTTTCATTTGGCCGTCTGGCGTCATAACAATAACTTGACCGTTCGCAAATTGTTTTGTTTCAACCTTGCCATAACCGCCCATATCCTGAATAGTACCGTCACCCATGTTGTAACGTACAATGTGGCCGTTTTGTGCGCTGCTAAATTTGTAATCTGGTTTATCAAGCGCCGCAATGGAATTCAAGTTATTCATATCAATAGTACCCGCGCCAATTTTACCGGCTAGATAGTTATATCTTGCAACGGCTGGCGCCAATCCTTTAACCCGTTTCGTGTTATAGGTATCTACAACCGGGTTGCCGTCCTTGTCTTTAGTGAATACAAGGTTGTTCATAATTTGCTGGCGCATTGGTTCAAGCACTTTATCTTGATATTCGTTAACTTGCTTCATATACATATTGTTTATATCGGTCTGATATTGTTCGTTGGCTAATCCTTGCGCCGTCTTAAAATCAAAACCGGCTTTAACTAGGGCCAACGTATTGGCCCCCAGTTGTTTACGCGCTTCATTTGTTACGCTTGCTTTATCTGGTATAGAGTATTGACCCGGCGCTTTATCCGCATCAGTATTACCATTTTCTACCGATTTGGGCGCCCCATGAAAAGGTGCGTTTGCTCGTTGCTGCATCATTTCTTGATATGTTTGCGGCATTCCTGTATTGATACCAGTATTATTTAGATTTTGAAAGTTCCATAGTCCCGTGTTTTGTTGCGGCTGCGCTGGTGCTGCTGGTGCTTGTTGCGCTGCCTGTTCTTTTAATTGTTGTTGCATCATAGGACTAGGCTCATTCATATAGGCGTTAAAGCGTTGATCAGTAACAGGATTGCTTGGCGCATCAGTGTTGGCCTTCATTGGTTGTGCTGGCGCTGCCGGATTTTGACCGCCCCATAATCCTTGATTATTTGCTACCGCTTGCGCACCGAATGAATTATTACGCATTGCATTATTAACAAATTGGCTTGCATTAAACTGCCCTTGCGTTGGAATTGGTTGCGCTGCTGGTTGCGTGCTTTGTTCGCCACCGTTTAGCATATCTTGATAGCCATGTGCCATGCGATTATTCTGGATTTGGCCTAAGCGATATTTACCAAACGAACCGGCCAATTCACCAATACTTTCCCACGGGTTATAGTCTTGTAAATAAATAACTCCCATTGTGTTATTCCTCTACTTTCTCTACTTCTTCAGTTGATCCCTCTACTGGTTCATCTGTTTTTTTACCGGATTTTTTTGTTTCTTTCTTTTCTGCATCTGCAATAGCTTTCAATTCATCCTCATTGATGCCTTCCGCCATAATGCCGTTAGCGTAGAATAAATTATCGCCAGTACATTGCAATTCGTATACATGTTCAGTCTTGCCAGTTGCTTCGCTGACTGTAACAGGTTCATAAGCATTAACCGTCATAATAACTTCACCAACTACCAATTCACTAACTAATTTCAATCCTTCCGGAGTCAATACCTTTTCCGTGCCTGTTGTTGTTACACCAAAAGATACAGTTTCAAGGCGATGTGTTTCTTTTTCGCCCATATCATGCAATGCAATTACATCATTAACCGCACCCAACGTGATAACAGTATCACCATTCACAAACGTTTCAATTACCTTGCCGCCTTCTGGCGTTGCAATTTCAGTACCCGCTACAAAACAAAAACCTTTCATAAGCCCTCCAAAGAAACCGCCGTTACCTTGCTTAACCATTGTTTGTGCCGGTTGTGCTAGGCCATAGCGTAATGACATATGTCTATTAAGTAAATCTTCTTGATCCGCATTATTCAACTGGCTCATAGAATAATAATCCTTAGCCGGTTGAATTGCTGCGCTTTGTGTTGTTGCGCCTGTATTAATAGGGTTTTGCGCTAACCCTTCGCGCTGACCTACTAGGCCGGCAGCAGTACCCGCATTATTCATCTGATTTGTATAACCTTGGTTCATTAGATTTGCTTGATTAATGATGCCGTTTTGGTTGTTGTTGTAGGTGTTACCCCATAGGCCCATTTTCGCACCGATACCGCTTAAATTATTATTAAGCGCTTGCGTATTAAGTGCAGCCGCTTGGTTTAAATCATTTGAATATTGTGCCGCAAGTGTGTTTGATGCGTTCTTGCTAATATCATTTAATGCATTATCTGTAATAGATGAATTAACAATGCCGCGACTGGCTAGGCTAGAAACTGCGTTGCCTACTGTAGCCTGTAAATCATTGTTCAATGCTTGCCGTCTAGCATCTGCATAGCCTGTAGGTAGTTGGCCGTTTGTGATACTATCCATTGCATTTTGATTTTGCAATAATGCGCCGTTGTATTCGTTGGCTAACTGGCTTGCGCCGTTGTTCATTGTATCAACGCTTGCCGCTAACTGATTTGCATAACGCGTGTTATCCGTCAAATTCTTGGCCCCAGCCGTTGAAATTTGATTTTGTAACGCGCCTATTGCGTTCTGGTTATCTTTATTAGCACCTAGATAAGCATTATACATATTGCCATATTGCGGAGTAATAACATTGTTCAAAGCTGCATCGCCCATACCTTGCAAGGTGTTGGCGCTTCGATTTGTGTTATTTATCCAATTCATTTGGCCTTGTAATAGTTGCTTTTCGTCGGCCGTTGCCGTAGGTAGTTTAGCATCAATGCTGCTTACCTTCGACTTTTTGCCACCGCCAAAAATTTGCAAGTCAAATTTAAACATGCTTTTCCTTTCTACAAAGTAGCTTCCAAATGCTCGCGCTTTGTTTTTAATACTTTGTAATCAAACCCATTATAGGTATAGTCCATAGTTGGAACGCGTTCCATGTTCCACTTTTTAATGAAACCGCGCACGCTTCGATGTGTTGCCGTTACAATTACATCAAGATCATTCATCTTCATTACTTCAACAATGTATTTGCCTATTACTTTCATATCGCCGTATGTCTGCCAGATAGTAAAGTACCGCTGGCCGTCATGTTCGTTTATAGTCCAGAATAAGAACCCCGCATTAGGGAACCATTTGAAATAGTAATTGTATTTATCTTTGTAATTATTATTTTCATCGAAATAAAAACCGCTTAGGCTAACATGTTCACCCGTGCGCCGTTCATAGTCTTTAATCATGCTTTCAAGGCTTTCAAGTTGCATCATTAATCCCCTATCCGTTCTATAATCAATTTATTTGAACGATAACCGCCTGCAACGCGTTCATTAAATAAACTACTTATTGAACATGCTAATTTCGGATTATATTCGCTTCCCGAAACACTAACAGAAACGGTTCTATTCCCGCTATCATTAACATTGATATCCCAACTGTTCGCGTCACTACCGTCAAGCGTTACACGGTAACGACCTTTAGGGAAAAATAAAGTTGTACTGTACGAATTTCTATCACGTGCATAGCGTTCCCAATAATACCGCGTAAATTCTACCGCATCATATTGGATATAATACGTCCGGCCGTTTACTTCGATTTTTAATGGCGTTGCATCGGTTCCATATCGTGCGTAGTAATTAACGCCGTTATATGTTACTGGTACCGCTTTACCATTTGTTACAGATTTATCTGTATTAAGTCCGAAACGGTATGTTTGGCCGTTCTTTTCAAGTACTATATTAGGCATTATTATTCAATCCTCAATTTAGCGCCATTAGGGAATGTTAGCGTAATTGTCCCTTTACAAACGTTGCTATGCGTTGCCATTCTCTCATACCTTTTGTGTTTGTATCAAAACGGATAAATGCTGCATTACTATTGGCAAAATATAATTGAGTGCCTAATACGCGATCATCACTTGTATACCAAGGGAACATAACACCAATACCCCAAAATTTATAACCCCATATATCGTAGTTATTACATTCGCCAAATGTTACGCCGCTATAACCAGTTTTATTGTTAGCAAGATAATTTAAATCAATCGGATTACTGGAAAGGCCCGGGACATTTAGCGTACCTGTCATAGTATCACCGGACTTTTTAACGCACGTTGCAACGTCATCCGCCGTTGCGGCTGAATTGGCCCGTGTTGCAGTATCCGCACTAACCGCATGCGTTGCGTTGGCTACTGTATCAGTTTTTCTATAATAAGTACTACTTAACCCGTTTACTGTATCCGTGATAGTTTTAAGTGTACGGCTTGGGTTGTTAGTAAAATTAGCATCACCAGCAATCTTTTTGATAGCTTCCGCCATTTGATTAAGAATTTCAGTTAATGCATAGTCTTTACCGTCAACCGTACGCGTACCAATTACGGCATCTGTTGCGGTGTTTACATTTGGATCATAATATTTGATTGACTTTACACGCGTTGCATCTGTAACGGCAATCGCTACCACTACGCGCAATATTTCTTTCCAATACGTACCAGTATACACATACATTTTTTCGTTTGTGGTATTGTAGTACATTTTATCCGTTGCCGCTGCTGGTGCATTTGACTGACGCATTGGTTCAAGCGTTGTACTGCCATAAGTTAGGCCGCCAGATGCTGAACGTTCAACGTATAAATACGATGTACTATTAGCCGGTAAGCTCCATGCGCTTTGCTTACGGTTGATAGTGGTTATATAGTCAACCGCCCCATAATCGTTGAAACCGTCGGCGAATGATAACAATACAGGCGTTTGACTGCCGTCAATCATTACGCTTAAATTATCACCGGTTAAAAAGGCGAATTCCCCGTTACTCACCTTGCCGCTCAATAATCTATTACGTAGGCCACCAGTACCACCACCGCCACCGGTGCCACCGCCGCTGGCTTTGAGTTCCATTTGTTGCGCAACATTCAATAATTCATCGCGGTTTTTCTTAATACTGTCTTGTACAGTATCTCCCTGTGGCGTTATATCCAAAGGGTATTTTTCTTTATATGCCATATATTAAACTTCCTCATATGTATAATCTAACTGGCGTAATGAAATAGCGCCCTTTTGAACATTGATTTTGAATTGTACATTACGATTTGCACCGCCACCAATTTTATACGCCTTAGTGTATTCATTAATGTTCATTAATATTTTGGCTGTGTATAGCTTTTCATTCGCATAGTATGTTTTGGTTGCTTTGCTTGAAAAGTTAATCGGCTTAGGCTTCTTATTCGATATGCCAATAGTTCCATGACCGGGAATAAGATTATGCGTTACAAAATTATAGTTCATGATCAATACAAATTGACGTGTTGCCAGTCTGTTGCCGCTTATAATTGACGTTTGAATTTGTACCGCATCATCTGTATCTATACTTTCATCATAGATACCAATCTTATTGCCGTATGCTATGTATACATCTTTATCCACATTCACCGCCGCATTAATACTATGCGTGAATTTTCTTGATGTGAAAACGCCCCTTCCGTCCTCATACCGTGGCAAGTAGTGATACATGAATACCGTATCGCCGTTATATGGTTTAATCCAGATTTGCTTACGGCTAGATATATGCCATACTTCGCAATCTTTCGTTATGTACTTTAATAGATAAGAGTTGATATTTAAACCAGTTTCAAACGGTTGTATTTCCGCATAGGTATTTGTAGGCATGAAAGACATAAACCCTTGATTGCCTAAATAGTAACTACGATCATCAACGCTCACCGTCGCACCACTACAATAACCGGTAGAGGATAACGGATATACAGTTAAATTCTGTGCATCTGGCGTACCAATTACTTGATACACGCGCCCATATTCTTTGTATACGATAATTGCACGTGATAAAAAATCAACCGCAATGATGCTGCCTTGGTCTTTATACCCAACGTCTACATATTGCGCACTAGATGCATCGTTGTTGTTATGGCTCCATGCGTTGTAGTCGCCAACTGCCGACCAATTCAACCTATGCGAATGAGTCGATGCAATCAGTACGCGCCCCGAATGGCTTGATACTATATCACATGCCGGACTTTCAATAGTGGATAATTTACCACTACCGGAAATGGCTTGCAATTTATCACCGCTGGCGATGAGAATATCACCACCAAACGCATGATATTTCGGCCGTTCGGTACCATTTAATGTGCCTAATAGTGTATTGCCGCTAAAATCGGTTTCATACAAATTACGACCACTAGAAAAGTACCATTTATTACGGTACACATCATGATATAGCGTTTCTATTGGTAGTCCGAAATCATACAATACACGAATACCCGGAACGGTACGGAGTGCGTTGTCTGTTCTATCGAATTCGCATTGTTGCGCCTGTGTTAGCGCTTGCACGTCGATATTTTCCGGCGGGTTGCTCCAATCAAGGCCCAGCCGGAACCCGTTCGTAGTTGCCACCTGTTTAACGCCCATTATGCTATACCCCTTGCCGCCTTAATCTGTTCCGTTATGTAGTCAATGAATTGTTTATCATAGGCAGCGTAATCCGTCATAAGTGATTTCTTTTTAACCATGAAAGATATAAGCTGCACTAAATATTGATAAAAGAATTCAGAAAACGGAATAGGATCGTCCATATCGTCAACGTGATTTTTACGCACGCTATAAAATACTTGATTGACCGTTTCCCCGTCATACGTTTCAAATGTTCCGTTAATGATGCGGATAGGATAACCAGATTTAGGAACGAACCCCATAAAATCAGAAGGAACCGCCTTTAAATGCGGTATATCTGTATTCTTAACTACTTCCCTATCTTTAATGCTAACTAGAACAGTAGTTAGCCAATCAATCGCCGCGTTAATGTATTGAATGTATTCCGATTGTTCATCAAGAATTTCGTTGCTTTCTACATTAACCAGCGTAATCAGTTCTTGTACTGTCATAGTTCCAATACCCTTCCGCTATTACGCTTTCATTATTCCCCAAACCTTCATTAATGGATTGCAACGCATTAACCATATTCGCCGTTACGCCGGAAATATCAAGGTTCATAACCCTATATACGATGTAATCAACTAATAACGTCTCTAGTTCTGCCGGTAGTCCGCTTTCATCTTCAAGCCTCTTATATCCAGCAGTCTTTATATAATCAACGGTTATTTTCTGCTCGTGATCTGCATCAAATACTATCGTTTGTAAATTCAATACATGATAGGCCTGTACGTCCGCATCATCGGCTTTGACATTTAACACGCTGATTACTTGACCGGGTAACGTAATCCGTCCGGTGCCGTTATCTTCGTGCGTTGCCTGTGCCAAACTAGGGCAGTACTGACCGATAAGGGCATTTAATAGGTGATTGCCTTCGTTGTAATACTCCAATAAATGATACGGTGTATATTGTTCCTGTGGTGTATCGCCTATTTGCATGAACGCCCTATTGATAACTTGTTTTACGTTCATATTCACCCCATAAAGAATAAAGGCGGGTATTACCCCGCCCATAATTCAAAAATTAGCGTTCTACAACGCCACCAGTCATAACATTAATTACGCCGTAGTCTTTACCGTTGAATTTTGTTCTTTCAACTGCACCATAGAACGCGATACCATTGCCAGCAATGTTACCGTAATCGTCTGTTTGTTCAATGTGTTTAGCTGGTCTTGCTACTGCGAAACATGCCGCTTGTTTACCTAACAACAAGTTATGGCATACGTTAGCACTAGATGCGCCTGTGCTATCGTTCAATACGCGTTCGTATTCATAAAGAATAACGCCGTCGTATTCGCCTAATGCACCTGTAAAGATAGGGTTTTTAGTAACCACGTACATTTGTCGTTTTGTTGCGCTGTCAACCATTTTTCATCGTCTTTTAAATCTTTAGCTGCCCACGGAGATACAAGCATAATATATTTATCCATGCCGTCAACTTTAATCGGTTGAATTTTCGGTGCATGCATTTGCGCTTTACGTTTAGCACGGGAAATGATAGATGTTGTTAATTTATCGTTTGCCGTAATGCTGGATTGCGTACCGGCTGCGCTTGCATATAATGTTTCTGAATTTGTAGGCATATAGGAAAGTTTATTAATCAATTTGTCATCTAACCAGTCAGATAACCATTGTTTCAAAACAACTTTAATTTCTTTCAACATATCGTATTGGCTTTTTTGGTCGTCCGCTTCAAAACGAGATACCGCATTACGTACTAATTGAGTCTGTACAGTAAAATCGTAAATGTTCAAAGCATCTTCGGCTCCAGACAATCTTTGTCTATTACCTTCAACGCCGGAACCTGTTAAGTTCATCATCAAACCAAACACTACGCTATCGCCTTTAACGTTTGTTAAGTCTTTGTTTTGGTGTACTACGTTGGAACCGTCCATTGCAGTAAACTTATCAAAATAACTATCTTTTGTTCCTTCATGCCATACTTTTTTAGCCCATACTTTAGGTACTAAATTTGCTGGGATATTAACTTGGTTTCTTTGGTCTGCCATATTTTACCTCTTATAATTCGTCAAAATACTTGCGTACATCGTCCGGCAATGCATCAAGATTACCCGTTTGATACGCTTTCAAAATCTCTTCTTCACTTACCTTGTTAGGTGTAGGAACGCCACCGTTTAACGCGCCAGCCTTTGGCAACGTTGCGGCCACCTGTAACGGGTTATTTGTAACGTCGGTATTCGTTGCCCGTTCATTTTGCAGTTCATTTACAAACTTCCTAATTGTTTCAAAATCGGCATCGGTACCTTCTCCAATATCTACGCGGTAGAAAGCATCATTGATAGGTTGTGCATCGCGCATTGTCATGCCGTTTAGCTTTTCTAATCCGCGTTGGTATAGTTCCCCGAAATTCGGTAACGATTTAATTTCATTTACAAAGTTTAGATTTGTTTGTCTTTGTTGATGCACGGCTAACTGTTGATTTGTGATCGTGTATTCTGCGTTAGCTTCAAAACGAATGAAATCGTTATACTTTTGTACATCTTCAAACATAAGACTTTCTAAATCTTCCGCCGTAATGTTAAAGCGTTTCAACGCTTCACGGCGTACAAAGTCCCGGATATCAGATACTTCATTTTCTGGCAACGTAATTGGTCTTGTTTGTGCTTCAAATTTTCTTGCGCGTTCTTCGGCCGCTTTACGTCTTGCGCGTTCCTGTGCAAGTGCCGCTTTAAGATTGCTATCGTTCGCATGATTTTCTTCGTGTTCCGGTTCTTCTTCATTAGTGTTAGGCGCCGCTGCATCTACTTCCGCATCGTTCGCATCACTTTCCGCCGCATCATCTGTAGAGGGTTCATCTGTTGCTGCTTCTGGTGTATCCGTTTCTTCGGTATGTTCTTCAACGTTCACGCCCGCGTTTTCTAAATCTTCCGGAGTGAAACCAGCATCTTCGATATTAACTAAATCTTTTTCCATATCTAATACTCCTTAGCCTTTTAACGTCATTGCCGGACGAATAAAGAAATATGGCAGTTTAACGCCGTTGCCGGGCGATAATGTATAAGCAAGCCTTTTAACGCCGTTACTTAGGGCGAAATATAAAAAACGGCCCGTATAAGGCCGTTTTATTATTGTGTTGATGTTTGTATTACATAGTGCCTAAATCGTTCATAGGCTGCATAATTTGTGATTCATTTGGAATGTTTGGTTGTTTACCTTTCAAAGCTAACCGTTCCGCCATGATTTGCTGCGGTGAAATCTGTACGCCCAACGTTTGTAGGTACATACTCAATGCTTCCGCTGGCATATCATCAAGTGAACCACTCACGCGCAATTCTGGCATAGCTGGTTTTTCGCTCGCTTCTTGCATGCGTTTCTTAACAGTTTCTTTTTCCGGGAAATCCATAAAGTCCAATATGATATCCATAGGAATATCAACGCCGGATTTCTTAGCTTCCAATAATTGATACAAGTTAGCACGTCTTGCCGTTGCGCTTGCTTGGCTTGTACTAATTACAATGTCAAAGTCAAAACAACTTAGATCATATAAAACTTGCTTAATAGGATTACCTTCTGCATCAGTTTGTGGCTGGCCTAATGCATCGGTTAAAACCCTTTCTTGCATAGGTTGATTAAGTCCCGGTGTAATCTGTACAAATTCCTTTTGACCGTCATCGCCCATAATTCGCATTGCTTTATCTTGGTTGTAGAATTGTGGAATTAACCCCGGCGCGTTCTTTTCACCCCATAATAGTTTTACAATTTGGCGTTCTGCTTCTTTCGACTGTTCAAAGATACCAGCCGTTTGAACCGTTGTTACAGATTGCCGCAAGTCGATTGCCTTGCCACTCATAGCCCCTACGCTACCGCTTAGACTTTCCGGAGTGATACCGCTGATAGAGTAGAAATCATTGCTTGATTGCTGCTCTAAGCTAATATTAATATTGCTATCCATTGCCGGCGTACCGTCCACAAAGGAAACGTCCGGCGGTAGGAATATATTGGCGCCCGGTTTTGTACTATCATTCTTGATAGTTTTCTTTAATTGTTCCGTGAATTGACCTTGCCAGAATTTAACGCCTAACGATTGTTGATTAACAACATGCATGCGTTGGCTTCTGTTCTTGTTTAATTCACGTTGCGCGTCTTTTATATCACGCACTACTCCAGCCGGTTCCAGTTCATCATCTACCAATTCGCCGGTATAGTAACAATATTCACGCACTAACGGAAATTTACCATGCTTATAAGGGCTTTCGCCTTCTTCCAATAGAACACTATCGGCGAACGTAGCATATCGAATTTTAGTATCTGGTATACTTGTAGGCTTTTTCCCTGTAGCCATTAATACGACAAACAAAGGATTTTCTTCATCAATTAACCCCTCTTGCGTCATATATACGTTCTTTTTACTGTATTCTTTATACCAATACTGCACTACACGGATTTTATTGTAATTTGTGTTATACCATAACGCTTCGCCGTCTACCGTTTCAATAACACCGGCTTCCTGTTCGGTTTCATCATATCGGCTTTTTAACGTGTTTCTCCGTTTGATGCTTTCATAGATCCAGAATGTAAGAAAGACGATTTAAGCGACGCGCAATATGTTGGCCGTTATAGCTGGGAAAGTGCTGCTAAGTTAAAGCAGATTTATCCGGAAAAG
>CYGL01000626.1_pt1 | contig 12639 bp, 21 predicted proteins | sample 485531 | NCBI WGS metagenome assembly CYGL01 (sample SAMEA3497897, study PRJEB9818) | human gut metagenome | reverse complement strand
TAGAAGAGTCCTTGTCCGTCCTCGCGTTGGAACACGGTTGGCGTGGGCGGCAGTTCAACGCCGGACGCCAACTGGGTGAGGTCCTCGAACCGCCAACTGGAAGAGGTTTTATTTGCCTCGTAACTTTCCGTTGAACCGTTTTGAACCTGAGATGCGGTGGTTGAACCGGTTTGAACCGGCGTCGTTCCAACGTTTTGAACCTGCTGTGGATAACTTTCCACCATTTGACTCGTAACCGTGTTTTGGGTGGGTTCGTTGAACTCGCCGGGTGTCATGCGTTCGATTTTCGACTGCCCGCATGGGTCCGTGTGGGATTGGATGCCGTTGACTTTTTCCATCGCGCCGCTGAGAAGGCTGGCCCATTCGCGTGCGGCCTCGCGTTCCCTGCCCTGACGGTCGGGCGCTATTTCGCTGATGAACCGTGGTTTGAGCTGGTTGATGGCGTCGAGCGCGCCGCGATGGCCTTCCTGCGCGAAGTTCACCAATGCCCATACGGCCTGCAACGTGGTGTCGTGGCGACTGCCTTTGCTGGCCGGGTTTGACAGCGTTTTGTTCAAAAATGTGTTGATGGCTTTGCACATACGGGTGTCGTATGTGCCGGTTTCGCGTGAAATCAGGGTATTGAAGGCTGGTTTCGGCGTCGTATGCTCCGGTTTGCGCAGGTAGTCCACCCACTTCCACGGCAGGGTAGCCAGATCGCTGATATGGGGGATCTGGCTGGTGGTCGAGCCGCTGGGAGTGTACCAGCAGTACATCTCGCCGGAAGGGTGAATCGACGGCCAGACCACGCTGTACCTGTGGCCGGGCTGCAGGATGTCGACGCCCTCGATTGCACCGCCCTTCCACGCGAGCCCTTCGGGCACCTTGTAGAACAGGTGGCGTGCCGGGCTGTCGATGCCGTGCGACGTGCTGCTCCACGTGGCCGGCAATGCTCCCAGCTCCTGGCTGAGTTCGCTGATGCCTTTCGCCCCGTCTGCCTTGACCTGGTGCCCCTGTTCGGCGTCGATGTCCAGAACCAATACGCCTTCGGGGATGACGATGCCCGTGTTCGCAGTCGGATCCGACTGCGACCAGAGTTGCATCTGCTCGTCGGTGACGGGCTTGCGGCTGCGTCCAGTGAAACCGCTGGGTGGTGGGGTCTTGCGGCCTTCCGGCAGGGGGATGACCTGCATCCAGCCCGCCGCACGGTACAGTGGCGCGGCTGCCGCGTATCCGTAGATGTCGGTCATCCTTGAAACTCCTTTGACGTGATGTGAATATGTGTGGTGCCGTGCACGCCTTTGCATGCGTGCCGGCCGCTTGGATACGGCTACGGCGGTCGGGACTGGACTCAGTCCTTGTCGGAATCCTTGCTCTTGTGCTAGCCCAGGAGCACGAGTCTCACGCTCATGAGCTGGAGGCTTTCCGAGTCGACGTCACGGAAACCGTCCTGATCGGAGGCGAGGGAATCCATGTCTTTCATCAGCTCGAGCCACTGGTTCTGCAGGTGTTTTCAGCAGTTCGTCCATCAGAATTCACCGGTTTCCAATTGCTGTTCCGAGTCGCCGTGGTTCTGCGGCTGCGCCTGGTCGGTGACGGCCGTCACCGCTTCGACCGGCACGCCCAACAAGGCGGCGATCTCCTGCGGCGGCTTGCCCAACGCCTTCAACTGGTTGACCTTCATCGGATCCACCTGCTGCTGGCCGAGCTGCACAGGCTGAACAGATTGCTGCTGGCCCTGCTGTGCGGGCGGGTTCCACGGGTCGGTTGGGGCCGGCTGATACCCCTGATTCGGGGCCTGTGCCGCCTGCTGTGCGGCGTACTGCTGCTGCGGGTAACTTTGCTGGGGCTGCTGCTGGAAGGGCTGCTGTGCGGGCTGCTGGGGCTGGCCCATGGCGAGATCGGCCGGCGACTGGTGTTCGATCACGTATTCGAACAGTTTCGGCGGCTGCGGCAGATTGCCCTGCGGCCCGTAGCCGGTGAACGTGGCCGTGAACCGGTCGCCCGGTTTGACCTCACCGGCCTTCTTCAAACCGGCGTTGTGCAATGCCTGCAGCCATGCGCGGCGCTGCACGCCCCACCCCTTGATATAGACGGTGCGGCGTCCGTCATCATCCTCCACGTTCGGGTCGATGATGCCGGTGTCGATGGTGACCAATACCTGCAGGCGAGGCGAGCCGTCGTTCCAGAACGCCGGCTGCTTGGTCTGGAAGTCACGCACCTGGTTCGCGGTCACGTTCTCGATGATGCCGGTCACCCTCGTGCCCGGCATGCTGTCCTTCGTGAACGCGGACTTGCCGGACTGCGAGTCGATCTGGTTGAGCATCTGCTCCGCGCTCATCTTCGGAGCCATCGGAGCCGGCTGATAGCCGCCATACTGCTGCTGGCTGTAAGCCTGCTGTTGCGGATATCCCTGCTGGGGATAGCCGTACTGTTGCTGTGGTTGTTGACCGAACATTGTGTTTCCTTTCGTTATTCGGTGAACTGGTATTCGGATTCGATTAGGGGGATGAGTTGGAGCCATTTGTCGGGCACGTCCGGCCACGGCTTCTCGTCGAACTCGGGAAGCGCGCTCATATCCGGCCACACGCGCCCCTTGCATGAGAAGCACTTGTCGGGGCCCGCCGCTGGCAGTTGCTTTATCCAGCTGTCGCGCACGTCCACGCCGTCGGACTGCTCGATGATGTCCATGAGGTTGACGAGCAGCTGGGCCCGGGCCAACGCCCATTTGCCGGGCTCCGGGTCGAACCTTGTCTCCCAGGGCAAAGCGTCGCCCAAACTGGTCTTGTTGCGGGGCAGGAAGTAAATGCAGTTGCGTTCCACCCGTTCGCCCTCGTTCTGCAGGCCCATGCCGTAGAGCGACGCCTGTATCCGATACTGTTGGCTGGGGCCGTGCGCCTTGACCTTCGTGACCGTGGTGTTGCCGACGATCTTCCAATCGATGGTGCTGTTGGTTTTGCGGTCCCACAGGTCGATCGATCCGGTGACGTCATAGCCGCCGTGGAGGCCCTGCAATCGGCCTACGGTGACCCGGTACTCCGGGCGCCACCGTTCCGCGAGACAGTGCACGTTGTCCTCGCTCGTGTACGGGAACTGGGCCGCCGGCTCCCCGTTCAGCTCTCGGAACATGGTCTCGAAATGCGCGTGCACGCACGTGCCGATGAACGGCAGCCAACCCGGGGAGCGTCGCTCCGGCCAGCCCGCCAGTTTGGCTGCGAGACAGTGCACGCAGTCCGTGCCCAGTTCGCTCGGGCCTATCTCACGTTGCAGTTCGCGTGGAGCGTTCTGGATGTCGTCCTCGATGAGCTGGCGGATCTCCGGCCATAACCAGGGTTCCTCCATCGTGTCCACCCGTGTTTTCGGCGTGACTGGCGGCTTGCCCATGCCGGGTGCCGACTGGGTCATGGGCGGTATGTCCACTGGTATCGCATCACCCTGCTGCTGGGCTTGTGCGACGGCCAATACCGCCTCATTCATGCTCACGGTTCTTCACCTCCTTCAAAAACTCGTTGATCTGTTTCTTGATGTCCGTGAGTGCGGTCCGGCTGAGCCGTGTGATGGCCACCGCCTCGTCCGAATTGTCGAAGCGCAGCGTGTAGGTGCGGTCGCCGTCCTTCGCGATGGTTACCGGCATGCTGCCGAAGGCCATCGAATGCACGGGGAAGCCGGTCTTGCCCTGCGCCTCCAGTTCGCGTATGGCCTTGTGGATGCGTCTGGCGACGGTGAGGCCCAGCTCGTCGAGCTGCTCGAAACGGATGACGTACAGGTCGTCGGTCAGCTCGTTGCCGTCCTCGTCACGCAGGTCGTAGTCGGCGATAACGCTTTCCACGATCTGGGCGATGCCCAGGCTGGACAGTTCCGCGCTCATGAGACCACCACCATAGGCTTGCCGCTCATCGCGTAATCGGCCACCGCGTCCGCCGACAGCAGCTTCTCCAACTGGCTGAGCGGCCGCGGCCGCAACTGGTAGGCTCCGGGATACTTGGTGGCCGGATAGGCTTTTTCGAACGTGCCGGCGTTGATGCGGCGCGCGCCCGGCTTGACCTGCACCTTCAGGTTGCCGGCCTGGTAGGTGCCGACAGGATGCGAGTCGAGGATACGGGCCTTCAGCTCGTCGACCTCCTCCTGACGGGACGCGATCTCGGCCTGCAGTTCGACGATGCGCGCCGCCTGCGCGGCGAACAATCCTTGGCGCAATTCCCCGTCCGGGTTCACGGCCTCCGTGGTTTCAATGGTTGATGGAGTCATTTGATGTGCCTTTCACGATGATTTGGGCGTAGGTGGGATACCACGCCGTCTGATGCTTGGTCTGGTTCGTGTGCCGGTTGCAGCAGGTGACCGCCTCGTCCAGTCCGGTGGGCTTGCCGAGCGGCCCGCATGTCCTGCAACGCGGCATCCAGAGACGCCGGTCAGGCATCCTGCCTGTCCTCGGAGGTGAGTCGCAGTCCGGCGATGATGTCCGCCGAAGCGTCCGGGTTGCGCAGCAGCTTCGACACGGCCGCACCCTCCTTGACGGTCAGTTGGGCGACGGCGATGGCCGTCACGACGGCCGTATGCTGCTCGTTGGTGAGCATGATCTTGTCGGACAGCAACAGTTTGGTCGCCCGGTCGATGAACGTGCTGGCCGCGTTCGTGATGCCGTTCGCCTGCGGCACCAAAGCCGCCAGTTCGAAACTCAGATCCTCGTCCGCTATCAGCGCCTGCTGCACCAGACGGGGTTCGTTGATCGGCTTGCTCATGATTGTTCTCCTTGCTTGTTCGGCCCCCGTTCCGGGAGCGGCTTGATTCGGATATAGAGATGTGGTTCGTATTCGTGCCCGCAGTACGTGTACGGGTCGCCGGACTTGCGTTTCCGGTATTTGCCTTTGGCTCCGTACACCCATAGGTCGGGCATGCGCTTGGTGGCATGGGATTCGACGACCTGCGCGTCGTCCACGTAGGCGACGCCGTTCAGCGAGTCCAAAACCAGCTTCAGCAGGTTGTCGAGATCCGGGCGGCCGCGATGGCTCATCCAGAATTCGGCCTCCAACCTGACCGGGCACTGGTATGGTTTCGCCTGCGGGTATTTCAGACGGAATTCCGCGAACAGGCGTTCCTCCGCCCTGACGGTGCGTTTCGGGGTCATCGCGTGCCCGTTGTAGACGCGGGGACGCCCCTTCGGCACCGGGTCGCCCGGCAGGCAAAGAGTGAACTCACTCGGCTGTTCCATCGCCACCCCACTTCAACAGGATTCCCACGAACACGAGCGGCAATACGACCGCCAATGCGAGCGAGCCGGTGATCATCCACTGCGGCGTACCCACCGGGCTTGGTATGCGGCTGTGCGTGGCCGCGAAACCCGCCATCCAGCCCTCGACGAACGTGAGGGCCAGCAGGAGCATGGACTTCTGGCCGTCAGTCAGGCGTTGCTTCGGACGACGCATGCGCCGCTTCTTGCGCCGTAATGCTTCGATGCTCATTTCACGGCCCTCGACTTCTCCATCGCCACGATGCCGGCCAGATCCACCACGTCGGATTCGACCTGCAACACCTTGCGCATGATCTTCAGGTCGCCCTGCATGTAGGCGTCATAGCCGATCTGATGCGCCACGTCGAACAGATCGCCCAGCATGTCCGCATACCGCTGCCACTTGTCCGCCTCGGGCTGGGGTTCGGGCTCGCTGGTTCCCCCGTCCAAATCCTTCTCCAATTCGACCTCCGTATCATTCAGGAGCCGCTCCATGAGCTCCTTCAACGACATGTCCTCCGGAACCTCGACGCCGATGGCGTGGATACCGCTAACCTTGTTGTTTAACATCACTGATTTCCTTTCTGAATTTGATTGGTGATGTTGGGTGTCGGCGCAATACCTTGGACAGTGCAACGCCGACACCGCTTATTTCTTCTCCCCGGCTTTCGAATCCGGGGAAACCTATTTGCCGTAGACCAGCTCCTTGCGGGTGATCGCGCACTTGTTGTTCCTGTAATCGATGACCTCGCGTGGATCCCACACCAGACGACGGCCGATGCGCTTCGGAGCCGGCGGATACCGGCCGCCCCACTTGTCATGGCATGACCACACGTAGAGACTGCCTCTCGAGACGCCGAGAAAACTCGCCACCTTGGAAATCGGCCAGCCGTCAAGAGACGATTCGATTTGACTACCGGCCATCACGCACCCGCTTCCAAGTCAAGGGGAGTGCAGCCCAGATACTTCTGGATGGGGTACTGCTGGCCCTTGGGCGTGACCTTCGTCGTGAAGTTCAACGACACATGACCATCCGAATGGGCAATCGATGTTTTCTTGACCTCGAACAAACCCAGTTCCATGCTCTTCTGCGTGGGCATGTTCGGGTTCCCGTTGCGCTTCATCAGGAAACCGTCCTCACGTAATTGTTTGAACAACCGGTTCTGGCCGGTCTTCACGCCGTTCTGTTTGAGGATCTTCGCCAATTCGCCGATCAGAATGCTCCTCTTGCTCGTGGCCACCGCGTCCGCGAACAACACCTTCGGCTTCTGCGCCTCGATGGCTCGCTCGGCCTCGCGGCGACGGTCCCGTTCGTCCTTGAGATCGGTGAGCAGACGAATGCCGAAGTCCGGGTCGTTGAGGATGCTGTCGATGGTCACGTCGGTCGCATACGCGCCATGACGACGGATCGACGGCAGCACCTCATGCGTCACCCAACGCCGGAACTCTTTGGCCTCGGGCTTGCGGGACTTCATCACCAGACGGTACAGACCAGCTTCGGAGACAATGGTTTTATTTGGATTTCCCGGAATACCGTCGGTAATAACGACGGTATTCTTCTCATCGGTATCAAGTTCGCTGATCGCATCACGATTGTTCGTGATGCCCAGCACGTTGCACACGTCTTTGGCGACGAACCACGGTTCGCCTTTCTTGTCGGCGAGGATGCGGACTTGGTTGCCTTTGAAGTCGAAGGGCTGTACATTGGATTCAGTCATTTTGGACCTTCTTTCAATCTGACATTCGCCGCCGCTCCAATCGGCGGCATTTTTTGTGGCTAGAATCTGAGCCATGTGGAAATGGCTGGCGGACAACTGGATGGGATTGACGGCGTTGCTGCTGTCCTCCGACGCGGAACGACGCCTGTACCTCTCGACCGATTGGGGAGTAGAGAAGACGGATGGGGACGGGTGGATACTGCGCAACAACGGGTGGCTCACCGAACGAGACATTCGGGTGACGCCGACGGGCGGCGCTATCGTCGAATACCGTGGGGACTCCAAGCTCAAGCGCCATGAGTCCGGCACCGTCATCGTCGCGATGGTCGAGACCTCGAAATCGAGAGACATCCGCGTATCCTCGCGAAGAATCCTGTTCCGGCATTCCCGGATCCTGTCCCTATAGACCCCGGCCCGACATCCACGGGCTCGAGCCCACGGAGACAGAAATCGATGTCTTCCTTGTCGCAGACGACGAGTCCCGTGTATTCGACCCAGCATTTGCCGTCATCAAACACGCGAACCGTCATCGGGTGGCCGTCCAACCATCTGACACGATCCATGTCGATGCTGAGAATACGAATCAGCGCACGGGCCCTCTCACGTTCCGCGCCGCCAAGCCGGTAGGTCCTAACCATCACGCCACCGCCTCCTGCTGCGCGCCCAGTACGAACTGGTCGTTGAGGAAGTCGCCGGGCTGATAGCCGGTGAGCTTGGCGAAAGTCTCGACGTCCGTGAGGGACAGGTCTACCTTGCCGTTGATTCTGCGTGAGACCACGTCCACCGACTGGCCGGTTTGTTTCGCGTAGTCCGCGACGCTGATTTTCTGTGCGGCCATCACTGCTCTGATTCGAGCCGCCGCTTGTTCGCTGAGCTTTGTCACGGTTGCCTCCTTTTGTGTTCCGTGTTTGAGCGATGGCTACAGTATGCACGCAATTGCGAGCGTATACAAATTACGGCGTGTCGCAATTGCGTGCAACTTAAAGGATTTGCACTACTAAGAAAATTAACGTCGCGCGTGTTCGCGCAATTACGCGCTATTATGAAGCTATGGGAAGTAACAAGATTGGTGTCAGCGATTTCGCGCTGACGGTAAGCGCCGCCATCAGAGCGCAAATGGGAATACGCCGCATCTCCAACAGGGAAATCGCGAAACTCATCGACCGAGGCGCAACCTACGTCAACTCCAGAATCAAAGACGAGAACGAATGGGCCCTCGGCGACATCGAACGACTCTGCGAACTCTGGAACATGACGCCATGCGAACTCATCGAATCCGTCAACAGCGAGCAGTCTCGTGTGGCCGAAACTCTCAATAAGCTCAAGCGCGGCGATCTCGATATCGCCGCCTATGAGGACGACCACAAGTTTGATGGCGACGGAGATGACCCCGCATGACGGATCCGCTCCCGATATCGCCGCGCATGAGCTACGGGCAGATACGCATGGCCCTCTACCAGGTCGCGCCCGACCTGCACGTGGCCAGCACCCGCCTGCCCGGCAAATTGGACGGCATCTACTGCCTGACCACGAACACCGTGCTCATCGACCGGCGCATCACCTACACACGCAAACGCTGCGCCCTGGTGCACGAGCTCGTGCATTGGCAACACGGCGACGACACCACCCACGGCTGCATCGGCGGCAAAAACGAGCGGCGCTGCCGACACGAGACCGCCAGACTGCTCATCAACCCGGCCGAATACGCGCTGGCGGAACGCATGTACGATGGCAATCCCTACCAGATGGCCGCCGAACTCAACGTGACCGTACAAGTCATAGAAGATTACAAGAACTGGCTGCACGACAGTGTGGCCGCCTAGAAGAAAGAAGAGAACCGTGACCGAGCCAACCCCCATGCAGGCACAGCAGCCGCCGGCAACGCAGGATAGCCAGCCCGCAGCAGCACCATCCGCGCCAACGCCGGCACCGAAGAAGAAGCTCCCAACGGCGGCCGTCATCGCCATCGCCGCAGCCATAGGACTGGTCGTGGGACTAGCCGGCGGACTCGGAGGCATGTACCTGTACGCCACGCCCATCATCAACCAGCAGAAGTCGGACATCCAAGACCTCAATACATCATTGGACTCCGTCAAAGCGCAGCTAGCCGACGCGAACGAAAAACTCAACCCCCAGGAAGATCCCAACGACACGGGATCCAACACCGACGCTTCGGGCACGGGGGAGACCGCCGTCAGCGGCGGCGTCGAAATGAAGGTCCTCGAAGCCGGCGAACAGCCCACCATCAGCTTCGACACATGCGGCGACGGATGCAGCAACGGCCAATACGGGCCAAAGACACCGGACGCGAACACCAAGTACTGGGTGGCCAAGGTGGAGGTCACGAACAACACCAGCAGTCCGATGGACATCACCTGCAGCTACCCCTATGAGATAGTCGCGTTGAACTCGAAGAACCAGAAATACACGCCCATCAAGAATCTGTATCAGGTCGAAGGCAACCCCGAGTGCAACGCCCAGCTCCAGCCGGGATTGACCAGCACGGTCACCTATCCGTTCCAGGTTCCATTGGACGCGAAGATGGTTGCCATAGCATTCCGCGACGTCGGAGACGTGTATTCCGGCACCGGCGGGGAGGACAACTACTCCTATATAGTCACCGACCCGAATTACGTGGTCAATCGATAGAAAAAGAATTGCCCTGTCGATCTGGAACATCGGCAGGGCGTGTGAAACATCGACCAGCTTGCTTATCAGAAAGGAGGACGCTTCGCCAACTATCCTACACGGGGCGAAGCCATACCCGAAATGTCAGTTCTTATCGTCCTCGTCAATCATGATGGGGGAGTAGAAGTAGAGTCTGTCCGTGGCGAGCGGTTCGAATTCCTTCGACCAGATGTCGAATTCGGGGTCGTTCTCATCCCGCCCCTCGTTCTCGAAGCCCGCGCCGGAGAAAAGGTGAACGCTGGCCTCGTTCCGGGGGTCGATTTGTGTAAGCACGTACGGGGTGCGCCCGTGTCTGGCGGCGTCGTTCGCCATCCATCGCAGCGCGCAGTCCAACAGTATCGCACCGAGATGCCGGCCGCGTTCGCTCAACGCGGTGGCGATGAACGATATCGCGTAACCACTGGATTCCAGGGCGGCGGGGTCGTATCCGAACTCGCAGAAGCCGACGATGGGAGCGTTCGGGGTTTCCCCGTACTGGAGGACCATCCGGTACATTCCCGGCTCGTCCTTGACGCGGAGTCCGCGGATATAGCGCTGCACGTCCATCGCGTACTCCGGGCCGTTCGGCTCGCAGCAGACGAAGCGGCGCAATGCGAGCTGGTCGCCGGAGTCGCACAGGCGACTAGTGACGATCGCTATTCTCAATCTTCTGCGCCTTCTTCGCGAGTCGTGCCGGACGGTTCATCATCGCGCGGTGCAGTCGCATCCATTTCTCGTCCACGGCGTTGCGTGGCTTGCCGTCCTCGGACGGCGCGTACGCCGGTATTGGCTTCACGCCGGTATCCGTCATGGTCATGGCCGCCTCCTTTCGATTTTGGCGTAAGGGGATAGCTTATGTGTTTCCCTTCCCCTTGTCAAATCCCATTAAAACACATCAAAACCGGTTAAAACACGTTAAAACCGGAAAAACAGTGCAAGCGAGTGAAAATCATGGCGAACGTCACCAGATACAAGACCAGCAAAGGCGAAACGCGCTATCGCGTCCGCTACCGCAAACCGGATGGCGCCCAGACCGACAAGCGTGGATTCAAGCGCAAGATCGACGCGGAGAACTGGGCGGCCGAACACGTCACCATAGCCAAGGCCACCAACAGCTATGTTGACCCGGAGGACGGCAAACGACGCGTTGGAGACCTCTACGAGCAATGGCTGAAGGAGAAATGGCCGTTTTGGAAGGAGACCACGCGGGTCAACGCCACGGAAGCATGGCGGCTCTACTGCGAGGAGCGTTGGGCCGACCGTCGGATCGGCACCGTCACCCGCGCCGAGGTCCAGGCGTGGATCAGCGACATCATCGAGAACTCGGGTGCTCCATCCGTGAGACGCCCGTACCAGACCATGCTCGGCATCTGCCGCATGGCCGTCCGGGACAAGCTCATACTCGACAACCCCTGTGAAAACGTCGAACTCCCCAAGCTGCCGAGGCGCAAGAGCCGTCGCGTGTACCTGACCATACCCCGGCTGCTCGCATTCGCCGACGAATGCGCCAGAGGAAAGCATCTGGGAGCGGAGCGGCAGGCGCTCGTGCTGACGTTGGGCTTCTGCGGATTGCGCTGGGGCGAGGCGGCGGCGTTGAAGGCCCGTGACCTGGACTTCGATCGGGGAGTGCTGCATGTGGGCGGCAACCTCGTGTACGTCGGGGCAAGATGGGTCGAGGGCACTCCGAAGAACAGTGAGGAACGCGACGTGCCCGTGCCTCTCATCGTCATGGAGGCGTTGAAACCGATATGCGGGGAACGCGAACCGGACGAAAGGGTGTTCCGTGATCTGCGGGGCGGCCCGATCATGAAGCAGAGCACGGCGAAGACGACCGGCTGGTGGTATCACGCGCTGGTGCGCCTGGGCTGGCCGAAGGAGGAATGGCCCACGCCTCATGACCTGCGTCACACCGCCGCCTCGCTGGCCGTGCACGCGGGCGCGAACGTCAAGGCCTTACAGAGGATGCTGGGCCACAAGAACGCGAGCATGACGTTGGATGTGTACGCGGATCTGTTCGACAGCGATTTGATGGATGTTGCCCGTATGCTCGATGCTGCGGTGCAGGTGGAGACAAGCATGGAAAAATGTGGGCAAAATGTGGGCAAAAGCGTTTTGGAGCTCGTATGAAACCCTCAGAAACGTTGGAATCACGCCATTCCAGTGAATGGTGGTTCTTCAGCAAGTTGAAGGACGCGCTGAGCTGAGAGTGGGTTGGAAAATGGCCGCTTTGCCTTGCGGGAGTAGGGGCTGAGCGGCTTTTTTCGTTTTAACCAGTTTTTAACGGTTTTTAACCTGTTTTTACGGAAAATGTGGGCAAAATGTGGGCAGAAATCGAGCCCGCGAAGCCCTCTGCCACAACGCGAGATCGGCCCCGTCCGGCAGCAGTCAAGCTCTGTGCGAGCTGTCTGCGATGCCGGACGGGGCCGAACTATGTGTGGTTATGCGGCGCGGTCGAGGCGTTGTTTGATGGCGCTGACGCCGATGAGCGCGCCGGCGAGGATGCCGAGCGCGTTGAGCGTGATAACTATCGCGTCCACGTGAGGCCAGCCCCATGCGGGGCCGACCGTGTTGACGAACAGGGCGAGTGCGGGCAGGACGATGAGGCCGAGCCATTTGAGGATGTCGTAGACGCGGCTGGGGATGAGCCAGTCGGGCACGTCATGGGTGACGTTGACGGCTTCGGGCCATTCCTCCTTCGGCCAGCCCAGGCGCACCAGCGCGTGATACCACCAGCCGGTCGTCTTCGCCGTGCTCTGCTTCATGATCGGGCCGCCCCGCAGATCACGGAACACCCTTTCGTCCGGTTCGCGTTCCCCGCATATCGGTTTCAACGCCTCCATGACGATGAGAGGCACGGGCACGTCGCGTTCCTCACTGTTCTTCGGAGTGCCCTCGACCCATCTTGCCCCGACGTACACGAGGTTGCCGCCCACATGCAGCACTCCCCGATCGAAGTCCAGGTCACGGGCCTTCAACGCCGCCGCCTCGCCCCAGCGCAATCCGCAGAAGCCCAACGTCAGCACGAGCGCCTGCCGCTCCGCTCCCAGA
>CYGL01000625.1_pt1 | contig 12641 bp, 18 predicted proteins | sample 485531 | NCBI WGS metagenome assembly CYGL01 (sample SAMEA3497897, study PRJEB9818) | human gut metagenome | reverse complement strand
GCGTAAGCTTAAAAAACAGGGTGTACAGTATGTTCCGACAAACATACCGACACTTAAACAGATTAAAGCTAAAGGCTTTACAGGTAAGGCACTAAGGGCGTATGTAAACAAGCTAAAAAAGATAGATATAGAAGCTCTTAAAGCAGAAGCGTATGCACCTCACGAAGAGGATATTGCATTTACTAATTTTTTTGATGAATTTTTATCAAAGTATGGTTCATTCACGCCAGAAGAGGAAGATTTATTTTATGGTTATAAAGGAGCAACAAATGAACAAATCGAACAAGAGCGCAAGCGTAAAGAAGCAGAGTACCGAGATAGATACAGCGACTTATTAGCTTTATTAAAACGACCAGTTGAAGCTAACACGGCAAGAAGAAGAGAAGTCATAGCTTATTCAAAAAATAATGCAGACTTTCATTGTAAATACTTGTAATTGAAGTCGGTGCATTAGAAGTAGGCAGAAGGCTTGTTGAAGCATCAAGGGCTATGGATGATATTGACGTTGTAGTTTTGGCTGTGCTATGGGGTTCAACAGTTGCAGTTGTAAACCAAGCAACTGATGAACTGTTAGCCATCATTAACGGTAGTCCATTATCGTTTGAAGAAAAAGTACAGGCTGAAAGGATGAATGAAAACGAAAATGGGTGGTGACAATATGTCAAGACCTAAAAAGTAAAGTATCTGGTCGGAGATTTTGAAACTACAGTTTATGAGGGTCAGAAAAACACGGAAGTTTGGGCTTCAGCTATAGTAGAAATGTTCACTGAAGATGTTTTTATTTTTCATTCAATAGATGAAACATGGAAGTATCTGACAGAGTTAAAGTCTAATCTAATTGTCTATTATCATAATTTAAAATTCGACGGTAATTTTTGGATATCCTTTTTTCTAAATAAATTACACTTGAAACAAGCATATACAGGAGATGGCATAAATTCTTGTGAATGGTGTAAAGATAAAGAGATGTATAGCAATACATTCAAGTATACTATTTCAGAAATGGGGCAATGGTATAGCATAAAAGTCAAAGTAAATAATAAAATAATAGAATTACGTGACTCGCTTAAACTGTTGCCATTCTCGGTTAAAGAAATAGGCAAGGCATTTAAAACAAAGCATCAGAAGCTCGACATGGAATATACGGGTTTTAGATATGCTGGTTGTGAGATTACGGAGGATGAACAAAAGTACATAGCCAATGACGTTTTGGTTGTGAAAGAAGCACTTGAAACTACTTTTAAAGAGGGCCATAATCGATTGACAATAGGCAGTTGTTGCCTTGCTGAATACAAACAAATAGTTAGGTGAAGATGATTGGAAAAGAAGATTTCCAGATGTAACACAGATAGAACTTGACTCAAGTGTATATGGAAAAACAAACGTTGATTCATATATACGAAAGTCATATAGAGGTGGTTGGTGTTATCTTGTAAAAGGCAAAGAAAACAAAATTTACACTCACGGAACGACAGCTGATGTAAACTCTTTATACCCATCAATGATGCATAGTATGTCGGGTAACAGATACCCAGTCGGCAAGCCTATGTTTTGGAGTGGTAACTATATTCCAGACAAGGCCTTGCAAAGTAATATGTATTTCTTCATTAGAATAAAAACAAAATTTTATTTGAAAAGTGGAAAGTTACCATTCATTCAGATAAAAGGAAATATGTTATATAAAGGCACAGAGTCTTTGCAGACTTCGGATGTATATGATAAAGCTACTGGTAAATATTACGACAAATACATTGACATTGATGGTAAAACTTGTGATACAAGGGTTGAACTCACACTGACCATGACAGACTACTATCTGATTCTTGAACATTATGAATTAGTTGATTTTGAGATACTAGACGGCTGTTACTTTTATTCAGAAGTTGGAATATTCGACGAATACATTGATAAATATGCAATGATAAAGATGAACAGCAAAGGAGCTAGACGTACACTTGCTAAGCTTTTTTTAAACAATCTTTATGGGAAGATGGCTTCATCTACAGATTCATCATTCAAATTGGCATACGTTAAAGACGATAACTCAATAGGTTTCATCAATATAACAGCCAAGGATAAAGAAGCGGGTTATATTCCTGTCGGTTCGGCTATCACAAGTTATGCCAGAAACTTTACAATTAGAGCGGCTCAAGCTAACTATTATGGTGTTGAAGAACATGGTTTCATATACGCCGATACAGATAGCATTCACTGTGACCTACCACCAGAACAGATTACAGGTATTAAAGTACATGAAACAGATTTTTGTGCATGGAAACTTGAATCTTGTTGGGATAAAGCTATTTTTGCAAGACAGAAAACGTATATTGAACATGTTACACACGAAGATTTGCAAAAGATTGAAGAACCATACAACAACATCAAATGTGCGGGAATGCCACAGAGATGCAAAGACTTGTTTGAATTGTCAATATCTGGCAAAGCTGTGTATGAAGATTATAAAGAAAATACACCAGTAAACAGATTTCTTTTTAACCAAGTCACACACGAACCTATTGTAAGAACTTTTGACGATTTCAAAATAGGATTAAACGTACCATGTAAATTAATTCCAAAGCGAATAGAAGGGGGTGTTTTACTTGTTGAATCAACGTATCAAATGCGGTAAATCTGATAGTCAAATAAGAAAAGACATTTACAACATGATAGATGAAGATTACCACGAATACTTGAGAGTATATGACGCAAAGCAGTCGTTACTTGCTATTAAGCGTGTAATTCGTATGAATAAGTTAGAGAATGCATTAAAAATATTAATGAATTCGTACACTTATTATGAAGCAGACTTATTTTACAAATCTTTTGTAGAAAAATATATCAACGTTTTAAGGAGTGAATTGCGTGAAAAAAATTAGTGTATTAGCAAAGAATCATGAGTACTTTGATTCAGTATTACCAGAAAAATATGCCTTAGGTGATTGGATTGATTTAAAAGCAAGTAAAACAATGCACATTAGAAGAGGTGAATATGTTAACATACCATTAGGTGTTGCTATGAAACTGCCAAAAGGATATGAAGCGCACGTTTTACCCCGTTCATCAACTTTTAGAAAATATCATATATTAATGGTTAACAGTATGGGTATCATTGATAACTCATATTGTGGTAGAAATGATGAATGGTGCTTTCCGGCCCTTGCTGTTGACGATGCTGTAATAGTGAGGGGTGATAGAATTGCACAATTTAGAATTGTTAAAAATCAACCAGAAATTGAACTAATAGAAGTAGAAGATTTAACTGAACCAGACAGAAATGGTTTTGGCTCAAGCGGGGTGAGATAATGCAAAGAATCGTATTTGGTATGAGTGACACTGAAACAAAAAAATTTACACTTGAATGGTACACTGTTTGTAGGAATATCAGAAAAGCTAAGAAATCCCCTTATTTTAAAAATAGAAAAAGTTCACAGGGTGTTAATTATTCCTATAAATGGTAGGTGATAAAATGATAGATAGAGTTGTATTTATAAGCGTTTTAATTATGATATTACTATTTCTTGCTTTTATGATATATTTATCGCATTTAAGACCAGATATGCGGTGGCTTATAATAATCGCAAGTGCAATAGTGATATGGCGGGCTATTATATTTATTGTGCTATATAAGAAGAATTGAAAAAAGGAGGGAGATAAAATGAATGATGCATTTAATTTAGTTTTCATAAGCGTTTTTTATATTGCAATGCTAATGTTTTGGAAGAGGTGATTCTATGCAAACACCATGCAAAGACTGCAACGAAAGATGTTTAAACTGTCATTCAGTGTGCGAAGATTACCTTAAATATAGATACGAGATAATGAAAGCATCTATTGCTAAATACAACGATTCAAATCACAAGGCATACGTAAGTGAAGCGTGTAGAATGATGAAGAAAAGAAAGAGGTAAAAAATATGGATATTGATTTAAGTTATTTGTCTGAAACCAGCAATAAAGATAAAATTATTGTTGATAATTTATCTTATGTAGTTAATGTTACTAACCCAAAACGACCATACTACTCTATTTTATATCACCCAATTAATAGTGAAGAAGAAATCATGGGTTTTGGGAGCTATAATCAGAATTTTGTTAAACAATGGAAAGACAAATACTTTATAGTAAAAACAACAGGTGAGATAAATGAATGATATGCTTAACTTATTCTTTATCTTAGTTATAGCATCAGCCATATGCGCCAGACTGTTCAACGAATTTATTCTGTTTCTAATAATGTGTCTTTATTCACTGCTTTTATGTTTAGCTTTATAAAAAATAAGGGAGCCAAATACGACTCCCTTTTTATGTTTCAAGTGAAACATTAATTAATAAAATCACCATAATTTAACGTACATTTTACTACATTAGTGGCCGCTGTATTTGTGAATTCTTTACCACTAGCACCACACAAATAAAGACGTAAGTTAGCTGTATTAAAAACAGTCTGGTTAAAAACGCCTTGCAAGTAGCAATATCTAATAACAATGTCCTCACTATATGATTTTATTATGTCTGTTGAGCTACCATCAGTATTTTCAATTTGACAGAATTGTATAACACTTCCAGCACATTCATTTGCAACATAAAGAGTTTTCATATCACACTCAATTATATTATTTGCTATATACGCGTTAGGACTTTTTCTTATATAAAAGCCGTAAAGTTCTGTTGCAACTGTTTTACCTAAACCGCCGCACTTTACGCTATTCCCGATAAAGACGCATTCTTTTACATTGTCAATTCTTGCCCCCATGTAATTACCCTCAATTGTGTTATTAAAAACTTTACAATTTGTAATCATTCTTCCATCAGAATTGCCAATAAAAAGTCCTACACTTGATGAAATAGCGTATCTATCTGTATTAGTCATTGACTTTATTAAAGTGTTTTCGGATATAACAATATCTCTAATATCACGTGAAATGAAATTTGTGTCAATAGCTATGTAGTTATCTTCACAATCTTCAATAATGTTACCTATAACTTTCAGTGAGTCACCGCAAACAAATATAGCATCTCTATTGCTATTTTTTATTGTGCAATTTGAAACAGTTACATTATCACAGTCGTTAAGCTGAATTGACATGCTTGTTGCATTTTCAAAGATACAGTTTTCTATTAAAATATTACTGTATTTAATACTCGAAATCGTATCAAGAATAGGTCTACCATTGGTTGATGGTCTGTCATAAGTATGCTTATTCACTTTTTGGCCATCATTCAGCATGCCGCCATCAAATTTAACGTTTGTGAATGTGCAATTATCTCCTGTTATTTTAATTAATCCGTCATTTTGGTCTGCTGAAACTTCTGTTATAAGAGAATGTAAACACGAATAATTACCAAAGATTGAAGTATTACCATGAATTATAATCTCGTTACTAAAGCCGTATTTTTTATTAGACGTAAACGTAATATCTGTGCAAGTATCGAATAAATTTTTTAATCCAATTGTATCATCAGAATCATTGCCTCTACATCCGAATTGCTCAGGACTTCCAGAAGTACCAACAAAGTAAGCAAAAAGACCATTTAGAAGAGGTACGTTATAACCCGAATTAACATTTAATATAAGATATGTTGCGCCACCATTGTCATTTCCTTTATAATAGCCAGAAGTAACAACAACATCGTTTAGAGTGATATTCTTATCATTTACCATGTCTAAAACTGTGATGTGCTTTATAACTCTTTTATTTACACTTTCGTTTAACGCTGAAAAAATTACGTTGTTAATTAAATCAGCTAATGTGCCATCCTGTGCCATCTTGTCAAGTTTTGCGTTGACCATCTGCTGTACATCTAGTGAATCGAAGTAATGATTTACATATTCAATCAATTCGTTAACTGTTACACCGATGTCATTGCATCTTTCTATAACCTTGTTAAGTAATTCATAATAACTCAATTCATCCCCATATACCTGAGGTAAAACAGGGATGGTGTTATTACACCATTCTCTAAAATTTCTAGGCTTAAAACTCATTATCCATCACTCCCATATATCCCAAATCTGCATAAACAAGTCCTCAAGTTCTTTTATCAACAGGGCATCAACATTTTTAAGCTTTTCGATGTACTCGCTCACCATGCTAATATATGTTATAGTTCCCTCTTTTCCCCACCTGTGTTCGGCATACTCTTCTGTACTCTTTGCGTTTGTATTACTGTTACCCGTGCTATTGCTAGTGCTGTTTGTGCTACTATTTACAGACTGTGTGCTATCACTAATAGTTGCATCAGTCATGTACTCATTAGACTCTAAATCTTCTAGACTTCCTTGTGGTGTGTCGCTGTGCCTAATCTTTGAGTTTGAATTAGCGCTTGTAGTTGTCTGTGAGCTTGCTGTAATATCTGTATTATCATTGACTTTTGTATCTGCATTTCTGCCAATATTATGCTCAACATTCATATCAACATTTTCTATAACAGGGATGTCAATATTGATTGCCTTATAAAGTTTGTTATAATAAGGCATAATAACAGATAACTTTGCATCAAGTCTTAACTGCCAAAGACCGAACGTTTCAGCACCTATTTCTCTGGTGTAAAAATGTTTAAGAATCTTTGTTTCAAGAACAGGCCTATAACTTTCGTCAAAGATTTCAAAAGGTGGAAAAATCCTGTTACGTGACTTTTCAATAACTTCATTAACGTTACTGTAGCCAACTGATTTGTCAAGTCCTGCTAGTGATTCACAGATATATCTAACCTCTGTTGTGTATCTGCTCATTTTATCACCTCTCTATTACAGAAGTACCTAAACTAGATACTTTTAACTGACTAATAAAATCTTCTCTGTCAGTATCATCTGTTTCCTTGTTAGGTTCGTCACCTTCGTCAAAAATCCATGTAACATTAATGCCAAATCTTTCCTTAATCTGTTTACTAGCATAATCTCTTGACATAGTTCTTGTTCTCCTGTTTGCAAGAGCATCAGCGTTGGCTGTATCAACTTCAGACTTAACCAAGCGCTCTTTTTTCTGCACAACAATCGATGTTATGCCAAGCAATGCATTACCTCTGTTATATAGTGTCTGCTGTAATTCGAGTAACTCTGGAGCAACAAGTGGAGCGCCAAGCTGTAACGCCTTAATATCTTTAAGTGAGAGGTTATCACCGACTGCTAAATATGGGTTATCAGCGTCAACGCCAGCGAGTAGGTTTTTAAATGTTAATCGTTCGTTCTCTGAGCATTGAACAATAACGGGAGTTTTCTGCGCTACACAGTTTGTATCTATTGTGCCGTCAATTCTCCACAATCTATATGACAATTCTATGAAACTGTTATACATGTTGATTCTTAGCATGTTATCCCATATGATAACAAACTCGTCTTTCTTGAGTTCTCGCTGATAACCAGTCCAAGGATTCCAAACAAGAATTCTTGTTGGGTTACCGTAACCATCGTATGTGCCTAAGCACGAATACTGCATACAAGCATATTCTTCTGCTTCATCATCGTAAAAGAAAGCAACAGAACCAAGTTCAAATAGTTTTAATGCTAACCACCTATAGTCAATTTCCGTAGGCAAGCCCTCAACACGGTAAGAAGCAACCGCGTTGCTTGCAAACTTCATCAACCAACTATTGTATTCGATACCAGAAGATTGAACTTTTTGAAAAAATCGTCTTTTACTTCTACTTCTCCCCATTTTAATCACCGCCTTACTTGTTATTAGCTGAGTAGTTACCAAAACTTGTTTTCCAGAACGTTACACCTTTTTTGAGAACATTCATAATCAATTCTTCAGCGTCAACAGGAATAGCGCCAGTTACAGTTACAGTTGAGCATTTTACAAAATTCCATGATGGCCTTGTTGCAATGTTAGGTACTTTTAATCTGCAAACTTTATAGCCAAACATGCTAAAGTAGTTATCAACAATACGTGCATATTCTTCCCTTACCTGTCGTACCTGTACAAATGTGTCTAAAATTTGCTGAGACCATAAAACAGAACCGCCAGAGGAACCACTTAATTCTGATGTATCGTGAGTTTCTTTAAGAACATCACCAATAGTACCAACGATACTACCAACACCAGATAAAGCAGATGAAACATTACCATATGTCAATGTTTCTGCGCCGATAACAGGCGATATATTTTGAGCCGCACTTTCCGCACTTGAAAGAAGTCTAGGCGTCCATTTAAGAATGTTTCCACCAATCTGTCCAACTCCATACGATGCAATTTCAGCCTGATAAGCATCATATAAAAATGAACCTTTTATTCCGTAATTAAGCGTATAGCCCTCAGTCTTATTCGTTCCACCTGTTATTTTATAATTTGTTGGAACGCACATTATTTGTGGCGTTACACTTTGATTACCAGAAAAAGTTAATATTCTGTGTTCATAGTCGCTAAACAATTCTGGATGTAAAACCATCTTGTCACCAGTCGGGGAATAAACTACATAATCAACAAAAGGCGAAGAATATAACCTGTTGTTTAAAGGTGTATAACTCCCGAATTTTGTTGGTAAAGCGGGAAGCTCCTTTGTTGTCTGTACTCTTGAGTCTGCCCCGTGTGGCTCAAATATTTTAGGAATTGTGAAAATCTGTATAATTGTTGACTGATATCCCGCTAAAATGACATTGTTCAGAAACGTTAATAAGCCATCACTGCTATCTGTAGTACCAATTTTAGAACCTTGAAAAATACCGCCCAAAACAGGCTTGTCAAACCATGTTGGCTGATTAGCTATTTCACTTAACTGTGTATCACTGATACAGATTTCTACACCGAAAGTGTACTGCTTTGAAAATTCTGTCAATTGTTCTTCTATTGCTGTAATCATTTCACCAGTAGGTACATCCTCATTTAGAGTGTGTGCCCCGATACTATCATCAGTAACGTGTTCACGCTCAACAAAGCATTGTCCGACTGTGCAATCCAGAAACCACGTCTGGAATAAATCAATAGTAAACCTTACTTCACAAGTGTTATTAGAAACATACTCAATACTATTAATAAAAGCATAAAACCACTTGTTTCCAAAAGCTGTATTTTGAAACATTAAATAGTTGCATTGATAAACGTCATCTGCTTTGCAGAAGAGACGGAACGTGCCTCTGTTGACACGCCCGTAACTCTGATTAGTAAATGACTTAACGATTTTATCAGACATATAAGTATGCTGTGCATTTTTAGTTGCAAAATATTTCACATTATCGTAACTTTTATCGCATTCAACATTAGCAAGCAAATATATGTCAGTATCGGGTGCTATATAGCTCATTAAGTCACCACCTTATTAAGAAATTGTAATTGTTACCTCAGCAGATTCAATAGTGCCAATACTAGCCTTAGCTTTTAATGTGCCCGCTGTTTCTGCTTTCCATACACCATTAGAAGCAAGAGTGCCTGTAGCTGTACCACCTGTTTTAGTCCATTTAACTGTTTCTGTACCACCAGTAACAGTAGATACTGTTGCGGTAAGAATGCCACTTGCTGTACCGTCCTTACCGAGCTTACCTGTAACCGCTGTAGCAGATGGTGTAATAGTAGTATTTTCTGCTGACTGAACAGGTACAGACTCCACAGGAATGCAACATACCACGTTCGCAAATGGTGAAACCGCATATGTCTGCCACATATGTAAGAAATAGTTATGGTCAAGAGATACAGGGTTTGGCATATCTCTCATTTCAAAAACATTGTCGTAAATCTGTACAAAATCTTCGTCAAGCACAACTCCCGCAATGTTATCAAGAAAAGCCATATCATCTGTTGATGGTTCTTCATATGTTGGGTCGTTTGCGAAAATCTTGTTGAGTCTCTCAACGTCCAGTGTACCGAGTGAATCAATAAGAATTCTTCTGTTCAGATAATCGGCGTATGGAAGATTGAATGCACCCGCAAGAACGTTTGTGTCAATGTTTGCATCATAGTTAGTGTTGATAAGAATAACTTTTCTATCATTTTCAGTGAAAGTTTTAACACCCGCAATAGAAAGCCTGTCTGTCATAAATGACATATCATTTGAAGCTTTTCTAAGCTGTGTAGCTGCTTCGAGATAACGACCACCTGTGAATGTGTAGTAAGTAAGTTTTCCTTTGAGAATGTGCTGACCAATCATGTATTTTGTGATATTGAATTCATCATAAGCCCCCGCGCTGTAAACTGACTGAATGATACCAGAAACAAGTTCGTTCATTCCCGCCCAAGAATTGAAAGCATTTTTGAGCATCGCACGATTAACTGTCACAGGATAAGTCAACTGTGAATTCATCACATAGAAAGCCACTCTCACATCGTTGTCAAATCGCTTAAATGTGTTACCGGCACCATTGTCAGAGCCTCTTACTTCTTCATACTGATATACATTAGCAATATTTACAAAAATATCTTCAATGGTTTCACCTGTGTCAATAACACCTTTTTTAAGCGTTCTTAACGGGTTGGTATACATTCTGCTGGCAATTCTTGCAAATGCAATCCTGTTCACAAGAGTATTGATAAACTCGTTCATTAAAGCAGGATTATTCATTAAGATAGCGCCAATACCGCGAAGCGAATCTGCATCTGGTGTTGCGTAAGGTACATTCTCACGATAGTTGTTTGACGCACTATTTTTAATAGCGTTTACAACGTCAGCAGAAATGTTGGTATTTGTAGTAATTCTAGGTTTAGTAGGCATATAAAAATCACTCCTTTATTTGTTATCACCGTATAACACGGTATCAATAGTTAACTTTTTCATTTCATCTTCGGGGTCTGGTTCTTGCTCTGGTGATGTTGGTGGCTGAGGCGTTCCACCCTCTTTGAATCTTGCTGTATATCTTTCTCGCCATTCCTTATCATTATCAACGTATTTCTGATGCCAGTCCTCACCATCCTCAATACCGTCATCGTTGATTGTTTCTAAAATGCTGATAGCTTCATCATCTGTTCTATCACCGACAAATGCTAATAATGCGTCTTTTGTTGACTGCTTCATGTTCTCACCTCTTTCTGAGTTTTGGGTACATCCATATAGGAAGTCTGCGTCTTATTCCCTTACCTGTTGGCAAGGATGGGTTGAAACCCTGTAACAAATTAAAGTAGTATCGTGCGTATTCTGCACGTTTTTCAATAGTTGCTGATGGGTCGGTAGGTCTTTCATAACAGTACAAAAAGCATTTAGCCATATGTCCAACATCATCTGTTGCAGTACAAAAAGCTTCCATTGTCTGATACGTTCTGTACTCTGTCGGTACTGACGGAAAGTTTGGATACCACTCCGGCGGATTGTTATGACGTTCATCATCCAATCGCTGACACTGACCGTACCCGTTATCATCGAGATTTGTTTGCCAATCTGGATAGTTTTGATTCAAATAAGGAATAATGGTTTCAACTGCTGGCGTCCACTGTACTAGGCCATATCCTCTTTCATCTTCTGCAACACCTTTTTCATACAAGTCTGCGCTTATAAAAGATTCCATTGTAGCATTGCCAAGTAATGCACAAACACCATTAAGTGACCAACCTTTTGTTAACAAATAGCTTGCCACACAGTAGGCGTTGTTTGTAGATTTCTCAGAAGTGTAACTGTCGAGCCAATCTTGAATTGATTGCCAATGTAGCTGTGTCGGGTCTGGTGCTGAACCAGTGTCAACGTCCGCATAAATAAAACCTTGCAAGTATCCGTTCATCCAGTCTGGACAGTAGCCATTACTCTTTTTTGCTTTTTCTGTCCAAAAATCTTACCAGACGACCAACCACTGTTTGATGTTACTATACCGTCAGATGTTATTTGCTCAACAACTGCAACGTGTCCAGCACCACCGTTTGTATATCCGTAACAAGCAATAGCACCTAATTTTGGTTCTTTTCCTTTTGAAAAACCTGTAGTACGTGAGTACCAATTAGTAGCATTCGACGTTGATAAGCCGGACGGGTAACGCCCAATGATTTCGTAAAACCTACCCCAAGCATACCAAGTACAGTTACCGCCTGTCTGCTGTGGCCCTAAATTAGCTTGATAAAATGGATTGTCGCTGTACCAATATTTAGAGCCTTGCATGCCGACAGATGAAAGTCTAGGTGTAAAAGCCATCAGCAATCACCACCTAACAATGACTCCCACATTTTTGCACCACATGATGAATCATTATGACCATTTGTGCCACATTCAACACCATAGGCACGCATCATGCTCTGATACGAATTTATGGCGTAAATGGTGTTACTTCCCGCATTGCCATCGATTGAAAGTGGTTTTCCATTTTGGCCGATAAAACCTTGCGAACGTAAGATTGCTTGAAGTGCGAATACGTGTGTGCCTTTTGAATTAAGAATTACTGTGTTCATTATGAATCACCCTTTCCAATTACATCTGATAATTTCTGAAGTGCCAATGTGTTGTTGTTTAATGCTGATGTTACCTCTTTCATTTCCTGCTGATGCTGTGTGTTAAGTTTCTCAATATCTTCTCTGTTTCTGTCTGTAACATACTTGACATACCAAGCCATAGCGATAGCACAAACAATCGGAAAACCTACTGTTCCGACAGACTGACAAAAAAGTGTTCACATCCTATTTTTTTTCACCACCTGTTCATCTAAAATATTATACACTACATATTGCGTTTTGTCAATATATGTGATACAATATATAGAGAAAGTAGGTGATTAACGCAATGAGTAAATACTATGAC
>CYGL01000624.1_pt1 | contig 12657 bp, 13 predicted proteins | sample 485531 | NCBI WGS metagenome assembly CYGL01 (sample SAMEA3497897, study PRJEB9818) | human gut metagenome | reverse complement strand
CGAATGATATCATTGATAGCATCGTTCTACCACCAACAACCGTTCCGGACAATTGCTTCATACAATATTGCAATGCCTTCATAAGAGCAACAGTTCCTAGGATTCCTTGTACGGCAGATTCTGGCTGTAATTTAGCTATTGCTTTAACAGACATTACCAAAATTCTTAACGAAATAGCAAATGCTATCATCGAAACCATAGTCCGTCCGCCGACTACAGTACCATTTAACTGTTGCATACATGACGCTAATCCTTGCATGAGGGCTCGGACCCCAATTAAAGATGTAACAAGCGTAGGAATATCCATATCTCTTAATTTGGAAACGGCTCCGGCCAATATTCTCACTGCCAAAGCGAAAGCGATCATCTTAAACACCCCGACAGTTACATTTCCATCGATTTTAGACATGCTATTCATAGCAACGCTCATACCGCGCATTAATACACGTATTCCAAATGCAGCCGCAACAATACTATCCATATCCATTCCTTGAAGTTTCTTTAAAGCTCCAGCCAAGATACTGATAGAAATTGCAAAACTAATAAGAGTTAATGCGGATCCTTTTGGAATAGAATCGATAGCACCAAGTACACTTAGTACTTTCATCATTCCAGCCATGGTAGCTCCCATAGCGATCATGGCTTTAGAAAGGTCTTTAATATCTATCTTAGACAATTTATCCAAAGCAAAAGATAGCATTAATATTGCCCCAGCAATAACAAATAGCAAGCCTACTTTTACGCCTTTTGAAAATTGGTTAATAACACCTTTGAATTCCCCTAATATACCGCCAACTTGGTCAACCATTGGTTTACCTTGTTTAATAAAGTTTTCTAACGAACTTTTAACGCCATTTAATACTTTATCAAAAATGCTGTCTCCGCCCTTTTTGAAAGCCAACCATTTATCAAAGGCTAATAAACCAATTATGGATTTAATTATACTAGAAACATCGAATGTCTTGAATGCCGATTTTAATTCATTATATCCATTCTTAACACCATCGGCAACTCCTTTGAGAACGTTGACAATACCGGATCCAATTTTACCAAAAGCGGAAGCAAAACCACTTTTAAGTTTAGCAATGCCAGCTTTTGCATCATCGCCGACCGTGGATAGTCCTTTTCCGATCGTGTCTTTGAAGGTTTTTAAATGCGGAGAAATAGTACTTATACCTTTTTGTATTACGCTACCAATCTTACCAAATATTCCATTATCACTAAATGTCTTTGGAAATGCTGCAAATATAGACTTAATTCCATTTCCAAGAGCTGGAACAAATTTAGATATTCCATCAGTCAATCCCTTAAATAATCCTTTGAATACGCCGAATTTTTTGATTGAGTCGTATATACTTTCGACAAAACTACGTACTCCTTCGGTTATCTTCAAAAGAACTTCTGTAAAGGTCAAGAATCCTTTGCCAGATCCAGATCCAAAATTGAATAAACTAAAGAATTGTCGTACGATTTCTGCAGCGATTTTGAATACTGTTCCGAAGATGCCGAAGACGTTACCAACAATCTTACCAATGTTCTGGATTCCAGTCATAACATTGTTGTTTTGACGTAATGCCGACATAAATTTCGAAATACCATCAGCAGCTCTCTTAAATACTAAGATTACTCCGTCTAATGATCCTAATCCTTTTGAGAATCCTTGGAAAAATCTTCTTGTCACAGCACTGGCAGTTAAGAACACATTACCGAACATTCTACCAACAGCAATTAGCGTTTCTTGAATTGCTGCGTTCTTCTTAAGATTTTCTGAGAAATCGTGCAATCTTCTAGTGAAATTAACTAAACGAATTGCAGAATCTTCATAAGTACCGATAGCTTCACGAAATCCATCACGGAAATGTGTTAATGATTTAAACACAAACTCGAATCCGTTTGCAATTGTGTCGAAGAACATTTGCTGACCGCCAAGGTCTTTCCATGTTTTCAACATGGCATTTCGATAATTACCCAAACTACGTTCCATACCGAGAATAGTATCTTGGTATTTACCTTGAGCATCATCAAAGAATGGATTTATAATTTCACCAATTTTCGTCCAAAGATTACGAGCCTCTTCGTATCCACCAAATAAATATTCCCATGTTGTTGCCCAACCGGATCCAATGGCTTCTTGTACAGTATCTACCAATTGCCCAAACGACTTAATCTGAGTAGCGGCTTTTAGCATTTGCTCATCTACAGAAAAATCTTTTAAAGTAGCAATCAATACTTCAGAAGTCAACCATCCATCTTTCAAAGACTCACGAAATGATTTGGTCATATCTCGAGCATGACCCATCTTTTCTGCCATTTGAGTTAATCTGTCTTGGAATAACTTACCACCCATACCGGCATTAACCACAGAGTTCCAGTCCTGTAATCCCACTTTACCAGAAGCTAATGCCTGTGACAATTGGTACATGGCCATGGACGCTTGTTCTGTATTTGACCCAGATGCAGCGGCCAAGTTTGAAATACCTTTAATTGCAGTTGCCGAATCCTCCAAGCCAACACCGGCAGCAGTAAACGTACCAATGTTTTTGGTCATGTCTTTGAATGAGTAGATTGTCTTATCAGCGTATTCATTCAAATCTTCCAATGTCTTAGAAGTCTTTTGCATACGTTGCGATTGATCGGGAATTTCCCATTCGGTATTTGTCATGATTGTTTGAACGGATCCCAATTTTTCTTTGTATTCATTAAGACCATCCAATGCACCGTGGAAAAATTTAGCACCAAAGTTAATCGCTTTCTGCATCATGTTGCCCATGACAATGCCCATCGCAACATCCATTGCTGACAATGAAGATTTAACAGATTCAGACGCTTTTAGAGAAAGACTTACCTGTACAATTGGATTTAAATTAACCTTATTGGCTTTAACATTTAAATTATCGATAGATTGAATCGAATTTTTAAATCCCTGGTGATTATCCGCCTTTTGGAATATGACCTTTCAATCTTGACAAAATACTCGAAGTTTTAGAAGTTCTATCTGCTACTTCAGTATTCATTTGATCGATTGATTTGGCCGCTCCAGACTATGTTTATATTTTCTGTACTACGGCTAAAAATATTCTTAAGACGAGACAATAGGCCTTGGGATTTTGTTGTTGATTTTGAGATTGCGTCAGGAATAGCATCCATCTGTTTAGAGATGTTCTTAGAAGCGTCCCCGCCATTAATCTTAGAGAAAGCTGCTTTAAGCTTATCCAGCGCAGAAATTGTATCTTGAGCATTCTTAGTAAATCCTTTATTATCTAAGGTTACTTTGGCTACTTTTTCATCAACGTATCCTGCCATTTATGCCTCCTATTTCAAGTAATCGTTTAAAACTTTGTTTATTACTGATTTATACGCAGAATCAACAGCTTTGTCAATGTATGGATGAGGTGGAACATATCCTCCTGTACCCGTACCGTGACCGTAATGAATCAGAATAGCAATGTTTTTTCCTTTGTTGATATGTGTATTAAATATCTCAAGTTCTTCGCCTCGTTCGGTATGTGATATGCGATATCCCCATGCAGCAGCGGTCGCTCCGGATCTAAAAGGTGTGGCATCGCGAAGAGCTTCTACAATTGCTTTACCTAATTGATCAAGGGATACACGGCGTTCTCTCTTAAGATACTTTTCGAGATGATTGAAATCACCACTAACCGAAATCCTCATTAGTTAAGCCCATACTTAGAACGAATTTCTTTCTTCGCTTTTTTGTAAGCCTTTCTAATATTGTGATTTCGAATTCTGTAATTTATACCTGGAAAATACTTTCCATTTACAAATTGTTTAGTTTGAACGCCGATTAAGTTCACGGCTCCAAATCCTAAAGATACAGGGCTCTTAGCAGCTAGACCCAAAGCAATCGCCGCTTTACCAATTTTACGATGTCCACGCATTTCCCAGTTAGGACGATCTTGTTTGAATGTCTTCTTAGAATCGCGAAGTGCTTTACGTTTCATACGTTTAGCGGATCGTAATTCTTGATGATAGGCCATTCTCTGTCCCCATTTCATGCCTTTTACACCGAAGTGTTGGATTACATCATCTGAATGAATAATGAAATCATCCACGCATTTTTCTCCTTTCTTCAGCTTCCGCACGTCGTTTCATAATTATAGCTCGCTGCTCCGCCATAGCCTCTTCTTTTGTCATTTTCTTAGGTGGCTCTTGTAATGCAGCGACACTATTTAACAACATGATTAGTTTATTTAAATTGCGATTTTCCCATTCAAACGGAATATGGTTCAACGCCATATGAGCGTAAATTATCTCAGATGTAAATATCTTCTTTCTCTGAGCGACAGGTCGAGCACTCCCAGTTTGTTTCGGGACAGTTGTCGCAGATGGTGTATGACTCATATATTCAAGAATCTTCTTAAAATCATTTGGTGATAATTTAGAAGTATCTAAATCCTGATCACACATCGTGACAATAAAATCAAGAACCTCTTCATCCGTTACCTCATCTTTATTATCTATGAATCTTTTCTCGTGCTTAGTTTCCCATCTATCTAAATTCTTAAGAGTATACCTAAAGGTGTACTCGGAACCGTCTTCTGTTATAAACTCGTTATTGTCCTCATCCCAATATTCAACATCTTCCGTTTTTATTGTAAGATACTCCGATCCCATGATACTCACACCTCAAAAAATTTAACAAATAAAAAGGAAGGGGTGCAAAAGATACACCCACAACCTATATTACTGCGCAGCTGGAGCTGCGGCATTCGCAGCGGCTTCTTTAAGACCACGAATATGGGACGTGATACCCGTAATGAACTTATTAAGGGTAACTCCTTCATCGTCATGGAAGTCTTCAATCAAAGCTTCATAAGCAAGTGAAGTCTTGAAATCTTCACGAACTTTGTCATTCTTGATGAAGCGTTTTCCATCTTCCGAACGAACGCCATATGAAGTCAAAACGATGTCGTTCAATAGATCGTACATCTTTTGATAGTCTTCTTCGGCTTGAACTTTTTCGATGTATTTAGCCATATCATCTTTACCATAACGAGCTTGCAAAGCAATCAATTCCATACGGTTAAGATTGAAGTAAAGAGTTTCTTCTTGTTGGATACCATCGAAATCCTCATAACGAACTTGCTGTTTAATCATACTATTGCATACCTCCTATAAAGATTTAATTAAGACAATAGTTCAATGACTTTTTCTGGTAATGGAAGATATGCATCAGCATCATCTGTACCATAGACAGCGTCAAGAACTTTTTGCATCTTAGTAGCTTCAACTTGAGTTGAATCAATTGTGATTACAGAAGTTGGTTTATGGCCAGGAACTGTAACCGGAGTTGAAGAAATTGACCAAGATGGGTTTTGTGGTTCTGGACTGTCATTAACTGTAGAGTGTTCGCGTTCTGATGGGGCAGCTTTACATCCGTACCAAAGGTGAAGTTTGTAACCATAGTCATTACCTTGAACGTCATTACCAACAATAGATTTAAATGCGAATCCAAATGGTGTACGGTTTTGTTGGTGAGCAACAGCACCTTTAACGATAGCTTTCATACCGTCACATTCGTCAAATTCAACTGGAGAGCTGAATGCTTCGATAGTACCTTCAAAGTTTTCAGCACCAGTAAGTGACAAGTATTTGATGTTGTCGGCATATTGGTCATTTGCTTCGGCTCCTGATGGAGATTCGTTAGCTGCTGTAATACCATTCCAAGCAACACCATGTGGATATTGACCGGATGCGTTTTGCACAAACAATACGGCTTCGGAAACCCCAGTTTCATAAATACGTTTTCCGAGTTCGTCAAATTTAAGTTTAGCCATTAGCTAATCCTCCTGTATTAATTTTTAAAATAGTGTGGTGCATGTTGTCCACAATGAATTCATTCTCATAAACACAATATTGATTATCTAGTAAAATATCTAAGATAGGAGTTTCAACTCGTTTATCAATGATGGTTACTTGATAAATTTCATGCGTATGATATCGAATATTATCAGCGTGACGTTGCCGAACACTATCTCTCTTATAAATAATGCACGGATATATTAATCGTTCATCGCCTAATGGATTATAGAAGAGTTTATAATCCTCTTTAGACTTCCGAATTGCTTCGGTTAAAATCTGCCGAATAAGCATTCGCTTGCTCATTATAAACTCCTCCTAGATCCAATATTACTCTAGGGGGTCTTATGGTAAAGCTTTCGACTTTCCATTTGATCCCCTGATATTCCAAATACTGAAGATTTGAAATATGCTGCATAAAAAATTGATCAGCTACTAATGAAACTTGGTTGGTAATTCGTATATTATCGATAGTAGATTTGTCACCATTTTGATCTCTATGGTATTTACTAGTGATAACATCGCCGCGTACTTTCTTAACAACCACTTTAGGTTCAAACACATCAGGTTCGACCTCTACATCAGTAATCCGAAAACCCGCGTTACCAGAATATTTCATTTAATTACGCAGTACGACCTGATGTTCCAGATTCAGAAGATGCGGCTGGTGCTGCTGATGTTTCACCTTTAGGAGTAAAGTATACTGCTGATTTAGCGCGTACAAGTGCTCCGGAAAGACGTGCTTCGATAAGATATTTTTGTTTGTTGTAGTCGATATCAAAGTGTTCGAATGTGTTAACTTCTCCACCTTTGTTTGTACCTACTTGGTAATCAGCAAGGTTAACCATGATCATTTCATTTTCTTTCAAGAAATTAGTTTCAACGATATCGGCTACGCCAAACAATGAAGCAAGGTATTCTTTAGTTGCTGGTTGTTGTCCACCAAATACCCATTGTTCGTTCTTATTACGCAAGAAGCGAATCTTAGTAAGGAAGAGCGGGTTAACGTAAAGTGTTGGAGTTCCTGATCCAAGCATTTTAGTCTTTTGAGTTGCAACTGTTTCAAACAAGTCAAGCAGCATTTTAGGATCGTAAGAAGCTTTGATTGTATAGAAGTCATCATCTTTAGAGATAGGACGAATTTTGTCTTCTTTAATCTTGTTTGCGTCTCCGGTAGCACGACCATCGGATACAAGGATTGCTTGTGCAATTTCATCATTAAGTTTAACGCGCATTTCTTGTTGGAAGAATGCAGCCACGTTCAATTGTTGACCAATATCAATTGCATCGTCGCGGTCAATCGATTGTTTTTTATAGATTGTGGTTGGGTCCGTTTTACGAGAAAGGAATGAAATGATTTGTTCTTTCTTTTCTGTACCCTTAATATAACCTTTTGCACGAAGTTGTTCGTCGGTAAGGTCGGATAAGTCAGTCATGATTGATTTAACAAATGCTGTTGGAACTTTAGTTACCTTAGACAAGATATGTTCTGTGGCTGTGTTTGGTGAGTAGATTACTTGAACACCATTTTGCAATTGGTGATCTGGGAACAACTTGTCGATGTTGTTCATTGAGTGTTTAAGCACATCTCCGCCTTCTACATCGGCCAATGTATTGCTCAAGCGAACACCTCGTTGTTGAGCGAGTTCCATAGCTTCTGTTAATGAATGACGAAGTTCTTCGTTGTTATTAGCAGACGTTTGTTCAAATGCGTTGTAATGCATCAATGTTCCTCCCTTATCGGATTGTTCAATTTCTTCAGATTGTTCATCTTCACTTTCGGCTGCATCGTCAGATTCATTAGCCAATTCGTCAAGAATTTGACGCACACGGTTATCAACCTCTTTGTCAATTTCTTCCTGGATAGCTTCCTCATGAGCTTCTAATGCGGCATTAGCAGCAGCTTCCGTTAAGATAGAAACTGCTTCTTGTTGATCTTCATTAAGAGTTCCTAATACTTCATCAAGAACTGATGATTCGGTACCTTCTTCGGCATGTCGAATACGATCGAATACGCTAACGCGTTTTTCTTTTTCATCGCCTAAAAGTACATCACTCGCTGAATGAATAAGTTGATTACTTTCCATTACGATACTTTCCCCTTCATCTGGATTGTCAGAGTGTTGAAGCACTTCTGTAATTACGGCTCCAGGATTTGCTCCTGAGAGCACTAGTGATACTTCATAGATATTACCATGAATAACGTCGTTTTGCGGAGTACGTTTAATACGATTTGCTCCAATCGACATACACACGATATCACCATGTTGTACAAGTTCTTTGGCATTAATGGCTTTGGATGTTTTGTTGAAATATCCTTCACCATAGACGCCCTCATCCGCCTGATGCAATAATACATGACCGATGACATTTTCAGGTGTGCTCGGGTCGTGTGACCAAACCAGAGGAACCTTCTTGCCATCGTTTTCTGCAAAAGCACCATGACGAATAATGACGCCGTCTGTACAACGCATGTCATTGCGAGTTACATAACCCGCGAAATCATACTTAGGATGTTTTCCCATGAATACGATTTACCTCCGTCATTTATTTGTCACCATTTTGAAGACTCCTTAGGTACTCAAGATAGCCGTCTTTATCCAGTTCTTCTGGATTCTCTTCGTAACCTTCATCTTCAGGGGACGTGACCGACCCAGGAACCGATACATCTTGATTGTTATCAGCAATATTTGGATTATACAATTGATCGGCCATAGGATCCATAACCGGACCATATCCAATAACAGCACGAAATTCGTTTGATGTTAAGATACGGTTTCGAAGTAATGAATCTCCAATTGTTGCCAATTGGCTTGTTGGAACAAGCTTGAATGGATCATTGTACGTGACAATTCTATGACCTTGTGTGTATCCGGTTTTTGTAATGAATTTTCTTTGAAATTCTTCTTGGATACGAGTCACAATAGGATCAATAGTTCTTGTATAATAATTTTGCATTTGCTCTGCGGTAGCAGTTCCATCAAAAACCGCTTTAGTCAATCCTATCTGCGATAAAAGCTCATCGGTTAGATACTTAATTTCGTCCATCAGATTAGAATTAACTGGGCGATTGAGTTGGGTGATCTTTTCATCGGCAGCAACATATGCAATACCCATAGGAGATTCTTTTAACTGAACTTCAATATCTTTTATGCGATCATTAGCTTCTTTACGCTTAATATCGTTACGTACTGGGACTGGAAGTTGAAGAATCATATTCCATTTATTCGCAATAGCTTCGCGATCTTGGGCATCTAATAGCGATAACTTTTGAAGCAAACGCGACATTGTGGGATTTTCTGGTCCAATAATGTTTGCTAGAGGATTCTCAATAATCGCGCACATTTTCTTAGGAACAATAATTTCAGAAAAGTCTCCCTTTGCTTCATTATAAATTTTAACACGTATTTTGGTAGGATACCACTCTAAAAATCTTGCCCACACGCATTGATGTAATATCATATGCATCTGTTTCTGTAGGATCCAAAAGTGGCTTCTAGTGGTACGGCGGCCACAACACCATCATCAAACAAAGAATAAACCAAATCGTGAAAGAAATCTGTTGATGATTGGTCAATATTCATTTCCACGTCGAACAGACGCTGCAATGAAGATCTCTTTTGTAAAGTCTGGTTTTCTCCGTCATTTTCCAATTTAACGTGTTGAAATTTAACCATAGCAGCGTCCATAGCAATACGATTAAAAATCATAGATGCAATGGAAGAACGATTATAAGATCGTCCAGCTATGGAAGTGTTCGGGCTAAGAGCCCTTGGTTCGTCAGATAGTTGAAATACATCTTCTGTCTCAATAAAATTGGAAGTAGTTTTTGTTTTGGAAAACATAGACCAAGCATGCGTAAGTCCATCTGTAAAAATACTCATATTGGCCTTTCTATGATACAAATAAGTCTAGATTATGTTTATAAGCAACCCATGCGTCAATCAAGGCTGCAACATTATCGATCTTTTCATCAGCTCTACGTTTTGACAATTTGTAGTTACCGTTGTTATCTTGAATAGCAAACGGCATTACCCATCGCAAATTTCATAAGCTCTTCGTCGAAGATCAATTGTCGTTCCATGGCCAAGTTTTTAAGCTCACCCATAGGAACAGACTCTGTTCTAGAACCTTGAATAATCTTTTCGACACCATACTCACCGTTTTCACGAGCCCATCTTTCAACAAACTCTCTAGCATTGTATGGGTCGAAACCGAATGCATATACCGTATACTTATGCTCATAAATAAAGTTTGACAGATCGTCATAAACTTTCATCATGTTCAGAATCGCATCCGGCATGACTACAAGAGTACCTTCATTTATGAATTCATCGTACTTATTACGCATTGCTGAAGTAAGTTTCTTAAGTTTGCTTTCGCAAACATACGAACGCGTTTTAACACCAAATCGACCACGACCAATTGGGAATAAGAATGTAAATGCACAGAAGTCATCACCTTGCGAAAGGTCACCACCGAGTGCACATTCAAGTCCATCAAAGTTTTGCGGTCTATGGGGAATAGTTTCTTCATACACAAAGAAGTATGTATATCCTTCAACCGGAATGCCGAAACGTTTTGCTAAAATATCCGCTCTATCCGAGGGTTGGTGTTCGGCCTGTTCGACCTCACGTCTATATGTTTCATAAGAAACTGTAGCACCTAAGTTAGGATTAGCTTTCATCCACATTTCTGGATAAGCTACCTCTCTAACATCGTCCAAACGGTAATACCAAATCGATACATGAGGGTTGAAGAATCGACCCTCCAAAATGTCGGTTAGTTCCATCTTGATAGTATCCCCGACGCCATCACGAGCAGTACCTTCGGATGAAGTTGCTATAATCATGTAATTATCATTCTTAGAAGCACCCTGTTCTATTGCTCCAATAACGTTCTCTCGAACATCGCCTGATAACCATTCATCTACCGAAGCGTATTTACAACGAAGACCTTGAAGTTTATCAATAGACATCGGGCGTATTTCTAATAGACTATTTGTGGCGAAATTTTCGACACCTTTTTTAGTTGATGCCAACAATTGCTTTTGTGTAAGATTACCAGTCATCTTGGAACCTTGAACCATATATTGCACAAGCGGGCCTTTAGCTCGACTTAACGCGGTACGGAACGGTCCCATGATTTCTTCGGCTTGTTTCATTGTTGGTGCGCAAACAACTTGATGTGTCGTAGTTGTGTCTATTAGCAACATGTATGCTTGCATAAATGTTGAGTATAGAGATTTAGCGGCCCCACGTCCCACAATTAGAAATTGTTTATTAGTAAGTCGCTTAAATTTTGATTTTATCTCCCATTTACCAAGTTTAGGATTATAAACTCGTTCTTCTGAGAGATAGAACCATGCAAGGGCGCATTCGGCCCATAATTTAAATGATGGTAGAAGAGTTACGTCACTACCATCTGTTAGGGTCATTTCATTTTCGCAAAACCTAACGAAGCCCTCGATGGCTTTATTATCATAGTAATAATCCGGTGACTCAATTAAGAAATCAATACGGTTCATTTCCAGTGATACCATCCGATTTACCGGAATTTCACCTCTAAGAACTTGCTCCTTAAACTTCATGTACTCTTCCGGATATGCTTTGTTAGATAGTACCAAAATAAATCACCTTTATTTAATATTACTTAGAGCTTTATACCCTTTCTTCAAACCAGTTTTACCAGCATCCGTTAAAACATTAGACAGAACTTGTCGGCTAATGTCTTTAAACATAGATTGCTTTTGAGGTTTTTGAGATAATGTAGATTGGCGCTTAACTTGTTCGGCCAAATCATTCTCTAATCGTAAACGTTCTGTATAACGCTTTAAATCTTTATTGGTTAAAGATCGGCGATTTTGATAACGTTTCTTCCACTCTTTACTGGTTTGCCGTGAGGACATTGCTCTAGCTTTATCTCGTCGTTTACTCTCCCGACGTTTTCTAAAACCCCACTTCATACCTTTGGTACCGAAGTGTTGGATTACATCATCGGAAGAATCTACACTGACGAGTAAATCATTATTGGTCATTGTACTCTCCCTTCTGAATAATAATTCTATGGGCGGTATTGTTTATGCTTGTTGTTAGTGTTGTTAAAACACTTCCAGTTGGCGGATCAAATACCACTCGTATGGAAAGGAATATGTACTGTTTGACGAGTCTTAATAGATGTTTGTCAGATTCTTTTAACAATTGATCCCATTCGGTATCTTTTGTAATAGTACAATCCGAGTGAACTTTGGTAAGTTGCGATAACGTACCAACGATTCCATCAATCTCAAGTAACAAACGAGTATCGAACCCAGAATCTTCCTCTGAAGCAAAATCTAAAGTACTCTTAACATCGTCTAAAATTTTTGACATTAGTACCTCACCATAGTTTTGTATCACCAGGCTTTCTTTCGACATATATACTTTGAGATCTATCTCCGTAATGGATAACATTGTGTGTCTTAATAGAAGTTGTTATAAGACGATTTGGATTCAACAAAACGTCTTCATCCCAATTTAGTATATCCTCTTCTTCCAATGGGAAAATGTGGTGAACTAAGATCGGTCCTTCGATATCCATTCCAGAAACTCCCAAATCGTATCCCAGATCACGAGCTATTACTTGATCACGAAGATCCAGCCATAGTCTTGATCGATAAAATTTATTTGAGATTGTTCTTGGAGAGATATAACCCTTCTTGTATAGTGAAAGATAGTTCAGTCGATCGCCATATGACGAGTACTTTATCAATTCATCATAAGATAAATCTAATAGAAGCTCTCTATTCGACATTGAACTCCTCCGATGGCATATAACCTCGAATTGCATTAATGACTT
>CYGL01000623.1_pt1 | contig 12678 bp, 16 predicted proteins | sample 485531 | NCBI WGS metagenome assembly CYGL01 (sample SAMEA3497897, study PRJEB9818) | human gut metagenome | reverse complement strand
GTAATCGTATGCTTACCATAGATCGTAGTATAGATGAGTACGATAGCGTACACAGTAGAAGTAATAAGTAATTACTAGGGGGTACAGAGGCAGGTGTATTGTGTACGGTGTACAGTGTATGGTGTATGGTGCGAATACTAAGTAACACCTAAATTTGGTATACTAACGCGAGAGGGTATCTCCCATTACACCAAGCGATTTATCCCCCATATCCCCACTAGTACACTCTATTCTCTAGGTATGACTAGTATATACCACACAGGGTACTCTAGGTGAACTACATGATGTTCAACATGATGATGGTAATAGTGCACTAGGGGTATATGGGGGATAATCGCTTGGTGTAATGGGAGATACCCTCTCGCGTTAGTATACCAAATTTAGGTGTTACTTAGTATTCACATCCCCGTAATACTTTAACACCCCATGTACACTACGCTCTGTATCTCCTACTTGTACTTACTGTGTACGCTATCGTACTCATCTATACTACGATCTATGGTAAGCATACGATTACTACATTCATCTATACTCCCACGTAGATCCACGATGTGTCTTACGAGTTCACCTATCGTGTTACCCTTTAGGACTGGTTCCTTGCATGGTGCTGTTAACACCACTGGTACCACTGTCCTGACTGGGACGTAGGTCTTCTGTGCAATACTTTCTTCCTGTACCGTTGCACAGCTCGCTAATAACGCTGTGATCAACAATCCTAGCGTTACCTTTACTATTCTTGAGGACATACTCAATCCTATTCGTTGTATCTCTCTGAGACGCCTCTAATCGCTCCTGAGAGGCTCTCCAGTTCTTCAGTGCCGTGTTCTGTACGGCGATGGCTCCTCGAACGTCTGTGAGCGTTTCTACAGCGTTCTGGAGGCTTCTCTCAAGCCCTTCGATTCTAGCGTTCAGAGCCTGAATATGCCAATACCCCGCTATAGCGCAAATACAAGCGATTACAGCGATCGACACCCCTTGGATGATAGACTTCATTACCCACCCTCTAAAAGCCCCGTAGAAGGCCTTAAATCGCGTTCTACGGGGTATCCTGTTTATCCTCCGAGCACAGGCGTGCATAGCACGCCCTATCGGAGGTTTATCCTCCGAGCATAACACGGGAGATACTCTCTACGACGGTAGCGTTAGCTCCCATGATTGCTAGGATTACGAGAAGGATACTCTTCCAGTTCTCAGAGATGAACTCCTGTACAGAGTTCGGTCTGTTCTGGATCTTCTCGATCATTGCTTTAATCTCAGTAACTGTGCTATCCACTTTCTCGTTCAATTCATGTACATCCTGATTGGTCTGCTTAAGTCGCTCTTCAAGGATAGCGACCTTCACTACCAACGATGCTTCCGAGTTACCCTGCTGTACTTGTGCAAGTTGTTCCATTCGTTGTATTTCTTACCTCCGTAGTTCTTGTATCCCATAGGATTTCTGTAGAACTCCATTGCTTGTTCTTGTTCTCTAAGTTCATTCGCCTTATCGTCATCCTTTGCGATACAATCACTGAGGTGTTGTACAACGCCTGCCAGAGCATCCACACGGTCATCCTTAGCTAATGACTGTCTGTCATATGTGATGTTAGCCATCTGGTACAGACAACTCACGATGGTTCTCTTCTCAGGAGTATATCTAATACAGCACTTCCAATCGTCTCTGATAGCTCTCTCATGGAAGACCATCTTGTGTCTACGAGTTACAGGAGATACGGTATCAATGATACGCTTCTCCTTCTGGATTGTGTTATAGAACCCCTCAACACCAATGTCGTTGATCTTTCGCTTCTGGAGTTCAGCAATGAACAATGATTCAACAGTACCATGTCCCATGTTGGATTCAACCTTAATCGCTTTAATGTCGAACTCCAAGCACAGATCAATAATATCGTTGATGTTCTTTTCGGTAGTACCGCCAATGAACCCACCTACACTGAAGATATGCACATACGAGTTACATGCACCTCCACAGCAGTAAGCCAGTTCATCACCGCCATTACCTGCAGGGTCTACGACCATAACCTTATGATCGTACTTAATGAAATTCTCCGATGCTCTAGCTGTGTAGTACATTCGATTGCCGTGCATCGGAGGTGTAGCAATCTCAGGATCCTTGATGAGGTAGTCTAGGCTCTGCGCTGTACATGAACGTCTCAGGGGCTTCCATGTACCCCGTATTGGCGATCATAAGATCACTGAGCTTGATCTTCGTCCTAGCCTCATCCGAGAGCGTAGTATCGAGCATGTACTGCAGGTCAAAGCCTTCGGGACCGTAGGTCAAGCTCTTTATCCTGAAGATCCTCTTCGGTGTATCTGCCCGTATCGGTAGGCTTTCCTCTGGTACCGTCTAATCCACCTCCACTCTGCAGTGAAGGATCTTTCCTGATAGCCTCTTCAATCTCAGGAGCCAGTGTACCCGGCAGGTACCTATCCAGTCGATCAGGCTCAGGATATCTCCCCGGCCAGATACGGATATCAAAGCCTCGACTAAGCAGAGTCTTGTACACGCTCTCTCTAGTCTGAGGAGTGCCGAGGTACAAGATATGTCCATGCGTACAGATAGCAGTGAATTCCTTCGTTCTGTTCAGAAGGTCATCACGCATTACCTGAGTCGTAGAGTTCGTAATGGACTCCACGTCGTCAGCAATGATGAGGTCTGCACGTCTGCCTGGAAGGTTAGCTTTAATACCGACACTCGACACACTGGCAGACTTCTCAACTCGTCGGAGATCTCTGTTCACGTCATAATGCTCATATGAGGATCTATCGCCTCTGGACGTATCTGCTCTAAGCCAACACATCAGAGACCACTGCTCGATCAATCGGATGATAAGCACTGCGATGTCATTGGACTGATCTTCACCTGCAGAGACGATCAAGATACGACAAGTAGGATCTTGGATCAATCTCCACACAGCGTACAGAGCTGTAATGGTCGTCTTAGCTTCCTATTTATGTTCAGGGAGGGTCGTTAATCCTCCCCCGTCTTTCGACAGCTTGTAGTCGCCTACAAGATCAGACTATATCTTCTCTGCATTGCAGAGTCTTGCGCTTCGGGACACTTGTCCCTACTCCATATAGGATAGTCGTTACACTTAGAAGTACAAGTCGGAGATGTTGCTCCAACTGCGTTTATATTTGATGTTATAGAACTGGTGTCTAGTGCAAGGTACTTCGGTTTTTCTAAAGCCTTTACCACTAGCGATCCATTTACAGACGGTATGGACTTCTTCATTGGTAAGTTCCGCACGATAAGCCTCTTCATTAAAGCGTCTTTTCCAAAGGCCGTGTTTAACGGCGTGTTCCATGTTTTGCTTGTGCGTAACCCATTCGAGGTTGTCTGCCGAGTTATTCAGCTTGTTACCATCAATGTGATTGACCTCAGTAGCACCTTCAGGCTTATGACAGAAGGCTTCTGCTACATATCTATGCAGAGGTTTCCACACACCGTTAACACACACAAGGCGATAACCGCCTTTAATTCTTCCTCCTACGACTCTATTAGTCTCGGAGTTAATCATTTGTCCAGTTGTATCAATCCAGTATTTAACACCAGATCTAGCACCAACATCAATCAAAACTTTCTTGTACATATGTTTCTCCATATAGGTTAAAACTTGTCTATCTAAGCACGGGATTGTCTCAGTGAGAGTTCCCCCGTTTTCACAAAATTACGTGGCTCAGCCTTAGACTAACCACGTTGTGCCTGCACCATTCGCTTCTTAGGGCCATTCTGCACGTACTCTGCGATGCTCAACTGCATCTCGGTAATACCGAAGCCGAGGAATCGCATACCGATCTCACAGAAGTCTTTGAAATCCTTGAAGGCTACAGCGAACATCAGCGAGAGCTCTCGTCTCTCATCTTGCGGAATCTTCGTAGGATCATTGCTATAACGATTAACACGTTCTTTCAGTAGCTTGATTCGTTGTAGGGTCAGCTCTTCCATCAGTTCAACAGATCGTCAAAGCGATCATCTCCTCTCTGTTCAAGCATACTCTTGGCTCTAGCGGCCCTCTCGATCTCAGCCTGCTTCTTGAACTCTTCGTCAAGTCTCTGCATGTCTTCAAGGTCAGGATCAGCAGTGATATTGTTGTTCTTAAGGAACGAAACAATCACACCCTTGTCAGATGCCGCCATAGGAATACCCTCTTCTCTACAGAGCTTGATATCCTCGATAAACAGCTCAGCAAGCATCTCATGAAGTTTCTCAAGCGTACTGGTCTTCGCACTCATTAGGCTCCTCCATTGCGGACATAGCCATAGCCTGACTGTACAAAGCACTCAACTGAGCAATCGCAGCAGACAGCTCTTCGATCTTCACACGGATATCATGATGCGCGTCGGGAGCAACGTTGTGCTGTGCAATCGCAGAATCAAGGGTATTCACAGGCTTGGCATTAGTTTTAGCAAACGCTTTAATCGTAGTAATTTCTTCAGTGGTCAATCCCATCGTCTTATTCTGATAAACCTTAATTCCAATATTGTCGTCCTCACTGAAATTAAGAACATCAAAATTAACGGAACTAATATTAGGCTTAGAAGTCAGATTAAGTCTATCGCTATTGTACTCAATAACTCCAGAATTACCATCCCAATAAACTTGAATATTCATTTGTTTAATATCTTAAATGGATTCAGTAGCCCTATGATAGTTACTGTACGGGCACTGATCTTAGAAAGGACTGCAGTACAGTCCTTCTAGGGCTACTGAAACACTAGAGTTACTTACTCTTTTCAATACTCAGGAGATAATACAGTGCTTTAATTGCATTCTTGTATTCAATAACATCCTCTGCGCTAATATATTCTTCTTTATTAAGTTTTTCAATAACTTCAAGAAGTTTATGCTTAGCCATCATGAAAACATTATCTTCCCATTTCTCATCAATCATCTTTGTATTTCTCCATAATATTAATTAGAGCCTCACCGTCAGACTTATCGAATTTAAATCCAAGGTATTCAACAGCACCACTCTTATCGAATGCACTATTAATAAACCCTGAAGCAACTTCAATGTCTACCTTGTTATTCTCATCGACGATACCCACCTGTTTCAGCATAGGCAGATACTTACCGATGAGGGTATCCGCCTGATGCAGAATCAAGAACGTACTCCCTCCAAGAAGCCACTTCATCGTGGAGGGAGCACTAGGCATCAGTCGAGTATCAACGAACTCAGGGAGTACCTGAGAGATCTTACTCAAACTGATCTTCATAAGTTACTAACTATTAACCACCAGTAGCAGGGGTGTTCGTAGGAGCAACCCAAGAGTTATGCAGGGGCATAGGGGCAGGACAAATGGCCGAAGCAGGGACAATGGTCTTGGTGATGTTGTTCATAGTACCCATCATGCCTGCAATGGTCTGATCAAGGCAACCGAACTTAGCCTGAGTCGTAAGAGCAAGCTCCATTAACCTTACCAAGGACAATCTGCTCACGGAGTTCCTGCTTTTCACAACAACACTTAAGTTCCGCCTGAAGTTTAGCAAGCTCAACACGGTTGTTAGCCGCTTCATCAGACAGCGGCTTGAGGTATGCAAAGGTCTCATCACGGAGTCTACGGTTGTCAGTCAGAGACTGCATATAGACTTCCTTAGCATTCTTGTCGGAGTAGTTTTCAGCCTTGAGCATACCGTTCTCAGCCTGAAGAGCAGACACTACATTCTGATTGCCACCGCCGAGGAGACCACCAAGGAGACCGTTGCCGTTACCTCCGTTATTTAGGAGGCCAAGAGCCGTACCTGCGATACCGAGACCCAGACCGGAGCCCGCAACACCCTTAGAAGCAAATTCTGCCATAATTAAATCCTTTCTAGCATAAAGCTAGTGTTAATAGTTTAGTAGCTTAGTTTAAACTAGAATGCTCTAAGGCTATAGCTACTGAAAAGCCTAGCATTCTGAGAGGTAATTTAGAGTGCACCTCTCGGTCACTGCACTGTGATAAAACCATCAAACGCGGCTGGTACGTTTGAGATTCTAAGCATCTCACCCTTCTTCCAGTAGCTAACAGTAGTTTGATTTGTCGGGTCATTCGTCCTATATAAGAGTTTATAATTCAACTCGTCTATATTACTGAGGTAAAGGTTATAAGGACTACCACCACTATGGCCATCAGTATGTGTTATGTATATGTAATTACTATCGGTAATAACATGCAATTCATAGTCCAAGGTAACATCTGACCCGTAAGCATCAGCTACAGTATCTAATTGCAAAGCATCTATTCGGATATCTGGACTAAAAAAACGATGAATGCTGTATCGGGGACTAACGTTCTCAAGTAATTCGCTACTGCCTTAAACTCCTCCTCGGTTGGAAGAGCCCCATTAGTGTAAGAGCCTCCTAGCATCATAAGTTCCTTGTTCAGCATCTTGAGCCTCCCAAGGATCTTCCTCTACATAGTACCCTCTTCTTAGATCGGTTTGCGTGTCGTTGGATCCAAGTACCCGTCGGGGGGGGGGCAAAGTAGACAGGTATTGTTTTACCTACATCATCTTCTGTAAAGAGTTCTTCATGTGCGTCTCCAGAATAGAAGACGGCGGCCTTTCCTGTATCAGATCTAGCTATAATACCTGTAAATGACGTGCTGACACCGTATTGCTGAAATGGATATGTCCCTATACCTGCAGTGGAGGCCAACTCACGATAAGGATAGTTTGAGAATAAATACTTTAGATACAGGGGTTCGAACCTTTCAGAGACCCAATAAGGGAGCGGGTCAACTTCGCCAATGTTGAAGTATTGCCTGCTATAACCTATGTTTGTTGTATCCCCTGTATCGACGAAACTAGCTACCGTAACCATAACAGGCCTCTGCTCGTTAGACAGCTCCCATAAGCAATTCTTTATTAAGCACCTCAGACCCCCACCTTAGCAAGACCCACAGTAGCCAAACCTTTATCTCTACTAAGGACAGACGGAAGTGAAGGCCACTGGACATTCCTAGGGAAACCACTCTGAAGAGTAATGTCCCTAAGATCCTGTCTGTACTGCTTCACAGCTTCAATACCGTCAGGGGTACTGGGATAATCAGGAAGAATGTAGTAGTCCGTACCAGAGATCATAGAGTCTCTCTTTCTACGTACCATGTCAGCCCATTGGTCATCCGTCCATTCATCTTCAGGGTTGTACTCTTCTTCAGTGATCTCGTGTTCTTTCATGAACTCAGGAGTCAACTTACCGAAAGCCAATCGTTCATGCTTGAAGATTGCTTGGCGTAAGGCGTACTCTGAGGCGAACTTTTTCAGTTTTATAAATGTATCTTTTCATAAGACTAAGACCCCCCCTTCAATACGTTAGCGTATCCTCTGGTATCATTCCAATGTAGAACAATCATACAAAATTTTTCAATAGTAGGGGTAGAACTACCTACCCAGTACCACTGGCCCGCTAAATTTACTTGCACATTAGCAGCAGCAATATAGATAACCTTAGTCCAAGATTCTCTCGCGTTCCCATTATGAATTTGAACTGTTTTGTCTGCAGTGACCTTAATAACATCTGGGGAAGTACCCCTAATCTCAGTAAGCGCAGTGTCTGAGACTACCGTGTTAGTCTCCCACCCTGCAAGAGCTCCTCTATTTCCCGTCTTAGGGATCAACGTACTAGTATCAGGAATGCTAGGGAAGTCCGTAATCTGACTCTTAGTGTGCGTATGGGAGCTATTAGCCTTACCCGCAAGACCAGACGTAAGGGCACTAGTCGTAGCGTAGTCACCTTTATTCTGCTTCTTGGCAAGCTCAGCATTCACATACGTCGTATCAGCTTTACCAGAGATGTTCGGAATATCCGCCCTATTAGCAAGCTCAGTAGTCGTCCCTGCAGTACCACTGAGCACATGCAAGTGCTTGGTATCCGTAGCGTACGCTAGAACACCGTTATGGCCTGCGAATTTCTTGATCTGAGCCGCAGTGCCTGTAATTTGTTTTCGTTCTTTAATAGCCATGTTAAGAACCTAAATCTCCATAATCAATATAACCATTGAAGGTAGCAACATCAAGTTTAGCATTCAGCTTCGTCGTCAAATCAGTGATCTGTGCAGACGTATGCGTATGACTCGTAGGAGCCTTACCTGCCAGAGCAGTGTCAAGACCAGTAACCTGAGCAGTCGTGTGAGTATGACTTGCATTAGCCTTCTTAGCAAGCTCAGCAGTAAGGGTAGCAGTAGTGACGTACCCTGAGAGCGTGCTATTCAGGTTAGTAATCTCAGCTACAGTATGAGTATGCTTAGTGTTAGCCTTGCCTGCAAGACCCGTCTGAAGCTCGTTCTTAGTAGCAAGACCACTAAGATCTTGTTCAGGAGGAGTACCAGTAATCTCACTGTAAGCAATACTGTCCTTAGACGCAAGGGCACCGAGCGTAGGCTTGTTCTTGATGAATGCCTTAGACGCAGTATCAGTCTCAGCCCAGTCACTATTGATCTGTCCGCTAGCGGCTTGATCAGCATAGCCCTTAGCAAGATCAGCTTGCTTCTTAGCTTCAACTTCAGAAGCCTTAGCCTTAGTCTCAGAGGCACTAGCCGCAGTCTTAGAGAGCGCCGCATTGTCTTCAGATAGCTTAGCCGCCTTAGCGCTATTACTGGCCGCAGTAGCTTGAGCAGTAGCGGTACTGGCACTAGCACTAGCATTCTTAGCAGAGGTACCTGCCTGAGTAGCACTAGCACTGGCGGCACTAGCACTATCCTCAGCCTCGCTAGCCTTCGTCGTAGCAAGCGTAGCCTGTTGGGTAGCTAGGGTAGCCTTAGAGGTAGCTGTAGATGCACTCTGAGACGCCTCAGAGGCTTTGGTAGTAGCAAGCGTAGCCTGAGCCTTAGCGAGATCTACCTGCTTGGTACCCTCAGCAGTCACTGCATTAACACTAGTCGTCTGTTGAGTCTGCACAGCCTTCACAGAGGTAGTCTGTTGGGTAACCACTGCATTAACGCTAGTGGTACCCTGAGTCCTCACAAGACCAGTCTGTTTGGTACCTTCAGCAGTAACCTGTTGAACAACCTTGGTAGTCTCAGCCTGTACTGCCTTGACCTGAGTATCTCCCTCAGCCTGTACTCTATTGATCTCTTGAGTACCCTTGATCTCTACTGCACCTGCCTGAGCAGTACCTTCGTCTCTAACCCTCTGAATCTGAGTATCACCCTCAGATTCGATGAGAACCATCTGCTCGTCGCTCTTATCAGTGACGGCTTGAACAGCTGAAGTCTTAGACGCATTGATGTCTTTAATAGCCTGCGTCTTAGCATTGGTAATCGCAGTGAGGTCAGAGTCCGTCTTATCAGCGTTCTTCTTAGCCTCATTAGCGTAATGCTTAGCAGAGTATTCAGAACCATCAACGGTACTACCGAGCTTGTTAGCCCAGTCCTTAGCAGTGTTCTTAGAAGCAGTAGCTTCATCTCTGAGACCTTCCATAGTCTGGATCGTCTCAGGGATTCTATCAATCTCAGTAGCTACTTTCTTGATGTCAGTGATGTTCTGACTATTAGTTCTGACGTGTTCAATGTTGTCACTAACAGTCTTGATGTTACCACCAGTAATGGCAGTACCACCACTCCCAGGATTGCTAAGATCACCATAGTCTTCAAAGAACGAACTGGTGGTAGTCCCTTCAAGGTCAGCGGCAACAGTATTGATGTCGGTGATGTTCAGACTATCAGTACGAACATGCTCAATGTTGTCAGCAACAATCTTTACAGCAGGAGCAATCTGCTCTTGAAGATCAAGACCACTCTGGAGTTCATCCTTGATCCGAAGAGTCTCATCCTTAGCATCTACAGCAGTACCTGCATGAAGCTCGGCTTCGTCCTCAAGCATCTGCACATGTTGAAGAATAGTCTCAGACCTGTTACTTGCACTAACTGCAGTACCAGCAGCAGACTGAGCAGTCACAGCATGAACCTTAGCCTTATCTACCTCAGGAGCAATACGGTTGGTAATCTCCTTAATAGCGGATTCCTTAGACGCAGTAATATCAGTCTGTGCCTGATTGGCAATAGCCTGAGTGTTCTGCTCATGCTGTTCTGCCTTAGTAGCGGCGGCCTCTGCTTTCTGCATTGCTACCTTAGCACCTTCAGCGTCCTTCTTGTACTGTCCGTAGGTAACAACGTCATCATCGTCAGTAGCCCAACCAACATTACGGATCTTGTATCCGTGCATGTTAATGTCGGAGAACACGTCCTTAATACCAGAGCCTTCAGAGTATTCCTGAGCAATGTAGATAAGCTGTTGGAAGTTCTCATCCATACTCTGGTCATCGAATTCAGATCGACCGTCAAAGATATGGATGGCTTCGTTAATTGGGGTGATTCTACGAACAAGAACCTCAGAGCCAGAGGCTACGTTCGGAGTAATGGAGATGTAATCACCGTCCCATCTCCACGTGTACTTGCTCTCCTCAGTAACAGAGGAGTTGATCTCGACGTCATCCACGTACACATGAATGTCATCTTTGCTGAAGTACGGTACTCTGACAGAGATACGGTTCAAGGAACCGTCAGATTGTTCTCTCTGAACAGAGTACTGCACCTTCGGAGATTCAGAAGATACAGTACCCATGATTATTCTGTAAAACCTTTAATAGCGCCAATGCCAATTCTAAACGGCAAGAACGCACTGATTAACGGGAAGTGCTGTGCCAACCCAATAGGATCACCAGTAGCGGTGTTGATGAGGTCTCTCTTAGTAGTATTCAAGAAGCCCAATGCAGGGGCCGTACCACCAATGTCCTGACTAGCGAAGGAACCAATATACGTCATAAGACCAAGCCCAGACGTAGCATTCACTGCTTTACCAACAAGAGCCGCAGGATCCTTGAAGGGATCCTTACCGTCCATAGCCTGAATACTAATAGCGGCTAGGACAGACAACGGGAGCTGTCTAACGACAAGCCCTGCGGCACTACCGATACCTCTAGTATTCGCGTATCTACGGGTAAGAGCATTGTTTGCCTTCCATGCAAAGGACTGATACGCAAAGCACACCTTACCCCAAGCAGTGTTCAAGAAGCGAGGTCTGTCGCCTCGTCTTGCTCTAAGAGCCACCATGCTGATAGCAGAGAAGCTGTTCTTGAGAACCGTATGCGCAATCTCGTAGTCCCAATCATTGACGTTCATGCCGTGCTTTTCGTACTGCTTGAGCATGATGTTCCACTCCTCTTTGGAGTAGCTCTCAGCTAGTTCACCAAGTTTAGAGATATCCTTAGCCTTAAGAGCATCGTCCAAAAGCTCATCAACAATACCTGCACACATATTAGTCTGCCACTGTTGAATAGGAGCCTGCAGATTAATCCATCGTTGGTACTGCGCACAGTTCATGATGCCTCTACCAACAGCGCTCTTAGTGACATCCGACATGTCATCAGGCAACACAGCCACATCAGGACGAATACGTGAGTCCATGGCACCCATCTTAGCGAGGATGTTGGCAAGTCTCTTGCCATCCTGTTTGGTAACCTTAGATGTACCCAGTCCCATCTTCAAAGCAGGAATCATGTGCTTTACGCACATGCGTACACCGTACTCATGGGCAGTATTGGCAATAGCCTCAACACTCTGATAGATACCAGAGTTCTTGAGCTGTGATGCCATAGCGACCTGAGTAAGCACCTGCATGACAGGGCCGAGGGTTTCACCAGTAGCTCTACCCAACAGAGCATCGAAGGTCTGAGTAGCAACTTCTTCTGCTGCACGATCAGAGTACCCTTGATTCTTGAGCCTGTCTCTGATGATGTCCTGCGCTCTACTGATATTCAAACCATTGTTGAGGTAGAACGTCTCACCAGTATTGTCCTTCATATGCACATGACTAAGAGCAATACGTCCAGTCTCTTCCTGAATGTTTCTATTCACAGTGTTCATGAAGTCACCACCGAGAAGAGCTTTCAGAGGAATACCCGTGCTCTTACTCGGAGTGCTGTAATCCCACATGTAACGCTGTTTGAATGCACTGGCTTCACCAATGATCTTTGCATTACTAACTGCTTTAAGTTCAGTAGCCTGAGCAACAAGCGCACTCAGATTCAGGGACTCCAAAGCCTCTTTTGGAATATCAAGATCACCGCCAACTTCAAGAATAAGCTCAGCGAGCCTCTGTTCGTTATCAATGCCCGTAGATCTAATGGCTTGCTTGAGATCATCGTGTCCAATCTTAGTGATGTACTTGGACATCAGGAATGCACCGATCTTAGTAGCGTCTACATCTTCCTTAGTAAGAGCTTTGATGTCATCAGCCATCTGCTCACCAAGCATGGTGAAGACACGTCTATAGCCTCTCTGCATCCAATGCCCATTAGACGAATCTGCCCACTTGTTTCGAACGTTGCTAACGAACTCATCTCGTCTCTGGAATTCCGCGAAGAGGACTTCGATGTCCTTTCGGAGCTGTTCAATCTCAGCTTCCATCGTCTCAACTACAGGATGATTGCTACCTACATTAGCTCTAATTTGTTCAAGCCTTGTGATCTTGTTTTTGAGCTTAGTTTCCTGATTCTGGATGTACTTCAATCTCTTGGGTCTACTCTGCTCAAGAGCTTCAACCATAGCCATAGCCCTGTTGTACTCTTCTTCTCGGAGATTGTTGGCTACTTCATCAATTCTATCAAGAGAGAATCTAGTATGGAAGTAGTTTTCGTCTACGGCAACTTCTCTGATATCCTTACCGAGACGATTAACCATATTACCCAACTC
>CYGL01000621.1_pt1 | contig 12738 bp, 9 predicted proteins | sample 485531 | NCBI WGS metagenome assembly CYGL01 (sample SAMEA3497897, study PRJEB9818) | human gut metagenome | reverse complement strand
GGGCTTTTTTTTGTAATTTTGCAGTCGATTTGCATCGAATGGTGCAATCTGATGTAGTGTTAAGGTAAAAAAATCAATTAAATAAGTATTAAATAGTGTCAATGTTAGCAAGTCCAAAAGCGCTTTGGGACAATAGTCTTTTGCTTATAAAGGATAATGTGTCAGAGCAGCAATATAATACATGGTTTCGTACCAATAGTCTTGTAGTCGTACTAAGCCTTCGTACCAAGACTTTGTTGGTTCAAGTTCCAAGTCCATTTGTATATGAATACTTGGAACAGAACTATGTTGGCTTGTTGAGCAAGGTCCTTCATCGCAATTTCGGCGATGGCATCCGTCTCACTTATCGTGTGGTAACGGATAAGGAACACAGGTTGACCCAGGATGTGGAAGCTGATCCGGCTGATATTGATGAGGCTGAGCGCAAGAGATTGGCACAGCAGCCACAGACACAGGCTAACCCGGCAGAGCCACAGCAGCCTGAAGACATTGACACCCAACTTGATCCGAAACTCACCTTTAATAATTATATGGAGGGTGACAGCAACAAGCTGCCACGTTCGGTGGGATTGTCTATCGCTGAGCATCCGAATACCACGCAGTTCAACCCGATGTTCATCTATGGTCCTTCTGGTAGCGGAAAGACTCACCTGGTGAATGCCATCGGTCTGAAAACCAAGCAGATGTATCCGCAGAAGCGTGTGCTCTATGTCAGTGCCCGTCTTTTCCAGACACAATATACCGATGCGGTGCTGCATAATGCGAGCAATGATTTCATCAATTTCTACCAGTCTATCGATGTGCTCATCGTGGATGATGTGCAGGATTGGGCAGGCAAGGCGAAGACCTTGAATACCTTCTTCCACATCTTCAATCACCTCTTCCGTAATGGAAAGCGTATCATTCTGGCGAGCGATCGACCTCCGGTAGAACTCAAGGATATGCCAGACCGACTCATCACCCGTTTCTCTTGTGGACTGGTGGCGGAGTTGGAGAAGCCGAATGTGGAACTCTGCGTCGATATTGTGAGCAACAAGGTACGCAAGGATGGACTGAAGATTCCGAAGGATGTGGTTTCCTTCATCGCACAGACCTGCAACGGCAGTGTGCGTGATCTCCAGGGTGCCATCAATGGTTTGCTGGCTTACAGTATAGTATATAACAGCAGCATCGATATCCGACTGGCTGAGCGTGTCATCAAGCGTGCCGTCAAGGTTGAGGAGAGCAACAAGGTACTCTCCCTCGATGAAATCGTGGAGGCGGTCTGTAATCATTATAAGGTAACGGTGGCTGCAGTCAACAGCAAGAGCCGCAAGCGTGAGTACGTGGAGGCGCGTCAGGTGGCGATGTTCATGGCTCAGAAACTCATCAAGATGCCTGCTTCCAGAGTGGGCAAACTCATTGGTAATCGCGATCATAGCACGGTTATCCACAGTTGCGCCAAGGTAGAGGAGCGACTGAAGATTGATGCCGAGTTCTTCGATGAACTCTCTAGCATCGAGAATGGATTGAGAGTGAAGAGATAATTAACATAGAAGAGATAATTAACATAGAAGAGATAATTAACATAGATAAGCACGGAACCTTGGTATAGTGGTTCTCGTTTATATAAATGAAACAAAAGGAAGTCGGACAAGTTTGTATTTGTCTTGGCTTCCTTTTTCCGTTTCTTTCAGCCTATACGCAAATTTTGCGTAAGTTTTCTGCCTTTTTTACATCTTCTATCTTTCTTTTTTGTATATTTGCAGCTGGATTATGTTTTACCCAAATTACTGTAGATATAGTTATGAAGATTTCACGTATTTGCATTTGGGTCCTCATGCTGGGGACTGTCATGGTATTCTCTTCTTGTGCGAATGAGCATCCTAAGGAGCAGCTCGACGGGAATGCCATGTATGGTTCTGCGTCTGAAATCTACAACCATACCGTATCTTCTCTCTATCAGGACATAGACTTTGTAGAGCATGGTGAAGAGGAAGACTCGCTCTATGCAGTGTGGAACCATCTTTATCAGGTGATAGGGAAGGCGAATCAGTCGCTTGATATCATCGATTACAAGTCTGATTTGCTCTCTGTGAATCAAAAAGACCAGTTTAAGGCTGAGGTGCGTGCCATCAGAGCTATGATGTATTACGAGGCGATGGAGCTTTTTGGCAGGATTCCCGTGATTCTGTCTTCTGGCGAGGCGGTCATCTATGAGGCGGCTTCGGGCATTGCCGTGGCTTCGCTTACCGATGTCAACCTCTGTGCGCAAAGCGAAAGAAGTGAGGTGTTCCGCTTTATCTTCAGTGAGTTGCAGCAGGCGTTGCCTTACCTTCCGAATGAGCATAGTGCCAATGGTGGAGTGTATGAGGGAAGAATCACGCAACCGGTAATCAACTTCCTGTTGGCAAAATTGGCTTTCAATGCTGAAATCTATACGTTTGATGATTGGACCAGAGGATATAAGAAACGTCCTAAAGGTAAGAAAATCCACTTTGTGGTTCAGACCGCCGATGGTGCTTCTCTGCTCAATGGTGGAACGGCTGGTGAGAATCGCAGCAAGGAATTGAATGCCTGGGAAACCTGTATCTTCTATTGTGATAAATTGGCCGCAGAAGGGTATGGCTTGGAGGAGAATGAGATATTCAATAGTTCCACTTATGCAAGGTTGCTTCGTGAGAATGGCGGTTCTCATCTGGTAGAAACGGAGCATCTCAAGCCGCTCTTCCGTTTCTGTTATTCCGAGGTATTGTTGATGAAGGAGAAGGCAAAGGTCTGCAAGGGTGGTGATTCCAGTATTCTTTTCCCGATTCCTCAGAAATGCCTCGACCTGAATCCCAAGCTCGTGCAGAATAAGGGGTATGAAAAGAAATGAAAGTTAGGGGAGTTAAAGGAGTTAACTCCCCTAACTCCCTTATAACTGATAGAACTTCGTGAAAGCCTTCACGCAATATTCGTGATCAATCACGCTGCCGGTTTCGCGGCAACTGTGCATGGCGAGAATGGCATTACCCATGTCCACGCCCTTCAATGGAATGGAAGAGGCGAGGATATTGCCTAAAGTGCTTCCGCCAGTCACGTCACTGTGGTTCACGAAACGCTGACAAGGCACACCGCTGCCTCACAGATATTTCGAAAATGGCAGCAGATACCGCATCACTCGCATACTTCTGTGCCGCATTGAACTTGATGACCGGACGCCCCCCAGCATCGGATGATTCGTTGGGTCAAACTTCTCGCTGTAGTTAGGATGCCAGGCATGCGCATTGTCCGCTGAAATCATGAAGGCACGCTCCACTGCCTGATAATACGCCTCCTCCGTTCCGCTCTGTGCAAGAGCGATGCGCTGCAGCATATAAGAGAGGAAAGGACTTCCCGCCCCCTGCTTGGTCTGCGAACCCGTCTCCTCATTGTCGAAAATCGCCAGCACCTGGGTCGTATCCTGGGCATCAGCCGCCGTCAAAGCCTCTACGCCCGCCCAGCACATCGACAGGTCATCGAGTCTTCCCGAAGAGATAAACTCATCGTGCACACCGAAGGTGCAGGCAGGAGTTGCATCCGCCAGATAGAGATCGAAGTCGAGGATATCCTCCTTCTGGATATTCAGTTCGCCGGTAATCACGTTCATCAGCAGATTACCCTTCTCCAGTTCATCATTGATGATGCCGAGGATAGGGAGCACATCCTTCTGCCTGCTCAGCTTCACGCCATCGTTCACCTGTCGGTTGAAGTGGATAGCGAGATTACTGATCTGCAGCAGAGGTCGCTGGATATGGAGCAGGAGAGTCTTCGGATGCATCGCATCCTTGCCCTTTACGATCACTCTACCCGCCAGAGTGAGTGGACGATCGAACCAGGTTGACATAATCGGACCGCCATACACCTCGGTATTCAGTTTCACGATACCGCCCTCGCAAGTCATCTCAGCGTTAGGCTTGATGCGGAAGGTAGGGGAGTCGCAGTGCGCGCAGATCATGTGGAAGCCGGCATCAGCCAGTGTCTTCTTTCCGATTTGGAAAGCATAGATAGAAGAGTCGTTCTTGGTAACGAAGAACTTGTCACCAGCCACAACCTTGCCCAGCGGCTCCTGAGGGTTCAATCGTCTGAACCCATTTTTCTCCAATTCCTCAGAGATATTCTTCACAGCCAGGAAGTTCACTGGCGAAGCGTCTAAAAAGGATAATAATCTTTTGATCATAGTCTATATCTTTATTTTGTTTCAATTATTTCTGCAAAGATAATGCAAAATTTTCATTTAATCTCATATTTCTACCTGTTTTTTCCATAATAGTTAAATATCTACAAGAATCCCCTATGATGTTTGGTGTTATGTTTTGAAAGCATTAATTTTGCACATCATAATTTTGGCAGATATACAGAATCATTTAAAACAAAGATAAATGGAAATAGTAATAGGAATCGTTATAGGTCTTGCCATCGGATTCTTCGTGGGCAAGCTGATGGAAGGAAAAAAGGCGGGAGAGGAGAAAACGCAGCTCATTGCAAAGGCTCAGGTGCTGCAGGCTAACATCGAACAGAGTAATCTGCATCATGCTGCTGAGGTTCAATCATTGAAACAATCTTATGCTGCTGATGTGCAATCCTTGAAAGCGCAGATGGAGAACGAGCGGCTGTTTGCCGAAAAGCTCCGTGCAGAAAGCGACCAGCAGTGGGCGCAGAAACTCGAAAGTCTGAAGCAGGAGATGCATCGCATGACCATCGAACAGCAGAAAGCTGCTGCCGAACAGCTCGCTGCCAAGCAGTCGGCCCTCCAGGAAAACAACCGACTCCAGATGGATGAACTCCTGAAACCTATCAAGGAGCAGTTTGCCGATTTCAAGAAATCGGTAGAAGAAAGCAAGACCCAGAACGAGGTGAATAAGAAGGAACTGCAGAGTACCTTCGAGGCAACGATGAAACTCTTCCAGCAGGAACAGCAGCAGGCAGTAACAAGTTTGAAGGAGCAGACCTCGAAGATCGGTTCCGATGCCGCCAACCTTACCAAGGCATTGAAGGGCGACAGCAAGATGCAGGGCGACTGGGGCGAGATGGTATTGGAAACCATCCTCGAAAACAGCGGTTTGCGAAAGGACGAGGAGTTCTTTATCCAGGAGAATACCAAGGATGAGAACGGCAAGAACTTCCGTCCCGATGTCATCGTCCGCTTCCCGGAAGGCAGGAGCGTGGTGATAGATAGCAAGGTATCTCTCACCGCCTATACCGATGCCTTGGCGGCAGAGACCGATGAGGAGCGGGAGAGGTTGATGAAGTCGCATGCCCAGAGTGTACGCAAGCACATCGATGAGTTAGCGGAGAAGGATTATTCGAAGTTAGTAGAAGATGCCATCGGTTTTGTCCTGATGTTCATACCTAACGAGACGAGTTATATCGCTGCGATGAAGCAGCAGCCTGATTTGAGTCGTTATGCCTATCAGAAGAAGATCATCATCATATCTCCGAGCAATCTCCTGATGGCGTTGCAGTTAGCGTATAATCTCTGGCAGTATGACCGTCAGAACAAGAATGTAGAGAAAATAGTGAAGACGGCAGCCGATCTATATGACAAGGTAGTGACTTTCGAAGACACCTTCACGAGCATAGGTGATCTCCTCACTCGCCTCTCCGGTACCTATGATAAAGCGAAAAAGCAGCTTTATGATGGTACCGGCAATGTAATGAGAAGGGTAGAGAGCCTGAAGAGTCTGGGAGTAACTCCCAAAAAGCAAATCAAGGCATTAGAGAGTAATTTTAATAAGCGTTTTTATCCGGGCAGATAATACTCTTGGCTGTCAGGAAGATAATACGGATGTCAAGCCAGAACGACCAGTTCTCGATATACCAGATATCACGCTTGATACGCTCCTCCATCTGCCAGAGCTCCTTCGTCTCACCACGGAAACCCGTTACCTGAGCCCAACCGGTAATACCAGGCTTCGAGAAGTGGCGAACCATATACTTATCAATCAAACTACCATAAACCTCAGTATGATACAACATGTGGGGTCTAGGACCTACGATACTCATGTCGCCCTTCAATACATTGATAAATTGAGGGAACTCATCAATATTCGTCTTTCTCATGAAGTTGCCGAATGCAAACTTTCTTGGGTCATTCTTCGTAGCCTGAGCCTTGTCTGAATCCTTGTTCACATGCATTGAGCGGAACTTCAGGCACATGAAGGTATTACCGTTCAGACCCGTTCTAGCCTGACGGAAGAAGATAGGACCCGGACTCTGAATCTTGATAATCAGTGCGATGATTGGAATGAAAGGCAAGAGACAGAGGCAGATCACACCACTCACGGCAATATCGAAGGCACGCTTGAGAATACGGTTCGAGACAGAAGACAGCGGCTCAAGATGGTTCGTGTAAACCGTCTTACCCATAAAGTTATGAGAATCCAGATGCAGCTTATATTCGCCGAACAGACGAGGCAGATAATAGAAATGCACCACGTTCTTGTCACAGAAACGCATGATCTTCACAATCAGGTCCGATTCCTGATGCGACAAGCTGCAGAAAATCTCATCCAGACCATAACATGAACCGTTGATGGTATCGTTCATCTTGGACTCTAAAATTCTGTTAAGATCCTGCATGGTACCCAGTTTTTTCAGTTCCTGTGGCGCTCCGGCGATGACATCATCGGCATAATAACCTTTCACGATATAACCCGCAGAAGGGTCTTCGGTCATGGTAATGTACATTTCTCTTACGGCAGGATCGCTACCCACGAAGATCACGGTACGACAGTTCCTACCTTTGGCACGGTGATGTTTCAGAACCTTGAGTTCGATGATTCTACTGATGATCAGAGCAAGATAGAAAGGGATGCCGAAGTAGAATCCGAACGCAAATATTTCTCCACCATGACTGAAGAATTTCAGGAAGATCATGAAACAGACGGTAGTACAAAGCACCAGAAAGAGCGTACGTTTTAGTACTTGCTGGAAACCGATTCGTCTTATATGGATGATGGTACTGTAGTTGTATTCGCCGATGGCGAGAGCAACGTTTGCTATAAAGAATGTAATCTTTGTTTTCAAATCCAGGTAGGCGGGAACATGAAGGAACTCGATGTTTACGAGCCCCAATAGCAAGCAATTGAGGATGAAGAAGTCGGCGATGATCACCAACCTTCTAATCAGTACATTACCTTTATATATATTTTTCTCCATAAGACGTTATGTGTAAGTTGTTTTTTTTCTCTATTTCTATTCTTAGAATATAAATTCTTGGTAGAATCGCCCACAAAGGTAGCAATAAAAACTGAATTCTCCAAACTTTTCCCCATATTTTTTCCCAAGAATAATCATATTTTAATAAGGTGTCCCCCGCTATAGGTGGTTGCTGCCGCCAATTGGTTTTATGAGGGGGGCTCAAAAAGCCCCCCTACAGAAAATCAATTGTTAAAAAAAAAAAACGGACCAAAAAATTTGTTTAAATCGGAGAAAAAGCGTAATTTTGCAACGTGATAAGGATACTCTTTTAAGAACGTTTGTAAATAAGAACGAAAATTAAAAGCCTGTCATTAGAAAATGGTAAATGTGTAACATCTTGAAATTAAGGTAGTTATATGATATAGTAGGGAGCTAAAATTATGCCGTTTTCTGAAATTAATGTTAATAAAAATAGTAAATCTATGAGTTCGGAAAGTCTTGATGAAGCCCCTATCTGGTATGCCATGAGTGCCCCCTACCGCGAAATGAAGGTAGCGGATTATCTCAAGGCAAAAGAAGATATCAAGGTGTTCCTTCCTTTGGAACGCTGCGAGCGTATGGTGGGGCAGCACATACGCAAGCGAGTCATTTCCTATCGCCCCGTAGTCCGCAATCTCCTTTTCGTGAAGGCAACGCCAGGCAGAATGCGGGATCTCAAGCAGATTTACAATTCCATGCTTCAGTTCAAGACCCGTCCCATGGATGGACATTCTGAAGTCATCACCATCCCCGATAAGGAAATGGAGGATTTCATGGCGCTCTGCGAAAACGTGGAGGATGCCAACAAGCACTTCTTCCTTCCGGGGGGAAATCAAACTGCGCCCTGAAGCAAGGGTGAGGATAGAGGATGGCGTCTTTGCCGGACTCGAAGGATATTACCAGAAGGTGAAGGGATGCCATAGCGAGAAGGGAAAGGCGAAGGGATCACAGAGCGAGAAGGGAAAGGATGAGAAGTGCTTCGTGGTCAAGATTGAAGGATTCCTCTCCTGCGCCGCCTTCCTCACCGAATGTAATTACGTAAGCCTCGCCAGGAAAAATGAGAAGAAAGAGGAGGAGAAAGGAAAGAAGAAATAGTAATATGATTAAAAACTGCATTATCTAGATAAAAAGAATGAAATTTAGTAAACTTGTGTTGTCAGGAGTGCTGGGTATAGCACTCCTGTCCGCTACGTCTTGCGGTACCCCGAAGAACGTAGCCTATTTTCAGGATTTGAACAATAATCCTGATACTGTCATTACCCTGCAGAACAGAGTGATAACCGTAAAGCCTACCGATAAGCTCTATATCGGAGTGAAGAGCAAGGATCCGCAGATTTCGCAACTCTTCAATCTTACGGGCGGTACCAGCAGCGGTGCCTACAATATGTCGCAGGATGCCTATTACTATACTGTAGATAGCAGGGGAGACATCGATTTCCCGGTTGTGGGAAAGATACAGGTGGCTGGTCTCACCCGCGAGGAGATTGCCGAAAAGGTGAAGAAATCGCTCGTGGATGCAAGTCTCGTCAAGGACCCTACCGTCACCGTGAGTCTCAGCAACCTCCATTATTCCATGATGGGCGAGGTAGCCAAGCCGGGGCAGTATGCCATCGAAGAGGAAAAGGTGACCATCCTCGATGCCATCAGCAAGGCGGGAGATCTCACCATCCAGGGTAAAAGAAACGATGTGATGGTGCTCCGACAGGAAAACGGACACCAGAAGATCTACAAGATCGACCTCTGCTCCGGCAGGGATATCTTCAGTTCTCCTGCCTACTATCTCCAGCAGAACGATGTGGTATATGTTACACCTAACGATACCAAGAAGAGAAGCTCTACGCTCAACGGAAATACCGTGCAATCTACGGGATTCTGGATGAGCATCTCATCTCTCATCGTTACCATCCTCACCTTCCTGAAAGTAAATTAATAAAGAAAAATGATACAGAATACTACTCAGGCTAACCAGCCAGTACAGGTGAATCCGCTGCTCAGACGCAATCAGGCTGACGACTTCATCCGCCTGCAGGATCTCTTCTATCTCTGCCTCGCCAAGTGGCGCTGGTTCATCCTTTCGCTAGCCGTAACTATCGGCATTGCTGCTTATTACATTCTCACGACCCCAAACGTATATCAGCGCACCGCTTCCCTGATGATCAAGGACGACAGCAAGTCGCAGGGCATCAGCAGCGATGTTTCTTCCATGTTCGCTGATATGGGACTGGGCAATGCCAAGAGCAATGTAAACAATGAACTCATTGCTATCCAGTCGCCTGCCGTGCTCCTGGAAACCGGAAAGCGGCTCAAGCTCGATGTAGATTATGCCATCGACGGTGCCTTCCACAAGGAGGCGCTCTATGGCGGCGATCTCCCCGTAACCGTAGATTTCATCGGCTTCACCGATGATCAGAGCGGCAGCTTCCAGCTCCAGCTCAAGGGCGATGGCTCTTACGTCATCAGCAGGCTCAAGGGCATTAACCGTGATAATCTTCCGGTAGATGACAGCGATGAGATTTCCGGCAGACTCGGACAGATCATCCACACCCCACTGGGAAAGATCAAGGTAGATAAGGCTCCTTCGTATTCCCAGTTTGTAAAGAATGGAGATGCTCCGGTGCTCTATGTATCCCGCAGCAACATCTATGCGATGACCGACCGCATCAAGGGTTCGCTCGCTGCCAGCCTGAGCGAGGAGAAATCCACCGTCATCGACCTTACCTATAAGGATGTGCTCCCTAAGCGTGCCGAGGATGTCATCAGCACCATCATCTCCGTTTACCGCAAGAACTGGCTCGAGGACAAGAACCAGATGACCATCTCCACCTCTCACTTCATCACCGAGCGACTGGGCGTGATCGAGCGCGAACTGGGCGATGTGGATAAGAATATTTCAGCCTTCAAGAGCAGCAACCTGCTGCCTGATGTAGAGGCTGCCGCACAGCAGTATATGCAGAAGAGCACCGAGGTGGACAAGCAGATTATGGATCTCAACTCGCGCCTCGCCATTGCCCAGTATATCCGAAACTATCTCACCGGCAAGGTGGGCAAGAACCAGCTCCTGCCTTCCAATACTGGCATCGAGAGCCCGGGCATAGAGCAGCAGATTGCTGAATACAACAAGAGTCAGCTGGAGCGTAACAACCTGGTGGCTAACTCTAGCGAGCAGAACCCGCTGGTGGCTGACTACGACCAGAGCCTTGGCTCCATGCGCAAGAGCATCACTGCCAGTCTCGACAACTTCGTGGTAACCCTCAAGACCCAGCTGGGCACCCTCCAGGCTAACGAGGCAGCCACTACCACCCAGATTGCCAGCAATCCTAACCAGGCTAAGTATCTGCAGACCGTGGGTCGCCAGCAGAAGGTCAAGGAGTCGCTCTATCTCTTCCTTCTCCAGAAGCGCGAGGAGAACGAGCTCTCCAAGGCATTCACCGCCTACAATACCCGCATCATCACCCCTCCTACGGGCGACAACAAGCCGGTGGCACCGGTGCGCCGCAACATCATGCTCGTAGCCTTCGTGCTGGGATTCCTCATTCCGGTAGTTGTCATCTTCGTGCGTGAGAACATGAATACCACCGTGCGTGGCAGAAAGGATCTGAAGAACATGAATGTTCCGTTCCTGGGTGAGATTCCATACTCTATCAGCCGCAAGAACCGTCCAACGCTCGAACAGCGCATCAGGTTCTGGAAGAAGCCGAAGGAGGTGCGCCAGATAGTAGTGAAGGCTGGCAAGCGCGACATCGTGAACGAGGCGTTCCGCGTATTGCGTACCAACTTCGAGTTCACCATCGGAACCCATCCGGAGCAGAATGTCATCGTCTTCACCTCTCTGAATCCGGGATCCGGTAAGAGTCACCTGGCTGCCAACATGGCGATGTCGCTCGCTATCAAGAAGAAGAAGGTCTTGTTGATCGACGGTGACCTCCGCCACGGATCTTCCTCTATGCTGATAGGAAGTCCGGGCGAGGGATTGAGCGATTACCTCAACGGCAGAATCGCCGACATCCACGACATCCTACACAAGGGAGAGGAGAGTGGACTGGTGAAGTATTTCGATGTGATTCCTATCGGAACCATCCCTCCAAACCCTACCGAGCTCCTCTTCACCCCATTGCTGGAGCAGATGATTAAGACTATGCGCCAGGAGTATGATTACGTCTTCATCGACTGTCCTCCTATCGAGGTGGTAGCCGATACCCCAATCTACGAGCAGTTTGCCGACCGCACCATCTTCGTAGTCCGTGCCGGCCTGATGGAGCGCAACATGCTGCCAGAGATTGATGCCCTCTACAAGGAGAAGAAGTTCAAGAACATGACCATGATTCTGAACGGCACCAAGGCCCGTGGCGGCAGATATGGCAGCCACTATGGTTACGGCTATGGTTATGGCTACGGCTATGGCTATAATTATAATAAGGAAAAGAGTGGGGGGGTAAAATCTTAAATGAATGGATTATAGAATAATAAAAACAGATGTTTAAATTCTTACCTAGAAAATATTTAATCAGAAAAAGCCAATCAGGGAGCACATGCAGTCTCCCTGATGGCATCGATTACCATTGCCATATACTCCCTGGCGTGGATGATGGCTTCCAAGATCCGGAAAAGAGCCTGGAGCAGCTTCGCATCTACGAAGCAAGCGGAATCCGTGAAGTCTGGTTCACCCCTCACATCATGGAAGATGTTCCGAATGAGCCCGAAGAACTCCGCCGGGTCTTCGAAGCATTCCGGGAACAGTATCTCCAGGATTGCCTTCAGCGCGGAGCACAGCCCCTTCAGCTGCATCTCGCAGCCGAGAACATGCTGGATGCCCTTTTCGAGCGCCGCCTCAAGGCAGGCAATCTCCTGCCCCTGGCTGAGAAATACCTGCTGGTGGAAACCAGCATCTTTGCCCCACCGATGAATTTCCGTGGACTGCTGGAGCGCATCAGGAACAAGGGCTATACCCCGATTCTGGCTCATCCCGAGCGTTACCTCTATATGAAGAAAGAGGATTACGAGGCACTCAAGGCGCAGGGCATCCTGTTTCAGCGCAATCTATACAGTCTCCGCGGTCAGTATGGCGATCGGGTGCAGAAGCGATGCCGCCAGCTCCTGAAATGGAACATGTACGATTTCGTGGGCACCGATCTCCATCGCCTAACCTCGGCAGGACTGAACACAGAAGGCTGATGCTATGGCTGTGAGAATGGTGATGACGAGGTTGATAATCTTCTTGACGGTATCTTTTTTCATGAGCATGGAAAAATTGAAATGAATAAACTAGGTGATAAAGATGAGCCAGGACTCGCAGATATCCTTTCATAGCTGTATTTTAGATATTTCCGGGCTTCAGCATGGATGCTTGCAGCCCCCTTGTAGCTATAGGAATATCCCTGACGCCATCCTGGCTTCATCCCTCTCTCAGAACTTTAAAAGTTTACGTTGTCACCACTCTCTGATGAGTCTCCACCGCCACCGGTTTGATTCTCATCAGTACCCGAACCTGACGGATTCTTGTCCTGGCCGGTACCTCCAGTACCTTCAGTACCTCCGGTACCACCGGCGTTATCCCCT
>CYGL01000620.1_pt1 | contig 12790 bp, 10 predicted proteins | sample 485531 | NCBI WGS metagenome assembly CYGL01 (sample SAMEA3497897, study PRJEB9818) | human gut metagenome | reverse complement strand
CAGTTGGCGGGGCACTGTGTGTTTTTATGGTCACTATCCAACATTCACATCAGAGCCATTGAGACACTTGAGAAACACGGTTTAATTCAGGTGCAAAAGAATCAGGGGCGTCAAAGCACTTATCGTGTATTCACACTGGATGATAAGCCGGAATTACTTGTAAGACCTACATCACAGGAAGTTGCAGCATCAGTAAGACAAAATAGACACCACTACCAGTGACAAAAATGACACCACTACCAGTGACAAAATGTCATGGGGGTAGTAGACAAAATGTCACCCGTGTTAGACTAAGTTATTAAGATAAAACATTAGATAATAATATTATAGATAAGAGTAAAGAGACTGGACTTAATGATGGCATTAATGAAGATGATTTCTTCTTTGGATGATTAAATGATTTCTTTCTGTGAATGAATCTGACCTTGATAGTGAAGTTACTAAAGAGGCTTCTAAAACATCTGACTTAGATGACCTTGAAGTAAGCTCTAAAAGGACTTCTAAACAAGACAAAGAAATCTCTGATGTGAATGTTGATAGTGACCATAAAAACACACAGTGCCCCGCCACTGATGATGAGATGGACCCCTTCGATGATTACCTTGATGATGAAGAAGACCCTGAAGAGGAATTGAAACGTGAACAGCGTAAAGCAGAAATTAAAGAAAGATTCAGAAAGGCTAAGCTAAAGAACAGAATTGATGAACTTGATGACTTTGATGATGGTGACGATGATGACTTTTCTTTCACACCAAGAAAGAAAACCCACACTGAACCGAAGAAAGGAAAAGGGAAAGTTTACCGGATTAGACCAAAGAAGGAAGGGAGGGATTATTTCTTCTATGATGGCGTAACAGGTTTAAAAATTGATGCTTTAAAGTTTGCTACGATGTTTCATTTTGATATCTGGGATTCAGTCCACCAGCTACGATTAAAAGACGGTGACCCCGGTAATCTGAGGGCCACCAATATCATCACAAAACGTTAGTTTGTTTTACCATCATCAATCGTAATTGTGATTTCATATTTGAAAAGCTTAATGCTGAAATTGAATCGTGTACTTTTGGCGATAATCATTTTTAAAAGCTGATACACCAGAAGCACCAGAAACACAAAGCAACCTAAGCTTGCGAATCTGTGAGATTCAGCAATTGTTTCAAGAAAGCCCATTAACTCCCCTTATTTATCAAAGGGAATGACCTGTATCAGCCCCTATAACCATATTAACATGTAAATGAGTTGTTGACAATATGTTATAAATATGTTAAAGTTAGTTATAAGTCAAAGATTTTAAGAAGGAAAATTTAATGAGACACACAGTTACGCGCCTTTTGCCAGAGGCATATTCCAGACTGGCAGCAATCAAAGACAAATACCCAGCCATGAGCCACACAGCACTTGTTGGTGAGATTCTGAAGGAACACACAGCCCTTACACCGTTTGACGCTATCAAGGACGTTGCAGAGGGTTCTAAGGCTATCCGTATCACAGTAGAGCAATTGGATGAACTGAGAACACAAACTAAAGGTACAGGCTGCTCAATGATTCAGGTCTTGAGCGATAAGGTTTGCAAGCTTGCTGATAAATTGGAGGTTTAATGCTATGCACATTTGATTATCATGCGTTTTATCGCCATAGAGGTCATCTTGTCCGTGAGAATAACGGAACATGGAAAGATTTAACTCGTAATGCTGAACTCTTCACACACCAGCAATTAAAATCCCGCTTCTCCAGATGGAAGAATGCACCAGCAGATACTGGTGATTTTGAGATTATCCATACCTTCGATTATGCCTCAGAAGATGACCTTCACGATGCAATTAAGCTGATTGAAGACTTCAATACCTCAGAAGATGTGGATGGTGACAAATATAAATCCCGTGGTAACCGCTATAACCGTGATGATATCACTCAGGCCATAAATGCTGGTCAATCTCAGCGATACATTACAGAAAAATATGGTATTTCACGGAGACAGTATTTCTACGTTAAATCATTGATTAATAAAGACAATTCAAAATAACCATCTAAGTAACGGTAGAATGCACTTTACAGGCAGAGTTGCACCTTAATTTGATAAATTACCTTACCAGCCAGTGCAACTCCCTCTGTAACCCGCATGGTTACTGGCCTCAGAATGGCTATTTTAAGAGGTCTGAGATGTGTTTTATGGGAAATCTAAAAATGAACAATTACCCAATGCAAATTATGGTTGACCAAGAAACTATGAATTGGTTGATTGACCTGAACAGGTCGGGCTTTAATATCTGTTTCCTGCATTGCTTTGAAGCTTCAAGTTATATCGACAAACGCACCATCAACGAAATTAAACTTGGTGACTATGTTCACAAGTTGGAAGTAACAGACCCATACAGTAAGCGCTTTATCATTGAAGAGTGCAATCGACTTGATTTAAGCCCAGAGCAACTATTGAAGTTGAATGTATTCCTGACCTTTCAACAGGAATTAAACCCTTACAGCGAGGTTATGTAATGACGCTCGTTATTCTCTGGACGGCTTTAGGGTTATTTGTTGGTTGCTGGATGGGTAACACAGTAAATAAGAATTGATGTTACCAATCTGTTAAAAAGCTGTTGATAAATTACCTTGAGCATGACATAATTGTATATATAGGGAGAGCAATTCTCCTTGAATTAAAATATTAATCGTCTCTACATCGATGATAACTATATTCTGATTGGAAAGGTGCAATGCTTTTCGTCATGGCCTTTCAGTTTAGTCTGAGAGGTCATCTCAAAAAGTGCTTAATCATTCATTATTGAACCCTTACAGCTTTGCCCTAACTCATGATTAGGGCGTTTTCTTTAAGAGTTTTTAAACAGAGCTTTTAAAGAAAGTTTTTCCTGAAACTTCGTTAACGTTAAAGCAAACCTTCAAAGCCCTTCACAGATGAGGATGATTCCTAGAATATCCGAATCACCTATGTTTAGGGCTTTTTTCAGCTTTTAAAAAGCATACTTGGCAAACCGCCTTTTAAGTCTCTTCTAAGTTTGTAGGATGTCAGGTGTGCTTTTTAAAAACTGAAACATAAATTATCTTAGAAGAGGAAAATATTAATGTCCATTCGTAATGAACACGAAATGATTGTTGAGGACAGACCAAGTGCACTTGATATTCACGAATTAACTTTGCGTGAATCTTTTGATAGAGCTTGGCGGGAATCGCACGAAGTAAATAAAGGTCCATATATTCCACCAGAACCAATCGAGATTCCAAGAGTTGAAATTGATTTTTCGATGAATGAGGAATGTGAGCTTGATTTGAAACTGAAGCTGCAACGCAAATATTTCAAAGACCTTCGAGACTCTCAAGAAGCAATGAGAAGTGTTTACGAGAAAATTCAGTCCAAGCTTGAAGACGAAATCGACGAAATGGCTATTTTGATGGAGCTTCAAACCAATTCTTATGCTTATTTCTCTCGACTAGACCGTGATGGTTGGGGGTATGACCCTGTAGAGATTGGTAAAGTGATTGCAGATTTACCAGAAGGTCAAAGAGTTGTTCGTACAGAAAGAGCTGTCAGAGCACCACATCGACTGTCTCTAATTGTTGCTGATAAATCACAAGCTGAGCTTGAAGAAATTGCCAAAGAGAAACTGATGAAAGCAAGAGAAAATGAGATTAATTTGCTGAAATCAAGACTGGCTAAGCTGATTAGTGACCATCAAGCGCTGGCTAAGGAGTACCGTCAAGAGTTGGCACAGATTATCAGCTTCAATGATTTTCTGAGTGTTCCACGAGAATTTAGCAAGGCTGTTTAATTATGCATATGTGAGGTGATGAATGATTGATTTAACAGAACGCTATGAAACTATTAAGTCTGTTTGTGAAAACTTAAAGTTACAAACTAAGCCAGCCTTAAGAATTAAAACCAAACATCAAATTATCACCTCACGCAAACCAAAAACACGCAAGATTCCAAAGTGGTGTATCGACCGTATCCCTTCCGATGCTCAAATTATAGGTGAAACGGAACTACATTATCTTGTCAGGCATTAAAAAAGATTGGTTGGGTGTATGAGATAGGTTCTATCGAATCTATAACACGGGGAGAGATTATCGATATTATTCGGTAGTTTCTCCCTTTTTTGTATGTGTGCTACGTGAAATCTTCTGAACAGATATACCCACCAAAAATTATTTTTTACGTAGCTCACGCTTAACAGAGGTGAAATATGAACAATGGCACAATTTAAAGTTGATAGTTTTATCGTTGAGCTAGGCTTCAATGAAAACGTTATTAAGGGCTTGCAAAGAGTTGAAAAGGCAGCTTTGCAGTCAGCACAAAGAATTGAAAAGAACCTTAACAAAGGTTTCAAGATTAATACAAGGCAACTTGATAGCAATCTGACAAGTTCTTTGAAGTCAATGGAAGGAAAAATTAATAAGACCTTTGACCGTCTGGAAGCTAGAGCAAGAAACACAAAAGTTTTCCGTTTCACAAGTCAGGTTAACGATGCTGTTAATCCTCCAAAACAACCGAGACAGCCACGAATTAGCGGCAACAGAGCAATCACAGCAGCTTATTCAGCTAATATGTCTAAGCTAAAAGGCTTTGACCCTATTTTGCAGAAATACATCAAATCTCAGTTTTACGGGCTATCTGCTAAAGCCGGGTCAATGGATTCTTCAAAATTCAATGAGAAGTTAGCTCAGTTAAACGCTTCAGTCAGAGAAGCAATTGCTAAAGCCAGAGGTCATACATCCACCAGCATTAATGGTGACAGAACAGCTAATAGTCTTGATAACCTGTCTTCAGCAGCAGTTAAAACAGCAGGTGCATTTATCTCAATGCAGGCTGTATTAGCCAGTTATCAGAAGATTATGGAAATTGGTTTACAGCGTGCAAGTGCTGAGCGTTCAATTGATTTCGTATTTGATAAAGATGCAGGTCAGGTAAAAGAGTTCACAAAGTCATTAGCTCAAACAACGGGTTTAGATATCGCTGAACTGCAATCACAGTTTGCTGGTTTTGGTGCTTCAGCTAAAGAGTCTATGGGTATTCAAGGTTCTGAAGAACTTTTTAAAAATATGATTGGCTATGCTCGTCTGATGGGGAGAAGTGAAGAAGAGATTAAGCGAGCACTGACAGCATTATCACAGATGGCTGGTAAGGGTCAGGTTATGGCTGAAGAGCTTAAGGGGCAATTAGCTGAAGCTGTTCCTGGTATGGTTCAGGTATTCGCTAAAGCAACCGGAAGGAATGAACAAGAGCTATTTGATGCCATGAAGAAGGGGGCTTTAAAATCTGCCGATACTCTTCAGAAGGTCACTCAGGAACTGAATAAACAAATCACCGCTAAAGGTGGCTGGAAAGCTATTTCAGAAAGTACACAGGCACAACTAGGGAACCTGAAAAACTCTTGGAATACCACGCTTGATAGTATCTTCAGAGGTTCTGAAGATGGTCTGCAAGATTTTACAAGAAGCTTAACAACGCTTTTAAACGCTCTTGGTGGAAGTGGTAAAAGTCTTGGTGAATCTCTTGGTAGTCTCATGACTTCTATGTCACATGGTGTCGATTCATTGACTGATATCAGCTACAGGGTAAGAGCATTCTTCGATGAGGTGACATTAGCTTACCGTTCACTAAATGACACTCAGAAAAAAATTGTTGATGGTTTATCTGATGGGTTAATTGATGGTTTGAAGATGCTTGCCGTAGCTGTTACTGCTCAAAAGGCTGCAAATGTAGCTGGAGGCTTGTTAAACCTTGCAAATGCTGTTACTTCATTCGGTGATGCTGTTAATAAAGCTAAAGCTGGCAAGGCTGGTTCTTCAGGTGGTGCGCTAAATAAAGTTGGTAGAGTTGTTCTTTATGCTGAGTTGGTGAACTTTGCTCTTGATAATTTAAACCCTGAAGCGGCTAAGAATCCGAACTTACACCAATCAGGTATTGGCACAGAGACAAACTTCAACCCTGAATACAAAGGCGATTCATCTAAGCCAAATCAAATTAATGATGGATGGGCTAAGATTGGTAGTTCTATCGCTGACTGGTTTAATGGTGCGGCTAATAAAATTGCTAACTTCCAAGAGCCAATGAGTAACCTTGTTAATAACACACAATCAACTCCACCAGCTATCACAGGTGACATGGTTAATAGCAATGCTCAACTTGCAATGACTATTAGTGAACTATCACGCAAGGTAGACGCTTTAACAGCAGAAACTAAGAAGCCTTTATCAGTTAATATCACTGGTGAAGCAACTGTTAGACCGGATGAACCAGCTTTCTTTACTTTCAATCAATCGGCTAATGACCAGTTCACGCAGGATATGCTCTTAAGTTCAAGCTATCCAGAGGAAGAATGATTTCTTATATATCCGTGTGCTACGTGAAATCTCCTGAACAGATATACCCACCAAAAATTATTTTTCACGTAGCTCACGCTTAACAGATAAAACACTTAAATATCAAAAGCTTGGTTAAAAATGATTAAAATACACTAAGCCTTTGAAATCAAAGGATAATTTAATGATTTACACTAATCAGCTTCGTTACACTGGCAAAGATGGTGTTTACTTCCATCTACAAGGCCAACCAGATAATTTCTTGTCACTATCAGCAACTGAGAACATGGAATTTGACAGCCCTATGATGGTGACCACTCAAAATATGCAATCAGGGCAGGCTGTAACAGATAATGTAATGCGTTCACCCAGAACTATTTCAATCAGTGGTGTGGTTGTGGTTGGTGAATCCGGTAGTATCCTCATCTCAAGAGATAATAAGCTGGTGGAAAACTTCATAGACACTCTTGAAAACTGGCGTGACCAGAAGCAAATTATCTCAGTTGTCTGTAAAGATGGTATTAAGATTGACGACTCAATTATTACAAACTTTAAAGCCTCTAAAGATGTTGGTATTGCCAATGGTCTTAGAATCCAATTAACTTTTCAGGAAATTAACTTTAAAGCTATTGTGGGTCAGACTGATATCTCGGCTGCGACCGGAAGGACTTCTACCACGAATGACGGTGGTGCTACCAGTAAAAAGAACACTGGCAACACTACAACGAGTCTTGGAAGCCCTATGCTGACCTGTAAAGAGCTTTTTAGCTATTCGGCAAGTGAGTTATCAGATGAAGCATTAAAAGCCCGTGTAACGTGCTCTAAGAGCGTTAGCGTTAAAAATGGTGAGAGCACCTTCACAGCCTCAGCTAATGAGCAGGCTTCAAAAGTGCTTAAGTCGGGTAATGCTTTACGAAAGTACTCTGTGAATCCGAATAAGAAGGGCACTTATTGAGACATAAAAAGGGGCTTCATAGCCCCTGAAAATTACAGTTGATAAGCGTCAATATCCAGTAGCTCTTTATCAGCAATTTCAAAGATTGGTGACCCATCATTTAGCGGTAACGGGTTTGTAGGTATGGTGATTTCAGTGTCGTTCTGTAGCGTTATAGTTACTGAACCCTTACCCAATGTAAGCCCTTTTAGATGTTTGGACAAAATTAATTGACACTCGACACGACCCGCTTTAGTTGTCAGGTCAATATCTTTAAGCTGGGGTAGTTCCTTATCAGTGAGTGAAGCCTTACGCCTCATGTTATCAATCGTGGTCTGTAGTTCTGTGCGCTTCTGGTTCAGTTCCTTAAGCTGAATTTTTAGTTCATCAATATCATCCATCTCAAGAAGTAGGGCGGTAGCTTTCTTGATTCTGGTTGTGACAATTTCAACCTCATGCTGTAGAGATGAAATCTTCCCCTCTGCTTCTCCATCATTCCCCACGTCAATCATCCCCAGAAAATTATCAATCATCCACTTATCAAACGGTTTACGCTTCAACGGAGGAACATCACAGCGACCATCAAGATGGTTATTGCACCGATAAACGCCCTGATACTTATTCTTAGTCCCTGTAGGGTGAACACTAGCCCCGCACTGACACCTAAACAGACCTTTGAAGATGTTAATCGTTAATGGATTATCACTTGCAGGTGTACGGCCTATACGGTTCTTACCAAGAATCTCTTGAGCTTTATTGAACGTTGATACATCTATAGCGGCTTCGTAGTAGTTCGGTATAGCGGGGCGGTCATTGCGCTGTGATGCTGGTAGTGTACCTATCGTTGTTTCTGACCTCAAGATAGTGCGCACAGAATGAACACTAAACCCGTTAGCATCTTTACGTCGTGAGAATGAACTAATGTTATTAGCCTGTAGGTGACGTGCAATGTTATGCAGACTTTCACCATCTAGCAGCAGCTTGAAAATCAGTCTTACAGTTTCAGCGTGTTCATTGAGTTTAAAAGTCTCAGGGTCAATCCATCCGGGAACCATCTTTGTTAAACGCTGTTCACCAGCAAGGGCAAGTTTTGCACGTTGTTTCCACTTCTCGCTAACACGGAAAGACTTCTGCTTACTCTCCTGATGCGCTAGGTAGCTTTTAACCCGCTGAATGATTGAGATTCCTAAATCATCGGATAGAGCATCCCTTGTGTAGATTAGCCCATCCTGTAGAGTGTGAATCTCGATACCATGAGCAATAATGCGATTCATCAAGGCTTCTGTTTCAAGATGTTCAAGGCGGCCTATACGGTCGATAGCTTCGACTAACAGAATTGTACCTTTTGAAAACTCCCCACTTTCAATACGGGAAAGCATATCCCCAAATTGCCCTGACAAGTGCTTACCTTTGTAACCGGATAGACCTTCATCACTGAAAGACGCTACTACTTGAGCATCGCTATTCTTCCTTAACCACTGTTTGAATAGCTCATTTTGTCGTCTGGTTGAATCAGCACCTTCAGCACCTTGTGTGGCTGATGAGAATCTCAAGTATGTTATTACGGTTCTCACGGTGATAAACTCCCATGCAATTGATTATCATTTAAAGATGAACTTATAAACGTTATGGCTAATGCTACAATGCCGAATAGCTACAATACAATGACCCTTGTAATGAAGTCTATTCGGTTTTCTAAGAAACCTGTTAATAACAGGACATAAACAGGTGTAGTTGGGCTTGTTCCAACCCCTATGACTATGCAATTTAACGGTATTTCTTCAAATATCTAAGCAGTTTTACACAGATTCTACGCAGTATCGACATAGCCCCTTTTTATCCTAACTTATTGAAATATATAAAGAATCTGTAAAGTCTCTTTTCAGGGAACTATGCAGGGTGTTAGTCGTCCCTCTCTCGACTCCTAGAAAAGTGCTATATACAGGAGTATATAACGCTATTCATGCAGTTGGTCACCATACGTTACAGTTGCAAGAGATAACAATCAGCTATGTGAAAGTTAGGAGGTGATGGTTATAGTTGATTCGGTTAGTTCTAGGAATCAACCTCATAGTTCCTTCGTAGTTCCTCTTAAAAAAATCACTTACAGACACCTTAATATCTATACAGATTTCATGTAGGACACGATTAGTGCGTAAAACAGCTATTATGTTAAAAACACACTGTATATGTATCAGTACTGATTTATAAGGGTTTTGTGTATTTGAAGATAAGTGGCTATACAGCACCTTGAGAGCATGTCTTGTAAGTCATTGACATATAAGGTCACAGAAGTTTGTAGCTGTTACAGAGAAAACTGGGCAGGACTTCACAGAGCTATAAAATGTTACAGCTATTGATAGGTTAAATCTTCTTGATAGATGCTTTGAAGTGTGATGAAGGTTTCTTGAGGTGGAGTTAACAGATACTATGAAGAAAGTCAATAGATATTTTAAAATTCTGCAAAGGGGTCGACATAGCTGGTGGTGACGGGTACGTTAGCAGCTACAGACATCATGAGGTAGATTAGGGGTTGGGGTTACAAGACCCAACCTAAACCGAAACTACAACTAAGTTCAGATATTTTCGTAAGAATTCGGGGTAAGGAATGAGATTCTAAAGAAGGGCGTAGTCATTTTTTATTTAAAAATTTTCAGACTCTGAAAAGTTACTGTACAGATTTAATACAGATATCTTTAAAGTATCTGTAAAAACTTTTAAGATAAAAGATAGATATCCCAGAAAGGATATCCGTTTAGAAAACCTGTTAAGTATCTCTTAAAAGAGAGTAAACCTTGTCAAGAGTGATTGCAATAAAAATTTTTATTTCTTATGTCAATTGAGCATATTTTAATCGGGAAACATCATGGGGGTTCTGATTGCTGGAGAACTCCATTTTTGTTATTTAAGAACTTACACCGTGAATTTGGTCTTACGCTAGATGGTGCTGCAACTAAGCACGACGCATTGCTACCACGGTTCACCGATGATATTCGCAATCAGTCATGGGATGGTGAGCGGGTATTCTGTAACCCACCATACAGCGACACTAAAACATTCCTCGTAAAAGCGTCTGAAGCAGATTTAGCGGTATTCCTGATACCGTACCGACCCCAAACCATATACTGGCTTAAGCACATCTTCACAAACCCGCTTTGCCATGAAATCCGTATTCTTCATCGTGCAGTTAAATACCTTCCACCAGCAGGGCATAACGGGCTTACTATTCGTTCACCGTTTCCTAGTGCAGTCGTTGTTTTTAAAAAAGAACCACGCAGGCATGAAATTACACAGATGATTTGCTGTGCTGATACATTGCTACCGTTAACCATCATTAACAGAGGAGGCTTAAGAGGAAGACCCACCATTTACCCACCTGAGACGCTCGACGGCTTCATAAAACTATACAGGCAAGGAAAACCCATTAAGTACATTGCAGATGTTCTCAGAATGCCTCTGAGCACGTCATACAGGATTGCTCAAAGGTTGAGCTAAAATTCTCATAAATATGGTCATTTACAAGACAGGTGATTTAGATATTAAGAAGTATCCCTGTGAACAATAAATGACCAATCAGTAATTATTCTGTGAAATAATTGTTGCAATTTATAATTACATCTGTTATAGTTTCTATATGGGCTGATAAAAAAGTTCATGTCTTGAAGTGGTAACACTTGGGGAGGTGTCAGATGGTTGGCGTATATTAACCTCTCATTCAGGGTATACCTCAGCGTTTTAATCATCGTACTGTTTCAGGCATGGGCTTCTTTATCAGTCCATCAATCCCCAGATATTTTAATCACACAGGCTAATCGGTTTTATCCGGTTGGCCTTTTCACGTATGAGGTAATTTATGAATGTCTAAATATAACCCAAATCAGTTTTATAAATTTGATGTGCGAATCTCTCAACTTTCAGAAGAAATTAACGCAGCAGCAAGATTAATTTATATGGTCATGGTTCATAGCTGTAACTTCTATGAAGAGAAATACAAATCATATTCACCAAGTATTGACCATCTCGCTTATATGGCTGGCGTATCAAAGAGAACAGCAATCAGAGCCATTGAGACACTTGAGAAACACGGTTTAATTCAGGTGCAAAAGAATCAGGGGCGTCAAAGCACTTATCGTGTATTCACACTGGATGATAAGCCGGAATTACTTGTAAGACCTACATCACAGGAAGTTGCAGCATCAGTAAGACAAAATGACACCACTACCAGTGACAAAATGACACCACTACCAGTGACAAAATGTCATGGGGGTAGTGACAAAATGTCACCCGTGTTAGATAAGTTATTAGATAAAACATTAGATAATAATATTATAGATAAGAGTAAAGAGACTGGACTTAATGATGGCATTAATGAAGATGATTTTCTTTCTTTGGATGAATTAAATGATTTTCTTTCTGTGAATGAATCTGACCTTGATAGTGAAGTTACTAAAGAGGCTTCTAAAACATCTGACTTAGATGACCTTGAAGTAAGCTCTAAAAGGACTTCTAAACAAGACAAAGAAATCTCTGATGTGAATGTTGATAGTGACCATAAAAACACACAGTGCCCCGCCACTGATGATGAGATGGACCCCTTCGATGATTACCTTGATGATGAAGAAGACCCTGAAGAGGAATTGAAACGTGAACAGCGTAAAGCAGAAATTAAAGAAAGATTCAGAAAGGCTAAGCTAAAGAACAGAATTGATGAACTTGATGACTTTGATGATGGTGACGATGATGACTTTTCTTTCACACCAAGAAAGAAAACCCACACTGAACCGAAGAAAGGAAAAGGGAAAGTTTACCGGATTAGACCAAAGAAGGAAGGGAGGGATTATTTCTTCTATGATGGCGTAACAGGTTTAAAAATTGATGCTTTAAAGTTTGCTACGATGTTTCATTTTGATATCTGGGATTCAGTCCACCAGCTACGATTAAAAGACGGTGACCCCGGTAATCTGAGGGCCACCAATATCATCACAAAACGTTAGTTTGTTTTACCATCATCAATCGTAATTGTGATTTCATATTTGAAAAGCTTAATGCTGAAATTGAATCGTGTACTTTTGGCGATAATCATTTTTAAAAGCTGATACACCAGAAGCACCAGAAACACAAAGCAACCTAAGCTTGCGAATCTGTGAGATTCAGCAATTGTTTCAAGAAAGCCCATTAACTCCCCTTATTTATCAAAGGGAATGACCTGTATCAGCCCCTATAACCATATTAACATGTAAATGAGTTGTTGACAATATGTTATAAATATGTTAAAGTTAGTTATAAGTCAAAGATTTTAAGAAGGAAAATTTAATGAGACACACAGTTACGCGCCTTTTGCCAGAGGCATATTCCAGACTGGCAGCAATCAAAGACAAATACCCAGCCATGAGCCACACAGCACTTGTTGGTGAGATTCTGAAGGAACACACAGCCCTTACACCGTTTGACGCTATCAAGGACGTTGCAGAGGGTTCTAAGGCTATCCGTATCACAGTAGAGCAATTGGATGAACTGAGAACACAAACTAAAGGTACAGGC
>CYGL01000619.1_pt1 | contig 12811 bp, 13 predicted proteins | sample 485531 | NCBI WGS metagenome assembly CYGL01 (sample SAMEA3497897, study PRJEB9818) | human gut metagenome | reverse complement strand
AAAACCATAATAAAAAGTCTTTAGGTGAAGTATTATAATCATCAGTTGCGCTATATGCGGCCGGTTTTAGAAAAACTATATTCATTAATTTTCTTTAATGTTTCATCACTATAAATTTTTATACCTAGTTTATTAAAGCCTACATGACCAGTTCTACTTTTTGACATTGCATAATCATCAGTTGCATATGGAAAAAATAAACTTGGCAATGATTGCATATTAGGTTTAGTAAAAATGACAATGCTTTAACTAACAACAGTATAGACTTAAGTTTGAGTGATCGTATAGCAACAAGTAAAGATATTCAGTATATCATACCCGAAAATTTAATTTTGCCGGCACAAACTGAAATTACTGAACTTGATAACTGTTCAAGTGGTAGTTTTACAATCATCAGAAACAAGGATCTATGGCTTGTTAACGATTATGATATTATCCGACATTATGCCGACGAACTAGCCGAAATTGTCGCGTCAAGATTTAGTTTGATTATTCAGTCAAAAGTAATGACAGTTTTTTATGGTGAAATTGGTAACGAAAGTATGGAGCAGATGATAGCTAACCTATATAATGGCAGCCCAGTATTAAAGGCTTCTAAACTTTTTGATGTAGAAGATAATATGTTTACAATTGAAAATCCAAATTTGGCTCAAAATTTACAAGAGCTAAAAACTGAATATCAGAATAAAATTGCAGAATTAAACACTCTTTTTGGTGTGAATGTTTTAGCCGTTTCAAAAGAAAGCGGTGTAACTGAAAGTGAAAGTAATGGTAATTTATCTTATGTAAAAACTAATCTTAACACATATTTAAGACCTAGACAGAAAGCAATGGAACTTTATAATAAGCGTTTTGAAACTGATTATAAAGTTTTGCCAAACTTTAAACTTGACAACGGGGGTGAGTAGATGAAGACAACAACCACGCTAGAAGATATTCTTAGAAACGAATCTTCTAAATACAAAAACTGGGACGATATTTTCAACAATAAAAACGGTCAACTGATCAGATATGGAGCAACGGACGCATTAATTTATCAAGTTGCCCAGTATACGGACATGATATCTGATCTATGTGATCATGCATTTTTCAGTGGTTATACTTTGTCTGATGAAAAAGCAGATAAGTTTTTTAAAAAGATGTTTGTCAATCGTTTTCTTATCCGTGAGATTGGTTTTCAAACGGTAGATATTTTTAGAACAAGGCTACTAGGTATGTTGCTACAGTATGAACAGTATATCGTAAACACATACAAGAATTATGATAAGATGTTTAGTGGTCATAGTGAAAGTACGACCGATCAAAAAGGAGAGGGTATGAATAAACAAAGATATGCGCATATATCTTTACCACAAAATAACGTTAATATTGATCTAAATAATGATATTGCAGAATATGCAGATATAAATGATTTGACCAATAACTCTACAGATAATTCAAATAATTCTAAAACAGTTTCTGATAAATTTAGCCCCGAAGTATTATCAAAACTTCAAAATGTTTATCAAAGGCTATTAGATGATTTTGATAGAAAATTATTTTTGCAGGTGTTTTAAAATGGGAATATTAGAATTTGAAGCTATAGTTACAATTTTTTTGATGTTGTTTGATGTTGCGTTAGGGACTATTAATCATGTCTTTTATAAAAAAGATAATGTTTCTTCACTAGCGCTAAAATCAATTGGAGAAAAGTTTACGATATCTCTAGTAGTTTTCGCAATGTGCGTACTAGTTCACATGAATGATACAAATTTATTTGATAAGACAGTGACTGATCTAATTAATGGTTATTCAGTTGTTGCAAAAGGTGTAATTGTGTTTGTGTGTTACTATGAGTTGACAAGCGTTTGCAAGCACATCCAGTGCATGACTGGGCTTGACTTGACAAAGTTCGTTAAAGGTTTAAAATCTGAAATAGAAAATAGAAAGTGAGTTGTTATTTATGTTTAAACGTTTTCCTTTTGTTCATAACCACGGTGATTTTGTACATTTAGACGCTTTACGTGAGTGGTGCAGAGGTGTTGTTTCTCTTGAAACATTCCTTAAATACAAAAACGATAAGGCAATTGTAAAAGATATGCATTTTACTGATGAAAAAACGACAGTTGAATATATCGACACAAAAGACGACCAGTTAAAAGAAGAAACGCTTTGTGAATATCTGACTAGTGATGTATATGATAGTGATGATGAAACACAATTTAATAAGATTAAAAAAATTCGATTTAGACAAGATAAGCATAGAGAGAACTGGATTGATGTTACAGAAAAGAGCAACGGTAAAGCAAGAATGGGGACGATTAGAAGCAACGTTGCCGTAGCATATGAAGCAACTGATGATTATGCAATGTCAAAAAGTAGAACTGGTCATGTAGGCTTTAATAAACTAGGTATAAAAATTTATAGTGATGAAACATTAAAGAAAATTAATGAATATAGTTTTTCAAAACCGGCCGCATATAGCGCAACTGATGATTATAATACTTCACCTAAAGCTTTTTATTATGGTTTTAACGAAAACGGAATTAAAATTTACAATACCAATAATGAAGTTTTAGCAAGATATGACTATGTAAATTCAGTAATTGCCAACACCACAAAAGATGTCACATTGACCGACTGTAATCCTTTTGATAGCATTACGGCACGTAACGAAGCGAACGATATCGGGGATCTTGAGTTGACAAAAGACACTGATTTTAGGGGAACAAAAATCGGAAACACTGTTGTTAGTGGTCAAATGATGTATACGATTACGGGTGACTTGACGGTTAAAGCGGGTACGTATGTTGAATTGATGTTAACACCGGGCACAATGGGAACATCTAAATTTTCTCAAAATATATATCCTAAACAAGTACAGGTACTAAACAATCAGCACGTTATTACTACTATTACAAAAAATTCAACTTATCCATTGAATAATGACATACCAACATATGTTATGATCTATAATCCTAGCTCAAGAGATGTTGCCGTTGAATATCTTCATTTTACATTTTAAAGGGGGTATCTAAATGTTTCCATTTAACGATCCATCTTTTAATAAAGACTGGGACGACATACAACACTGGTTCGGCGACAAGCGCCACTTTAGGCCGTGGTATGACGACGACGCCGACTATAACACCAATGCGAAAAGCTACTATGATTTTTTAGCACGGTTTATCCGTCAACTTGATTACATGATCACGTTAATGAACAAACTATTAGATCAAAATATTGAAACACTTGAAACTAATACTGTAAAGATGTTGCGTGATGGTGACTGGAAAAAATACCATATTGAAAACGGAGAAATAGTTTATGATGTTGGTGGTTCTAACATTGAAAAGTTAAGCGCCTATGTTAAAATCTCAAAAGCTAGTCTTAACGATATCGTTGCTAAAGACGACGGTATTTGGAGCGAGAATTTTCAACCAAAGATTGACGCTTTAAATAAGCGTGTTGATGATCTTGATGCCAAAGTTGAACGCTATCACAATGAACTTTTAAACCTTATCAATGCATTGACTACACGTGTTACAAATCTTGAAAATCGTGTTTCGAACCTTGAAAGTGCTTTAAGCAAATTGCTTAAAAATTTGGCGGGTACTGGTGCTTGGTCTTACACAAACAATATTTTCAACGGTAATCTTAACAGTGGTCGCAACCTTGCTACTGGTAACATCAACTTGTTTGGTGGTACTACAGACGGTTCATCATTTATTCGCACAACAAGTGGTTCACAAGAAAACGATATTACGGCGGGCATTTAGGGGGTGCTTGAATGGTTTTACAGTTAAAATCCTATTTTGGCGGCGGTACGACAACCACCCACCCCGTTAAAGAGATGAGTGGCATACCCGCTTGGCATAGTGAAGATTTTGCAACCTTTTCAAGCAAGATCAAAAATGTAGATAATTGGTGGCAAGATTACGACCATGACTTTCTCTATTCGCTAAGTGGTAATACCGGCTTTATCCAGTACGGTACTAATCGATCAGACTTTGCAAGTACAAGATTTTGCTTTGAGAAAGTTACATGGAAAAATGAAAACCTTGATGATGATGGAAACGTTACGGCAGATGTAACTGTTGAAGTAAAATTCTTGGGTGGTCAAAAAACCACCATGTCACAAGCGGGCTATCCAGTCACTAACTCACTTGTCTTTAACGGGCAGACTATAGCTTCTCATACTGGTAATACGATCGATAGCTATGCGCTACAATGCAGCCCGCAAACTTTTAACGTGACGGTTAAAATACCACCACAAAGTTATGCGCAAAACATGAAACTTGTCTATAAATCAGTTTATCCCGAACATCAGATAGCGGACGCAGAATTGCAGATTGGGTTCAGTTTATACAACCCCACGCCACCCGTTTACATTCCAATGGCTATCAGAAAATCCAGTACATGGAAAAGTTTGAACGCTAACCATGGTTTTATCAAAATCCGCAAAGGTGGATCATGGGCTGACAAAAGCAAGGAGAACACGGGAACGCAAAGACAAGAGAACAAGGGTCACAATCGAATAAGAAAATCGGGAAAATGGTTGCAATTACCTAAGATGTAGTATATAATAATACTTGTAGGTAAGCCTATATTACCGCCTCCTAATTTTCCACCTACTTTGTAGGTGGTTTTTTATTTTTATGTTGACATTCTGAAATGGTATGCTATAATAATAGATGTAGGAGGGATCCTACTAAAACATATCAATACCTATTTTACGTGTGTATCATGTGATTTTCTCCTTTCTTGCTCGGTAACTTTAGCAATCAGTCTTTGACTGGTTGCTTTTTTTGTGCTATAATATTGATATACGGGGCGCACCCGTAAATTTTTATGAAAGTAAAAATTTCTCTTTTGTCCCTATGTTTTACATAGGGAATTTTCTTATATTTGGAGGTTATCTTATGACTAATCTTTTTATTGACGTATCATCTTATCAAACTGATAACGTTGAATTTTTTCGCAAGGTTAAAAGTTTGGGTGTTAAGGGTTGTTGCATTAAAGTTACAGAGGGCTGCCAACATGGTAATGACTATGTGAATCCAAAGTGGCGCAAGCAACTTGACGCTAGCCGTTCAGTAGGTCTGTACCCGACGTTCTATCACTTTGCGCATTGCGACGGTCAAAAAGATTGCGAATGTGAAGCTGATTATTTTCTGAACGAATTGGAAAAAAGACAAGTTTCTAAGAAAAGTGTACTGGTACTTGATTTTGAAACATCTTCATGCTCAGTTGATAATTGCAACTATTTCTTTAACCGTTGCAAGCAAAGGGGTTGGGACAACCTCGTAACATACACCTACCGCAATCTCTTTGATACCCGCTTGAGCCTTCGTGGGTTGATTACCGCGTATAACTGGATTGCTGACTATTCAGACAACCGACCACATGGAGCGGGCGCATGGCAATTTACGGATAACTGGAATGGATTACACGTTGACTGTTCATATGATTACACTGGATTTATGACTGAAGATATCAATCATCAGACGTCGGAAACAACGGCTAAACCAACGGTAAACGCTACTATTTGGCGCACTGAACATGGATCTTTTACGCTTGATGTCGGACAAGCTATCAAACTTCGCACCTTGCCAAAGATGAATGCTAACACAATTTCAGTTCTATATGGTGGGCAAACCGTTCATTATGACGCATGGTGCATTACTGATGATCACGTATGGATCAGACAACCACGGGGCAATGGTTCTTATGGTTATCTGCCGACGGGCGACGCAAGAAACGGTAAGCGTACCAGTTACTGGGGCAAATTTGAATAAATTAAAAGAGCATTCGCAATGAATGCTCTTTTTTATTATAGATATGATTGTGCAATTTTGTTGATCATACTGTTAAACTCGTCTTGTTTGAGTTTCTGATTAATAACCTCTGTTGTTGGCTCTTCTTGATAAGACTGTTTCATGATCTTGATGAAGTTAAGAGTCGGATAGTTTTGTAGGATATACTCTTTTGAGAACGCATTTTCAAAATAAAAGAAGTCTTTGGTATACTTCTTATAAAAGTTTTCCTTATAGTATGACTTCTTTAAAAAGATACTATCTTCTTTGTTGTCGGCAAGATCAGTGTTAAAACTGTAAGCGTCGGCAACTGGTTTTACTGACAATATCGGCTTGTCTTCAACGTACATATAAATGTAGCGGTCTGTTGTCTTTATGATCAAAGGAATTGTCGTTGTCTTTGGGTCTTTAAGCTGCCAACTGTTATAACGAAACTCACCAGTCACGGACTCATCATCATCAAAAAGTCTGTTATTTTTTGTTTGTTGTGCTTGATTGTTTCGTCTTCGCTCTAAAACAATGTTGCCGTGTTTTTGAACCGTATTAATCGGTTGCGTTTCAAGTGCTTTATAAAGATTGTACCTTGCTAAAAATTCACTGGACCAATCGACGGGGTTCGCTAGCAAGATAACCTTGCGCAAGTGATTTGTATATTTCATTGCCTCTGTTTCGTCACTATCCATAGTTTCAAAGATAGTCTTGAATTTTTTATATTCGTTTGTTGCATAGTCACCACCAATTGAAAGAAACTCGTCATAAAGGGCGACGTTGCACTTCTTGAGCATAGCACGGTAATACTTAAGATCGTCGGCGTTGTTTAAATCGACTATTAGAAAAGCTAGTTCATCATGATAATAAATTTGGCAAAGGTTAAGATCAAACATTACGTTTACCGACTTATTGTCAAGCGTTTTGTCATTATAATATATATCTCTGATTTGAGTGATCATAGCAGATTTTAATTCGCTATGTCTTGTTATGATCAACGTACAGAATTTTAAGCTATCGTGTAGCAATGCTAGCGCACGTAAAACATTATATGTTTTACCGTCACCACGTGTAGTTATTGAGATCAACATATCAACGTCTTCATCATCAAGGTAATTCATAAATTCTAGTTGATTGTATTTTTCAGGTATGCCTTTTTTTATCTTAGCTAATTCTTTTTGATACTTTGACTGTTTATTTAAAAGTCCCATTTAGACCACTCCCTATTTAAATCTTACTACACAAAAATATGCATAATTCAAATTTGTGTAATAACTGTTCATGAACCAGTTTAAGCTAGCAGTATAGAATGTTTTAGACCCACTTTGATTTACAAAAGGAGCGTCTTTGCCATCACCGCTCATAATTCCCGTATGTTGTGAGTTTCCCGCACCACTTAATGGATTAGATCCCATAATTAAGATATCACCTTTTTTTACCTTATCCATATAATCATTTTTAAATGAAGCCATGCTACCTTCATAAACGATACACCCGATCGATTTAAAGTGGGTATACATAGTACCAGTGTTGATGTAACCGTGATTCCAAATTGTAGGATATATATCATGTATAAGCCACCCAACAAAACCGCTACAGTCACAATACCCACAAAGTTGCGGGTTTAGGGAGGGTCTAGCGTTGCTATACGTGTATTGTGCTTGATTAAGTCTATTTAAAACGCTCATTGCTTTAGCAACTTTATCATCATGAGATGATGTATCTTTAGACTGGGTAGCTTGTGTGTTACCCGTCGATTGACTGTTACCAGTTGATACACTCAAAGAATACTTTACTGTTAACCAGTTTTTAAAACGTCTGAACTTTATTCCGCAACCTTTAAATACTGATCCGTTTAGATATATCTTTCCCGGCTTGATAATTGCATAGTGGAATTGTGGTGTTTGATTGTTTTGATCGTTTTTAGGCAAGCCATCACCGCTTGAATGCTTTTCATCTGATGATGATCCTTTGAACGGATCACCGCCTAGCTTTTTGATTGCATTGATGATGTTATCATAGGGGTTGCCATAGTAAACGGACGGTGCACTTGATCCTTGATGTTGTTCGCTCCACTTTGTTCCATAAACCCATGAATTACCCGCCATTGTAGACGGAATATAATAGCGCCCGATTGAACCCGCTTTACATTTTGCTAGTGCTTTTCTAGTGCTACCGCTTGTATCTTCTACATATGGTGCGCCCCCCATAACTTCAACGGCAGAATAAGCGGGTTGAGAATTAGTATTATTGATGATTGATAGAATATACTTGCAATCGTCCCTCATACACCCATAGCCACTGTTTGCCGTATCATGTGCATAGTGGTTGATCCAGTTACCCGCACCGCCACCTTCTTCAATACTGATAAGCAGAAACATTACATATCCACCGTTTAACATTGATTTTAAAAGTGGTACATATTTGTTTTTCATGGTTGACGTGTTACAACCGTAACTTTGAATTACACTAGTTCCACTTGCTAGAAAATGTGATATAATTTTGTCTTCACTGATACCAAAGTTTTCAGAAAATGCATTCTGAAAAAACTGATTATACTGATCATTAGTATACTGTTTATAAACAACCATTTTATCACTCCTTAACTAAAATTATCATGCAAAGACTGACCAAAAGGATTATCAGTATTGTTGTTTTTCCAAAAACGAACCCCGTTTTCAAGTGTTGCTTTAAGTTGTGGTACAAAAGTAGACGGTATATTTTTAGGTGTAAAATTACCCGTACACTGTAAATAGTTACATTTTTTACATGAATTGATCTTTTCGACTGGAACAACTTGCTTAAACTCAAAACCAAAAAGTGCATGATACCTAATAATCTGTTGTATGTCACTAGGTGCAATTGATTGATACTTTACGGTTACACCGTAGATACCCTTAGCTATGTTGAATGCTTGTGAGTTGTTTTGGCTACCTACAGTAGGTGCTGATATTGCCTTGTCTTCTAGCTCTGCTTTTTGTTGTCTGTAATACTCGTACTCGTCGCCCATCATTCCCACGGCACTTGACGCAACGCCTAATGCGCTCTTAGAATAAAGAGATGTTGTTAAAGATACCGCATTATATAGCTTATCTTTTACGCTTGTATCTGGACTTGTTATCTGATTTATTCTACCGCTTAAAGTTTTAGAGTTTGCTAAATTCCTTTGATGTGCCGTTTGTGCATACGATAATTTGTAATTGTCTACCAGTACGGGTATATCGTCAAATTGGTTAAAGATAAGCCCGTTCATGGTATACGCTCCGCGCCATAGACCATCAATTGAATTTTCTTGTCCGTCTGACTGATACCGATCCGCAAAAACTCGAATCTCATTATGGTAGCCAAAAGTTGACTGACCATATACTTGTAGGCCGTCTGACGGGAGAAAAGCGGGGTTATAATCCACCGCTTGCCCGCTCCAGTCTGTTAGGGTGATATTACCGTACTCTTCACGCTTGATAAAATCGGGTACTGTAGCAGATCCAAATAGGCGTTCAGAGATGTCATTTAGACTAGCAGATATTTTATCAAGTTTTTGTGTTTTTGTCTTACCACCCTCTTTTAACTGATAAAAACCAGTCAAATTTAAAGCGGGCGTCTTATCACTATGAAAAGTTTCAAAGTCTGTTTTGTCTACCATATCGGCGGGAACAATTGCGACATTGTTGATGTTTTGACTGATCCATGGATAATTTGATAGGACGCTCATAACATTTGAGAAAACACTTTGTGACTTACATAAATACAGATCAACTGGACTAACAACGCTATCATAAGTTTGCCCTACAGATGTTCTTAGTTTAGGATCATCTGCCGTTCCAAAATCACTTGCAAGCGTCACTGATGATGTGAAAATTACGCATTGCTCTTTCCACCCTTGCAAAGACTGATAACGGTATCTCTTAGGGAACTTCAAAACGTCGCTATTTGTCAATAAGTAGTCTTTGTATTGTTTAAAACTGTTCATACTAAGACTTTGCCTTAAAATCTGAACATTAGACAAAAAAGGGGTAAAATCCCCTTGTAAAAAAGTCATAACCGTATCAATCATCATGTATACATTCATTACACGGTCATTTACATATTCGCAATTCGTTACAAAAGCATAGTACCACTTACCACCGTCATAATCTGATCTAAACCTAGCATAATTTACGCCATATGTTTGTAATGGTGTTAATGGTGCTTGAATTGTTAATCGATCTTTCACCATGTCAAACTTATTCTCAAAACTTATTTTATCATAGTGATCAGTGAAAAAATTATCTCTCTCATCATTGCTAGAAAAATGAATAGTATTCACTAAATCAGTAAATGGAGTATTTTTTATCAGTTCTATTTCAGTTAACTTCATTTCTCAATTTCCCTTCTAAAAACTTTGTATTTTGTAATCAGATCTTCTAAACTCATGCCGTCTTTGTCATTTTCAACTGGGTTCAAATCATTTAATCCGCAACTACCAAATGGTGTTTCAATGTAAAGTACACCACCCTTATCATCTGTATCTGTAAACTTTTCTGCCCCAATGATCATACTTAAATTATAACACAATCTTGATTTTATTTCATTAGGTGTTAGATACTTACTGCCTTGTTGTAATTTTGTAGGTGCTTCATAAATTGCTATCGTTCCCGTTTTTGTATAGCTATGCTTTTTTACCAACATTTGTACACCGTCTGAAAACTGGGTCTTAACAAAGTCTTCAAAACTCATGTTCAAATCAAATGTGTCTAAAGGTATGCCCCCGCAATGAACTTCGATCTCATTTTCTTTGTTCAACAAACAGTACTTCTTGTGATTAAGTACAGACATTTTCTTGATCATGTCATGTTCAATGTCCCATGCACCTAATTCATACTTGTCAAACTTTGTTTTATCTTTGATTGTGTTGAAATATTTTCTTGTACAGAAAATTGAATCCGTATCAGCATAAATAAAACCGTTGTCAACTCCCTTAACATTATTTGTTAAAGGATCTAGAAGATTACGAATTGCATAAGCCGTCACCGCACTTGCAAAGGCAATGTTGCGTTCTCTGTTCTTAAAACCATTAACTTCATTCTGATACTCTTTACCATTCCATTCAAACAAATTAAACCTAGCCCTTAAAGCGGGAATGCCATAAATACCATTTAACATAACTTTGATAACATAAATTTCACCGTAAGACAACCCTTGCTTTTTACCCTCTGTTTTCTTTGTGTAAAATCCTTGCAAGATGTCCCTACTACCAAAAGGGCGGGCAATCCACCTTAACCCACTTTTAACGTTGATACTTTTGATCGGTTCTCCAATCAAGTTTTCTAAAAGTTGAATGTGTGGTGATGAAATATATACATATTCATAAGCATTGTTAAAATATTTGTTTAAAAACTTTCTAATTTGAAAACTAGGTATTTTAGCAAGCAATCGGTTAAACTCTGAACGGCTTATTTCAAGCATATAGTAATAGTGTTTATCAAGGTCTAGCTTGCCCTCTTCTATACCACTATCAATATATGTTGGTAAGAGTTCATTAGCCATAACATTTGGATATGATGAGTTAAGATCAAAATGTACAAGATCACGCTTTATTTTGCCAACAAACCTATCATTATAAACATTTAATCCACCCTTATAAAACCTATGAACATAATCATAAAGATTATGACCATTGAAAGAATAATCAGCATAGTTTAACTTGTACTGTTCCTTATCCATTGTTGCCGTATTTAGTAACTGTACACTTGCTAATTGTGATTTATTATATGCTTGCAAAATGTTTTGAGATAGTGATCTTTTTCCAATGTCAAAATTAGGAAAGAGAACGTTATAATATTTATAAGCAAGATACAAAATGTTTGTATCATTACCAACATAATCAAGATCATGTGGTGATAAATTGTTATAGACTAAGTTAGCATATTGACGTGCTTTATAATCAGAAAAATCAATTGTTCGATCAAAACGGGTATAGTCATAATCAAGTTTAACACCTTGTTCATCAACTATTTTATGATGATACAATAGCTTGCCTAATGTCGAAATAGACGCTTGAAACTTTGGATAACTGTCCTCTGTCATAAATTCAATACCATTGATCCTAAAATCAAGATCAAGATTGGTCTTTGCCTTAACCCGACTTTCAAGCATATAATCAGAGCTACCTAGTTGCTTTTTAGTTGTCTGTAACTCGTGTACCTCTGAATTGCGTTGATATTTATTCATTGTTTCCATACCATAATAATCAATCAAAACCTTACGACAAAAAATGAAAGTCATATCTACCGCCATTATGTGCAACTAGCTTAATGCGTTTGTAACTTAAGTTTAAAAGATATTCTATCATATCTCTAATTGACTTAAAATTGATTTTAATTGGTTCGCTTGTTTCATCATTATCATAAATCATGGTACAAACATATTCAATAACTTTTCTATCACTAGGCTTTTTTGCACTTGTGTTGTATTGAAGTGTTTCAATATCAAAAAACACGTATTTTGTCTTTTCGCTCATTTTTATTTTCTCCTATCCTCGACTTAAAGCGTCTGCCGTTGCATAATATACAACCCTAACACTATCGTAACCATCTCCATAATAAAAATCATTGCACATGGTCAAGATTGAATTGAAATGCCTAAAGTCACCGTTTTCAATCGCCATTTCTTGCAAGAAACGGTAATACGGTATATTCTCACGCCCATTCGTGCACATATGAATGAACGCCGATAACTGTTTCCAGTATCTAGAACCATCTTTTAAAAGTGCTTTGGCGTCGATCCATGATATTCTAACCTCTTCCATTCCGTCGAATCCTATCGGCAAGTTCTCGATCTTACGGGCAACGCTCCGGATCGTTTGCCTTGAATAATGACGTATCAAAACCCATGTATTATTTACCCCCGTTTCTCTTGTCTTCACTAAGTGCACCTAGGAGCGTAACCCGTTAACTTTTGGGCTTTTTCCATTGTATAGTATACATTTACTAACCATTGTTCAAGTGATTCAATTGACCCATCATAACCCTTTAAATAGTCTGTTAATT
>CYGL01000618.1_pt1 | contig 12868 bp, 9 predicted proteins | sample 485531 | NCBI WGS metagenome assembly CYGL01 (sample SAMEA3497897, study PRJEB9818) | human gut metagenome | reverse complement strand
TACCCCGTACTGAGCAACAAACACCTTCGTTACAGAATCCAGCACAAGCATTTGAAACCCTCCTTTACACCTTTGACCAAAGAGGACATCAACTTACAGAAACAGCTCTTAAAAGAATCAGAGAACACATCCAAACTAAAGAAAATTTATTATCAATTACAGACCCAACTACAACAACAGCCCTCCAAACACTCGAAGAACTCCTCAAAGAAACATCGTCGGAGAAAGAAGGCCAAGAAGCATTACTCCTCCAGCTCCAGCAGCAGCGAGAACAGCAACTACAGCTCCAGCACAGAATAATGGAACTGTTACAATTACTAACAACATGAAATTTAAATGTGTAAAAACAGTATCTCTATTTCCTCCTCAAAAGAAAAATAGACGTAGAAACGCAAAAGAATGGGAAGAAGAACTGTTAATGTCTAGAATTTGGAAAAGACCACCTGTACCTATGATTTATGACCCTCCATTTTACCCATGGGTTCCACCAACCCCACTTGTAAACTTTGACTTAGGTTATAAATAAACAAGGCATGCAAACTTCAACTTGAGGTGTCAGTTTAATTAGTTTAAACTTAAATAAACATCCACCACACTCCCAAATACGCATGCGCACAAGGGGGCTCCGCCCCCTTAAACCCCCAAGGGGGCTCCGCCCCCTTAAACCCCCAAGGGGGCTACGCCCCCTTACACCCCCTAATTAATATTCAACAGGAAAACCACATAATTAGAATTGCCGACCACAAACGGTCAACCGTTACTCTTACTTCCCTAAAAATGACAGCACTTCTGCTTTTTAAAACCACTCCCACAAATTAATTAATAATCATCGTCATTTCCAGGGAGTGTCTACTATGCTATATATTCAACACACATTTCTCATGCATATCATACAAATTAAACAATGTAAATTTCATGTTGTTAGTAATTGTAACAGTTCCATTATTCTGTGCTGGAGCTGTAGTTGCTGTTCTCGCTGCTGCTGGAGCTGGAGGAGTAATGCTTCTTGGCCTTCTTTCTCCGACGATGTTTCTTTGAGGAGTTCTTCGAGTGTTTGGAGGGCTGTTGTTGTAGTTGGGTCTGTAATTGATAATAAATTTTCTTTAGTTTGGATGTGTTCTCTGATTCTTTTAAGAGCTGTTAATGTCTAGAATTTGGAAAAGACCACCTGTACCTATGATTTATGACCCTCCATTTTACCCATGGGTTCCACCAACCCCACTTGTAAACTTTGACTTAGGTTATAAATAAACAAGGCATGCAAACTTCAACTTGAGGTGTCAGTTTAATTAGTTTAAACTTAAATAAACATCCACCACACTCCCAAATACGCATGCGCACAAGGGGGCTCCGCCCCTTAAACCCCCAACGGGGGCTCCGCCCCCTTAACCCCCAAGGGGGCTACGCCCCCTTACACCCCCTAATTAATATTCAACAGGAAAACCACATAATTAGAATTGCCGACCACAAACGGTCAACCGTTACTCTTATTCCCTAAAAATGACAGCACTTCTGCTTTTTAAAACCACTCCCACAAAATTAATTAATAATCATCGTCATTTCCAGGGAGTGTCTACTATGCTATATATTCAACACACATGACGAATGGCTGAGTTTATGCCGCCAGACGGAGACGGGATCACTTCAGTGACTCCAGGCTGAACTTGGGCGGGAGCCGAAGGTGAGTGAAACCACCGCAGTCTAGGGGCAATTCGGGCTCGGGACTGGCCGGGCTATGGGCAAGGCTCTTAGGGTTATCGTTCTTAAAAAGCTATGTTCCTCGGCAGGGCGTGGAGAAAGAAAAGGCAAGTGCTACTGTCCGGTGTGCGAACTACAAAGGCGTGTTGGAGGGCTATGACCTGGAGACCACCGGTCCACAATGCCCCGGGGATCGATAGAAACTGGTATGAATCAGTTTCACGCTCCCACGCCGCCTGCTGTGGTTGTGGCAATTTTCTGCTGCATCTTAATACTCTGGCTGATCGCTACGGGTTTACTCCGGGGCCATCCGCCGCCAGGTGGTCCGGGCCCGCGTCCCCCGGCGCACCTAAGGAGGCAGAACGCCACCGAGAACCCGGGTAGCGGTCCCAGGGCCCTGCCATGGCGTGGGGATGGTGGAGAAGACGGTGGACCTGGCCCAGAAGGAGGCGATGGAGGCAGTGGAGACGCCGCAGACGCCTACCGAGAAGAAGACCTAGACGCCCTGTTCGCCGCCGTCGACAGAGACGAGTAAGGAGGCGCTTTTACCGGGGGAGGCGCAGGGGATGGCGACGCAGACGGTACATAAGACGCAGACGCAGACTGAGACGCAAAAAGCTAGTACTGACTCAGTGGCAACCGGCCACCAGACGAAAATGTATTATAAAAGGTGTACTACCTCTAGTGTGGTGCGGCTACCTCCGCAGCGGCAGAAATTATGCCCTGCACTCAGACGATACAGTAAAACAAGGAGAACCCTTTGGAGGGTCCCTCAGCACCACATCTTTTAACCTAAGAGTACTGTATGACCAGCATCAGAGAGGACTAAACAGGTGGACGTTCCCCAACGACCAGCTAGACCTGGCTAGGTACAAGGGGTGCAAATTCACCTTTTACAGAAACAAAAATACTGACTTTATAGCCCAGTATGACATAGTTGCTCCCTACGCGCTAGACAAGAACAGCAGCCCCTCTTACGCCCCGGGAATCATGATGCAGGCTAAAAACAAAATCTTGATTCCCAGCTACAACACTAAACCCAGGGGTCGCCAAAAAATTACTATTAAAATACCTCCCCCCAAACTGTTTGTAGATAAGTGGTACTCGCAAGAGGACCTGTGTTCCGTTAATCTTGTGTCACTTGCGGTTTCTGCGGCTGACTTTGTACATCCGTTCGGCTCACCACAAACTGACAACCCTTGTGTAACCTTCCAGGTTTGCGAGAGCTTCCTTAATGCCGTTATAGGCTTTAGTTCCTCTTCTGAAAAACAAAAGCAAGTGCTAGAATCCATGTATTCAAGAAGCTCTTATTGGGCCTCACATTTAACTCCATACTTTGTTAGTAACTTAAAAAACCCCTTTCCAACTACTAACAATAATGGACTAGGCACCCCTAACAGCGTAGCAGCTAATCATACCTTAACACCAAATGAATACAGAGTAGGAGGAGACACAGGATACCAATGGTACCCATATAACATGAATGCATCAGGAATTAAAGTAAAACTACATAACATAAGAGAACAATACTTCTCTTGGCTAACAGACAAGGCCCCTACAGCAACACAAAGCAATTATGGCATGCCAAATACACATCCTACACCCACTACAGACCACTATGAATACCACCTAGGCCTATTTAGTCCTATATTCATAGGACCTACCAGAACATCAAACATATTTCCAGCAGCATACTTTGACTGCACATATAACCCTCTAAATGACAAAGGAGTAGGCAACCACGTATGGTTTCAGTACAACAGCAAGGCAGATACACAAATAGCCACAGCAGGAATTTACTGCCACATAGAAGACAAACCCCTTTGGGCCGCCCTGTATGGCTATGAAGACTTTGTAGAGTCAGTGCTAGGTCCCAATGTAGATGCAGAATCAGTAGGCCTTGTAGTAGTTATATGCCCTTATACTACACCTCCACTATATGACAAAAAGAATCCAAACATGGGATGGATATTTTATGACACTAAATTTGGCAATGGGAAATGGCTAGACGGCAGGGGACACATACCAATATACTGGCAGACCCGCTGGCGCCCCGAAATGATGTTCCAACACGAAGTTATCAGAGACATTGTTCAGACTGGACCGTTTAGCTACAAAGACGAACTAAAAAACTCTGTACTGGTAGCCAAATACAAGTTTTACTTTACATGGGGCGGTAATATGGTGTCCCAACAGAGCATCAGAAACCCCTGCAAGACGGACGGACACGACTCCGACTCCAATAGATACCCTAGAGACGTACAAATTGTTGACCCGCTTACCATGGGACCCCGCTGGGTGTTCCACGCCTGGGACTGGAGACGGGGCTATGTTAGCGAGCAAGCTCTCAAAAGAGTGTCAGAGAAACCTCTTGACTATGAAGAGTATTTTAAAAAGTCAAAGAGACCTAGAATCTTCCCTTCTTCAGAGGGAGCAGAGCAGTCCCACAGGCTCGAAGAAGACTCGTCTTCAGAGGAAGAAAAATCGCTGTCACTCATCGAAGAGACGACCCCGGCGATCCAGGAGCAGTTCAGAAAGCAGCTCAAGCGACAGCAGCGACTCGGGCAGCAGCTCAAACTCCTCCAGTTACACCTCCTCAAAACGCAAGCGGGTCTCCAAATAAACCCCCTATTATTTACCCATGCATAAACAAGCTGTACATGTTTCCAGAGAGGGCCCCCAAACCGTCTCCCACCCCGGGAGACTGGCAAACCGAGTACGAGGCCTGCCGCCACTGGGACAGGCCTGCCAGAAAATACCTATCAGACAGCCCCTACTACCCCTGGATGCCAACAAAACCCATCTTTTCTGTAAGCTTCAAGCTTGGATTTAAACCCTAAATAAAATGCAAGGCCGTGCACTGTTCACTTGTCGGTGTCTACCTCTTAAGGTCACTAAGCACTCCGAGCGAAGCGAGGAGTGCGACCCCCTGCCCTGGTGCAACCGCCCTCGGCGGCCGCGCGCTACGCCTTCGGCTGCGCGCGGCACCTCGGACCCCCGCTCGTGCTGACACGCTCGCGCGTGTCAGACCACTTCGGGCTCGCGGGGGTCGGGAATTTTGCTAAACAGACTCCGAGTTGCTCTTGGACACAGGAGCTGTGAATCAGTAACGAAAGTGAGTGGGGCCAGACTTCGCCATAAGGCCTTTATCTTCTTGCCATTGGATAGTATTAGGGGTCGCCATAGGCTTCGACCTCCATTTTAGGCCTTCCGGACTACAAAAATGGCGGATTCAGTGACGTCACGGCGGCCATTTTAAGTAAGCAGGAAGCGGCTCGGCGTACACAAAATGGCGGCGGAGCACTTCCGGCTTGCCCAAGATGGCGGCCAAAAACATCCGGGTCAAAGGTCGCGCCTACGTCACAAGTCACGTGGGGAGGGGTTAACGTATAACCCCGGAAGTCAATCCCTCTCACGTGGCCTGTCACGTGACCCGCTACGTCACGGCGGCCATTTTGTTTTACAAAATGGCGGACTTCCTTCCGCTTTTTTAAAAATAACGGCCCTGCGGCGGCGCGCGCGCTGCGCGCGCGCGCCGGGGGGCTGCCGCCCCCCCCCCGCGCATGCGCGCGGGGCCCCCCCCCCGCGGGGGGGCTCCGCCCCCCCGGGCCCCCCCCCCCCCCGAACGTACGTCACTAATCACGTGACTCCCGCAGGCCAATCAGAGTGTATGTCGTGCATTTCCTGGGCATGGTCTACGTGATAATATAAAGCGGTGCACTTCCGAATGGCTGAGTTTTCCACGCCCGTCCGCGGCGAGATCGCGACGGAGGAGCGATCGAGCGTCCCGAGGGCGGGTGCCGGAGGTGAGTTTACACACCGCAGTCAAGGGGCAATTCGGGCTCGGGACTGGCCGGGCTGTGGGCAAGGCTCTTAAAAAAGCTATGTTTCTCGGCAGGGTCTGGAGAAAGAAAAGGCAAGTGCTACTGCCAGCACTGCGAGCTCCACAGGCGGCTAGGAGGGCTATGAGCTGGAGACCCCCGGTACACAATGCCCCAGGCATTGAGAGAAACTGGTATGAATCAGTCCTCAGATCGCACGCATCTTCCTGTGGCTGCGGCAATTTTATTCTGCATATTAATACTCTGGCTGATCGCTACGGGTTTGCTCCGGGGCCATCGCCGCCAGGTGGTCCGGGCCCGCGTCCCCCGGCGCAGCTAAGGAGGCAAAACGCCACCGAGAACCCCGATAGCGGTCCCAGGGCCCTACCATGGCGTGGGGATGGTGGAGAAGGCGGTGGACCTGGCCCAGACGGAGGCGATGGAGGCAGTGGAGGCGCCGCAGACCAGTACGCAGAAGAAGACCTAGACGCCCTGTTCGCCGCCGTCGACAGAGACGAGTAAGGAGGCGGTTTTACCGGGGGAGGCGCAGGGGCTGGCGACGCAGACGCTACATAAGACGCAGACGCAGACTGAGACGCAAAAAGCTAGTACTGACTCAGTGGCACCCAGCCACAAGACGAAAATGCGTTATCAAGGGCTACCTGCCAATACTGTGGTGCGGATACCTCCGCAGCAACAGAAACTACGCCCTGCACTCAGATGACTGTGTAAAACAGGGAGAGGGTTTCGGTGGGTCAGTGAGCACAGTATCATTTAACCTAAGAGTGCTTTTTGACCAACACCAGAGGGGACTTAACAAGTGGTCGTTCCCCAACGACCAACTGGACCTAGCCAGATACAGGGGGTGCAAATTTACATTTTACAGGACAAAAGACTGTGACTTTATAGGCCAGTATGACATAGTAGCTCCCTACGCCCTAGACAAAGACAGCTGTCCCTCCTATCACCCCGGCATGATGATACAGGCCAAAAACAAATTTTTGGTGCCCTCCTACGACACAAGACCCAGAGGAAGGCAAAAAGTGACAGTTAAAATACAGCCCCCCAGACTGTTTGAGGACAAGTGGTACACACAGGAAGACCTTTGCGAAGTTAATCTTGTGTCACTTGCGGTTAGCGCAGCTTCCTTTACACATCCGTTCGGCTCACCACAAACTGACAACCTTTGCGTCACCTTCCAGGTTCTAGATCCTCTTTTAAATTCCGTTATTGGCTTCAGTTCAAAGCAACACCAAGTAGTACTTAACCATTTATATACCCACAATACTTACTGGAGCTCACACTTAACTCCATACTTTACTACTAACTTAAAAAAACCATATCCACAAAGCAATGGCCAACCACAAACAGCACCCAACGCAGACAAAACATTACAAATACAAGACATTAAAATAGCAGGAGACACCAATTACAACTGGTACCCTTATAACATGACTAACCAAAGCCACACATTAGGTGAAATTAGACAACAGTACTTTAAATGGGAAACATCACTTGCACCCCAGGGCACAACTTCCAACCTAGGAAAACCCAACGAACATCCCACTCCTACAAATGACTACTATGAATACCACCTAGGCCTATTTAGTCCCATATTTATAGGCCCCACTAGAACGTCAAACATATTTCCTGCAGCCTACTTTGACTGTGTATATAATCCACTAACTGACAAAGGAGTGGGCAACCATGTGTGGTTCCAATACAACTCTAAAGCAGACACACAAATAGCCAGCAGCGGCCTGTACTGCCACATCCAAGACAAACCACTGTGGGCCGCCCTATATGGCTACTCAGAATTTGCAGCAAAGACCACAGGAGACGGAGCCATAACTGCAAACACCAGACTGTGTGTAAGGTGTCCTTACACTGACCCCATGCTCATAGACAGAAACAATGACTTACAGGGGTTCGTACCTTACTCTAAAAACTTTGGAAAGGGAAAGATGCCCGGAGGCAGCTCCAACGTTCCCCTGAGCATGAGGGTAAAGTGGTATGTAATGCTTTTTCACCAACTGGAGTGGATAGAAGTAATAGTTGAAAGCGGACCGTTTGCATACAAGGGCGACGAAAAATCAGCTGTACTAGCCATGAAATACACCAGCAGATGGAAATGGGGAGGTAACCCGGTGTCTCACCAGGTCGTCAGGAATCCCTGCAAAAAAGGCACCCAGGCCAGTAGAGTGCCTCGTGGACTACAAGCGACTGACCCGAAGAGAGTCGCGCCACCGCTCGTATTCCACAGCTGGGACTACCGACGAGGGTACTTTGGCCACGCAAGTATTAAAAGAATGTCAGAAGAATCAGAACCTCCTACGCTTTTTACAGGACCATCAGGCAAACGCCCCCGCAGGGACACCAACGTCCAGCAGGCGGAAGAAGAACAGCAAAAAGAAAGCTCCAGTTTCAGACTCCAGCGCCAGCTCCAGCCCTGGATCAACTCCAGTCAAGAAACGCAAAGCAGCCAAGAAGAGATCCAGGCGCAGGGGTCGATACAAGACCAACTCCTCCAGCAGCTCGGAGAACAGCGAGCCCTCCGAAAGCAGCTGGAGCTCCTCGCCGGACAAGTCCTCAAAGTCCAAGCAGGCCACCACCTACACCCCCTTTTATCTTCCCAAGCATAAACAAAGTCTTTATGTTTGAGCCTAAGGGCCCCAAACCCATACAGGGTTATGAGGCCTGGTTAGATGAGTACCAAACAGCAGGTATCTGGGATAGGCCTAGTCAGAAACTACCACACAGACCCACCTTTCTACCCCTGGATGCCCAAGGCCCCCGACCAATTTCGTGTAAGCTTCAAACTTGGCTTTCATTAAAATTTGCTAGGCCTTACACTGTTCACTTGTCGGTGTCTACCTCTAAAGGTCACTAAGCACTCCGAGCGTAAGCGAGGAGTGCGACCCTAAGGGGGGGACTCAACGCCTTCGGAGCCGCGCGCTACGCGCTTCGCGCTGCGCGCGGGCACCTCAGACCCCCGCTCGTGCTGACACGCTTGCGCGTGTCAGACCACTTCGGGCTCGGCGGGGGGTCGGGAATTTTGCTAAACAGACTCCGAGTTGCCATTGGACACTGTAGCTATGAATCAGTAACGAAAGTGAGTGGGGCCAGACTTCGCCATAAGGCCTTTATCTTCTTGCCATTGGATAGTGTAGGGGGTCGCCATAGGCTTCGGCCTCCATTTTAGGCCTTCCGGACTACAAAAATGGCCGATCCAGTGACGTCACGGCCGCCATTTTAAGTAGGTGCCGTCCAGGACTGCTGTTCCGGGTCAAAGGGCATCCTCGGCGGAACCTATACAAAATGGTGGCCAATTCCTTCCGGGTGAAAGGTCACGCCTACGTCATAGATGACGTGGGGAGGCGTGCTGTAAAACGCGGAAGTAGGCCCCGCCACGTCATCATCACGTGGGTGCTGCGTCACGGCCGCCATTTTGTTTTACAAAATGGACGACTTCCTTCCTCTTTTTTAAAAATTAACCGTCGGCGGCGGCGCGCGCGCTGCGCGCGCGCGCCGGGGGGCTCACGCCCCCCCCCCCGCGCATGCGCGCGGGGCCCCCCCCCCCGCGGGGGGGCTCCGCCCCCGGCCCCCCCCCCCCGAACCCGTACCGTCACTAACCACGTGTCTCCCACAGGCCAACCATGTGCTACGTCGTTGCACTTCCTGGGCGGAGTGTACCTCATAATATAAGTAGCTGCACTTCCGAATGGCTGAGTTTTCCACGCCCGTCCGCAGCGAGAACACCACGGAGGGGAGTCCGCGCGTCCCGAGGGCGGGTGCCGAAGGTGAGTTTACACACCGCAGTCAAGGGGCAATTCGGGCTCGGGACTGGCCGGGCTATGGGCAAGGCTCTTAGGGTTATCGCTCTTTAAAATGTTTCTCGGTAAACTTTACAGAAAGAAGAGGGCACTGCCACTGTGCTGCCTGCGAGCTCCAAAGAAAAAACCACCTCCTGACATGACCTGGAGACCCCCGGTGCACAACGCCCATGGGATCGAGAGAAATCTCTACGAGTGCATGTTCCGCGCACATGCTGCTAGCTGTGGCTGCGGTGATCTTGTTGGCCATATTACTGTACTGGCTCAGCGGTATGGTGCTCCTCCTCGACCGCCGGCGCCCGGGGCTCCCAGACCACAGATGAGACGCCAGCTGGCCCTTCCAGCGCCCCCCGCCGATCCGCAGCAGGCTAACCCAGAATGGCCTGGTGGGGACGGTGGAGACCGTGGCGATGGAGGCGCCGCCGGTGGAGGGGTCGCCGCCGACGGAGACTACCAGCCAGAAGATATAGACGCCCTCGTCGCCGCGCTCGAGGAAGACGAGTAAGGAGGCGAAAATGGGGGCGGCGGAGGTGGAGACGGGGGTACCGACGCAGACTGAGACTGAGACGCAGACGCAGACGAAAGCGAAAGCTAGTACTGACTCAGTGGAACCCCGCCAAAGTGCGGAGGTGCCTAATCAAGGGGTACACTCCCCTTATCCTGTGCGGGGCCCAGAGATCTGGGTTTAACTATGCCATGCACATGGAGGACAATACTAAACAGAAACCCCTGGGACAGAACCCGCACGGTGGCGGCATGTCCACCACCACCTTCTCCCTGGAGGTGCTGTACGACCAGTACAAGCGCTTCATGAACACCTGGTCGTACCCCAACGACCAGCTAGACCTGGCCAGGTACAAGGGCTGCAAATTTAGCTTTTACAGACACCAAGACACTGACTACATAGTACAGTATGACACGGTTCCCCCCATGCAGATGGACGAATACACTTCACCCAACACGCACCCAGCATTCCTCATGCAGGCCAAAAAAAAGGTTATAATATACAGCTTTAAGACCAGACCGGGGGGCAGAAAAAGAGTTACAGTTAGAGTAGCCCCCCCTAAACTGTTTGAGGACAAGTGGTACTCCCAGCACGACTTGTGCAAGGTGCACCTTGTCAGTTGGAGGGCAACCGCATGCAACTTGCGGTTTCCGTTCTGCTCACCACAAACTGACAACCCTTGTGTCACCTTCCAAGTATTGCACGAGGAGTATTACAACGTCTTTGGCAACTATGGCCTGTTCGAAAACGACCCAGATGGCACTATGAACGAAAAAATAACTAAATTTGAAAAATGGCTATATGACTCCTGCACCCACTATCAAACTTTTGCCACAGAAAGCAGACTCAGACCCCCTACTGGGCCAAAGCCAGATGGCACTGCATATGACCAAACCTGGCTAGATAAGTGGAAAAGAGCCTGGTCCTCATTTTAAAAAACAAACAGACAGCAACTATGGCTACTGTACCTACTGCCCCACCATCTACTTTAGTTAACAAAATAAAAAGACATACAGAAACAAAAGAATTTGGTCTGGGCTAACAAACCAACCAAACGACTCCCAAAAAACCAAATAGTCACATTAACACCACCTTTGCAAAGGCAAATACAAAGAGTACGAGTACCACCTTGGCTGGTACTCAAACATATTTATAGGCAACCTGAGACACAACCTAGCATTCAGGCCAGCATACATAGATGTAACTTATAACCCCATAGTAGACAAGGGCACTGGAAACATGGTATGGTTCCAGTACCTAACAAAACCTACCACAGAGCTAAAAAGAGAACAGGCCAAATGTCTAATAGAAGACCTGCCCCTGTACTGCGCCTTTTTTGGCTACGAGGACTACTTACAGAGAACACTAGGCCCCTTCCAAGACGTAGAGACCGTGGGCATAATATGCTTCATATGCCCCTACACAGACCCGCCCTGCGTTAACAAAAACGAGGGCAAAAAGAACTGGGGCTACGTGTTTTATGACACTAACTTTGGCAACGGCAAGACCCCAGAGGGACTGGGCCAGGTTCACCCTTACTGGATGCAAAGATGGAGACCCATTTCCCAGGTGCAAAAAGAGACTCTAAACAAAATTAGCAGAACCGGACCGTTCAGCTACAGAGACGAACACCCTAGTGTAACCCTGACTGCCAGCTACAAGTTCTACTTTAACTGGGGGGGCGACTCTATATTTCCACAGATTATCAAAAACCCCTGCCCAGACAACAGCCTGCGTCCCGGCGGCCATAGAGAGCCTCGCTCAGTACAAGTCGTTAGCCCGCTCACAATGGGACCGCAATACCTCTTTCACTCCTGGGACTGGCGACGGGGGTTCTTTAATCCAAAAACTCTCAAAAGAATGCTTGAAAAACCAGATGATGATGCAGAGTATCCAACAGGTCCAAAAATCCCTCGATGGGTACCCGCACTCGACAACCAAGGGCAAGAAAGCAACTTCGATTCGGAGACAGAGATCTCCGAGTCCTCGGAAGAAGAAGCCGCTCAAGAAGTCCTCCAAGAAATCCAGGAGGCGCCGCTACAGCAGCACCTCATCCAGCAGTACCGAGAGCAGCGACGCCTCGGAAAGCAACTCAAACTCGTCATGCTACAACTCACCAAGACGCAAAGCAATCTCCACATAAATCCCCGCGTCCTTGGCCATGCATAAATAAAGTGTACATGTTTCCCCCTGAAAAACCTCTTCCCATACACGGGTACCACGGGTGGGAAACAGAGTATCAAGCCTGCAAGGCCTTTGACAGGCCTGCCAGAAACTACCTGTCAGACAAACCCATCTACCCCTGGCTCCCTCGCCCCTAACCCAGAAATAAAAGTCAGCTTTAAGCTCGGTTTCAAATAAACAAGGCCGTGGGAGTTTCACTGGTCGGTGTCTACCTCTTAAGGTCACTAAGCACTCCGAGCGTCAGCGAGGAGTGCGACCCTTCCCCCTGGTGCAACGCCCTCGGCGGCCGCGCGCTACGCCTTCGGCTGCGCGCGGCACCTCAGACCCCCGCTCGTGCTGACACGCTCGCGCGTGTCAGACCACTTCGGGCTCGGCGGGGGGTCGGAAATTTTGCTAAACAGACTCCGAGTTGCCATTGGACACTGTAGCTGTGAATCAGTAACGAAAGTGAGTGGGGCCAGACTTCGCCATAAGGCCTTTATCTTCTTGCCATTGGTCCGTCTCGGGGGTCGCCATAGGCTTCCGGGCTCGGTTTTAGGCCTTCCGCACTACAAAAATGGCCGTTTTAGTGACGTCACGGCCGCCATTTTAAGTAAGGCGGAAGCAGCTCGGCGTATACAAAATGGCGGCGGAGCACTTCCGGCTTGCCCAAAATGGTGGGCAAGTTCTTCCAGGTCAAAGGTCACAGCTACGTCACAAGTCACGTGGGGAGGCTTGGCGTATAACCCGGAAGTCAATCCTCTCACGTGGCCTGTCACGTGACTGCTACGTCACGGCCGCCATTTTGTTTTACAAAATTGGCCGACTTCCTTCCTCTTTTTTAAAAA
>CYGL01000617.1_pt1 | contig 12889 bp, 16 predicted proteins | sample 485531 | NCBI WGS metagenome assembly CYGL01 (sample SAMEA3497897, study PRJEB9818) | human gut metagenome | reverse complement strand
AATTGAACCTATTGACATTAGGTTCTTTTTTTATTATAATTATATTATAAAAATTAGTACAATATTAAACATAATTAAGTAACACATGACAGTATGAATAATAATATTGTGCTACATTTTTATGTTTTAGAAAGGAGTTTATAAATGGAAATCAATTCAAAAGATGAACTAAAGTCAGCTTTAGATGAAATCATGGCACGTCTTTCAGTTGTCGAACAATCAGCAACAGAGAAAAAAGACGATGAACAACCAAAAGAAGACAATCCAAAAGAAAAAGAAACTGAAGTGGAATCAGCTGATGAGATTGAAAAACTTCTTAACTCTTAACTCTTAACTCTTACAGAAAGGAAAAATAAAAATGGCTGAACAAACAACACCAATCGAAGAACAAACTACTACTGCTACTACACCAGATGAACAAACACCAACTGTTTCACCACTTGATGAACAAATTTCACAAAAACGTGAACAACTAACACAAGCTCAAATCACACAAACAAACTCATATAGCGAATATCTTAAAGTTATGAAAGCTAAAACAATTGTCGATGAAAAAGACACTGATAAAGTAGCTAAACTAGATAAATTAATGTTTGAGTACTTCACTACATACCAACACGCATTGGAAGATGCTCAAAAATTACAGGTAGAATTATCAGACCTTGAATCGCAAAAATATCTTGATGAGCTACTTGGATAATATAGAAAGGAAAAATAAAAATGGAACCAATCGAAGGAACTTCAAAGACATTTAATTCAGGAGGTGATTTTGGAATGGAAAAACTTTCAAAAGCAAATGAATTAAATGAATCAATGTCAATCGCACCACAAGGACGTGATGCTTACGAACAAAAAATCATGAATATTGGAGGAACTAACTAATGGCAGATGCACTATCACAAGCCGTCCACTCTTCCCTAATCACACATAACAGTGAATCCGGTCATGCTTGGACTTTTGGCACAAATTGGGATAATCAAGGCAAAGAATTTGAAACATATGTCAATAAATACCTTTTCCCTAAATTAAACGAAACTCTCATCATTGAATCAATTCTAGGAAACCGTTTCAACTGGCTAGCAAAAGAAGTTGACTTTATCGGTCAATATTCTGAAGAATATGTTATTCTAGATAGTGTACCAATCGAACTTGACTTATCTAAGAATGCTGAGCTTATGTTAAAACGTAACTACCCTAAGATGGCTACAAAACTATATGGTCAAGGTATTCTTAAAAAGCTCAAATTTACTTTGAACAACAACGATACACGTCTAAACTTCCTTACTATCGGAGACGCTATCACTTATGCTGTTTCTGTATATCGTAAAAAAATCACTGATATCAACGTTGCTGAAGAGGCTGAAGTGAAAGCAATGTTAGTTGATTATGGTCTTAATCACGTTGCTGACAAACGTACAGTCACAAGCATCGAGGAACTATTTGAAACACTTTCAGAGGCAATTTTGAACCTACAAAACAACAGCGCAAAACATAACGAGGCATCTACTGCTTCAGGTGGCGCTCTAGGTCGTTTCACTACTAACTCTAAATTGTCAGACATGATTATTATCACTACTGACAAAGTAAAACGCTATCTATTGAATACGTTCCTTGCTAACACTTTCCACGCTGAGGGAATTGACTTGTCAAAAATTATTATCTCTTTTGATGACTTGGGTGGTGCTTACCGAACAACAGCAGATATCACTGTAACACAACCAATTCTAAACAAACTACAATTGTTTGGAGACTATCAAGTCCAAGTGGGCGACACAATCCCTAAAGGTTACGTATTTACTTATAATGTTTCTGACGTTATCACATCAAACATTGAAGAAATTAAACCTACATCAGACCTATTTGCAATGGTGCTTGATGCCCGTGCCATTCGTTACAAACGATATACAAAAGGAATGCTTAAACAACCATTTTACAACGGTGAATTTGATGAAATCACTTACTGGATTCACTACTACTCATTTAAAGCCATTTCACCATTTTATAACAAGGTCGTTATTCAAGGCGAATAGCCTAATCGCATGGGTCGCCCATGCTTTTATTTTTAAGAAAGGAGCATCATGAGTCACTTTTATTCAAACATTGACCAGACACTATCCGAAAAAGTCAAAATGAGAGTTATCTCACAAAGAAATAACTTTTTCAATTTCTTTAAAAATCGTTATATCGAATTTCTACCATCGGTCATTTCTTATGAGGGATTAAATGAAGAAAATGTTTTGATTGACCCAATTCAACTTGAAGTATGGCTTAGACAGGGTTACGGTGTGGCAATTGGGCAAACTAAAAAGGGTACTATGATTTTAGGTACTGTCAACCAATCTAACACCATTTCAAATATTCAAACTTATGGAACTCGTCCTCTTACAGGTAACGATATTAATTTTTTTATTTCAAATAAAATCAAAGAAAAATTTTACAAAGAAATAACGTATCATGACGGATATGAAACAGGTAATTTTATCGTTTTATGGAATAAACCTATCCAACTAACAAACGACTTCAATATCATTGAAACCTATAGCGAACGAATCGCAGAGATTGCCATGTCACGTTTTAGCATTTACATGCAAGCTAAAATATCTACAGTAATCCGTGGGGAAGCCGATGACGAAGACGTTGAACAAATCACACAAGATTTATACAATGGCGCACCATTCATTAAAACAACGAAATTTTTTGACCCTGATGAAAGTATTCTATCTATTAATGAGGGGCAAGGTTTAATCAGTGCCCTACCTGAGCTAAAACGTGAATATCAAAACAACATTGCTGAGCTTAATAATATTTTGGGTCTCACTTCTCTCGCTGTAGACAAAGAAAGCGGAGTCTCACAGTCTGAAGCTGAAAGCAATAAAGCTTATCAAAAAGCTAACGCTGGCATTTACTTGCAAGCAAGAAATCAAAAGCTAAAACATTATAATGACAAATTCAAAACAAAATTAAAAGCAAGCTTTAGAGATGAAATCGCTAGCGAACTTTCAAGCCTAGAGAAAGTACAAATTTTAGACGGGGGTATCTAATGAAAACGACAACACGATTATATGATATTATTTACGCACATTATAACAATATTTATAGCGACTTTTTAAGACGTCATCAAATTGTATATTATAACCCTGAACTCCAATTCACGCACAAGGTTCTTCAGTATGATGAGGAAGTCAAAACCGTTTGCCGTAACACTATTTTTTACGGTCTTGACTTTTTAGACGAGCAAGTCAGAGAAGAATTTGAAACAGAGTTCCTAGCTAAATTTTTAACCCGTACTATTAAATTTCAAACATATGAAACATTTAATTGGCGCTTAGCTAGCTTTATTCGTGGGATTAAAGACGTTATCAATGATTATTACATCAATGGTAAGAAATACTTAAATAATAAAGTATATACTTATGGCAATTCAGCATCAACTTCAACAGGGTCAACGGTAACTCGTGATAATAACCTAGCCGTAACCTTACCACAAGATAATACTGATTTATCTCTAGACAAAGAAACATATGACTATGCAGACACTACAGCGCATTCAAAATCTAGGTCAACCAATACATCTGACATTGACAGCATTGATTTTAGCAAACAAGAAACTTATGAAGTAGGGCGCATGAGAGAACTATACACGTTTCATAATGACCTATTTAACGACTTAGACAAAATTTTATTCTCACAAATTTTATAATTAGGAAAGGAAAACAAATGGAATATATTAACTTTGATGAAAATAAACCATATAACGCACCTCACCTCCCATTTTCTTTAGAGGGGCATTGGCAACCTTGGTATGATGACCGTCGTGACTACAATACTAACGCGCCATCATATTATGATTATTTATCAAATTTTAACGAACTTATTAAGTCTATTGTTGATTTTGTAAACGAGTTAGCAAAAAGAGATGTTAACACTGAAGACACGGAAACAATTGAATTAATCAAAAAAACATCATGGCTTGTTGACGGTGTAAACGACATTGTATTAAAAGCCAACGTTAAAATTTCACAAACTACTGGAAATAAACTTATTTCAAAATCAGACGGTTTATTTGTTGAAACAGCTAACATCGATGATTTAAAAAACCGTGTAAATGCTCTTGAATCAAATTTCAACACCTTACAACAATCATTTAACAGCCACTTAAATGACTTTAATTCTTTAAAGACTCGTGTTGATTTGCTTGACGGTGGTGGTTGGGCAACTAAAGAGCAATTGGAAGAGTTACGCAAGATTATTGAAGCAAACCGCCAAGACTATGAACAAGCTGACTCAGGTTTGATGCTTATCATTTCCAATATTCAAAAACGCTTAGAGGCTATTGACGGTATTTCAGCTGAAATTGATACTTGGAATCAAAAAGTAAAGGTCTTGGAAGCAGAAACACTAAACGTTAAGAACATTGCTACAATGGCTAGCACACTTGTCGGGGCGGTGTCAACAACTGGATATAGTCATACAAATGTTAAAACAACAAATATTGTTAACGGTAAAGACCGATTTGATTGCCTATACAACTCATTTACACAGCGAATTAATGGGCGTATTACACGGATTGAGCGAATTGGTTTTGACTTTAGTGGACTTACAACAAACGGTGCAACAATCAACCCAGCTGACTGGTCTAAGTTGGGTGACTTTACAAAAACAGAAATACAAGGTAACTATGGTGGAACCATTTCAAACAACCTTAGAGCTCAGATTAATAAATACGCTTTCCGATACTATCAAAATTATTTTCACGACCCAACAAATCACTTGATGTATCCATGGGTATTACGTCTGGATTATGGTACTGATGGGGTATTCTCAGTTTGGTCTAAAAGTTTAAAATCAATCCCTACACCTGGAGACATTGTTAAGCCTGTAACTGAGGAAGTATACACGGTTATCACATGGCTAGACGACAATGGTAAAGAGTATTTACCAAAATATAAAGCAAATGGAGACCCTGAAGAGTTAACAAATTGTGACCCTGTTACTATTATTACCTAAGAAAGGATTTAATATGACTACTGAAGAAGTAAAACAAGACAATCAAGGTATTACAATCATTGAACACGATGGAAAATTGTATTTTTCAGATGAATTTAATAATGGTAATTTAAATCACCCTTTAAATATCCCTAGTGAAAATTAACTATTTATGATATAATTAAAATGGAAAGGAAAAAATATTATGGCAAAAAAATTTGTAAGAGGTGTAACAGATGTTGATGACATTGAAAAATTTGACAAGTCACTAACTAACGTTAATGACCTTATTTCAGACGGTCAAAATACTTATGTTCACACTAAAAAAGGTAAAAATGAAAGTTATTACAAATTAACAGATAGTCTAAAGTCTATCACATCAGATAATAGCGACCTAATTACCATTACTAAAGATGACACAACTAACACGGCAAATATTCACCCTAAACATGATGCTCAAAAAGAACAATCTCTTGAAAGCACACGGGGAACCGTTTCAATTGAAAAAGGTGGGAACGGAACAAACACAACAACAAAAGTAGATACTAATCCTAAAAAGGTTTTGGAGCATGAAAATCTAAAAACATATTATGGTTTAAGTAAAGCAACTTCAGGAACAACAACAACTTTAGGTCTTGAATATACAGTAGTAAACAATAAGATGGATTTAAATGATTTTACTAATGGGGCGGTGAGAGGTAGTAATTTTTTAAACGCGCCAATTGAAAATAGATGGTTTTTTGTAAATTCTTTCAGTGGTGAAAATTTCACAATTCAAGAGGCATTTACTTCATCTGGTTATAATAATTTAGTTAGATACATCCGTACAAAAGAGTATAGTGTGTGGGGTGCATGGCGTGAACAAGTTGGGGATAAATCTGTTATTGATGCTTTGCTAGCTCAAAAACAAAACACACTATTAAGTAATTCATCTATTGGTACTTTTGGGACGACTTTAAGACAATTGTACGCTTTAAAACAAACTTATAACGTTACAGGAGGTATTCTTAAAACACACGTTAAAAGTATTTCAGATAGTACAAACCTTACTAATCCAGAGGAAGAATTTAACTTTATTGTTAAAATTGATAAAAGTGTTTCATCAGTAAACTTCACTCTTAACACACATGACACTACAAAATTTAACAACATCATGACTACTTACGGTTCAAACGGAACTGTTCGCATTAGCGGTTGTGTATTCACGTTGTTAGGGTCTACTTTGACAGTTTCAACATCAAACAACACCGCTCAAAATTATGTAATAACTTTCAGCGATATTATTTAAAAATTTCACACCCGTTTTATTACGGGTGTTTTTGTGTTATAATATATAGTTAGAAAGGAGTACATATGAAATTATCAACATTCAAATTATTCAAAAATACCATGTTCACTGACATGCAAAATACTTTGCATTTTAATTCTAATAGTGAACGTGATAAGTGGTTTGATACACATTTCACAGGTAACAACACAATTGAATTTCCTAACCGTTTTAATTATCGGTATGATAGAGGTACCGTTAACGTTCCTATGGATATGGAGAAATTACAAGGTTTTAATTATTGCCGTTTTATTGACGGGTGGGACGGTAAAGCATACTATGCTTTTATTGTAAAAACGACTTATCTAAATGATAAAACAACCCAATTAGATTTGGTTATTGATGTTGTTATGACTTACACGCAAGGTAATGTATTGGAAAATCTTCAAAATGTTGAGGTTATTCGCCAACATTTACCAATGCAACGACTTAAAGGGCGTGAAGAATATTTAAGGACGTGTAACGACATTTTACCAACGTCAACAATGATGTTTATTAATCCATCACCATTTACAAATAACAATAACGACGGTGTTCAATTTAATGACTTCATGTATATTATTCAAAGTGCTGTTGAATTGGACGGGGAATTTGGTACCGAAGATAAACCAAAAATGAATACGGCAACAGGTGGTACATATGATGGAATAACATCAGCTGTAAGCCTTTATCTAGTATCAAGCAAAGATTTAGATGACCTTCTAATGACGTTATCATCATATCCATGGATAACACAAAATTTTAAAACGATTGTGAAAGTTCCTAAAATGTTTTTCAATTTATCAGAATTAAATAAACAGGACTGTAAAGGAACTAAGTTATATGTTTTAGATGGTGGCAATAATTCAAATATCTTAACTATGCCTTTTAATTTAACAAAATCAAAAATCAAAGAGGTTCTAGGGTTAAAAGATTTTGAAGATTATTTAGTTAGAGACCAAGTTATAAACATTTATCTAACTGATTATCGTGGCAATCAATTGAACTTTGAAACAGGTAAAATTAAAGACGGTAATACGATTTACGCATCATCTGTTTTTGGTGCATTCAATGAAATTGACATTTATTCACTCGAATATGGTCAACGTGAAACAAACGAATCTAACCATGGTTTTTATAGAGATAATCAAATGACAATAAACACATTTGATAACATCCCTGTTATGATTAACAATTATATTTTAAACAAAGCTAACTCGGCTTATTCACGTCAACTTGAAAATTCTAAAACCATTTCGGGGCGTATTCAAGCTGTAACAAATCCTAATAACAGTGTCAAAGATAGACTATTCAACGCTGTTTCTGTTTATTCAAACGTTTTTAGCGGTGGACTTGCTAGCGCACCAGCAAAAGGAGCAGGTTTGTTTGCTGATGAATATGAATACTATCGCAATCAAAAGGCACAGATGAATCAGTGGAAGATTTCACCTCCCACAGTTAGTGAGGGTGGATATACTAACAGCGTTCTTGACAAAACAGGCGACTATGGTATTTGGTTGAAAGTTTCAACGATTAATTATGAAGAATTGAATAGCTTGCGTAGATATTATGGTGCTTTCGGTCATGAGGCAATGCCAAATGATAATCAAATTTTAAACGTTAATTCAATGAGTAAAGCCAATTGGGTACAATTTAAAGGAAATTACTGGATTGAAGACATTGATAGAGAACTATTTGACCAGCTGAAGACACTTTTTGAGGGTGGTGTGAGATTATGGCACAATTATAATGACTTATCAAATAGAAGTGATATGTCTGATAATAATGTAATAGCATAGAAAGGAAATTAAAATGCCAAGTTATAAAACATATTCAACGGAACAATATATTAATTTTTTCAAAAACAAAACTTCAAACAATTTTGGAATGAGTGATGAGTCTTTGGCTGATTGGTTTATGGGTCAAGCAGGCGCAAGACCAGTTATTAATTCTTATGGAGTAACAAAACAAAACCTTTTAAGTACCTATATCCCAAAGATTAAGGAATATCAAGGTGAAGCAGCTTTTTTCCTATTTTACACTGTAACAGAGGGAGGCGGTGCTGGTAACTGGATTAATCACTATGCCACTGACCAGGGTTCAACAGGCATGGAGTGCTTGATATCTGACCTTGAATATTGTCGAAGAATTGACAACGGATATAACGGTTATCCAGTAGCAATGACAGCACCTGAGGTTAGAGGTACACCGCCTCAGGAAAATATCAATGATTGCCAAAACGCTTATAACAATGCTGGTAAGGGAACAATTGGCTCTATAATGATGCCATCTACAATGGCTGGTAATGCGTGGGTATTTGCTGAAGATTGGTGTCTAGCCAATCAAGGTGCAAGCGCTCCAGCTGTATACTTTGGGAATCCCTATGACTTGATGATTAAAACAATCAAAGATGCTGGAGTTGACCCCTTTTCAGGAAGTGGTGGTAACGATGGTGTTGCATCACCACAAAACCCCACAAAACCAAAAGAGGACAAAGTAGATAATTCAGCAAAAAGAAAGGCAATGCTGGAAGCTTTGAATAAAATGTTTGACACGTTAAAAGATATGTTTAATCAAAATGTATATACAGCAAGCGAGCAATATATGTTTAATAAAGTTGTTAAATTAACAAAAACATGAATTTATGGCGTGTTCGTTTATCAGATGAGGCACTTGACGAGATTAAGAAAATATTAGAGGACGCTATTTCATCTATATTAAAAGATACCGTAAAACCATCAGGTCAAACAGGTTCAGCAGGCTCTTCACCATCTCAGTCAGATGTTGAGCAACAAAAAAAACCATCATCAGACCGAATTACAAAGGCACTTGCTGATATTGCTTCTTTTATTGGTAGCGGGACACCAGGGGCGGACTTTGGTAGTGGAAATGCTGAAAGCCAGTGCTTTGCCTTGTCTGGTTACTTTGCTGGATTAATGAGCGGATATACATGTGCATCGTGTTATAGTGACAGGTTTAAAATGTTATCTGGTGCGGGAACCATGTACGCATCACAATTACATAATGCCTATAATTGGGGTGAGGCTGGAGCACATACAAAAGACTATAAAGGTGTGGCTATGCCCGCAAGTGATTTAAGAGCTGGAATGATTTTTAATGTAGAAAGTAATTATAAAGGTCCGACAGGGTCTATTGACGGTGGTGGACAGGCTTATCTTCAGACAATATCTTGGGGTCATACTGGTGTTATCGAAAGTTTCACAGATACAACGGTAACAACCATCGAACAAAACGCTTACCTAGCTAATTCACCTATACCGAATAGACATGTTGCTAGAATTACATATCCTAGAGATACCTTCCTAAATTGTGTCAGTGGAGTTGTTTGGTGGGATTAATCATATAGACGTGTTTATACACGTCTTTTATATTTTGTTATTTTATGGTATAATATTATGAGAAAGGAGGACTATACTTATGACAATATTTATGCAGTACTTAGTTGCGTGTAATATTTTAGACATTGTAACAGGTTTTATTAAAGCATACGACCAGAAAAACGTGTCTAGTAAAAAAATGAAACATGGAGCACTAGCAAAAGTTTCTATTTGGTGTGTTGTTGTGGTTTCAATTATTTTAAGCGCTTATCTTGGAACCGACCTAACAACTTATATTGTTGGCTATTATTTAATCATGGAAATTGTTTCCATTCTTGAAAATGTTAGCGCATTTATCCCCGTACCTGATAAACTCAAAAACATGCTTGATAATGACCAAGTTGAAACAAAAGACAATGTAAAGGAAGAAACAGTTAAGACTGTAGACCCTGAAATTTTAAAAATGATTAAGGAGAAAGAAACTCATGAGTGAAATTAATTTCAATGTGGCGGACAAATCTTATCCATATGATTGCCTATACTTTGATACGAATTACGGTTATAGGGCTTGTTTAAACGGTAAACGTTTGGACATTGCAGACATCAAAACGGTTATCGCTTTGAAAGATAAGCTAGGCTTACCAGAATTAAATATCAGTGAGAAAGATGTAAAGCGTTTTGAAAGCTGTATCTATTGAATGGAAAGAACACCCCTATTTTACTAATTATCTAATCCAAAACGGTGGACTTGTTAAAAGTAAGAAAACTGGTAAAATTCTTAAAACAAGACACGATAAAAGTGGACGTGAAAGGGTTAATCTATGTAAAGACGGTTGGTGTAAAACGGTATACATCTATAGGCTTGTTGCTGAAACTTTTATACCAAACCCAAACAATTATAATACCGTTCATCATATTAACCATGATAAGACTAATAATGCTTGGTATAATCTTGAATGGTGTGACTTTACAACTAATTTGTTGTATGAAAAAAAGGGCTTGTTTTAAAACAAGTCCTTTTGATTATGTCGTTTAAAATTGTTATATTCTTCAATCAGTTCACGTATGTTATTATTATCTGGTACTTCCTGATTTTGAATAATTTCATTAGAGCCTATAGAACCGTAAGGTGTTTCAACGTATAATAGCTCATTTGAGTTTTGATTGGCTATTTCGTCACGGATTTGTGATTTTATTTTATCAAGTTCTTTTTCATTTTGTAGAATGTATCTATCAAAATATGGGTATCCTTTTTCAAGTTTCGCACATGTATTATAAATTGAAATCGTGTTATATTCGTTTCTTATGGAACGTGTTGCTGGTACGATTGTTCCATCTGAAAAATAACACTTCACAAAAAATTCAAAATCATTATGAGAATGTTTTATCCATTCTTTAATAAGAGATTTTGAAACACCACCACAACGAACAACGATACCGTTATCATAAAGACAATATTTCTTATGATTAAACGCATAAAATTTTGTAATATTATCATGTTCAATATCCCACCCGCCTAAGTTCATTTTGTGAAACATTGATTTAGGAAATTTATCAAGAGCACGCTTATCCATGTAAAGACTATCTGTATCCGCATACCAGAAATAGTTATCTATTTCTTTTGGTGTTAGGTACTGAAGGGGTGATAGTAAGTTATGAAAAGCAAAAGCAGTAACACCAGCTGAAAATACGATATTTCTTTCTTTGTTGGTAAAGCCGTTCTTTACATTTTCAAAGTCGTCACCAACACGTTTAAATATATCAAAATGAATACGTAAAGCAGGAACACCATAAATACCGTTTAAAAGCACTTTTGAACCCTGAACCATCTCATCAGAAAAATTATACTTAGATGGTTTAGGCTCATCAGTCATTTCAATGTTTAATGGGTCAATGGTGTCAATCTCACAACTCAGCTTATTTTTCATTTTTCCCTGAGTTTTTATGAAATAGTTACGCGCTATCACATCACGAGCACCAAAGTATTCACATTGAAATGTGGCAGAGCTTTCTACTGGTAACGAGTTAAAGTCTTGTTTGGTGATTTTAGAGAGTAGTCTTAATAGTACTGTATTATAGTATACTATACCGTTTTTAGAATTATAATATTTAACAATAGCGTTCCTTACTACTTTACTTTCTATTTTAGAAAGTATATACTTATTAGCATTTTCAATAGTCATTGTAAAAAATGACATGATATCGTTATTATTGTAATCATAGTTAGCAATTGATTTTTTTTCATTTAAGGCTATTAGATAAGTTGGTAGTTTCTCTTTGTACATAACTGTAGGATAAGAGCTATTTAAGTCTATTGAAAACCCGTTTTTATTTATAATAGTTCCTATGTATTCATCGTTATATAAATTTAAACCACCTTTATAAAACGAACGGAAATAATCAAAGCCTGACATGCCACAAACTTGGTAATCATTTAATTTTAAATGAGAAAAGCGCCCATCTGTTTTTAATAGCTGAAATTCAGCAAGTTTATTATAATTTGAATATTCTTCCTTAATATTTTTGGGTGAAAGTCATTTTTAGAAAAGTCAAAACCATAAAACAAAGTTTTATAGTGTTTTATCCCTAAAGCTAAAATAATAACGTCATTACGAATATAAATTAATTGCTTTTCGTTTAAAGCTCTAAAACATTGTTTTACATATGTTTTAACAGTTTCTCTATCTATATCTTCATCTTTATCAAAACAATCATAATCAAAATCAGTCTTTAAATATTCTTCACTTATTAAATTGTTATTAAGTAGCATTTTACCTAAAACAGCTATACTAGTATTCATTTTTTTAAATGAGTCAATAAATTCAACACGTCTACCATGTACATAGGCTTTGACTGCTACGTTATTAGATGATTTTATACGGCTTTCTAAAACAAGACCGTGTTTTTTTTCTTCGCTATCAACAGTTGACATTTTTCTAGCATTTTTATTTGCCGTGTTGCTTGCGTTTTTATTGTGTTCAGTGTACACAGGTAAATTATAATAACTTTGCATCTCTTCAATAAAGAAGTGGTTATCAAACTTTTTCACCATTATGAAAAACAAGGTCAAAAGATAACGATTTTCTGATTTTCTTTTGTTTTACTTTTTCAAAGAAATCATAAAAATTATTAAAAACGGCTACTTTTGGAAAGTCGCTATCATTGAAATAAGCAATCGCAAGTGAATAAGTGAACGAGTGATATTTTGTAGGGTGTTCGATACCCTCTATTTTATTGCAAGTAAAAGTCTCTATATCAG
>CYGL01000616.1_pt1 | contig 12900 bp, 20 predicted proteins | sample 485531 | NCBI WGS metagenome assembly CYGL01 (sample SAMEA3497897, study PRJEB9818) | human gut metagenome | reverse complement strand
CGCTTCAGATATTATTTGAGCAATACATTCCGGTAAAAATGGTAGTTGGGAACTCAATGGTCGGTTACGGAAGTATCATGTTTTCCGGAAAAGGCGCATACCTGCAGTCTGTAGCTTACGGGAATTCCGCAAGCTGGTTTGGATACGGGGTGGTAACAGTTGACTCTGATTTGTAGGGAAGTTATCCAAAATATATGATGGTGTAGTTAATTCTAACTTTCGCCGTGCCACTGAAAAGTTCAGCATATGTGGCGTACCATGTTCCGTTTAGATAGGCAGCACCGTCCATATGCCCTCCGCTTGTACGTGCAGCGGCATCACCTTCCGTAAATATGGCTACTGTGTTCAAATTTTGTAGCATCTGAGACGCCAAACATTTTGTTAATTTCCGCATTCGTAAATACATCCGCTGAGTTATTTCCGCCTGCGACAGTTTTGATTATAGTTCCCGCTTTAATTTGGGGTATATTTGCAATTTTATTGGACAAATCCTTATTTGACCCAATAACTTTAAACATCTTTTTTACCTCTGTAATATTAAGTCCATCAATAATAACTTGGTACATTGGCATATCTGCCACATAATCACCGGCCTGAATATCCCCCTTTGTATATTGTGGTGCTGCCGGGTTTGATTCCGCCGGTGTTCCCTGTATAACTTTCAAGTCAAGGCTTTCTATTCTATTGTCTTGATTCTTTTCGTATCTTGCAACAATCAAATCAACACGTTTCATTCCCTGACTACCATTGGTGATAATAAGAGAGTCATATGTATTTTTCTTGATTGATGCCGTGCACCCTTGATGCATCAACACACCGTCTCTGATTTTAATTTCATTGTTGGAAGATACCTCTGCTGCCAACTGCATTCCAGTCTTCAGTACATAAGACCCTTCTCCCACAACTCCAATATTTACATCTCTATCCTGTTCTGATGTTACATGAGGCTTTCCTGTATATCCTGTAATTATTTCCATTATGTCTCTCCTTCCAGTTTATACACTACTTTTTCTTTCCCGGAGGATATTGTCCATATCTTTCGACCAATCGGTTTCTTCATACTAATTCCAGTCAGATAATCTTTTCCTCCAACAATATCTCCTAAGTCAATATTTCCTTCCAACTTAGTCATGGTCATGTTGTAAGACATACTTGACTTCTTGCTTTCCAATTCCTTAATTCCATTCTTAATCAGGTCATCTCTTTCTGATCCGCTGCTATCATATATAGCCACAATTTCCTCTGTTCCCTTAAAATATTGCTGAGTCTGCGAAATTGTACCGTTCTGATCAGTGTATAGATGTATAACCAACCTGTCCTTTAAATCCCCTTTTCCAAGGCAAATCAGATGGTTGATCCCGCGCCGGTTATCGTCAGTTGTGAAATTCATGTTATTATCATTGGTCAGCTCATATTCTGATGACAGATCGTTGATTGGAACAGCGCTCACTTTCACATATCCGGCCATACCAACATCACCTTCTTGGTATCTGATATCCAGTCGATATCCTACTGATTTCAACATCTTACTCAGTCCAGTATGCAAGGTACAATATCGGTCATATTGATAATTGTTCACTACAACACCCGTATCTGCAGTAACGCCATAAAAGAGTCCAGGGAACTCAGCTTCAACCTTGGATTTTATAATTGAATTAAGTTCCCCAGATGCTGTTGCGTAATCCTGGCCGCTTAATGGCTGTATAATTTTTTTAGTCATCATTCCACGCCAGGTATCTCCTTTTGCGCGGATTACATTGGTACTTGTATCGGTGCTGATTTCTCGGACAATTCCGCCATACTCAGTATCCGGTGAAAATACTCTAGTTCCATATCTAATAGATCCATCCCAATTCCAACGCTTAAGCTCAATCTCAAAATCATTAATACTGTCGGCTTCATCAGTTCCGACTTCGAAATCTATATTCGCACCCTGGACATAGCCGATCTGCCTTCCGTATTGATCTGTTTTGATGAGATCCATTCCGGTACACTCCTTTCTTTGTACACCACAATGTCGAAGCCAAACTCTCCACTCCAATTTATCAAGATGTCTCCTGACGGAATTTCCGTGAATATAGAATTGCCGGTTGCTTTCTTATAAAAAATGTTCTGTTCCGTACCATTAGCAAGTCTTTTTATAATTGTTTTCTTACGTGAATCAATAACAATGTATTCATGTGCTTCAAGCGTGTCATACACTTGATAGACCTGTCCGACAATTATGATTCTTGGATTCGCACACGGGCCATAGATAGTCATCTGAAAATTGCTACTTCTGTAATGATCTACATACCAATGCTCTGTTCCGGATAATGGTTTTGAATAGTCATATTGATAATCATATGGGTAATCTAAGAAGTTATAAATTTCCCCCTTGTCTGCGCTATCCGGATAGAAGCTCTTAGATTCTTCCTCTGCCCACATAGGATATGGACAGTAGATACCGAGTTCCATGTCTGTCCAGCAGTTCCGGGTAGATGACACTTTGCTGGACATATCCTTAATATAACAATCAATATAATAGTTTCCAAACCATATGCGCCCTGGAGTAAGATTTACAACGTCATACTCAAAGCAGTTTGTCAACTCGTCCATCTTGGCTTTGCGTTCTTCCAGTGGTCCACGGAATGTTAATGTGATTTGATATGTTTTTGGTTCTTTTTCAAACCCGTATACATCTGCTCCAATTTCCTGATCTGTGGTCATTGGTTTCCATTCATATTCATGGAAATAACCGGACGTTGGTCTCATCCGGTTACCCACAAGATTGTATTCTTTTCCATTAGAACATAGATATTTGATTTCTATCATTCGAATACAACCCCCATATCTCTTAATGCTCGAATCAACTCTCGTTCGCTTACATCTCCGCTTGGTTTTCCATCTATGATTGCAATAATCGCTCTTAATAATGCAATTAAAGTATCAAGCCGACTTGACGTCTCATTTCCTGATGTTCTGGAGCTGTTTGCCGTTCCCTGTAAATCATAATTCAAATTCGCGTTTGAGAACGGGCTTGTAGCAATATCCCGAAGCTTGGTTACTGCAGAGTTAATTGCCGGAAATTTTCCTATAACTCCTTTGACAAATCCTGCGTCAATCATTTCTCCTACGAACACACCCCATCGTGCGGGTGAGTGAATGCCGAAAAATGCTAACACATTGTCTTTAAAGTTTCCAAGCACTCCCTTGACAGCTTCCCACAACATATGTCCTGCATTTCTAAGTCCATTCGCAATTCCCTGGATAATATTGTGACCAATAGTCCACCAATCAACATTTGAAAACGCGCTTCGAATTCCAGAAATAATTTGAGGAATTTGAGCTATAAGGCTTGGGATTGCTCGAATTAATCCAGCCGCCAACTTTCCAATAATCTCAATACCAGACTGCAGAACCTGCGGTAGATTCTGTCCAATTGTAGCCGTCATTTTCGCCACTGCCTGAGCCGCTGCAGTTGCAATCTGTGGAAGATTACTAATAATTCCATTGACAAGATTAAGTATTAATTTACCTCCGGCCGCTAAAACAAGTGGTAGAGCTGACCATATCGCATTTTCAAAATTAGCCATCAATGTCGCTGCCATTGCAAGTAATTGTGGAATATTCTGCAATATTCCATTTGCAATATTTGTCACGATGCTAACCCCTTGTTGTAATAACCCAGGTAGATTTGTTTGAATTGCAGTTGTAATCTGTAGTAACATTCCGTTTGCCATCTCATACATCTGTGGTAGTGCGGTTTGAACTTGTGATGCAATTTCTGGAACAAATTGCATTAACGCAGTTGCTAACTGTGGTGTAGCAGTCTGTATAAATGTTACTAACGCCCCCGGAAGTGCAGAAATTACATTCCATACTGCAGGAAGTAAATTCCCAACAAGAAAAGTTGTCATCGTCTCTGCCAGTGCTGACAAAGCTGGTTTTATGTCCATTCCAAGAGTAATTTGACCCATAACATTTTGCGCTGCGGCCTTCATGGAGGCGAAAGAACCGGATATGGTTGTTGCCGCTTCCTTAGCTGTTGTTCCGGTAATATCCAACTGCCCTTGAATTACATGAATAGCCGAATATACATCCGACAAATTGTTGATGTCGTACTTTACACCCGTAATTTTTTGGGCATCAGAAAGCAATCGTTCCATCTCTGTCTTAGTACCACCATAGCCTAATTTCAAGTTGTCCAACATGGTATAATTTTGTTTTGCAAAACCTTGATAGGCATTCTTGATATCTTCCATGTTGGTTCCCATTTTATTGGCATTATCAGACATATCAGTCATTGCCATATCGGCTACGTCAGCCGCTTTAGATGTATCATTACTAAGGCTGGACAGGAGGCTTGCTGAGAAGCTTGTGGTTAATTCCATGTAATCATTAGCACTCATTCCAGCTGTTCTGTAAGCATTTGCAGCATTTGCCTTAACCTTATCAGCACTATCCTTAAATAGTGTCTCAATTCCACCAAGGCTTTGCTCAAGATTTGCTCCCTCACTGATTGCTGTTCCTAGCGCTTTTCCAATTGCTGCAGTAGCAATAATTCCTTTTAACTTTCCGACTAATTTACTTCCAAATGAAGCCCCCGCCGGTTCTGCCTCTGGGTCTATTGCCTGTTGAATTTTTCCACTGATTCCCTGTGCAGACGGAATAATCTGCACATATGCTTTTGCAAGTTCTGTAGCCACTACTTCTCACCTCCTGTCAGTCGCCTCCACTCATCGTCGAAATCTTGTCCTGTATCAAACGTTTCTATTACGTTTTCTGTAGTTTTCTTTTCTCCTATCAGCGCCTCTACCAATGATTTTGGACGATTAATTCCTTTTGCGCCGTCTGAACTATTCAGCCATGCAATTGCCCTCGTATTATCAGCAACCAGCGCCAATAGTGTTTGGTCTGTTGTAAGTTTTGAATCAGATATTCTCATTCCGATTCTTGAATCAGGCCTCAACCCACACGCAAAAGTCCCCACCGTCCGTAACGGTAGGGACTTATAGTCATAAATGCGGATATGTTTCTGCAAAATCACAAATCAACGCCTCTTCATCTACGTTTGATCATGTGGGCGAGGGCTAAGAGTTTTTTACTTGAGATCCTTTGAATATTTGGATAATTTCTTCAATCATTTTTGAAGCTGGAACTCTTCCATTTTCCTTTCTTACGTGGTCCTTAAGTGCTTCTATTTGTGCATCTCCAAGGAGTTGTCTGGCAGTCCCTGTAATCTTAGAGACATCTCCATTATCAATGTCGCACAGGTTTTCCAATAATTCATAATCATCTAGAGCATCTGGCGGTAAAGTGTACCGAAACCCGCTTTCTGTTGTTCCTGTAATTGCTGCCACTTCATTTTTTCTGTATTCATCTTACTTCCCTTTCTTTACGATATACTCATAGTGAGTCTGTCCGCTTGAATCTGGTGTAGCCTTGAGTGTTGTCTCATATCCAATAGCTTCGCTGTCTTTATAGACAATATCTGCTACCTCTGTAACTGCTGCCGATGGAATCACAATTCGTTTTAGCGCTTTCTTCAAAATCATGTCAATTACCCAGGCGCACGCTTCCGCCTCGCTATTATTAGCTTTTACTGTGATCCCTTCTTCTAATGTTCCAGTTACATTTTCGTCTCCATATACAGCCTTTAAAACTTCGATATTTGTGATTTCGAGCAACTTATATTTAAAACTGTCTTCTTTGCTTGTTTGCAAATCTAGAACGGTGTCGCCGCCCCACGCCTTCACGTTATCCGTCTCAGGGCTATTAGAATTCGTGATTCCATCTTCTGAACAGTACCCCAGTTCCTTAAACGCTGCATTCAGTTCCGTTTTTGCATCGGTTGGAAGTTCGGTTCCTAATGGTGCTCGATAGATCGCTCCACCAATTTTTGGCTTTCCTGCACTTACATGTTCTGTGTTCATCTTATCCCTCCTAATAATGGACGATATCGTATACCGCCTGATACCGATATTTTTTTCTGGCAGTATCGGTATAGTTGTAATCTGTATTAAGCTCACATCTGCTGACATCGTCCAATTCGATTATTTCTTCCATCGCTTCTTTTACCCGCTCGTTGAGCGATGCCGCCCCGTACAGGGACGTAGAATAAGACTGGATAGCCAGAGTTGCTGATGCAATATGGTCTTCTCCTCCAGATCCAGTCTTTTCAATCAATACATATTCATTTCCGAGATTATCCTCTTCTTCCAATCTAACCGGTATCCCTAGACTGGACTGCAGATAATCCTTAACGATTTTTTCCACCATGTTTTCCAACCGCCTTCAATAATCCGTTATTACCATCATCTCCGCATACCTTCACAACAGCACGCGTCTGAGCAACATACGTTTCCGTCTCAGAAGCATTGGCTATCTTCGTCGCATTCTCCAGAAGGATAGCTTGCATTTCCCGTGACCGCATCAATTGCCTGATTCCGGCACTATTTAGAACAATTTTTACTTTACCCATACGCCGCCACCTGCCATTTCTGGTTCCATTCTAACGGAATATTCTCTTCAATTCCCTGTTGCGGGAATCCGATCACCTGCCAGGACGTATCAAAGAAATCTACTCGGCAATCCTTCCAGGTATGATCATCTTCCTTGGGAATTGCAATGTTATACACTGCCTTTTTCCCAGTTAAGTTAAGTGTATCAAGGATCTCTGTAGTTGATGCCGGAGCTACAAGTACATTGTCTACTGTTACCGGAGTTTCCTGATATAATGGATGATCGAATTCATCTTTTCCAACTATATGTCTTTCATACAATATCACTGATATTCCTCTGATCATCTATCCCCCTCCACTTCAGTAAAAGCGGTGTAAGGATTTGTGCATCCCACTTTACCACCAATGCCTAAAACTTTCTTGTCCATTTTACTCAAATACAATTCTCCGCTCCCATAAGAATTTGTCCAGCTTTGCGAATACCCTAAGGCTGATAACGTCGCCTGTGTAGTTCCGATAGGAACACCCTCATCACTGCTTCCAATTGCTCTAATTACCATATTGCAAGATACGAATCTCTTTGCTGTATCCGATGCACTTTTATTATATACATCAATAATAACGGCGGCGTCTTCAAGAAGTGTCTCCACCCTTTCCTCGTCTATCCCGTTTACACCTTTTCGTTCACATATATCACCATATGTAGCATATGCCATTATTTCACCTACTTTTTCGCTGATATCGGTTTCTTTCTTGATGTTTTTCTAATCGGCGAACCCATTTTTTCTTCAGTTAATTTTGGAGATTTACTTTCTGTAATAAGTTGAAACATTGTGGAGTCTAGCACAATGTCAGACTCCACAATAATTCCTGTTTGCTTGTATAAATATTTCATTCTTTACGCCTCGGCTTTAGTGATCTTTACAAATGCCTTCTGGTCCATAATTCCAATACCGTATACAATTTCTGCGCGAATTGCAATCTGGTTCTGCCTCTGCAGATCTCCAAGTCCGTCAGGGTCTCCGTATTCAATCAGATGTGCACCAATAGACCTCTGCACACCCCATCTGAATGCATCAAACTGTCCTACGATTCCAAGAAGTTTCGAATCCGTCGCGATTTCATTTTTTGCTGAAACTGTATCTGATACTGCTGCATTCATTCCCGAAAAATTTGTTAAATTCTGTCCGAATCCAATTTCTGGATAAATTTTTCTTCCGTCTGTATCTCTCATAGTAGATAATCCGAATGAAAGCGTCGGATCCATTGCAACGCCACTTGGCGTATATCCGGATGAAATAATCGTCCCCGCTGCCGCTTCGATTGCTTCATCGTATTTCGTTCCTTCAAGCTGAACCTTCTGTGTGGTATCAATCAATCCTTCTTTTACAAGACTTGATACCGTTCCTGTGAGCGGATTGATTTTGTGAATTCCAACCAAATCAAGTGCTCTTCCGAGTGCAATAGCTGCATTCGATGCAAGATCTTCCAGAACCCCAATCTGAACATCTTCGTCTGCCCACTGTACTTCCTGTGAAAATCTCATAGTTACCTGAAGTTTAAACGGGTTGATCGTCTTTGTTGCGTATGTAGCCGGTGTCGGCGACTTCTGTCCTCCTTCGCCCACAAGTTCTGCTTTTGGCGCTGATGTCAATACCCACACCTGCTGCTTTCCAAATTTTTGTGGTCTTGCTCCGGATAACTGTGCCAAAGTAGATCCTTTCTGTGCTTTTTCAAAAATACCCGCTGAAATCTCTGCAGGGATTTCAAAATCCGAACTGATAAGTGCTGCCATATCTTTTATTCTCCTTTACCGAAAATCTGATGTGCAAATTCTCTCATTGCATCATCTTTTGCGTTGTACTCTGTTGTTTTTTTCTGTTTCCCTTTGTTCCCGGATAACTCTTCGGCTTTGCGAATTTCATAATCGCTTCTGCCTGTTTCTTACAGGTTTCTTCATCTTCTCCTGTCAGCAGTTCTACCGGCACACTGGTGTCTTTTGCTACTTTTTCTCTTACCTGTCTCACAGTGTCTTTTTTTCAAGTGCGCTGAGTTTTGCCTGCAGTGCATCAGACTTCTCTTTTTCTTTCTGAAGTTCCGTTTTGCTCTGCTCCTGATACTCATCATACTTGCTTGCCTTTTCCTTCAGGTCTTCATAATCTGCATATTTCTGTTTTTCTCTCGCAAGACGCCCCTCTACGATCGAATCTACTTCCGCCTGAGTGAATGTTTTATCATCTTCCATTGTGTTTCCCTCCTGATTTGAGTATTTTTAGTTTCCCACGTTTAAGGCACGTGTTGCCGTAAAAAAGAGTATAAAAAATACCACCAACCGTTTCCGATCAGTGGCTTTTAATACCATATTACCGTTTTTTCTTTTGGTGGATTATCCATCTTCGCGATCCGTTTCAGTTCTCGCCTCACATGTGGCGCTGCAAACATGCTGGCATTTTCATGTTCTACAACTTCTCCATCTTTAATCCGTATTTTCATAAAACCTGCCGGCTCTTTTCCTTCTGGATAGTAATCAGTTGAAATACTGTCACTAATTTTCTTTATGTTTTTTAAGATTACCATAATATTCCAGTGCCTCCTTTGGATAATTATATTTTTCCGATGCCAGTTCATGTGCTTTCACATGATCTATACTCGGATTTTCTTGCTTGATTTTCATTTCCAATAGCTCATGCTCTATCAAAGTTTTATCATGAGGCTTAATGTCTTTTCCGGTCATCAATCGTTGCCAGCTCTGTGCAATCGCACAATCTGGATCAAATTGTCTGCTTTCTCCCGTATCCTGATCTATCAGAGAATCGTCCTCAAATAAATAGGCCTTAATTTTTCTTATGTCAGATTCTTCCTTGCCGAGATTATCTGCAATTTTCTTTGAATCAGTTGAAAAATGCCTAATCTCTTCATAGTACATCTCCGCAAATTCATCAGCTTCTGCACTATTCAAATCCGTAATTCTTGCTCCTGATATCAGTATATCAGATCGCCTCATTTTTCAAGTTTTTCCGCTTTTTTACTTGCATATAATTCCCGTTTTCTCGCATTGATGGCATCTTTATTCTGCGCATATCGTTTTCTCCTCATTTTATTGATATCCCCATTGGAATCATAGTATCGTTCTAGATACTTATCCGGATCATAACCATCCTACCGTGCTTTCCCCGGTCAAACCGTACTGCATACTCACAGTCGCAATGTGCATGGATATGTTCTGCATGACCATTCCGTAAAGCACTCTTCGACATATACTGCCACCCTCTGGATGCCAGTGTAATGCAGAATGCACAGGTGTCTCCATGAGGCACCCAGGCAAATTGCGCACCATCACGCTCCGCATTTTTCAGTGTTGTGTCTGCACCCACCTGTTTTACCAGCCTTGCGATCGTTCCTGGAATATTGTTTGGTGACTTTTTTTGTGTCCCCTTTACTGTCTTTTGCTACTTCTCCGTATTCCGGAAGTTCTGCCACTTCCGCCGTTGGAATCATTGTTCCTTGTGCCGCCGCTGTCGCTTCGTACATCCGGCACGCCAATGCGCCAATAGCCTGCCCGTAATGCTGCGATAATGCATATGCATAGTCTAGAAGCGCTTTATCGTTTTCCAATCCATTCTTCTGAACCCAGGACTGCATCAGATCCGCTGCTTTCTGGCTAATCTGTGACATCTTCGTTATGTATTCCACCCACGCCTTCTCCGTTATCTTCATTCTCAAATTCCTCCGTCAAGATAGCATCGCCTTTTGCTCTTTGTTCCTGTGCCCTGATTCGTCTGATATCTGCCTGATCAAATCCAATCATTTCAAGAAAAATATCCGTTTGCGCGAACCCTTGTCTCGCCGTTGCTATCTTGATTGCTGCGTCTGTAGTGGATGCCACGCTTGGCATTGCCGGATTTTTGAAGTGTGCAATCAATTCATGTACGTCTTCCGGAAGTTCATCCGGGGTCGTTCCGAGTTCAATTGCAAGCATCATTCTTCCAATCCGGTGCAGTGCATCACCATTTGATCTGTTTAATTGTTCTGCCATAAGAATTAGCGTCTGTGACTGTGCTATAATCGCTTCACTTGATGTGGGATTTGCATCATTTACCACACCGACATCCGTTGCCGCCAATCCCGTTGCTGCTGAATACTGTGTGGCCAACATTCGAAGCATCTGTACATGTGGTTCAATATTTCCCTGTGAAAGCTGTCCGAAATTCGGCTTTTCACCCGTCTCTGGATTATTGGTGCTGTAAAGAATGCTTCCTACATACTGTTTGAATTTATTATCAATCAGCATATCATATTGTTCATCCGATACACCTAATAGATATTTTTGTGGTGATGTAGCAAATTCCAAACCAATCGTTGCATTTGCTACTGTTCTTACATATCCCTGAATCAGTCTGCGGACCGGCTCTTTTAATCTCGACTGTCCAAATGGTTTATCATTTGTAGCATCCCAGATCAAAGCCACCATAAGAGGCTCCCCGAAATCATGTGTCGTTTGTTTTGCACGCCATGTTCCACCGATACGTTCCAACTCCCAAATATCGGTATCGGTATAAAAATTCACATGTTCCGGAGACCATGTGGTGTCTGATTCATCTCTTCGCGCATCTTCAAATGCAAATCCGTACCGAATTCGGCCTTCGTGTGCATTCCACGAAGCCGCAGCGCAATGCGGCGAGTAAAAGCGCACTCTTGCATCCCCTTCTTCTCCTGATACTGCAGCAAAAGCACATCCATATTTCAGTTCTTCTTTTACTGCTTTGTTATATTCTGATATCAAATGATTCCTTTTCATGATCTGATCCATATCTTCTGATTTTGTTCCATTTTCCGTAACAAAGCCATCAAACATTGATCTACCGGCAAGCACGTCTACCGTTTTTGCACCCCAGGCGCATCCGATTTCGAGTCTTCCAAGACCCGAAGGTAGTGCAATTCCCAAATTTACCTCATTCAACGTGATTTTCCCGTTGTAATATCGACGTTTTTTTCGATTTGTACTTCGATGATAGTCGTATATATATTTCAATTCTTTCAGCCACTCTTGTTCTTCCAGCGGCAATCCTTCCACATTTCCAAAATTTAGTTCCATTATCCTATCCTCATCTTTCTGTTAGGATTTCGCTTCGATGTCCGGCACCCCCACAGTGCAAGAGCGGCCGCTTCGATTGGAGTTGAATTTTCGCCGCCAAATCCCCAGCCTCCTGAAATCGGTCTTTTTTACAGATGTTAACCGCCGACTCGCGCAATAGTTCCTGATATTTATACCACGTTACAGTCTGCTCATTGACTTCCTGCGATAACTGACTTGCAGCCGCAATCATATCTTTTCCAGAAGGTCTTACTATAGATTTTTTATATTTCCATACTGAAGTAATTTTTTCAATCAAAAAATCGACACCGTTGCGCCCGTCTATAACTACGCATGATGCCATTTTATATCTTCGATTCAGCCAATCAGCCAGCCATTGGATTCCTCTGTCTGTTGTTTTTATTTCTATCAACGATATCCTAGCCTTCTCGTCTTCTGGGCACACCGCTCCGCATAATGCAACCACTGTACCATCTGTCGAAAATTTCACACCATACGCCGTCTTTCCTTCTGGTTTCTCTGTTTCTGATGCACATAAGTCCCATTTTTTTCATCAATCGCATAGTCCTGGGCATTATTAATTGGCGACCACCATCCAAGCCTTTCTCTGGCGAACGTGTCTGAATCCATTTGCTCACATTCTGCCGCAATCGTCGTTTCTGTCATGCGCCGTCCAAGCGCAGGATTGCATTGTGCCCATCTTTTTCGATCAGCCACGTCACCAATTTCATCAACAGAAAATTCGGTCCATGCAGTAGAATTACTGTCGCCCTTTATTGCTTTGTCTCGTATTTTTCGAAATACGGTACCTGTACAATTTTCATCCGGTGGCGTTCCAAGATAAATCGTTTGTCGGATTTTTCGATGCTGAAATCGCCGGAAGAAAGATGCCTGCTGTTCTGTTGTTAATTCTTGCGCCTCGTCGAATACTAGACAATCTCCATGTAATCCACGCCCACCATTTCTTGTACGTGCAACAAACACGACTCTCCCGCCATTCGTCAAAATGATCTGTTCTCTTCCGAGAGCTGATTTTATTTCCTTTACATATTTTTTCAATCCTCTGCTTTCAAATAATCCTTTTAATTCCATGAATGTCTCTGTAGCCGTTTTCTGCAGATGAGCTGTATATATCACCCACTCTGAATACATAATCATTCCTGAAGCAATCCGGCCGGAAGTGTCCAACGTCTTACCATTCTGTCTAGGAACCGATAGCCCACACGTCGGAGCCGACCATATATCTTCCTCTGTTCGTCCCATCCAGTCATTAAGGACTTCGCTCTGCCACGGATCCACGAATAGCTTCCCCACCGCAAGTACTTTTACAGCATCTGCTCCGTCTGTATATGTACAATTCGG
>CYGL01000615.1_pt1 | contig 12920 bp, 26 predicted proteins | sample 485531 | NCBI WGS metagenome assembly CYGL01 (sample SAMEA3497897, study PRJEB9818) | human gut metagenome | reverse complement strand
CCTAGACGCATGCGCGAGGTATGTATCAATGGCCAATTGATGATCCTGCAGCTAATTGAGGACGTTTGCGAAACGTTGCCGAGGACACAGCTGATACAGTCAAATACAGATGGTATTGTATTTAAAGTTAAAAATGAAGACTGGGACACATTTGATAAGATTGTCAAAGCTTGGGAACAAAGAACCAGAATGACAATGGAGTACGATTATACTACTGCACTTTATCAAAGAGACGTTAACAACTATATTGCGATCTTTGATAATGGTAAAATCGAGCGTAAAGGCGGCGCGGTTAAGGAACCAAAGATTATTGATAATGACCTTCCAATTGTAGCTGATGCCGTAGCCGAGTACTTTGTCAATAACGTTGATCCTGAAGAATATATATCTAAAGAATCAGATATGATGCGGTTTATGAAGACATACAAATTGTCAGGCAAATATAACCATGCTATACACAATAATGTGACATTGACTGACAAAGTCTATAGAGTATTTGCTTCGAAAGACGAGACTGACGATATTTTATATAAGTGCAAGCTAGACAAAAAACCTGAAAAATTTGCTAATTGTCCAGATCATTGCAAAATAGTGAACACCAATATTCAGAATATGAAAGTACCTAACTGGCTAAATCGTCAATGGTACATTGATGAAGCTTGGAAGAGAATAAACTCATTCTTAGGTTGCGAATAAAGCATTGTACATTTACCTCTATTTAGTGTATTATAATTATAGAAGGTATATTAAACGGAGGTAATTAAAATGTTAAAGATGATGCTAAATAATGAAGTAATTTTTGAAGGTACTGCTCGCGAATGTCGTAAAGAAATGATGAAACGCAATCTAAGCTATGTGCGTGAAACAAAAACAACGTTCTATGTTAGCGAAGAAATTTTTGCTGACTTTGGTAGCTTCTATGAGGAGGTATAAATGAAAATTAAGTTATTCAATGAAAACTGTGTGCCAGAGCGGCAACATGCTTTTGATGCTGGCCTTGATTTGAAAGCCGCTGAAACAAAGGTATTATTCCCAGGTGAAACCTATAATATGGGCTTAGGCGTCGGCATTGCTGTTCCTGAGAACCAGGTGGCATATGTTATCCCACGTAGTTCGATCGGGGTTAAGACACCACTTAGAATGAGCAATAGCATTGGTGTTATCGATGCCAAGTATACTGGCGAGATTCATGCTTGCTATACTAATATGAGTGATGACGCATATGTTATCCATGAGGGCGATCGAATCGCGCAGCTAGTTGTGCATGACATTCATATTCCTGATTTAGAATATGTAGACGAATTCGAACCAACTGAACGCGGCGACAACGGTTTTGGTAGTACTGGAGGCTATAATGAAAATTAATCGTATTACATTCAATAATTTAGATATTCCTGTAGAAGCTATGGGAAACTGTTACAACAGAAAATGTACTGAAAAGGGTCTAGAGCGAGCTGTGCGATCTGGTCACTTGTCACTTTTAGAACACACATGGGCAAGTGCTCATATTGAAGTGAGTCAAAAATTACTGGCTCAAATTACTCGCCATCGTCATTTCAGTTTTACGGTTGAGTCTACAATTGGCAGTGACATGACTAACGTAGACACTTATAACGGCTTTGACTATTGGCTAAACACCAAAATCAAAGAACAGACCGCCGCTTATGTTGAAGCAATGAATAAGGGTTATCCAAAAGAACAATGCGGCTATTTGTTACCATTAGGTGCTAATGTTAAGTTGACAATGACAGGTGATCTAAGAACTTGGTTCGAATTCCTACAAAAACGGTTATGCCGACGAAATTCTAAAGAGTGCTTAGAATTGGCACTTGCTTTATATAAAGAATTTAATTTAGCATATCCTAATATTTTCAATGCTGACATGATGCGAATGTGTGAAGGCTGTCGAGAAACCTCTTGCAGCTGGACAGAAAAAGATCATCATGATCCTATTAGAAAGGTGTTATAATATGACTTTTATAACAACAATCGCAAATCAATTAAATAAGCCTACATCAGATATTTTAGATTTATGTAGCAAGTATCAAATAGAAGTTCATTATGACCAAGACGGCGAATGGATCTACGACGATCAAGCTAAAAAATTGTTGCAACAAGAATATGAAATGCCAACAAGATATAATTTTAGAGGGGTACCTTGCCGCGACATTCAAGAGGCAATTCTAGGCGATAGTATGCAAGCAGCCTGGATGTTCAATGTTCTTAAATATATTTATAGAGCCGGTTCAGTCGGTGACCTTGAAAAAGCAAAGACTTATTTACAATTCATTATTGACGATGCCAAAGAAAAGGGGTTGAGATACTGATGTTCCAAAAATCAAGCTTTATCAATACTGTTGGTGAATATGCATATGACTGTATGAACAGATATGACATGTTATTAAGAGACGAAACAAGTGACGCCGTGATTAGATTGACAACTCAATACGGTTCTATAATTGTGACCGAGGATACACTTGTTGCAACAGGCCGAGGGTTATGGAAACGTGCCGATGAGTTATATATTGGCGATAGTCTCAAGCACTATATAATGGGGCATGCTGTTATAACAAGCATCGAACAGATCAAAGAACCTCAAAATATGTTTAAAGTAGTCGACTGCAAAACAGGCTATTTGGTTATTGAAGGGTTTTACATTTCAGCTGACTGACATAAGGTTTACAACCCTATTTCAGTATGATATAATATTAATATAAAGGAGGTGAAAATATTGCCTAACAAACCAATAATTGACTTGCAAGGCGAACGACGAGGCAAATTGAAAGTGCTATATAGATTACATAATTATAGCAAGAGAGGCACCTATTGGTTATGCCTTTGCGATTGTGGCAGCTTAGTGACAACAACCAGTCAAAATCTTAAAAAGGTCAAATCTTGTTTATATTGTAGACGTCATACAACAAAACACGGTAAATGTGACACCAGATTATATAGAATATGGCAAGGTATGAAAAAACGTTGTTGCAATGAACGTGACCCCACTTATCATGACTATGGAGAACGTGGCATAAAAGTTTGTCAAGAGTGGTTAGACAACTTTGATGCCTTCTATACTTGGGCCATTAATAATGGTTATCAAGAAAACTTGACTATCGACCGTATTGATGTTAACAAAGGATATGAACCTGGCAACTGCCGATGGGCTGACCGATATACTCAAAATGTAAACACTAGACGCGAATTATATGGCATAGTTTTAAATGAATATAATTCTATAGAATATTTTAGTTTAAAATATGGTACTAGTAGAAAGCTGATCCGCCAACGGTTTTTAAAATATGGCTGGTCATTTGAGGATAGCGTCTTAACACCAAAGTGCAAGGACAGATCATATAAAAGGTACTCAAACTATGAACAGTATTAAACTATTTTTTTGGAACGTATTCCTAACAGAAAATACTATTAGAACTATTTGCTCCATGTTTAAATTAAATGATACAGACAGCAAAAACATTGCTGTAGGTATTGTAGCAATTAAAAACTTCTTAGATACTAAAGATCGCCAATATATTAAAGTCGCTATTCATTCTTTTGAACAATTGATTAAATAGTGGAGGTGATCCATTATCTCGCGTCAACCATGGTTAGTTGATACTAAGAGGCAGTTTGCTAGCTGCCTCTTATTTTTTTGTTTACAAATGATATAACGTATGGTATAATGATATTATGATAGGAGTATAAAGGAGGTGAAAAAAATGGGTAAAATTAAAGATATTAGTGGCCAAAAATTTGGACGCTTAAGTGCCATCAAGTATGCTTATACTGATAAACGCCATACAGCAATATGGCAATGCAAATGTGACTGCGGCAACATTGTCGAAGTTAGGGGCGATGCACTACGAAATGGCACGATACGATCATGCGGGTGTTTGCAAGAAGACAGACTTAAAGAAGCACTAACAAAACATGGTCAATCAAGATCAAAATTATATAAAGTGTATCACTCTATGAAAGGTCGTTGTTACAACAAAAACAGTAGAGAATATCATAATTATGGCGCACGTGGCATTGCCGTTTGCAACGAATGGTTGTCAAGTTATGAAACATTTTATGATTGGGCCATAGAAAACGGTTATCGAGAAAACTTGACTATTGACCGAATTGATGTTAACACAGGATATGAACCTGACAACTGCAGATGGGTCAATAATAAAACTCAACAGAACAATAAAAGAAATAATATATACTTAACTTACAATAATAAAACTCAAACCCTTATGCAATGGGCTAATGAATTGAATTTAACCTATAGTTGTATTCATAATAGGTATGAAAGAGGGTGGAACATAAAAGAGATCTTATTTGGGAGACAAAAAAATGCATGAGAATTTTTTAAGTATAATAATCGGAGTTATAGGCGGTATGCTATCATATTGTTTTGACATTTCACCATTCTTTGAAGTTTTGTTATGGGCCATGGCCGGTGACATTCTTGTAGGAGTACTTGCTAGCTTCGTTCACCCTAGACTGATGTTCAATTCGAAGCGACTCACAAAAGGGATCTGTAAAAAGGTTATAATTTTGACGATCGTAGCGTTCAGCCATCAACTTGATATAATGTTGCATCTTGACATTATTTGTAGAACCGTGACTTGCTTCTTTATAACAGCTGACGGGCTATCAATATTAGAGAATGCTGCAAAATGTAATTTGCCTATTCCGAATATATTAGTAAAATCGCTTGAGCAAATAAAGGAGTTGAGCACTAATAATGAATATAAGAAACGTTAAAAATATCATGGACACTATATCCTTTGTTGCAACATTAATATGCGTATCAGCAACACCCTATATGATTAAGTGGTACATGGCGCTATATATTATATATCTAATTTCTATATGGTTATCAGATGAAAGCACTCATTAAATTGGGTGCTTTTTATTATGTCTAAATTACATGCAAGTATGACTTTTATATATTTTACTTTATGCTGTAAAAGTAGTATTATAATTATAGAGAATGAATCAAGTTATTAACCAAAGGAGATTATAAAAATGAAAACTATGAAACAATTACAAGCAGCATTGAACGAAGTAAATAATACAAACGACATTAAAGTAGTAAAAGAATCTGGCTACTACATCATTAAACGTGGTGGTTATGAAAGCGAATTCTGCTACACTTTAAAAGAATTAGTTAAAGAAGTTGCAGCAAAAGAAACAATCAAAATGGTATATAAATGGTGGACAATGCAAGGTATTAAAACAACTACAATCAAAGGAGTATGCTAATATGTTTATTGAATACAATGCTAACCCCTTTAAAGCAAATATAGGTGACTGCATGATCAGAAGCATCTCGCTTGCTTTAGATATGAATTATATGGACGTTTTCGATGGCCTAATAAAAATAGTTGATGAACGAGGTTGGGAGCTAGATGAGATGCGAACCGGCATGCAATTCTTGCTGGATCATGATTGGGAATATGTCGAACCGATCGGCAAAATAACTGTCAGTAAATTGTCTAAAGAAATTAAGTCACCAATGGTCGCTATTTGCAAAGGCCATGCGACCTACCTTGATGGTAATGGTAATATACTTGACACCTGGAACCCAGGCCGATATAAAGTAAAGTATGGCTTCATGAAACGCATAGATGAATGACAACAAAGCATTGTACTTTGTTTGCTGTTTATGGTATTATAATTATAGAAAATATATTTGTTACAACAAAGGAGATCAATATTATGTATGAAATTATTTACAACGGCGAAGTAATTGACACAGCTAAAGACACTTATGAAGCTTGTGAGCTTGTTAAAGAATATCACATTGCTTTTAAGTCCGGCAATATTTGGTATAGACGAGGTGATAAATAATGTGGTACTACATAACAGAAAATCAGATTTGTGTCTATGCTACAAACAGCATTAAAGAGGTTAACGCTTGGCTAGCTAAACGACAAAAAACTATAGTATCAATTAGCAATAATGTGTATCATGAATTTATTATCGAGGTGAAATAAAATGGAATTTATAACAGACATCTTAAGCCGCAACATGAGTTTGAAACAAGTATGCCAAAAATATGGTATTGGTATGGACGATATATTAGAACGCTATCATCAAGAACGTGCTAAATTTACAGATGAGGAGATCGATGAGGTGATGCAGAATGTCTACTATAAACAAGTATGATTATCTGAGTGGAAAACTGTTGCAACAATATAGCTCAATTTCAGAAGCGGCTAAGGATAACAACATGACTTATGTTAGTGTGATGAAAACGTTGCAACAAGATATGCTCAAATATCCTCGGCATGACTACTATTTTGGCTATAAACCTAAAAAACGCTGGGTGATCAGGTGCTACGATAACGAGACCAGACTATTATTAGGTACATATAAAAATATACAAGATGCAGCCAAAATGACAGCTGTCAACTGGCAACATATTGGCTGGCAAGTTCGCCGTGATATTGATTTCAATAAGCGGTATATGGGCTGCACAAGTTTATGGTTTAGACGAGAGGTGATTGATAAATGATTGATTATATGAAACTGTTGCAACAGACTCAAAATATTTGGCTAAAGGGCGACCATGAAAATATCAAATTTATTAGATATATTCTAGACGAGCTGCAAAATCTATGGTGCATCTATATTGATGATACTAGATATGCAGATGCAGCTTTCGAAGACGCCTTTCATATCCTTTTGGTTGATGTTCAAGAATGTGAAGAAGCCAATGAATAGATGCAAACTAAGCATTGTACAAAGGCCTCTGTTTATGGTATTATAATTATAGAGAATGAATCACGTATTAAACGGAGGATATAAAAATGATGATTAAAGTAACTTTTGAAAACGGCAAAACTGATATGTTCCCTATGACTGCAGGCGTTTTTGTTAACGCTAACAATGAGCTTAAAAAAGCTTGTAACCTAGTTGCTGGTGACATCTACATGAACAACAAGATCATCAATGTAGAACGAGCATAGTACATTATATTAAACGGAGGTATTCAAAATGAAAACATTAACAGCAGCAATTTTATTAGGTATGGGTTTATTAGTAGGTGGTTGTGGTAACAATCAACCAGCACAGCAACTAGTACAATTAGACAACGGTCAATATACAATGTCTACTGGCGATGATTATGGTATTGTTTATTTGAAAGGCTATTCTGACGACCAAGTAACAAATTATAAAATGGTTCGTATCATTGGCAAAGATGCAGCTAATGTTGCAACAGTAGACGAATTAAAAAAATATGTTGATACTAATAAACTATTAGCGCTTGCAAATATCCAATATATCGGTGAAGCTGTCGAGTATAAAGGTAATGTTTATCAAGTAGTAAATGCAGCTACACATGTATATGTAGGTCAAAAATGTACCATCAATGCAGAAGATAAAGACAACCAAAAAATCACTATTGATGGTGAATTCAAGCAATATGCATTAGGTGAAGTAACAAAAGTTGAACGTGATGAATCTGGTCATTTAACACATTACACAATTAAAGTAGTTAAAGATATGAAATTAGTAGATGATCACGCTGAGGTGAATGAATAATGACGATTAATTGTATACGTGAGCGAGTGCTCATATTAAAGAAACTATGGAACAGATACCATGATAACAAACATTGTGGTATTTTGTTGCAACAACTAAAATCAGATATTATTTTCTTTTGTGGCGAAAAGATACCAGACGAGCTACAAACTGAAATTGATGATTTACAAAAGGAGATTTATAACTATGATCACCAACAATGAAGATTTTGCTGCATACTTAACAAATAAAGGTATTCCATGTACCTACCTGGTCAATGCTCCTGAAGTCAATATCGATGATCTTGCTGTTCTGTTCACGAATGATTGTCATGCCCTTAGTACCTGTGGCAACAGATTTCAAGATAGCAAAAAAGAAGACTTTAAGCGTGAAGCGGATCACTTGCTAAACTGGCTAGAACGTTGCAACAAAGTGATCATGATTTCGAATGTTATCAAGCTAGGAACACCTTATATGGCTAAAAATTTCGAAACGTTGCAACAAAGATATGACAAGCTGAACATCAAAAAGCAAGTCATCCATACCAAAGATATTGGATCCTTATTGGTGCCGCATCGTGTGCAGCTACGATATAAAAATGTTCGACCTATTGACTTTGATATTGTTGCAACAGATAACATTGAAGATCCTCAATATATTTGGGTCGACAAATGCGGCAACGTCAAACAGCAACAAGTGCATTATTTGAACTGCATCAATGCTAGCAACGACACAGAAGAGCGAAGAAAGCAGCGATACATACCTGAATATTCTTTATTTAGCCAGCTTTACAAAAAATTATATCTATGATATAATTAAGGTATGACATTAGATAAAGCCGCATTTAGATCAAGCAGTGTCTGGAAGCACAAACGAAAAGAGATACTAGATAGGGATAATCATATATGCCAGATTTGTCGTTGCAACAATAGCGAGTTGCAAGTTCACCATATCTTGAGTATATCAACACATCCAATGTTACGACTTGAAAATAGCAATCTCATAACGGTATGCAAGCACTGTCACGAACAAATTCATAATAATCTGTATTCACAGATATATCTAACTAATTTAGTAAATAAGGACCATGAATAGTGGTCCTTTTATTATTACTAATTAAGCATTTTACAAAGTACGCCTACTTATGGTAATTATAATTATAGAAGATATGTTACTTATGGAGGTACAAACAAATGACTAGAAGACAAGCATTAGAAGATCTATTCCTTGCAGTCAGAAAATATTTGATCAATGAAGGTCGTAGCGAAACAAACTTCTAAAATTGTTGCAAACGGGCAATGTATAATAAATGTGCCCGACAACGATAAAATGACAGTCAAAGACATCAAAAGGGTGCGAGATATATTTTTACAGTAAGAGGTGTTATAATGTACTTTAGAAAACAGCAATACAGAAAGTTATACAAAAATAAGGAAACAAGAATGGTATGTTTTTGGAAATTGTTAGGAGGTCTATACATATGAGCAAGCATATTTGTACTAACTGCGGTCGAATAGTAGACAACGACCATGTCTGTCCTAATAAACCAAAGGACACTAGAAAGAAACAGATCAGCACTGATAGTAGATGGCGAAAAATTAGGCAAGAGGTGCGAGAGCGAGATCTTTGCTGTCAACTATGTTTGCATGAAGGTGTTTATAGTCCTGGTCAAGAAGTTCATCATATCATACCAAGAGAAGCAGATGACGTTGATCAAATGGTTTTCAATGTTGATAACTGCATCTATTTATGCCGAGACTGTCACCATAGAGTACATAATGACGGTTGGAAAAAGTATATCAAATTATTTAGGGAGTTGATCAAAAAATAAGTTTACAAAAATAAATAGATGCGATATAATGTATATAAGAGGTGCAAAAAAGGTGCAAAAAAGGTAGGTGATTAAATGAAAAAATTTATTGATTGGGCTGTTTATGGTAAAGTACCAGAGGGCTTAGAAATGAAAGCTATATATGAAAGTTATCTCATATATTGCAATTTATTTGGTATTGAGCCAATGAAAAAATTTGAGTTTATTGAAGCTTTTAAGGGGTATTTATAATGAAAAAGAGTTATAGAAGGGGTATAAACTTAACACAAAAACAAGCTGAAATGCTAGATCAATTTGCAGAGTATTCTGATAATAGTTTAAATGAGACAGTACGCCAATTTATTGATATAGCAGCTAATAGGTTTGTACGTGAAATATTAATATGGACAAAAAAAGATAGTTTATACCCAGCAATGCGTATTGTATTAAAAGATGCTAATGTTCTTTACTTTAAACGATTTAAAGGCACAGGTGAAACTGGCGACTGGATGTCGACATTTGCTATCGGTATGACTGTTGATGAAGCAGTAAATTGGTTAACTGAAACCAAAAATTGTGGATATAAAGAATATGTAGTAAAGTTTGAAGATACTGAGATCATAACCGATGATATTAAAGAGATATGTATTGAAACTATGGACGGTGATAAAAAATGGTATTAAAACACTTTTATAAAGGGTTCGTCGAAACTAAGCCAGATAAATCGTCTACGACCAAGCGAAAAGGCAAAACTGAGTTCACATCATTTGAAGAAGCCGATCAGCGCTGGCTAAATTTCGGCGGTGTATTAAGCGATGATTATATTCTTGTAGATGTCGACGACGATTATGAAAACAAGTATACACCTAATGAAAAACTAATTGATAATAAAAAATCAAAAACGTTACTTGCTGCTATCAAATTTTTTGGATGGAAATGTCATGTGACAAAATCACCTCATGGGGTTCATACTATATGGAAAGCACCAAAACAGCAAATTAGAGATACTTCTGGCGGATCTACTTATTGCGGCGTAATAGTCGATTATAAAGCAGGCAAGAACAACTCATATGAATGTGTACGACGCAATGGCAAATATGATGAGACATTGATCGAGTGCGATGACCCTCAAGTGTTGCCAGATTTACTGTTGCCACACAAAAATGATTTATTTGACCTAGCTACTGGTGGCCGAAATGATGCATTATTTAGGCATCAAACGCCATTATTCAAATTAAATGATTGTGATGTAGAAAAGACTATAAAGTTTATCAATGAATATGTATTAGCAGATCCTGTTGCAACAAATGAATTGAAGATTATCACTCGCGAAGAAGCCCTAGAAGGTGCTAAAAAATTTGCAGCTACACCAATTACACACGATGAGATTGGTGATATGCTAATTGAAGAGAATAATTATTATTATTTAGACAATTATGGAGTGTGTTCGTACGATAACGGTAATATAACAAAGCCATTAGAAAAATTAGACCTTGATCGAGTAGTGCGTTGTTACAACAAAAAACTAAAAAATAAAGATGTGTCTGAAGTAACAAATTATATTATTGCAATGTCACATTATGTGGAAGATATAACCAGATTCGATTATATATTACCAGTTGAAAATGGTATGCTAGACTTGCGCACAGGTGAATTGAAAGAGTATGATGACACAATTATCGTAAACAAGTTGCCAGTTATGTATGATCCTGTTGTAACAGAATGCAAAGAATTTGATAACTGGATCGAGGATGTCACTAGCAAAAATCGGGACAATATCGAGCGTGACGATGAAGCCATTAATATGATTTATGAATGCATTGCCAATGGTTTTAGTATGAACAATAGACTCAATAAAATGTATATTTTATATGGCGATACTCGCAATGGTAAATCGACACTATCTAAATTTTTAGCTTATTTCTTTGGCGATCGTAATATATTAAACGCCGACTTGTCTGTACTAAATGGCTCTGATGCTGAAAAATATAAAGCGATGTTGCAACATAAAAGAATGTGGCTAGGCGATGACCTTGACGGAGCTAGATTAGATAAAACTGCGGACCTGAAAAAGATTATCACTGGTGAGGATATTACTGGCCGACCAATTTACGGCACACCAATTACAGTAAAACCTTATTGTGGTCTAATGATGGGCTGCAATGGCATACCTTATATCGGCAATGGCAATGACGTTGACGCTATCATGGAACGTGTGATCTTTATGCATTTTAAACGATATTATGGCAATAGTCCAATTGCCAATATCGATGACATTTTGACATACTGAAACCTGTAAATCATATGTATTAAACAAGGCAATAGAAGCCTGGAGACGAATTCGCAGCGAGGGCTATACAGAATATTCAACCAGCATGTCATTAAAACGTCAATATAAAAATGAGTTAAACCCTTATCAAAGATTCGTTACAACAAATGACCTGAATGGTTTAACGTCTGGCGAGGTATGGAATATGTGGCTTGACTTCGTTAATGACGAGGAAATGGATGATTATTACAAATTAAGCAAGAATAAGATCCTTAAATCAATTCGCCAAAATGGCGGATATGAAAATATTTTATCCAATGGAACTAGACGGTGGTGGAAAATTAAGTAAATAAGAACAAAAAAGAACAAAGTTAGAACAAAGTTGAAGTGCTACGGAGCCAGTGTTTATCTATATTAAGAACAAAAGAACAAAAAGAACATAGTTAAAAATAGTTATATTATATATATACTATATATATAAGAGAGTATATATATATATATATATATATATGTTAAAAACTTTGTTCTTTTCAAAAAGTTTGTATAAATGCAGGTGTGGGCTGGTCTGGGGGCACTTTTATGTTTGTTTATGTTTGTATATGTTTGTTCTTGCGTCCTACATACTAACAGACTTGGATAAATGTCATATCAAGAATGACTATAATATATTGTACAACTGATCTTGATTATGATATTATAATTATAGAGATTGTAGCAACATTTTAAATGCATTATTACATTACCTATAATCTATATACGTTTATGATTAAAACGCGATATAGGCACGATTTAATGAGTTTTAGGACTATTCTAGGAGGTAGGATATATGTTTTATGCGGTATATGGTTTACTTTGCTTTTATTATTAGTATTAGTGCTATTATTGTAGATATTATTTATTGTGCTTTATATTAAGGAGTATACAAACATGAACAAAGAAGATATGATCAGCATTCTAAATCAACATGGTATTGACGCATTGCATGCAGCAATTGAAGATGAATTAGGTAAAGCTTTTGATGCTGGCTATGATGTAGGTTATGAAGATGGTCTTTGGGAAGGCTGCGATTGTACCAACAATTCAGATGCAAAATTATTGTCGTGATTAATGTGTCACGAGCATAATTAGAATGCGATACAGGTATGATTTCGTTGATTATAGGAGGTATATGATGAGCTGGTATGATGCATTAGATAATGATACTATCGAAGACATCAAGAAGTATCAAGGTGATCTCGATCAGTTACTGACTATCATAAATGATTTAGCTAAAGACAAATATGATATAGGTTTTAATGATGGCTATGATGTAGGTAATATAGA